>Ga0157376_10000011_pt1 | contig 307434 bp, 273 predicted proteins | sample M45metaG_FD_121801 | JGI IMG/M metagenome (GOLD analysis project Ga0157376, IMG submission 121801) | Miscanthus rhizosphere microbial communities from Kellogg Biological Station, Michigan, USA - M4-5 metaG | ecosystem: Host-associated > Plants > Roots > Rhizosphere > Soil | place: USA... | reverse complement strand
TTTCATCGCAGAAAGCCTGGACGGGAGCGGTCAGCGGCCTGTGGTCGGACTCGCGCAACTGGAGTCCTCAAGCAGTGCCGGGCAACGCCGAAGTGTTGCTGTTCCCTGCGGGAGCGCGGCTGAACATGACGAACGACCTTCCGGCGGGGACGTCAGTCGGAGCGATGACGTTCAATGACAATTACATCTTGTCGGGGAACGCGCTGACGCTGACCGGTGATCTGTCCTTTCTGAGGGTGAACGGCACGCCTGCGGAGATCGTCACGATCAACACGGACATGAAGCTGGCCACGGCGGTGACATTCGGATCGGCGCCGAACAAGTACAACGGAGCGATCGACGTGAACGGCCAGACGTTGACGGTGGACGAAAGCAATACGATCAACGAGACCGCATCGCTCAATGCGCTGAACGGAAGCGGCACAGTCACGATCACCGGACAGGGCGCGTACATCAAGGGCACGGGAACGTTCAGCGGGACGATCACCGGCCCGATGAACATATCGGGATCGCTTCCGAATGCGACGGTGAACGGCAGGCTGTCAGGAGTGGGGACGGTCGGTAACGCGACGGCGACGGCACCGTTCTCACCCGGAGACGAATCGCCCTGGAAGACGTTCGGGTTCGACATTCAGCCCGGGGTGATGCACACGAAGTCGCTGGTGCTCAACGCCGGCGCAAGGTTCGACCTGGCGGTGGGAGGGACGTCGGATCAGGTGCAGGTGACGGGGACGGTGACCGTGAGCGGCGCTCTGACCGTAGACGTTGCGAGCGGCGCGCCGTCAGCAGGCCAGAGCTTCACCATCATCGACAACGACGGGACGGACGCGGTCAGCGGCACGTTCACGGGACTGCCGGAGCGGGCCACCATCCTCCTCGGCGGCCAGGTGACGCGCATCAGCTACCAGGGCGGCGACGGCAATGATGTCGTTCTCTCCGTGCTCGTCGATACCAGCAGCGTACTCACACAAAACGCCGGCGACACCAAGGTAGGCGAGCCATGGACACTCACCGATACGGTCAGTTCCGCAGCCGGCACGCCGACCGGCCTCGTCTCGTTCACCGCGGATGGAGTCAACCTCGGCACTGCCGCGGTGGTGAACGGAGTGGCCTCACTCACGATCGCGCCGGCCAGTATCGGTACCCGCCACGTCATCGCCACGTTCCTCGGCACGGGCATCTTCGGAGACAGCGTCTCGGCCGTCCTTTCGCATGTTGTCTCACCGGGCCAGACAAGTACCGCACTCACGGCCGTTCCTCAGAGCAGTGTGGTTGGGCAGGCGGTGCACGTCACTGCGACGGTCAGTGCCGTCGCTCCCGCGGCCGGGCTGCCGGACGGAAATGTGACGTTCACGGCCGACGGCAACTCGATCGGTACGGTGCCGCTGGTGAATGGTGTGGCCACGCTGGCGATCTCGAACCTCTCCGTCGGCACCCATTCCATTGCCTCCACATTCGCCGGCACCGGCAATTTCCTCGGCTCCGTTTCGGGCACGATCGATCTCGTTACCGCCAAAGGTCAGACAAAAACCGACCTCGCTGCCGATCACCAGAACAGTGTGTATGGACAGGTGGTCCGCTTCACGGCGACGGTCAGTGTCATCGCTCCCGCGGCCGGCCAGCCGGGCGGAAATGTGACGTTTGTGGCCGACGGCAACGCATTCGGTACGGCGCCTGTGGTGAACGGAACGGCGACCTTTGAAACCGCATCACTTCACGCCGGAGCGAGGTCGATCACAGCGACATACGACGGCGACGCGAGTTTCCATGCGAGCACCGCGTCTGCATTGCCACAGTCGGTTGGCAAGGCCGTGACTCGCATCGATGCGAGCGCGCGCAGTGTCGTCATCGGCGGATCACCGGTCATCAATGCCTCCGTGAGCGTTCCGGCACGATCCGACCTCGTTCCCTCAGGAACTGTCACCATCAGCGGCGATGGCACAACGCTCGGTACTTCGCCGCTCGCGCATGGAGCGGTCAGTTTCACGCTCGCACCGCTCTCGGCCGGCGATCACTCGTTGCTCCTCACCTTCAGCGGCGACTCTGATTTCGAAGCGAGCAGCGCCACGGTCGTTCAGACCGTTTCTCTGTCGGCGATCTCCGCCAGCGGAACGCATATCGCCGAAGGCAATCAGGGCATTACGAGTGCGACCGTCGTAGTCACGCTGTCGGCGCCCGTGCCGGTGACCGTTCGCGTTTCCTTTTCCACGGTCGCCGGCAACGCGAAAGAAGGAGTGGACTTCGAGAAAGCGAGCGGTGTGGTCGAATTTGCGCCAGGCGAAGTCACCCGCGCCATCGAGCTCCACATCCTCGCCAATACGTTCCCGGAACCGGCGAAGGTCTTTTCGGTCCTGCTATTCGATCCTGTCAACGCCACGCTGGACACACCATCCGCGAACGTCGTCATCGTCGACGATGACCAGGTGCCGCCGCGACATCGGTCCGTGCGGCACTGACAAAAAAGGCCTTTGCGGAGATCCGCTTGCTGTTGGCTACAGCCACCCCATCATCTTGTAGGCCAGCATCAGGAGGTTCGCGGCGATGACGATACTGGGGATGATGACCGAGAGGTATCCGGACGGGCGGCCGCGCAGCTCGCCGTTGGGCTCGAACTCCGGCCGCGCCGGCGCCTCGTCGAGGAGATAGGCGTTCTCAGGACGATCGGGGTCATAGAGCAACGGCTCCTGCCCTTCGTCCTCGAGCCGGGCGGTATCGCTGGTACGCGCGATCGCCTGATGGCGCCGGCCGTCGCGCGCCGTGAACTCGAACATCAGCGCCCAAACCGGATGGCCGTTGACGACGACGTTGGTGCGCTCGCGTCCCGTGAGCTTTCCCTCGGCCAGGATGCCGTGCCGCAGAAGCCGGTTTCGCCGCAAGCCGGTGCCCATCGCGAAAACGACGAACACCGCTCCGATGAACGGAAAGAGCAGCACGAACGCCACCCGGCCCCGAACTGCGCGCGGCGCATGCCCGCAATGCGCGAGCGCTCGGGATGATCGGCGTCGTATTCGATCGTCACCTCGTCGCCGGTCGACTTTGATTCGCCATCGCTGTACGACGTTCCGTGGAGCGTCGATCCGGCCACGGAAAACTCATAGCGGTGAGCCATGACACGCCGCCGGTTCACCGACGCTCCGGTGGGCACGACGCTCGTCACGCGGCCGGCCGATTGCGCATGAGGTCCGCGGAACGTGAGCAAAGAAAAGTCGGCGTTGCCGACGAAGGCCCAGCCGAAGATCATGCCGAAGCCGAAGACCAGCCAGCCGATCTGTCCGAATCCGTTGAAGATGTTCAACAGACGCAGAGACAGCGGTACGCTCCGCGGCGGCGGCGCCAGCATCACAGGCAGGTTTTGCATTCGCCAATGATACGCAACGCCGCGCGGTCAATCGCTTGTGATAAACATGCGCCCGTTCGGAGGGAGAGCGCATGAATCGTCTGCTGCGGCTGCTGTGTGTCGCCGGTTTCCTGGTCCCGGTTGCCTATGGGGCAACGCCTTCCAAGGTTGCGGCGCCGACGCTGCCGGATGCGTCGATTCTGAAGGGGATGCAGTGGCGCGAGGTCGGGCCGTATCGCGGCGGGCGCGCCGATGCGGTCGTTGGCATCGCTGATCAGCCGAACGTTTATTACTTCGGGTCGACTGGCGGCGGAGTTTGGAAAACGACGGACGCGGGGCAGTCGTGGAAGCCGGTATCGGATGGGTTCTTTGGCGGAACGATTGGTGCGGTTGCGGTAGCTCCGTCCGATCCGAGCGTCGTCTACGCTGGGACCGGTGAGGAGACCATTCGCGGCAATGTCTCGCCGGGCGCGGGGATGTGGAAGTCGACCGATGCGGGGAAGAGCTGGACGCACATCGGACTCGATGACTCGCAGCAGATCGCGCGCATTCGCGTTCATCCGTCGAATGCCGATCTGATTTACGTCGCCGCGCTCGGGCATGCGTTCGGGCCGAATGACATGCGCGGCGTCTACCGTTCGCGTGACGGCGGCAAGAACTGGGAGCGTGTGCTCTTCGTCAATCGCGACTCCGGCGCGGTCGACCTGAACATGGATCCATCCAATCCGCGCATCCTTTACGCCTCGACCTGGCGCTTTCGGCGCGGCGCGTACTTTTTCGACAGCGGCGGCGAAGGTTCGGCGCTGTGGAAGTCGACGGACGGCGGCGACACGTGGAAAGAGCTGTCGCGCAACAAGGGGATGCCGAAGGGGACGCTCGGCATCATCGGCGTCAGCGTTTCGGCGTCGAATCCGCAGAACGTCTACACCATCGTCGAGGCCAAAGAGGGCGGCGTGTTCCGCTCGCGCGACGGCGGCGATACGTGGTCGAAGACCAGCGACTCCGCCGATCTTCGCCAGCGCGCCTGGTACTACACGCGGATCTATGCCGATCCGAAGGATGAGGATACGGCCTACGTCGTCAACGTCCGCTTCCACAAGACGAAGGACGGCGGCAGGACGTGGAGCGCGATCAACACGCCGCACGGCGACAATCACGATCTGTGGATTGCGCCGAACGATCCGCAGCGGATGATCGAGGCCAACGACGGCGGCGTGAACGTCACCACCGACGGCGGCGTGAACTGGACGAAACAGGACAACCAGCCGACCGCGCAGTTCTACCGCGTCTCCGTCGACACCGACTTTCCCTATCGCCTCCTCGGGCCGCAGCAGGACAACACCGCCGTTCGCATCCGCCATCGCAGCGGCGGCGGCGGAATCGGTCCGCGCGACTGGGAAGAGACGGCCGGCGGCGAGAGCGGCTACATCGTGGCCGATCCGAAGAATCCCGACATCGTCTACGGCGGCTCGTACGGCGGCCTGCTGACCATCTACAACCACAAGACCGGGGAGCAGCGCGACGTCAATCCGTGGCCTGACAATCCGATGGGCGCGGGCGCGGCCGACATCAAGCATCGCTTCCAGTGGAACTTCCCGATCTTCTTTTCGCCGAACGATCCGAACAAGGTCTACGCGGCGTCGCAATACCTGATGGAGTCGACGAACGCGGGGCAGAGCTGGAAGGTGATCAGCCCCGATCTCACGCGCAACGACAAGTCGAAGGAAGGGCCGAGCGGCGGGCCGATCACCAAAGACAATACGAGTGTCGAGTACTACGACACGATCTTCTACGGCGCCGAATCTCCTGTCGAAGCGGGCGTGCTGTGGGTCGGATCCGATGATGGATTAGTCCACGTCTCGCGCGACGGCGGCGCGCATTGGGACAACGTCACGCCGCCGAAGTCGATCATGCCGGAATGGATCATGATCAACGAGATCGACGCCAGCCCGATCGACAAGGGCGTCGCGTACGTCGCGGCCACGAACTTCAAGTGGGACGATTTTCACCCCTACCTTTACAAAACCTCGGACTACGGCAAGACGTGGACGAAGATCGTCGACGGGATTCCGGCCACCGAGTTCACGCGCGTGATCCGCGCCGATCCGAAGAAGCGCGGACTGCTCTATGCCGGTACGGAGCGCGGCGTCTGGGTTTCGTACGACGACGGCGGCCACTGGCAATCGTTGCAGTACAAACTCCCGATCGTTCCGATCCATGACCTGCTCGTGCACGACGACGCGCTCATCGCCGCCACGCACGGCCGCGCGTTCTGGATGCTCGACGACCTCGAGCCGTTGCGCCAGCTCACGCCGGACATCGCCGCGAAGCCGGTTCACGTCTTCACGCCCGCGCTCACGTGGCGCACGGCGGGTGGGGGAGGGCGCGGCGGCGGGCAGGGAACGAATCCGCCCAACGGCGCCATCATTGATTACTACATCCACGATCAAAAGCCCGGCACCAAAGTGTCCATGGCCATCCTCGGCGGCGACGGAAAAGTGATCCGCGAGTACACCGGAACGGTGCAGGCCGAGGCCGCGAAACCGCGCGAGGCGGCGGGGACGTCAACGGTGGCGGCCATCCCGGAGGCCGAGCAGCCGAAGGAAGCGATCAAGTCCGAGGGCGGTGAGGCGGAGGAAGAAGGCGGCGGCGATGAAGGCGGTCGGCGCGGACGCGATTCGAACAAACTCACCGACGTCGTCAACGGGCACAATCGGTTCGTCTGGAACCTGCGCACGGCCGAGGCCAAGCGCTTCCCGGGCCTGATCATGTGGGCCGGCGGCACGCTCGGACCGCGCGTGATTCCGGGAACGTATCAGGCAAAACTTACGGTCGGCGATCAGCCGCCGGTGACGACGTCATTCGAAATTCGTCAGGACCCGCGCAGCACGTCGACCGCCGCCGACCTCAAAGCGCAGTTCGATTTCGTCACCAGCGTTCACGACAAACTCTCCGAGGTGAACGAGCAGATCACGCGGATTCGCGAGGTGCGTAAGCAGCTCACCGACGTGAAGAAGCGCGTGGCCGACAACAAGGCCGTCGTCGCGGCGGCGAACGATCTCGATAAGAAGATGACCGCGGTGGAAGAAGCGCTGTATCAGACGAAGAACAAGAGCTCGCAGGATCCGCTGAACTACCCGATCCGCCTGAACGACAAGCTGGCCGGCGTCGGCGACTCCGCGGCGACGGGACCGTACCCGCCGACGGCGCAGCAGATCGCAGTTCGCGACGAGTTGGTTTCTCAAATCAACGTCGAGCTGGCGAAGTTGAAGGCGATCTGGGATACGGACTTGCCGGCGTTCAACAAGCTGGCGGCGGGTGTGCCGGTGGTGAAGTAGACAACGGATGCTGCGCGAGCAGCATCCGTTGTCATCCTGAGCCGCCGAAGCCCGTGGCGCGAAGCGCAAGTGGCGAAGGACGGCGAAGGATCCCCGGCTGATAACCCGGGTGTGCGGCGGCTGCGTGTGCTCGCGCCGCCCCCGCCCCGTCCGGGTTACCAGCCGGGGATTCTTCGCCGTCCTTCGCGACTCCGGCGCTCGCGCCTACGTAGCTCCGGCGGCTCTGAATGACAGGTCGACCCAGGTTCCGCCGCGCGCATTCGATTCGCGCGCGGCGTCGAGAACGCGCTGTTGCTTGAGGCCGTCCTCGAACGTCGCGGCGTTCGCAAGCGCACCTCGGTTGCCGTCGTCGAGCGCGCTGCGTAGCGCGCGGCCGAGAAAGTACGTTCCGGTGCCGAAGGCGCCGCCGGCGGAGTTGCCGCGGCGATCGGAAGGTTTGCTGGTGGTCGCGGCGGTGAACGGTTCGCCGCGCATCGCCGTCAGGAGGTCTTCGCCGACGAGACGCATCGCGCCTTCTTCGCCGTGGATCGTGAGCGTAGTCGGCTCGTCGGGTCCCGAGGCAACGGCGCTGAAGGTCATCGATGCGATCGCACCGTTGCTGAGGCGGAGCGAGACGTCGGCGAAATCGTCCGACGTCACATCGCGCATGCCGCTCTCGAACGGGCGCTTGTCGATGATCGTGCGAAGCGTGGCTTGCACCGCTTCGATCTCCATGCCGAGGAAGCGGAGCGTGTCGACGAAGTGCGAGCCGACGGCGCCCCAGATTCCGCCGCCCTGCTCCGCATCGCTCCACCAGTTCCACTCCCTCGACCGATCTCCGCGGCTTGGACTGGCGTAACGAACTTCGGCGTAGCGAATCTCGCCAAGCTCGCCGATCCGTTCGCGTGCGGCGCGGAAGGAGGGGAGGAAGCGCAGCTCGTGATCGATCACCGAAATCTGATCGGGATGTTGCCGCGCCGCGGTGAGAAGTTGCTTGGCTTCGTCCGCATTCAGCGCCGTCGGCTTCTCGCAGAGCACGTGCTTGCCGGCATCGAGTGCGAACGCCGCCATCTCGCGATGTTCGGACGGCGGCGTGACGATCGTGACGAGATCGACGTTCGATGCGATCAACTTGCGCCAGTCGTCGAACGGCTCGACGTCGAGCTGGCCGGCGATCTTGCGCGTGCGCTCGGCGTTGTGGCCGGCGATGGCGACGACTTCGAGGCCGGCCTCGCGGAACGTCGGCACCTGCACGCGCGCGCCCCAGCCGGTGCCGATGATGCCGATGCGTGCCATGGAGGGAGTCTAGAAGTTTGCGCGGTTGAAAATCAAAGCCGCAATGTGTTGCCGAGCCTTGGGCAACCAACGCTGCCGGCCGTGCCGGCTAGGTTGCTTCGGCGGCCATCGGCGTGCCGAGTCCGCAGAACAAGCCGACCATGTCAAGCAACTCGGCGACGTGAAACGGTTTCTCCAGGATCACGGCGGGCTTCAGATCTTCGTCGCTCGCGTCGAGCTTGTAGGCGGAGATGATGATGACGGGCGATTCGCGGCGATGGCCGCGGAACCAGCGCAGCCACTCGCGGCCGTCCATGCGCGGCATGGCCAGGTCGAGGATGACCAGGAGGATGTCGGGATTCTGTTCGACGATGGGGATGGCGTCCTCTCCGTCGGTGGCGGTGAGGACCTGGAAGCCGTACGGCAGCAGGAGATCGCGATACGCGGCAACCAGAGCCGCGTCGTCGTCGATGACCAGCAGCTTGCGCAATTTGAAAGGGGTACGCCGCGCTCGAATGCTCACCTGCGCTCCGTGAATCAAGAAGGTCCGAGATCGAGGGAGTGCCGTGCAAGTGGCGTACCGCACGGGACCGTAGCCTTGGCGTGAAACAATCGCGCCGATGCTCGACGTATCGCTGACGGATGCCGCCCTCGGGACGGTGATCTTCCCCAGATCGACCCACACGGCGATCGTCGGTCCCGGAGGATCGGGCAAATCGACGCTGCTGCAGATCCTCGCCGGCGATCGCAAGGCGCAATCGGGCGAAGTGCGCATCGGATCGCGCGACGTGACCAGCCTCAGGCGCGTGCGGCGTCCGCTGCTCTACACGACCTCGACCATCGATGCGCCGTCACGCTGGTCGGTGCGCCATCTGCTCATCGCCGCGGCGCGGCAGCGGACGATCGATCGCGAGGATCGGCAGCACGAGATCGAGATGGCGTCGGCGAAGTGGAAGCTGTTGCTCGACCGGCGTCTCGACACGCTGTCATCGACGGAGCGAACACGCGCGAACCTGGCGCGGATCGAGATTCTGAAGCCGGCCATCCTGATCGCGGATCGCGTGCTCGAAGGGGCGAGTGCCTCCGAGAACCTCGCCGACGAGTTTTACCGAACGCTTCGCGTGATGGGAACGACGGTGATCACCGTGCCGTCGTCGATCGCGGAGTTGGGCGCGGTCGATCGCGTGATCGTGCTTGACGGCGGACGGGTCGTGCAGATCGGGATGCCCTCCGAGGTGTATGGGAATCCGCAAAGCGAAGCGGCGGCTGCGGCGACGGGGGACGTCAGCGTCGTGCCGGTGACGATCCGCGGCAACGTGGTCGAGTCGATCGTCGCGTCGTGGGAGGTCGATCCGGCGCCATTTCAAGGCAGCGGGATCGCGCTGATCCGTCCGGACGAGTTTTCCGTCGCGGCGCCGGGCGAGGAGTCGGATCTCATCTTCAGCGTCGAGGAGGCCAGCTTCTACGGCGGCGCGTGGCACGTGGTGGGAGTGCTCAGCGGCGCGTTCCTGCTGCGGGTGACGTTGCCGGGATCGCTTGCGATTCACAAAGGGAAATTGATTGCGTTGCGGTACGAGCCATCACACTTCACGCTGCTGCCCAAATGAATAAAACCACAGAGGCACAGAGGGAGCCCTCTGTGATCTCTGTGCCTCTGTGGTTTAACGGTTTTTCCGAAGTCCGTTCGCCCGCGGACGCAACTGCTGCTGGTTCCCGAAGCGTTCGAGTTGGGCGCGCATCCGATCCCACTGCGAGTCGTTGAGGACGGCGCGCATGTCGACCAGCATCATCAACTCGCGTTCGAAGAGGCGCGTCCGCGCATCCGACAGCCGCTGCGCGTCTTTGCGAATCGTCGCACGGTCGAGTTGCGATTGATCGAGGTCGCCGCGCAGATTGATGTTCAGCTTCTCCACCTCGCCGCGAAGGTCGATTAGATCACCCGAAGACGTCCGGAAGATGTTCTCCAGCTTGTTCTGCTGCTCCTCGGACAAATTCAGACTCTGCACGATCTCCGGACGGCGCCACCACTTGCCAGGCGGCATCGCCGATTGCGCGAACGCGGACGCTGCGACAACGAGAACGAGTGCTGCGAGCAGAAGACGCTTCACAACGAGCTCCCCTGATTCGCGGTCGTCTTTGACTCCGGCACCCACGATTCCCATTCGACCACGTTGTGGAAATCCTGCAGCTCTTCCGACTGCCACGCATCGTGGATGTCGGCCGCGGACGGCGCGGGCGAAGGCTGCGCAACGACAGGAACAGTGATGACGCGCGCCGGCTGATGAACGGGCTTCACGCTCTCGTAGACCACCGCGCCGCCGAGGAAGAACGACAGGATCGCCGCGGCCGCGACGCGTAGCGTACGTCGCACGTTGCTCGCGTGCGCGTTCTGCGCATTGACGCGCCGCATGATCTGCAGCCGCTGGCGCGTCCAGAACGTGGCCGGCTTTTCGGTGTTGCACGCCGCCGCTTCGCGCAGCTTGCGCTCCAGGCGCTCGTAGCGCGCGGCGCATTCGCTGCAATCCGCGAGATGCATCATCACCGGCATCGATTCGCCCGGCTGCGTGTAGTACGTCTCCAGTAACTCTGCTTCGCTAAAGTGCTTCATCGGGGATTCCCTCTCTCTTCGTCACCCACTCGCCGAGCTCCTTGCGGACTTTGTGGATGGCGCGGAACAGATGCGCCCGGACCGTTCCGGAGCGCAAGCCGAGGAGCTCTGCAATCTCCTCGAGCGAATGATTCTCATAGTGTCGCAGACGGAAGATGATTTTCTGCTGCGACGATAACGTCCGCTCGGCGCGGAGAATGGCCGCGCGAAGCTGGTGGGACATGAATTGCCGTTCGGCGTCCGGCTGCTCGTCGACCGGCTCGATTGCGTAGATGCGGTCGTCGTTGTCGTCGTCGTGCGAAAAAAGGCTGACGAACTTGCGGCGGCGCAGCCAGTCGCGCGAACGATTGATGGTGATGCGCGTCAGCCACGTCTCCAGCTCCGAGCGGCCTTGAAACTTGCCGAGGTGCGTGTAGGCCTGAATGAAGGTGTCCTGCGTGATCGTGTCGGCCTCGGTCTCGTCGCGGGTGATTGCGTAGGCGACCCGATAAATCTTGCGCTGGAAGCGTTCGACGAGGATTCCGAAGGCCGCACCGTCGCCGCCCAGCGTGCGAGCGATGAGCTCCTGGTCGGACGGCGCGGATTCGCTGATCGGATTCACTCGGAATGTCGCCACGGTACCCACGACCCTTTGGACGGCTGTCCGCCGCCCGCGTTTACGCGATTATGATGCCGCCCCCTTGCAAAAGCCGCCGAGCATCTTCCTGGTCCATGCCGCGATGGCCGCGGTGTCGGTGCTTTTCGCCATCAACTACATCATCTCGAAGATCGGGATGCATGTCTTCAACCCGCTGACGTTCGCGTACTTACGCGTGCTCGCGGCGGCGATCATCCTCAATACCGTGCTCCGCGAACGGAACGCCGCGCCGCTCGAGCACGGCGACGGCTGGCGGCTCTTCGGCTTCTCGATCCTCGGCGTGGTCATCAATCAGACGTTCTTCCTGGCCGGCCTTGCGCTGACGACGGCGCATGCGGCGGCGATTCTCATCACCACGATCCCGATCTTCGCGCTGGCCGCCGGCATCATCCTCGGGCGCGAGAGTCCGACCGTGGCGAAGATCGGCGGCATCGTTCTCTCCGCGATCGGCGCGGTGCTGGTGGTCGGTGGCGAAGGCCTCAGCGGAAGTCCGCGAGCGCTCATCGGCGACCTGATGATCGTGACCAACTCGCTCTCGTACGCGCTCTACCTCGTCTTCTCGAAGCCGGCCATGGCGCGCATGTCCGCGCGCCGCGTGATCGCGCGCATGTTCGCGATCGCATCGGTCATCATGCTCCCGATCGCCGCGTGGCCGATGCTTCACGAACCGTGGCGCGCGATTCCAATGGGCGCGTGGGGTTCGCTCGCCTTCGTCGTCGCGGGACCGACGGTCGCCGCGTACCTGATGAACGCCTGGGCGCTGAAGTATGCGGAGAGCTCGGTGGTCGCCGCGTACACGTATTTGCAGCCCGTCTTCGCGGTGATCCTCGCCGCGATTTTCCTGCAGGAGCAGATCAAGCCGATTGCCTTGCTGGCCGGGGCGATGATCGTGGCTGGCGTGTACGTGTCAGGACGGAGCACGGCTACGAATTAAACTTCGATCCAGGTCCCGTGATATCGAACGGGCGGCGGAACCAGCGACGTCCGCAATCCGCGCACTTCCGGTTTCTGCAGCACGAAGAAGCGCTCGTGGAAGAGCGTTGCCAGCGGCGCTTCGCGGATGACCATCTGATTCAGCTGACGGTAAATCTCCGCGCGCCGTTCCGAATCGTTCGTGCGCCGCGCCTCGGTGATCTGCGCGTCGACCTCCGGCCGGTGGTAGTAGAAGCCGCGGATCGAATGCGCGTCGCTGTGGAAGAAGACGTAGAAGAAATTGTCGGAGTCGGGGAAGTCCGCGTACCAGTTGCCGCAGAAAAACATCCCGTGCCCCGGCTTGACCAGCGGCTTGCGCGCATCGACGGCCGAGTGCATCGTCACATTGACGTCGATGCCGATCGCGGCGAGGTCTTCGATGATCAGTGGAAGCTGGCCGGAGTTGTTGAACTCGTCCGTATCCCACGTCCGGTACTCCACGCGAAGTCCGCCCATCACGCCGGCCTGGCGCATCAGTGAGCGGGCGCGTTCCGGATCGTATTCGATGCCGCGAAGGTTCGGGTCGTAGCCGAGGAGTCCCGGCGGCAACAGCGACTTCGCTACGACGCCGAGGCCCGCGAAGACGCGCTCGTTGATGCGGTCGCGGTTGATGGCGTGATTGATCGCCTGCCGCACTTCCACGCGATCGAACGGAGCTGATGTGCAGTCGTAGCCGAAATACGACGTGTGCAACTGGATCGTGGTCAGCATGTACGGCGCGATGCGTGGATCGGCGCGGACGTCATTAACGATGTTCAGCGGCACGCCGTGCGCGACGTCCACCTCGCCGCGCAGAAACGCCTGGGCCACGTCGCGGAAGCTGCGCAGGTCGAGGCGGAACTCCAACTCGTCGAGGTGGGGGATGCCGGCGACGTAGTAATCACGATTGCGTTGCACGCGAACGCGTTCGCCTTCGGTGGCCTCGACCAGGCGGAACGGTCCCGCGCCGACCGGATGCAGCCGGAACTTCTCCGGATCGCGCGCCTCCTCGGCCGGAATGATCGCCGCCTCATGCATCGTCAGCAGCGACAGGAAAAACGCCAGCGGCTCCTCGAGGATGATGTCGACCGTGTGCTGATCGCGCACCTGGATGCCGCTGAGCGTGCGCGTGCGTCCCGCAGTCACCTCGGCCGCGCCGCGTACTTCGCGCATGATCCAGCCCGACTGCGAATTCAATTCGGGCAGAAGCAGCCGCACGAATGAGTCGTGGACATCCTTCGCTTCGAACAAGCGTCCGTTGTGGAAACGCACGCCGTGCCGGAGATGAAAGCGATACACGTGACCTTGCTCGAGCACTTCCCATCGCTCGGCCAGTCCCGGCATCAACTCCGCGCCTTCGCCGTACATCACCAGGTGCGCCTGAATCGTCTTCGACATGTAGCCGAGTGCCGCGGATCCGACGAAGATCGGATCGAGCGTCAGTTGCTGCCACAACACCGTCGACGTCGTCAGCTTGCCGCCCTCGGTCGGCGTCGGCAGCGTGAAGCGGTCCAGCTCCGAATTCAGCAGCGTCGACTCGTGCGACAGCGTGTTCGCCATCTGATTCAGATCGCCGATCGACACGTTCGACTCGCGCGTGGCCTGCTGGATCACGCCCATCGCTTTCACGATGGCCGAGCTTTCGGTAGCCAGCACCGAGGTTGATTCGAGGACGTTCTGCACCAGGCCCATGATGTTTTCCATGGCCCGGCTGATGGCGCGGCTGCCCGTTTCCTGTTCGGACATGGCGCGCTTGAGGTGCTTGGTGTAGTCGCGCACCATCGACGTCTGTTCGCCGACTTTGCGCGCCGTCTGCGACTGTTGCTGCGTCGCGCTCGCGGTCTGCTGCACCATCTTCGTCACTTCTTCGATGGCCGCCGTCGCCGCCGCGCTGCCGCGCGACTGCTCGTCGGTGGCGCGCGCGATTTCGGCGATCGAATTCGTCGAGCGCGCGGTCATGTCGAGGATTTTGTCGAGCGTCTGTTCCGCGCGCGCCGTCAGTGCGACGCCGTCGAACACACGGTCGCTGCTGATGGTCATTTGCTCCGCGGCGCGATCGACGGCGCGCTGCACGTTCTGGATCAGCGTGCGGATCTCGTCGGTCGACACCGAGGTGCGCTCGGAGAGATCGCGGATCTCGTCGGCGACGACGGCGAACCCCTTGCCGCGCTCGCCCGCCTGCGCGGCGATGATCGCCGCATTCAGCGCGAGCAGATTGGTCTGTCCGGCGATCTCGTCGATCACGCGAACGATCTCGCCGATCTCCTGCGACCGCTCGGCCAGATCGCCGAGGGCCGCTTTGGCTTCGTCGACCGCGACCTGAATCTTGCGCATGCCCTCGACGGTCCCGCTGACCGCGACACGCCCTTCGCTTGCGGCGTCCTTCACGTACTTCGCAAGCTCCGCCGATTGCTTCGCCGACTTCCCGATCTCCTCGGTAGTCGCATTCATCTCCACCATCGAGCTGGCGGTCTGCGTGGCGAACGACGAGAAGCTCTCCGTGTTCGCCGCGACCTGCGAGATCGACGCGCTCATCTCCTCGAACGCGGATGACGTCTGCTCCACGAACTCGGCAAGCGTGTCGGCGATGCGGCTCACTTCCTCGATCGACGCCGACATCTCCAGGATCGACGTCGAGGTCTCCTCGGCATTTGCGGAGAGCTCTTCCATCGACGTGCGCACGTTGTTGATGGTCTGGTCGATCTGGCCGACCGATGCCGAGGTCGATTCGGTGGAGATGAGTTGCTCGCCGGCGCCGCGCGCGAGCACGCGCGAGCGGCCGCTGATCTGACCGCTGGCGGTTGCGACGTCGGTGGCAAGTTGCGCGAAACGGCGAATGGTTCGCTCCAGATTCGACACGAGCGCGCGCAGCGCCGCCGACATGCGCGTCGACTGCGTGGCCAGATGAATTTCGCGCGCCGCCAGCGAGAGATCGCCGGCGGTGATGCGATTCAGTAGCTGGATCGAGGAGTCACGGCGCGCGAGAACGGCACCGAGCCACCATTGGAACGCGGCCACGGTGATCACGCAGGCGACGAGCGCTGCAAGCATCGACGGCCACCAGAGGGCGAAGGTCATCCCCGGGACCAAAAGCAGGAAGAGCGCGAAGAGCGTGAAACAGGCAACGATCAGAACCCACATCTGCTGGGCACGCCCGAAGTGTTTCAGGTTCATAGAGTTCCCGTTGCCGAAGTGTGCCGATGCTACCATGCGCGCCGGTGAACGACTACTTCGCCGCGCGGCGCGCGCTGATCGACGAAACCCTCAAAAACATCGCACTCCGCGCCGGCGCCCCGAAGCCGCTGGCCGATCCACTCAAGCGCGCGCTGACCTCATCCGGCAAACGCGTTCGCGGCGTTCTGCTGCTGGCGGCAGGGGAGGCGGCAGGCTGCAAAGCGGAGAAACTGGCCGACGCCGCCGCGGCCATGGAGATGATCCACGCGTCATCATTAATACTGGATGACCTGCCGTCGATGGACGATGCGCAACTCCGCCGCGGCCAGCCGGCGCTGCATCGCGAATTCGGCGAAGACCTGGCCATCCTGTCGTCCGTCGCGCTCCTCAACCACGCGTACGGATTGATCGCGAAGAACTACGCCGCGCTGACGCCGCGCCAGTGGCCGATGCTGCAGGTGATCAAGCGCGTCGTCGATGCCGTCGGCTGGGACGGAACGATCGCCGGGGAAGCGGTCGACCTGCACAGCGAAACGTCACGCCTCGATTTCGACACGCTCGAATTCATCCACTCCCGCAAAACGGGCGCGCTGTTCGTCGCCGCCGCCGCCGTCGGCGCCATGCTCGCCAACACCTCCCCCGCCGCCCTCGGCCGCATCGAAGTCTTCGCCAAAAACCTCGGCCTGGCCTTCCAGATCACCGACGACATCCTCGACGTCACCGGCAATCCCGAACAACTCGGCAAAGACGTCGGCAAAGACGCCGACCGCCTGACCTTCGTCAAACTGGCCGGCGTCGACGGCGCGAAGAAACTCAGCGACGAGTTGGTCGAAACATCTCTCTCGTCAATCTCGAACCTCGGCCCCGCCGCCCAACCCCTGCGCGATCTCGCCGTCGTCGTCCAATCGCGCATCTCGTAACTCCGCGTCGCCCGCGCCTCCGCGTGACCCCAGGTTCCCTTGAGCAATCCTCCCAGTCCTGGTCTTTAACTTGCATTGCGCCGGTAGCGTTGCTACCGCCCAACGCAAACACCCTAACCGGATTTGGAGGCTTTTGATGTTCGATCGCCGGCTTCTCGCATGCGTCGCCCTTCTCCTCATCGCCACGGCAGCGTCCGCCCAAAACCCCGCTGCCACCCTCACCCTGACCGACACAGCTCGCACCGCCAGCGCCAGCGGCGGTCCGTTCTTCGTCCCGAACGAGAGCTACACCGCGGCCTTGGTCCTCGAGCTGGCCGGCATGGGCAACTCGGACAGCTTCATCTGCGACACGCTGGCGAATCCTTGCTACGTCGTGCAGCTGAACGTGTCGCTGCCGGCGGACTACGCGCAACTGCATCCGACCGATCGAATCCGCGTGACGCTCGGCTGGGATCCGCAGGCGAGCGATCTCGACATGCACATTTACACGCCGCCGTACGACACCGCGTCCGGCGCGCCGTTCCGCAAGTCGCGCAACAACCCCCCGACGCCGGAAGCGACGGAGTTCCCGGTGACCTCCGGCACGAGCACGTACCGCGTCTACGTCGTGCCGTCGATCCCGGCCGCCGTTTCCGCCACGGTTACGGCCTCGCTCATCACCGGCCCGACGCCGACGCAGAGCACGACCGTGAAACTCGGCGACACGACCTTCGCCAACTACACGCCGCCGACGTCCGTTTCGACGCGCACCGATCAGGCCCACGAGCCGACCATCGGCGTCGACCTCGGCACGAACAAGGCGTACATGCTCTTCAACTTCGACGTCCTCGAAGCGTCGTTCGACGACTCCACCAGTCCCGCCGCCGCCACCTGGCGCAACCTCGGCACGGGCGGCGCGCCGACCACGGTCGATCCGTTCATGACCATGGATCAGCACCGCATGCCGGACGGCAGCGTCGACCACCGCGTCTGGATCGCGCAGCTCATGGCGGCCTCCAGCTACATCGCCTACACCGACGCCTCGGGCAACGCCAACACCTGGACGCGGTCGCTGACCGGACCGGGCCAGGTACACGGCGTCGATAACCAGTCGATCGCCGTCGGTCCCTATCCGAACAACACCAAGCCGCTTACCGCGCGCGCCGGCGCCGACTACCCGCATGCGATGTACTACTGCTCGCACGAAGACGTGAACGCCTTCTGCTCGCGCAGCGACGACGGCGGCCAGACGTTCAATCCCAGCCGCCCGATCTTCCCGGCCACCGACGGCTGCGGCAATCACGGCCACGTCAAGGTCGGCGCGGACGGCACCGTCTACGTCCCGATGAACAATTCTTGCGAAGGGCACGAAGGCGTTTCGATTTCGATCGACGCCGGCGAGACGTGGCACTACATCACCGTCCCCGCGACTTCCAGCGGCCGTTGGGATTCGTCGATCGCCATCGCCAACGACGGCAAGACCATCTGGTACGGCTACGGCGAGACTGGCGACGACCGTCCGATGATCATCAAAGGAACGCTCGACAAGTCCGATCCCACCAACCCGACCATCCTGTGGCAGGAGCCGGCCACCGACGTCGGCGCACCGGCGGGCCTGACCAACATCGTCTTCCCGACCGTCGTGGCGGGCGATCCCGGCCGCGCCGCCTTCATCTTCCACGGCACGACCACGGAGGGTGATTCGGGGGACATGGCGACCTTCCCGGCCACGGCCGAGTGGTACCTCTACGCCGCTGTGACCTACGACGGCGGCGCGACGTGGGAACTGAACAACATCACGCCGAACGATCCGACGCAGAAGGGATCCATCTGCGACCGCGGCACGTTCTGCAGCAACACGCCCGACGACCGCAACCTGCTCGACTTCATGGACGCCGACATCGACGGCCAGGGCCGCATCGTGGTCGGTTACGCCGACGGCTGCGTCGACGCATGCGTCAGCGGCGGTCCCGGCACGTTCAGCAGCCGCGGCTACATCGCCCGCCAGGTCACCGGCAAGCGGATGCTCGCGGCCTTCGATCCGCCGCCGCCGAGCGCCTTCCCGGCCAGCCCGGCGCTGACTGGCTCGCGCAGTCCGCTCAGCGTCGCTCTGAACTGGACCGTCCCCGCCGCCGGCGCGTCGCCGATCACCAGCTACACCGTCGAGCGCTCCGAAAACAGCGGCTCGTTCCGCGTGCTGGCCAAACTGACCGCGACGGCCACGAAGTACGACGACACCACCGCCATCGCCGCAAGCTCCACCTACCAGTACCGCGTGTCGGCGGCAAACCTGAACGGCACCGGCTCGCCGAGTAACGTCGTCGCGCCTCTGCTTCCGACCGAAAACATCTGCGTCGCTCCCGGTCTCACAGTTGCGAAGGACGGCACCGGCGACACCGTCTCCGTCGTCACGGTCCTGGGCCAGTCGCCGGGCGCACCCGTTCCTCCGGCGGCCGACCTGACGCTGCTCACGGTCGGCGAGCCGTATCTCGCCGGCGGACAACTGTCGATGACGTTCCAACTCAAGACCGCGTCGACCAACGGCTCGCTCCCGCCGAGCTCCGTCTGGTTCACGTCGTTCCGGAACAGCGCGAACGTCGCCTACGCCGTACGGATGATCACCGACTCCACCGGCACGCCGCGATTCGAGTCGTACAAAGTGAAGGCCGACAGCAACGGCAACTACCGCGGCGACTTCGTCGACGGAACGCCCGTTCCCGCGCTGGCGGGCAGCGGCTACGCGCCGGCCACCGGCGTCATCACCATCGTCGTCCGCGCCAGTGATATCGGCGTGACTGCCGCCGGCCAGAGCATCAACTCTCTGCTTTCCATCTCCTCCGCGCAGCCCGGCGGCGTCCTCTCCCAGCCGTTCGACCTGATGCCCGACAGCGGCATCGGCGCCGGCTCCGTGCAGACCGTCTCCGTCGCGCAGTGCGGTCCCAACCGCGCCCCGATGCCGGTCCTTTCCGCCTCGGCCATCGGACCGCGGAAGAATCTCAACGTCCACTTCGACGCCTCGCGCTCTTACGATCCCGACGCGACGTCAACCGACCCGCAGCTTCGCGACACGATCGTCAAGTACGTCTTCGACTTCGGCGACGGCTCCGCCCCGGTCGCCACGACCAGCGCCACCATCGATCACCAATACCAGTCCGGCGGCCAGTACGGCGCCACGCTCCGAGTCCAGGACTCCCGTGGCAAAGCCAGCGACGCCACCGCCGTCAAGCAGATCTGCGAAAAGTGCATGAAGTGAGGTAGCAGCAGTCCGTGGGCGGGGCCGATTTTCGGCCCCGCCCCACGTTTCCTCGGGAAGTCTCAAATTGATGGGAACACGGTCCGGAGTTTCATGAAGACCGCTGATACCGACGTGTGGGGCTGTGACATCGATAGCACCGCTCCTGATATCGATAGGTCAGCGAATGACATCGACATCACCCGCTCCTGATATCAATGCGTCAGCGCATCACATCGATATCACCGCTCCCGATATCGATGTGTCAGCGGATCACCTCGATATCACCCGCTCCTGATATCGATGCGTCACCGGCTCACATCGATGTCACCCGCGCCTGGTATCGATCCGTCGGCGGATCACATCGATATCTTCCGCGCGTTCAATCGTTTCCGGCTTGATCCGCCGATTGCTGTCGCAGCTCCCTCGGAATGAACTGTCGATCGTCCGGCATTTACACCCCCGCTCGCGCATGGTATTTTCCGCGCCCGCTTCCCCGCCCTCCTCGGGCCCAGGTAGCTCAGTTGGTAGAGCAGAGGACTGAAAATCCTCGTGTCGGCGGTTCAATTCCGTCCCTGGGCACCACACTCCCAACTCGCGCGAGGACGTATTGAGGTTCGCAACTGCCTCAGGTATGCTGGCATACCATGCGCCGCACGACAGTCAAGCTTCCGGATGATCTCGATGCGAAATTGCGCCATGAAGCTGCGCGGCGAGGAAGCACAATCGGAGACGTCACACGAGAAGCGATCGAGGCGCACGTGGGCGGCGTCACGGGACGGCGCTTGATCGCTGCGAAAGCGGGCCGAAGTGGGAGTCGTGATACGGCGCGCCGCATCGAGTCGATCATTCGGCAGGAGGCCCGCCGATCACGCTGATCGTCGATGCCGGACCGCTTTACGCCTATGTCGACGAGGACGACGGCGACCACGAAGCGAGCTTGCAACTTCTGGAGTCATATCCGGGGCCGCTACTCGTCCCCGAGCTCGTCATCACCGAGGTCTCGTACCTCATCGAAACCCGCCTCGGATGGGAAGCAGAAGTGCGCTTCCTCGGCGATTTCTCCGCCGGAAATTTCACGACTGCGCCGGTTCTCCCGAGCGATTGGATGCGGATCGCGGAGCTCGTCGCCCGCTATCACGATCTGCCTCTCGGGACGGTTGACGCATCCGTCGTAGCACTTGCCGAACGACTCGGGATCGAGGTCATCGCCACTCTGGATCGCCGTCACTTCACGGTTGTCCGACCGAAACATGTACGAGCGTTTGCGCTTCTTCCGTGATCTCGATTGATGAAGCCGCGCACCCATCAGTGCGTGATGGGGCCGGTATCATTCCTCCATGAGCCGTCTGCCGAGTCTTTCCATCCTCCTCATCGCCCTTCTCTCCCTCCCGGCTCACGCTATCGACCTTGGGGGCAACTGGACGAAGAGCGAGATGCGGAACGTGATCGTCTACAGCAATGCGCGTGACTTCACGACGAAGGCGATCGTGACCAACATCGAGCGGATGCGCGGGGCGCTGGGGCACATCATGGGGCTGCGCACGGAGTCGGCGGTGCCGACGACGATCTTTGTCTTCGACGGCGAGGCGGCGTTCGCGCCGGTGCGCAAGGCGGTCTTCGGCACGCGCGGGCCGGAGCTGGTCGGCTTTTTCACCCACTCCGGCGGCCGGTTCTTCGTGGCCATGGAGATCGACGCCGGCGCACGCGGGGACCGCGTCGCCTATCACGAGATCACGCACTCCCTGATCGAGAACACGGCGGCCGGTCTGCCGCTCTGGTATCAGGAGGGCGTCGCGGAGTTCTATTCGACGTTCACCGTGAAGGGGAAAGCGGTGGTGGTAGGCAGCATTCCGAAGGCGTTCGTCGACACGATGCTGGAGACGGGGCTGATGCCGCTGCGCCGCGTCTTTGCAATCGATACCCGCTCGCCGGAGTACAACGGCGAACACGCGGGACCGTTTTACGCGACGTCATGGCTCTTTGTGCACTACCTCCTGGTCGGTGCGCCGCAGCGCGCCGGACAGCTCGGCGCCTTTCTGGAGTTGCTCGACGCGAAGAAGCCGATCGAAGTCGCCTTCCAGACGGCATTCGGGACGACGCCCGAGCAGTTCCAGGGCGAGCTGTGGAGCTACGTGAACCGGCCGAAGCTGCAAGTGGTGAGCTACACGTTCCCCGACCTGAACGCGATCTCCGTTCCGTCGCCCGTGCCGGTGGAGAGCGCCGAGGTCGTGCGCGCCTTCGAGCCGATGCTGCCGCGTCAACCGGCGCAGTAGCAACGGCGTGATCGCGGACGTGGTAAAGCCGCGCAGCATCATCAGCGTCGAAACAGAAAACAAGCGCCGGCGTTTTGTCCGCGTACGCGCGGATCGCGGTTCAATACGAACGTGAGCTCGATGCGTGCTGCGGCTTTCCGCGTTTTCGGGTTGGGCGAGGTGATTTTCGCCATCGCCGTAATCGTCTGTTTGCGGCCGGGGAACGAACGTTTCGTTCGGGACGTGCTCGACCGCGGAGAGCTAGACGTCTCGATCGTCGTCAGCTCGATCATGATGTTGATTGTGTCGGTGCTGCTGCTCCGCGATGGCGCGTTGCGCGGCTGGCGGCCGTCCTCCGGCACAGGCTCGACCGTGGGCGTGATCGTGCTGCTCGCGCTGCTGCTGGCGCTGGACACCGGATCGGCGGTGGATGGCGTTGCGCAGGCGGACGCCTTCGTTCTCACGCAGCGGCAGGAACGCGCCTACCGTGTTCTGCTCGACACAGCCACGTTTGCCGGGCCAGTCATCGGGTTCGGTGCAGTGCCATCGAACGAGTACGTTGCCTTTCGCATCCTTCGATCCAGTCCCTATGCGCGCCCCGTGTTCCTCATGCTCGTGACGCATGCGAAGTTGCCGGGACGGCTTTACGCGTTGGCAGCGTTGCGCCGTCTCGACCGCCGCGCCTATGAACGTCTCATCGGTTTGTATGTCGGGAGCGGCGAAGACGTCATGACCTTCAGCGGTTGCGTCGTCGGCTCCGGGAAAGCAGGACAGATCGTGCGCGCCAAGCATCCGCTGGAAGTGCGAGACGGCGAATCGGGGTCTGATGCCTTCAAACGGCACCACGGTGGCGATCCGTGGGAGATTGACATCGAGCACGGCGGCTACTCCTCGATGTTGTTCGACCCGATGCCGCCGGAATTCGAAGAAGAGTGTCGACGCGCGGAACACACCTACGAACTCACGCCGACGGTTTTCTAAAGGTTCTCTTTCCCGCGCTATCGTATGGGCCATCAAACCAACAGGGAGAAATCATGACGAGACACTATCGAGCGATGCTGCTTCCGATGATGCTGTTCGCGGCCGTTGCGTCGTACGGCGAGAAAAAGGCGCCCGTAAAAACGGCGGCGCCGGTGAAGGTGACCTCCGTCGAAGGCATCACGGAGTACCGGCTTGCGAATGGGCTTCGCGTTTTGCTTTTCCCCGATCCCACCAAGGCCACGGTGACCGTCAATCTCACGTACACCGTCGGGTCGCGGCATGAGGGGTATGGCGAGACCGGGATGGCGCATCTGCTCGAGCACCTCATGTTCAAGGGGACGCCGTCGCACAAGGTCATCCCGCAGGAGATGAAGGCGCATGGGGCGAACTACAACGCCTCCACGTGGTTCGACCGCACCAACTACTTCGAGGTGCTGCCGGCCAATGAGGACAACCTCAAGTTCGCGCTCGGACTCGAGGCGGATCGGATGATCCACTCCTTCATCGCCCAGAAGGATCTCGACTCGGAGATGACCGTCGTGCGCAACGAATTCGAGGCGGGGGAGAACGATCCGGCCAACATTCTCGAGGAGCGCGTCCTCTCCACTGCTTACCTCTGGCACAACTACGGCCACTCCACCATCGGCTCGCGCGAAGACATCGAGCGCGTTCCCATCGACCGGCTGCAGGCGTTCTATCGGAACTACTACCAGCCGGACAACGCCGTGCTACTCATCGCCGGCAAGTTCGATGAGCCGAAGGCGCTGGCGGACGTAAATGCCGCATTCGGATCGATCCCGAAGCCGACGCGCAAACTGCAGCCGACCTACACCGTCGAGCCGGTGCAGGACGGCGAGCGTTCGGTCGTCCTCCGCCGCGTCGGCGACGTGCAGTCGGTCTGCATGGTCTACCACGTTCCCGCCACGGCCCATCCCGACTACGCGGCCGTGCAGGTGTTGGCGCGCATCCTCGCCGACACGCCCTCGGGACGTTTGTACAAAGCGCTGGTCGAGACGAAGAAAGCGACCGACGTCGGCAGTGATCTGTTGGAGATGCACGATCCTGCCTTCCTCGCGTTCCAGGCCTCCGTGCGGCAGGAGCAGTCGCTCGATGCCGCGCGCGACACCATGTCCGCCACCATCGAAGCGCTGAAAACGAATCCTGTATCGAAGGAAGAAGTCGACCGCGCCAAAACGGCGCTGCTCAAGAACATCGAGCTCGCGCTCAACGCACCTGACCGCGTCGGTTTGGCCATGAGCGAATTGATCGGCGCCGGCGACTGGCGGCTCTTCTTCATCAACCGCGACAACCTGCGCAAGGTCACGCCCGAGGATGTGCAGCGCGTAGCGGCCGCGTACCTCAAGCCGTCCAACCGTACCGTCGGCGAATTCATCCCCGATCCGAAACCGGACCGCTCGCAGATTCCGGCCACGCCGTCGATCGCTTCGCTGGTCGACAACTACAAAGGGGACGCGCCGGTGGCCGCGGGCGAGGCGTTCGATGCTTCGCCGGCGAACATCGAGTCGCGCACCACGCGCTCGGTGCTCCCCTCGGGACTGCAACTGGCGCTGCTGCCGAAGAAGACGCGCGGCAACTCCGTCGTCGCCAATCTCACCATTCGATTCGGCGACGAAAAGTCGCTGATGAACCTCGGCGATACCGCCGAGGCGATGGGCGAGATGCTGCAGCGCGGTACGACCAAGCACACGCGCCAGCAACTGAAGGACGAATTCGACCGCCTCAAGGCGCGCGTCAACGTTCAGGCGGCGCCGACGTCGGTGAGCGTCAACGTCGAGACGACGCGCGACAACCTTCCCGCCGTCATGGCGCTCATCGCCGAAATCCTGGAATCGCCGTCGTTTCCGCAGAGCGAGCTCGATACGTGGAAGCAGGAGATGCTGGCGCGCACGGAAGAACAGCGCACCGATCCGCAGTCGGTCGCGCAGACCGCGTTCAGCCGCCACATGAACGACTATCCGAAGGGCGACGTCCGCTACATCAGCACTCCGGAAGAAGACATCGCCACGATCAACGCGCTGACGCTCGACAACATCAAGAGCTTCTACAAGTCGTTCATGGGCGCCTCGGCCGGCGAGCTCGCCGTCGTGGGCGACTTCGACGCGAAGGCTCTGGCGGCGCAGGTCGGTGAGCTCTTCGGAAACTGGAAGAGCGGCGCGGGCTTCACGCGCGTGCCGCGCCTCTATCAGGACATCGCGCCGGTCAATCAATCATTCGAGACTCCGGACAAGGCCAACGCGCTGTTCCTGGCCGGTCTCAATCTCGGCATTCGCGACGACGATCCGAGCTATCCCGCGCTCGTCATCGCCAACTCCATCCTCGGCGGCGGCGGTCTCTACTCTCGCCTCGGCAGCCGCATCCGGCAGAAGGAAGGGCTCAGCTACGGCGTCGGCTCGTTCATGAACGTCAGCTCGTTCGACAAGACTGGTACCTTCACCACATTCGCCATCTACGCGCCGCAGAATGCGGCGAAGCTGGAGACCGCGTTCCGCGAAGAGATCGCCCGCGCGCTCAAGGACGGCTTCACGCAGCAGGAGGTCGACGAAGCCAAGAAAGGATTCCTGGAGAATCGCAAACTTCAACGCGCCCAGGATGCGTCACTGGCCCGCACTCTCGCCAGCGAACTGTTCGCCCATCGCACGATGCAGTGGGACGCGCAGTTCGAACAGAAAGTGTCGGCGCTGACGCTGGACGAAGTGAACGCCGCGCTGCGCAAATGGATCGACCCGAACAAGATCACCATCGTCAAAGCCGGTGACTTCGCGAAAGCGGGGACCGCAGCGCCGGTGAAGTAACGATTTCGTACGCGATCGAATGCGGCCGCCGGGAGCAATCCCGGCGGCCGTTTTTTTGGGGACGGTTCTTACTTTTCGCTGACGACGCCGAAGACGTTCGGAATCGGCCATTGTTTCTGATTGCTGTCGTCCGGCCAGAATCCGGTCTCGAAGCTGCCCGCGAGATCGAGATTCACGCCACCCGTATGGATAGATAGGCTGGCCTCGGGGCCTCCCTCCACGTGCATTGCGCCGGCGACGTCCAACGGCAGATTGAGGATCAGCTCATTAAACTCGTGCATCGACCAAGGCGCGCGTGTGAAGAGAAACAGCACGCGCCCTTTCGAGTCCATTGCAATCGCGGCCTCGCTCCACCTCTTATTGTTTAATGACCAGACATTGTGACGATTGGCTGTAATGAGCCGCAGGTTCTGCACTACGATTTCGTAATTCGCGAGCTGCTGAGCCGCACTGATCCGGTCGCGATCGATCCACAATGCGCGCGGCTGGCTGTGATCCGCCGGATTGAGCGCCAGTACCGAGTTGTAGTCGTTCCACCGCGCATTGTTGTTATGCGCTCCATGCCGCAAATACCCGACATTCGATTGCCCGTCGTTCTGGAACATCCCTATGTTGATGGCCACAGCCAGCTTTGAATCGCGGCACCACTCCGCCGCCGTCCGCCTCTTCCCATGCTCCTCGGACGCGAGCGCCGCCGTCACCCGCGCCCGCGCCGGATCGATGCGCACGACATAGAGACGTCCCGCCTCGCCGGACGCCATCCTGCCGGCCACGATCGATGTGAATTCGACTCCGCGTTGAAGGACTCGCCAGGAAATGGTGGGTGCTGATGCGCCGGTACTACCGATCGCAAGTGCGCAAATGAGGAGTAAGCAGATTCGATTCATAAGGCGGTTATAGCTTCGGCGTCACCCGAAGTTCCGGTTGAGGATGGGGAGCAGTGTCGTCGTCGAGATCGGTGGTATTCGAAAAGGCGTCGGCGAAGGAGACGAGATCGCGTGTCTGATCCTGATGTTCAGCGACCGCTTTCGTCCACCAATAGCTCGTCTTCGGATTGTCGTTCTCGGAGCGCCCGACGAGATCAGGATACGAAGGAAACGGAGGGTCGATCTGCTTGAAGGCACGATCCGTCTGTCGCAGAAATTTCTGCAGCAGGGCCATGGAGGTTCGATATCGGCTCCAGCGATGCGTGTTCCAGTTTGGACCGTTCCCCGCGGCGCTGCTGATTCCGAACCGCGCGCGCAGGCGCTGGCCAGCGCATCGACCGCGTTCGGAGAGCGAGGCAACTTTGGCAGAGTCCATGTTGAGATTGAGTCCTCCTTCATCGGGAGACAGCCGCACGTGCACGATCCGGTCGCGGAATCCCGGTACCGCCATTTGCGTGTTGTCATGCCAGTTGCGGATCGTGTCGAGGATGGCGCCGACGTAGCCGCCAATCGCCGCGCCGCCGGTATCCGGAAACGTGGTCCAGTGGTCCGACGTCCCTCCGCCGGCCGTTTGCGGCATCCAGGTGTTCTTGTCTTCGTCGCTCTGTTTGGGATGATCGGGATGAAAGCCGTCGAGATTGATCCCGAAAGTCGGCCACCGAGGGAAGGGCGAATCGAAGAGGCTGACCGGGAAATTGCTGCTCAGACCTCCATCGATGAACCAGCATCGATCGAAGCGGGTCGCCGACGTCGAATTGACTTTTAACGTGTAGTCCACCGCGTAGAGCGGGACCATGGAGAAGAGAAGCGGGAAGCTGAGGCTCATGCGTGTGGCAACGACGACGGGGAGATCCCACGGCTCCGGTAGTGCGACAAGGTCGGGGTCATTCATCGCCGCGACGTCATCATTCGGGCGCGAACGGCTCACGAGGTAATCGACGATCGCCGCTGGAAAATAGAGGCGAAACTCGCTCGGGCGGAAAGCGAAGCGCCGATTCTCGAAGGGCAGCCGGTACGGATGTCCATGCGTTAGCGCGGTGGAGATCATCTGCAGGTTGATCGAACGAAGGTCAGCGTCCCGCTCGCGGTCCTTCAGCAGGTCCGTGCGTTCTTCCGGCGCGAAGCTCACACCCGCGAGCCAAAGGTCGCCGAACGTCAGAGGTAGCTGGTCTGTTGTTCGTCGCACCGTCGCCTGAATCTCGGCATGCAGCCAGTCGCTGATACCGGGAAGCGAGCGATCGCCGGGAGTCAGACCTGTCGAGAAGCCGAACCGATTGCGCGGCAACGTGCGCGTTAACGCCAGAACGGCATTGCCAAGAATGAGCAGGACGCCGCTCAGGACCAGAAGCGCCAACTCGGCGACGACCAGGCCCGCGACGATTGGTGCGGCGAGGGCTCCGGCGATCACGGCTCTTCCGAACAACAGCGGCAGTAATGCAGATGGAACGATGCTGATCAGCGTAATCAGTGGCGACACCACGAGCAGGGCGGATAGTGCGCCGACGACTTTCTCGCCGAGCGTGCCGTCGCCCAGGAACGCGGCAAGCACGGCGAAGAGACGACGGGTGGGGCGCGTCGGTGGAAAGAGGTTGAGAAGATTCGGTTCTCCTTCCGTCTTGCCAGCAAGGAACTGAGGAAGAGCGGCGAGACGCTGGAAGGCCGTTCCGCTTCCCTGCAGCCTCGCGTATTCCGCAGCCGCCGTCAAAGCCGCGGCGATCGCGCCCGCTGAGGTTCCGCCGACGTTTTTGAAACGGAACTCCTCTGCCAGCTCCGTAATCGCCAGCGGATAAACGACACCGCTCGTGATTCCACCCTTCATGACGATGTCGCAGTAGCGCAGCGGTGCTTCTCCGGTCATGGTCGCTCCTTGATTCGATCGCTATAGACTGCCATATATCGGGATTCGCACTGCTTCATCGATCCGGGCTTGCAGCGGCGTCAAACGCTCGTGTTCGATTGACATCCGCGCGCGAACTCGTACACTCCCCCGTGCCGCCTACGCGTGGCGGCTTGCCGGCCTAATCCTCGGCGCCGAGGAACGGGGGAACCAATTGAGCGACGGCTTGCCACCGTCCGGGGTGAATCCAGCCAGAAGCTGGTAGGGCTTCCAGTCCGAATCCGACAGCTAACCTCGTAGGCAGCCGGAAGGCAGGCCTCAAACGCCGCGAAGAAATTCGCGGCGTTTGTCATTTCTGTCGCCAAAAGTTTGCTAGACTGCGCGGCAATCGTTCCCATTTCGAATTCGTAAAACGGGCGGCAAACGACAGGGATTTGAATCGCCTTCGGGTGCCCGCATCGTGGCGCCACGTGTAACTCTTTGAATTCGCTCAGCTTTGTCGGATCACGGCACTTGGGCCGCGATCTGCACAGTCGGCAACGTCCCCAAACTCAGGTCCCATTAGAGAAAGGAGCCGCTATGAAACGGTGCCCCAATTCGAGGATCCTGGCGATCGTCGCCACCCTGTGTCTCTCGCTGATGGCCGTCAGCGCGTTCGCACAGCTCCAGACCGGTAACATCTTCGGCAAAGCCCAGGCGAAGGATGGAAGCGCGCTGCCCGGCGTGACCGTCACCCTCACCGGCAACGGTGCTCCGCAGACCACCGTCACCGATGCTCAGGGCAACTTCCGGTTTCCGAACCTTTCACCCGGCAGCTACACGGTGAAGGCTGAACTGGCCGGATTCGGAACCGCGACGCGCGCGGGTCTCACCGTGAACGTCGGCCAGAACGCCGACATCACCATGACCCTCAACGCCTCGATGGCCGAATCGATCACGGTCACCGCGGAGTCGCCGCTCCTCGACGTCCGCAAAGCGGGCACCGCCACCAACGTGTCGAAGATCGAGATGGAGAAGATTCCTACCTCGCGCGACCCGTGGACGGTTCTGCAGTCGATCCCGGCGGTCAACGTCGACCGCATCAACGTCGGCGGCAGCCAGAGCGGCCAGCAGTCGGTCTACTACGCCAAAGGCGCGCAGGGGCGTGACAACACCTGGAACGTCGACGGTGTGAACATCACCGACATGGGCGCCACCGGTTCGTCGCCGCTCTACTTCGACTTCGATTCGTTCGAAGAGATGCAGGCCACCACCGGCGGCTCCGACCCGCGCATCGAGACGCCGGGCGTGCAGTTGAACATGGTCACCAAGCGTGGCACGAACGACATCACCGGTTCGGGACGCTACTTCTACACGCCGGGCAGCATGCAGGCCTCGGCGACAGTCCCGGGCGAGGCGACGTACTACCTCCAGAACACCAACAAGGTCAATTTCGTCCGCGACTACGGCGTTCAACTCGGCGGACCGATCTGGAAAGATCACCTCTGGTTCTGGGGCGCGCGCGGCGATGACAAGATCTCCGTGCAGGCCTCCAACACCATCACCTTCGACTCGAAGACAGGCCTTCCGACTCCGGTCGTCGGTCTCTTCGACAACATCGTCCTCCGCGACAAGAACGCGAAGTTGAACGCGCAGATCGTGGCCAGCAACAGCGCGGTCGGCTTCTACACGTGGGGCGACAAGGTCCGCAACGCGCGCAACCTTTCCCCGACCCGTCCTTTCGAGACGGCGTGGCGGCAGATCGGCCCGACCACCGTCTACAAGTTCGAAGACACGCAGATCGTCGGATCGAGCCTTTACCTGACCGGTATGTGGTCGAAGATCAGCGGCGGTTTCAGCCTGAACGGCAACGGCGGACAGGGCGAAGGCGCTCCGTCGCGCTGGCGCGACGTTGCGGGCGTCAACCACGACAACTTCTACACCTACGTTACCGACCGGCCGCAGAAGCAGGAGCGTCTGGACGGTTCCAAGTTCCTCGACATCGGCCGGATGAACCATGAGCTGAAGTTCGGCTTCGGCTACCGCAACACGCCCGTTCATTCGACGTCGGTCTATCCCGGCCCGGCGCACGGATGGTGGGATTTCTCCAGCCTTTCGGCGACGTGTACGGCGCAGGGCCTTCCGTCGACGTGCGGCGTGGCCAACCTCTCCCGCGACGTCAATGTTGCCTATGCCGAGAAGTACAACGACTTCTATGTCGGCGATACGATCCTGATGGGCAATCTGACCGTGCAGGGCGGTCTGCGCTGGGATCGCCAGTCGTCGAAGAACACGGGCGTCGTCATCGGCGCGAACCCGATCCTGGCCGCGCCTCTCAATCTCCCTTGCTCGACCACCATCGCCTCCTCCTGCACCGGCGGTACGTTGAACGCGTCGCTGCCCGGGGTGACGTTCGGCGGCGATCCGAAGGAGCTCAAGTGGAACACGGTCAGCCCCCGCATCGGCATGACCTACAGCCTCGGCGCCGACAAGCGGACGCTCCTCCGCGCCGGCTACAACCGCTACGCCAGCCAGATCGGCTCCGCCGTTTCCGGCGCCAACCCGCTGGCCTACTCCGCGTTCTACATTCTTGGCAATGACACCAATGGCGACCACGTCATCCAGCGCAGTGAGCTCGTGAAGATCAACGGATTCGCCGGCGTCAATCCCGCCAATCCGTCAGCGATCGCGTTGACGCGCCGCGTCGACTACGGCATGAAAGTGCCGACCACCGATGAAATCATCGTAGGCGCCGAGCGCGAGTTGATGAGCGACTTCTCGGTCGGCGTGAACTACACCTACCGCAAGTACAACGACCTCTTCACCACCCGCTTCGAAAAGACCGCGGGCGCCGGCGACTTCTACACGCCGGACGACTGGGTCCTTTCCAGCAGGACCGCCGGCGGAACGTTCGTCCAGTGCGCGCCGGTTGCCGGCGATCCCACCAAGAACGGCTCGATCACCGGCGTCGGTGCAGCGCAGGTCTGCAACGGCACGGAAATCGCCCGCTTCAATACGACCTCCGGCGTCGCCCTCTACCAGCTCAAGTCCGGCGTTCCGGTGCCGGTCTACCGCGTGCTGACCACGCGTCCTGACTACTCGCAGAAATACAGCGGTTTCGAACTGACTGCGACCAAGCGCATGTCGCACAAGTGGATGTTCCGCGGCAATCTCACGTACAACGACTACACTGAGTCCTGCGGCTCGACCGCATTCGCCAATCCGACTCCCGCTCTTCCGGGATCGACGGTCGTCTCCGGCGGACCGGGTCATTGCCCGGGTGGACAGGTCGCACCGCAGTCTGCCGGCTCCGGCGCCTTCGGTAATGACTTCATCAACGCGAAGTGGAACCTCAACCTGACCGGCGCTTACATCATGCCGTGGGACATCAACCTCGGCGCCAGCCTCAGCGCGCGTCAGGGCTATCCGCGGCCGCTCCGCTCGAACGTCAGCGGTCTTCCGGGCGGCACGATCGGCGTCGTTCTCGATCCGATGGGCGACATCCGCTTCGACAACGTCTATGAGCTGGATCTCCGCATCGCGAAGGATTTCCGCTTCATGAACCGCGTCGGCATGACGCTCTCGGGCGACCTCTTCAACGCGCCGAACAAGCGCACCGTCCTGCAGCGTGAGACGCTCATCATCAACGACGCAGCCGCGGGCACGACCTCCCGTTCCGGCGGCAACCGCATTACCGAGATGCAGTCTCCGCGCATCTGGAGACTCGGCGCGAAGTTCAACTTCTAGCCTTTCAGCCACCAACGGTCCAAAAGAACGGCCCGCCGGAGCTTCTCCGGCGGGCCGTTTTCTTTTACTCCGTCACAAAAAGTTTGCTAGTCTCTCCTTCGTGATCTGGCTGCGCGGATTCAACAAACGGATCGTGCGAGAACAACGCATTGAATCCCACTACATCCGCGACGGGGCTGCCGGGCACCTAACTCATGAGAACTCAAGTGTTTGATTGAGACCGGCATGAAGGCCGGTCTTCTGCACACCCCCGAAGCGACAGGTGTCACGTGAGAAAGGAGCCACTATGAAACGGTGCCCCAATCCCAGATTTCTGGCGGTCCTGGCCGCCCTCTGCATCTCGCTGCTTGCCGTCAGCGCGTTTGCTCAGTTCCAGACAGGCAACATTTACGGCAAGGTTCAGGCGAAGGACGGAAGCGCGCTGCCGGGCGTGACCGTCGTGCTGTCCGGCGTCGGCGCTCCGCAGACGCAGATCAGCGACTCCCAGGGCGACTTCCGGTTCGTCAGTCTCTCGCCCGGGGCGTACACGCTGAAGGCGGATCTGGCGGGCTACGGAACCTCGACCCGTGCCGGCATCACCGTCAACATCGGCCGCAATGCGGATGTGACGATGACGCTGAATCCGTCGGTGGCGGAGTCGATCACCGTGACCGCCGAGGCGCCGCTGCTGGATGTGCGGAAAGCGGGCGACTCGACCAGCGTGACCAAGGTCGAGCTGGAAAAGATCCCCAGCGGCCGCGACCCCTGGTCGGTCATGCAGAGCACTCCGGCCATTCAGGTCGACCGTATCAACGTCGGCGGCAGTCAGTCAGGCCAGCAGTCGGTCTACGTCGCCAAAGGTGCGCAGAGCACAGACAACACCTGGAACGTCGACGGCGTCAACATCACCGACATGGGCGCCACCGGCAGCACGCCGCTTTACTTCGACTTCGATTCGTTCGAAGAGATGCAGGTTACGACGGGCGGTTCCGATCCGCGCATCATGACCCCGGGCGTGCAGCTCAACATGGTCACCAAGCGCGGCTCGAACGATCTGCGCGGTTCGGGCCGTTACTTCTACGCGCCGGGCAGCCTGCAGGCGGGAGCAAGAGTCCCGGCGGAAGCGACCACCTATCTGGCCGCCACGAACAAGGTTGACTACAACCGCGAGTACGGCGCCGAGGTTGGCGGTCCGATCTGGCGAGACCATCTTTGGGCCTGGGTAGCCAGCTCGGAGCAGAAGATTTCGAACACCGGTACGCAGAACATCGGGCAGTTCGTCATCCCGGACAACATCATCCTGCGCGACAAGAACGCCAAGCTGAACGCGCAGCTTCTGCCCAGCAACAGCGCCGTCGGCTTCTACACGTTCGGCGACAAGGTTCGCAATGCGCGCGGCCTCTCGCCCACCCATCCTTTCGAAACGTCCTGGCATCAGGTCGGACCGACCAAGGTGTACAAGGTCGAAGACACGCAGATCGTCGGCTCGACGCTGTATGTCACCGGCATGTGGTCGAAGGTGTCCGGCGGCTTCGGCCTGCTGTCGAACGGCGGAGTCGGCGCGAACGCGCCGTCCGCAGTTTTCGACTCCTCCACTGGTGCGTGGTCGCAGAACTACCTGACGTACACCACGGACCGGCCGCAGAAGCAGTACCGCGTCGATGGCTCGAAGTTTTTCGACGTCGGCACGATGAACCACGAGCTGAAGTTCGGATTCGGATACCGCGATACGCCGGTCGAGTCGGCCACGACCTGGCCGGGACCGTCCGCGGGATTCTGGGAGACCAACTCCGTCGCGTCCGGAGATTGCACGGCGGCCGGACTTCCGGCGAACTGCCAGATCGCCGCGGTGACGCGCCAGTCGAGCAAAGCGTACGGTGAGAAGTACCGCGATCTGTATGCCGGCGACACGATCCTGATGGGCAATCTGACGCTGCAGGCCGGCCTGCGCATGGATAAGCAGGAATCGCTGAATCTCGCCTCCATAGCGCCCGCGAATGCCATCATCGGCACGCCCCTCACGCTGCCTTGTTCTCCCGGGTCCGGCCTTCCGTGCACGTCCGCGGGTAACTTCACCGCCAGCCTTGCGCAGTTGAACTTCAACGGCGACACCCGGAAGCTGAACTGGAGCAACGTTACGCCGCGCCTCGGACTTACTTACGCGCTCGGCGCGGACAAGAAGACGCTGCTGCGCGCCGCGTACAACCGCTACGTCAGCCAGATGGGTGCGACGGTTTCCAACGCCAGCCCCACCGGTCTGACGAGCTACTTCTACTTCTACGGCGTCGACGCGAACCACGACAACATCATCCAGCGCAACGAGCTGCTGCAGTTCTATGGCTCGAACTACATCGATCCGCTGCAGCCGAACTCTCCGATCAGCAAGATCCGCGTCGACTACGGCTCCAAGGCGCCGAAGACTGATGAGATCATCTTCGGCTTCGACCGCGAGTTGATGTCTGATTTCTCTGTGGGCATGAACTTCACGTATCGCCACTACTCCGACCTCGTCGGAACGCGCTACGAGAAGACGCAGGGATCGAATGACTTCTACACCCGCGCGGACTGGGTGGTCTCGACCACGCATCCGACTGCCGGCGGCAACTTCAGCCGCTGTTTTGGTACGGTCGTTAATGGTGTATGCCAGGGCACACTCGATACAAAGACACTCCCTACCGTCCCCGTTTACGAGATCAAGTCCGGCGTTCCTGCTCCGACATTCGGCGTCATCACGAATCTTCCCGGCTACACACAGAAGTTCGAAGGCGTCGAGGTGACCGCCACCAAGCGCATGTCGCACAAGTGGATGTTCCGCGGAAACGCCAGTTGGAACAGCTACACGGAGCACTGCAGCGCCGAAGCGTTCCCGAATCCGATGCCCTACGTCGGCAATTGCCCCGGCGGGCAGGTGGCGCCGCGCTCGGCCGGCTCGGGCGCGTTCGGCAACGTCTTCATCAACTCGAAGTGGAACTTCAACGTCACCGGCCTGTATCAGTTGCCGTGGGACGTCAACGTCGGCGCGAGCCTCTCGGCACGTCAGGGTTATCCGGCGCCGTACGCCGATCAGGTCCGCGGCATCCATGGCGGCGATACGTACATCTTCAACTTCGCTCCGAACCGCCAGGAAGTCATCCTGCAGCCGATCGGAACCACCCGTTTCAACAACGTCTACGAGTTCGATCTGCGCGCGGCGAAGGAGTTCCGCTTCATGAGCCGCGTCGGCCTGACGCTGTCGGCCGATCTGTTCAACGTTCCGAACCAGCGCACGATCCTGCAGCGCAACACACGTCTCTACACCAGCAGCGGACCGTTCGCCTCAGCCGACAACATCACCGAGATCCAGTCGCCGCGCATCTGGCGTCTGGGCGCCAAGTTCACGTTCTGATTCGGGTCGTCTGTTCTACCGCCGCCGGGGGAATATCCTCCGGCGGCGTTTTTTTTGGCGTTTCACCGAATCCAGACACGCGCCGTCCAGGGGGACCATTTTGAAGAAGACATTTTTCCTCGCCGCAGCTCTCATCTGCGCAGCTTCGATGCTCATCGCGTCGGAAGACTGGCGCGGCAACAATCGCCTCTCCGGCTACATCGTCGACAAAGCGACCGGTAAGCCGGTCCCGAATGCGAAGGTGAGCCTGCGCATTCAGCGCGGCGGCAAGGGTGGCCCGGACGTCATCGCCGACGCCAACGGCAAGTGGGCGGTCCTCGGCATGAACTCCGGCATGTGGAACGTCGACGTCGAGGCGCCCGGCTACGTCGTCCGCCAAGTCAACGTACCGGTCAGCGAAGGGCAGCGCGTTCCGCCCATGAAGATCGAGATCGAGCCGGCGGTCGTCGCTGCCGCTGCGCCGGCGGAAGCGGCACCGGTGGAAGAGGTGAAGATCGGCGGGCAGGTCGTGTCGAAAGACATCGCCGACGCCGTCGAAGCCGGCAACGCCGCGCTGACCGCGAAGAACTATACGGAAGCGGTCACCTCGTACGAGAAGGCGACCACCGCGCTGCCGACGTTCATGCCCATCCGCTTCGCGCTCGCGCGCGCCTACTACGGCGCGGGCGATCTGAAAAAGGCCGTGGCCACGATGGCCGACGTCTACACCGCCGATCCCGCCAACTCCCGTAACGCCATGCTCTACGCGAACATGCTCCTCGAGGATGGCCAGCTCGACAAAGGCAAAGCGATCGTCGACAAGCTCCCCGCCGCCGACGTCGACCCCACCGCGCTGACGAACATCGGCATCGTGCTGATGAACAAGAAGCAGCCCGCCGCCGCCCGCGATTACTTCACGAAAGTGATCGAGGCGAGTCCGAAGGATGCCGACGGCTACTACTATCGCGGCCTGGCCACGATCCAGGCCGGCAAGGCGAAGGAGGCGAAAGCCGATCTCCAGAAGGTGATCGAGCTCGCCCCCGACAGCGATCAGGCGAAAGAAGCGAAAGAGTATTTGAAGTCAATCAAGTAAAAAAAGAGTGAAGCGTGATTGAAAGAGTGAAAAGAAGCCGGTTTCTTTTCACTCTTCACTCTTCACTCTTCACTCTTTTCTTCCTATTCGCTTGCCACGGCTCGCGCGGTTCGATCGACGGCCGCGCGCCGATCATCATCATCTCCATCGACACGCTGCGCTCGGACCATCTCCCCGCGTACGGCTACACGAAAGTGGCCACGCCGGCCATCGATCGCTTCCGCGCCGACGCCATTCTCTTCGAGCATGCCTATTCGCACTGCCCGCTCACGCTCGTCTCGCACGCCAGCCTTTTCACCGGCCTCCTTCCCGCCGACCACGGTATTCGCGACAACCTCGGCTACGACCTGAATCCGAAAGCGACCACGCTCGCGCAGCTGCTGAAGTCGAAGGGCTATGCGACAGGCGGCGCCGTCTCCGCTGTCGTCCTGCGCGGCGAGACCGGCATCAAACGCGGCTTCGATTTCTGGGAAGACACGATCGACATCGATCCGACGTTCCTCAGTATCGGCCGCGCGCAACGCAGCGGCGACGCGACGCGCGCGCTGGCGCAGAAATGGATCGGCGAACACGAGCACGATTCGCAGCCGTTCTTTTTCTTCTTCCACATCTACGAGCCGCACACGCCGTACGAACCGCCGGAGCCGTTCCGTTCCCGCTATGCGAGCCCGTACGACGGCGAGGTGGCGACGGCCGACGAAGTCGTCGGCAAGTTCCTCGACTACCTGCGCGCGGAAGGCATCTACGACCGCGCCACGATCCTCCTGATGTCCGACCACGGCGAAGGTCTCGGCGATCACGGCGAAGACGAGCATGGCGTCCTGCTGTATCGCGAGACGCTGCAGGTTCCGCTGATGCTGAAGCTGCCGAAAGGCGCGCGAAAAGGAACGAGCGTCGCCGCTCCCGTGCAGCTCATCGACGTCTTCCCGACGATCGCATCCGCGTTCGGAGCGCCGGCAAATCTCGCCGGCAAATCGCTGCTTGATATCGACTCGAAGCCAGCCGCGGATCGCCCGATCTATTCGGAGACGTACTACCCGAGGCTGCACTTCGGCTGGAACGATCTTCACTCGCTCATTTCGGGCGCGAAGCACTACATCCACGCCGGCGATCCGGAGCTTTACGATCTCTCCACCGATCCCGCCGAAACGCGCAACGTGCTGCTCGAAGACCGCCGCACGTACACAGCGTTGCGCGAGCAGATCAAGCCGTACATCAAATCCGCGGCCACCCCTTCTGCGGTCGACGATGAGCAGAAGCAGCAGCTCATCGCGCTCGGCTACGTCGGGTCAACCGTCGCCACCGCACCCGACGCCGTCCTGCCCGATCCCAAAAAAAACATCAGTAAGGCGAACGCGATCAGCCAGGCCTTCCGGCTCTTCCGCGACAACAAGTTCGAGGAGACGCTCGCCGTCACCAGCGGCCTGCTGCGCGAGAACCCGAACATGCTCGACATCTGGGCGCTGCAGTCGCGCGCACTGTCCAAGCTGAATCGACGCGAAGAAGCGATCGATGCCGCAAAACAAGGTCTGCGCATTTCGCCGAATACCGCTTCGCTCGCGGTGACGATCGCGAATCTGTCGCTGGAGCTCGGCCGCCTCGATGACGCAGAGGCGCACGCAAAGCTGGTGTTGAAACAGACGCCGCACGATGCGCACGAAGTGCTGGCCCGCGTTGCGCTGCGCCGCAAGGATTTCGCGAAGGCCCGCGAGGAAGCGAACGCCGCATTCGACAACGACAAGAATCGCCCCGGCCATCTGATGCTCCTCGGACAGATCGCGCTGGAAGCAGGGAAGGTCGAGGAAGCGCTGAATGACTTCGATCAAGCCGCAGCGTTACGTCAGGCGAAGAATCAGCCCGCACTCCCGCGCCTCAACTTTTTCCGCGGCGATTGCCTGGCCCGCCTCGGCCGATCGGACGAAGCCGAGGGCGCATTCCTGACCGAGATCAAAAACTTCCCGACGGATCCACAGCCGTACAAAAACCTGATCCTGCTCTACGCCGTGGAAGACCGCACCGCAGCCGCGACGCAGTTGATTTTCGCCCTCGAAAAGGCCGCGCCGACGCCGCCGTCGTACGTCGCGATCGCCGAGACGTTAAAGACGATCGGCGACACGAAGGGCGCGAAGTTCTGGGCGTCGCGAGGACTGACGCGCTATCCAACCGACAAGCAGTTGCAAGCGCTTTATCGCGGCTGAGGCTACGAAGATTTTTGCGGAAGGACGATGTCTTCGACCACGCGCAGACGGCGATCAATATTGGCGAACGCCGCCTTGAACACTTCGTTGTCAGCGGCCAGACGATCGATCTTCTCGCTGTTGACGTCGACCTTGTGGTCAACGTGAGCAAGGCTCTCGGCCAGGAGTTGAATTTCTCGATGCGTCTTTTCGGCAATATCTTCAGCAACGGTGTTGAAGTGCTGGCGCATGACGCGAACAGCTTCGTCGAATCGCTGTTCGATCGCTGCAGTCGTTGAATCGAATCGCTGTTCGATTCTTGCGGTCGTTGACTCGAACCGTTGTTCGATCTCCGCAGTCTTCGTTTCGAAACGTTCCTGGATCGCTTGCGCGAATTCGGCAAATTGCCGCCGCGTTTCCGCGTGGGCGTCTTCGTTCTGTTTCTGGATCTGCTCCAGGAAGCGCTTTTCGTCGTCGTTCATGGCGAAGAAAGTCTACCTCGGCCTCCGCTCGGCGCAACGCGCACTTCGTTTGACGCGCATCGGTACCCGCCATTCAGCACGACGCTTCTCGGGAGTGGAGGGAAAAGCGTCAATTCGTAGCCTGCGGATTTGAATGTCGAACGCGCGGCGGAATCCACAGCCGGTAGACCCGAAGCGAATCCCTCGGCGCGATTGCGTTCGAGGACGACGTTGTTCCAGCTGACGAGAAAGTACGGAGTTTCCGGCCGATCCTCATCGACGAGCAGCGACGTCGGCACCATCAACAGCGGCAGCCGGCGGACCTTCAACCCCTGCGCGGCGAGATCGGTTGCGCATCGATCGAGAAAACGCTGGAGGCCGATTGATGATGCATCGCTCTGAAAGGACAGCACCGCGTCGCGCGCGTTTGCGGCGAGCGAGTACGTTTTTTTCAACTCCTGCCATTGGTTTGCGGACGCCGCGAGCTTCGCACCGAGGGAGACGTTGCCGACGAGCGCATCGATCGAACCATCGGCGTGCGGAAGCAGCGTCACGATCGAATCGAGGTCGAAGCCTGCGCCGCCGCTGAGGATTTCGATCTGCTGCGGCGTGTGCGGCAGCTCGTGGACGAAGCGCACCGGACGGTTGTACAGCTTCGACAATTCGTTCGCGGCGCGTTGCACGGCCGCGATGTATTGAGCGATGCCTTCGGGCGATCCGAATCGTTCCACCGGAACGTGATCGATGCCGAGGAGCTCGAGCGCGCGGAACTCGACGGAGTGAATCGAGATCCACACCGCCTTCGGCGTCAGCAGAATCTGGCCGTTGTGAAACGACGTCGCGCCGGTGGTCCACCGCGGCTTCCAGCGGTCGTCGAGTGCGCTCGGCAAACTATTCATGAGCGCGCGAACCATGCTCGCGTCCTCCTCACGGTTGCGCTGCTGATTCGGACGATTGATGAAAACGAGCGAGCCGGCCGAAGCGCGCGCGATGGAGAACGGATCGCGTGGCCATGGTGTCAAGGGACGATTGAGATTGTCGATGAAGTCGATGTGCAGCGCCGCGAGATCCTTCCACAGCGCGCTTTGAATCTCTTCGTCGCCGATGACGACGATCCCGCGCTGCGGAGCCGCGGCGCGGACCGCGGTCAGAAAACGTTTCGCGTCATCCGGCTTCACGAAGCGCGAGTTGATCGAGTAGATCGACGCCTCGATCGGCTCGTTCCCTGCGACGTTGATCGTCGCGTTGCTATGGGCGACGAAGCGGCTGCCGCTCGGCCGCACCAGTCCCGCCGAAACGGCGAGGGCCTCGGCGGTGTCGAAATTGATCGGCGCGACGCGGTTCAGTTCATTGACGTCCGCGCGGCGAAGTTTCTCCGGCAGTGTCGGACTGAGCGACGCCGGCAGAATGGTATCGACCGCGCGCCGGAACTCCTCATCCTCGCCGTAACGCAACGGATCGAGCACCTGAAGTGCGACGAGCATGTGCAGGTCGTCGGCAGAAAAATCGCGCGGGATGCGCGCGGCATGCTCGCGAACGACCACCGTCGCGTAGTGCTTCACGGCCATCTGCAGTTGCGCGTCGTGCGAGAGCAACGCGGTGCCGAGATTGCGAAGGACGGCAGGAACGAGCTCTGGATTCGTGTTCGCAGCAGTGTCGAAGACGATCGGCGGCAAATCCTCGATCAGTTCACGAGCGAACGGCTCCGCGACTTCGGGTTGTGGCCAGCCGTCAGTCGGAACGGGCGGCACTCGCGGAAAAACAACGCGAACCGGTGGTAGGTCGGACGCCGCGCTCAGAACGAAGATCGCTGCGAGGATTGCGAGGCTGCGACCGATGCGCATCACGCCGCCGTGAACGGGCGCGCGCCGAGGACGAATTCCGAGTGTTTGGTTAACAGGGCCAGTCAGTGCAGCCTGCCAAAGCACAGACAAGAGTGTCTGTGCCACACCGGCTCGCGCCGATACCCAATCCTCGGGCAAGGACGGCGATCAATGTGGCACAGACACTCCTGTCTGTGCTGGTGAGGCTCGGGAGGGCTGGAGCGCTTGACGGCGCGTCGTGCTACAGGACAGGGAAGGTATCCTTCGTCCGTTCAATGCGTCGGCTTTCTCTTCTGATCGCGACAATCGCCATCCTCGCCTGTCATCGCGAGTCCTCCGCCCCGCCGATCGCGCTGCACGGGAAGCCCGACGTCATCCTCGTCACCATCGATACGCTTCGTGCTGACGCCGTCGGTTACTCCGGCAACGCGCGTGTGAAGACGCCGTTTCTCGATCGGCTTGCGTCGCAGGGCGTCGTTTTCACCAATGGGCACGCGCACAACGTCGTCACGCTGCCGTCGCACGTCAACATATTGACTGGTTTGTATCCGTATCAGCATGGCGTTCACGACAACGCCGGATTCAAGCTCGATGCGAAGAACGAAACGCTGGGCACGATGCTGCATCGCGCCGGCTACGCCACTGGGGCGTTCATCGGCGCGTATCCGCTCGACGCGCGCTACGGACTCAATGCCGGGTTCGACGTCTACGACGACAACTACGGCAAAGGCGCGGCGTCGCTCGATTTTGCCAATCAGGAACGGCCGGCCGGCGCCGTGCTCGAAGCAGCCGCGCGGTGGTGGAGTGCGAATCAGGGCAAGCCGCGGTTTCTGTGGGTGCATCTCTACGACGCGCATGCGCCGTATCGTCCGCCCGAGCCATTCGCATCCGAGTACGCGTCCGATCCATACCTCGGCGAAGTCGCCGCAGTCGATCATGCCCTCGACGCGCAGCTCGCGCCGATCATCGATAGCGATCCGAATGCACTCGTCATCATCACCGCGGATCACGGCGAAGGGCGCGGCGATCATGGTGAGCTGACGCACGGTCTGTTCGCTTACGAGGCCACGCTGAAGATTCCGCTGATCGTTCGCGCGCCCGGTGTGAAGCATCGCGTCGAGCCGGCGTACGTGCGCCACGTCGACATCGTCCCGACGGTGCTCGATGCGCTGTCGATCGCAAAGCCGGCCGTTCTTCCCGGCGCGTCACTGCTCGGCAAGATCGAGCCGCGCGATTCCTATTTCGAGTCGCTCTCCGCATCGCTGAATCGCGGATGGGCGCCGCTGACCGGCGTCATCCATCGCGGCGAGAAGTACATCGAGCTTCCCATCGCCGAGTTGTACGACCTGCCGCGCGATCCGAAAGAGCTGACCAACCTTCGCGCTGATCGGCGGCGCGATGCTGACGAAGCGCGGCAACTTCTGGCGGGAATGCGCGCGACCGTCACCGTCGGCCGCAATGTTTCAGCCGAGGAGATGGCAAAGTTGCGGAGCCTCGGATACGTAACCGGCAACGACGCGGGGAAATCGGCGTACACCGCCGCGGACGATCCGAAAAATCTCGTCGCACTCGACAACAAAATGCACGACGTCATCGACGCCTACGAAACCCACGACGTTCCGCGCGCGCTGAAGCTGGCGAAAGAAGTCGTAGCCGCGCGGCCGGCTATGGCGGCGGGACGCGAGTTGCTCGCGTTCGTGCTGCAGCAGACTGAGAACGTGCCCGGCGCGATCGAGAACCTGCGCGCGGCCATCGGGCACGGCCAGGACGCCAGCCTCCGCGTGCAACTCGGGTTGCTGCTCACCGAAAGCGGCAAGACCGCCGAGGCGGTGCAGATTCTGGCGCCGCTGGCGTCGGGAAGCGATCCCGACGCGCTCAACGCCTACGGCATCGCGCTGGCGGACGAAGGGAAAGTTGACGACGCCACGCAGCAATTCAATCGCGTGTTGCAACTCGATCCGAACAACGCGCCGGCGCTGCAGAACCTCGGCATCGTGGCGCTGCGGCGCGACGATGTGCCATCCGCGCAGTCGTATCTGAATCGCGCGCTCACGCTCAATCCTCGCCTCCCGCTGGCGCTCAACACCCTCGGCGTGGTCTACGCGCGGCAGAACGACTACGCGCACGCGGTCGAGTCGTGGAACCGCGCCGTCGCCATCGATCCGCGCCAGTACGACGCGCTCTTCAACGCAGGACTGGTCGAAGGCCGCGCCGGGCATGTGAATGAGGCGAAGTCCGCGCTCTCGCGATTCGTGGCCACCGCGCCGAAGGATCGCTACGCCGCCGACATCGTGACCGCACGGCAGGCATTGCAGGCCCTGCAATGAAGCGTTTCCTTTAAACTACGCGCGATTGCACGCCGACCTTTCCGAGTTTGAATCCCGCATCGGCTACAGCTTTCAGAGCCGGGACCTTCTCAAGCGCGCGCTGACTCACAAGTCGTACTCGCATGAGGCGAAAAACGATTCGCTGCGCGACAACGAGACCTTCGAATTTCTCGGCGACTCCGTCCTCGGCTTCGTCATCGGCGACATGCTCTTTCGCCGTTTTCCCGATCTCGACGAAGGCGCGCTTTCGAAGATGAAAGCGTTCCTGGTCAGCTCGACGAGCCTGGCCGCGAAGGCGCGTTCGTACGGGATGGGCGATGTGCTCTTCCTCGGCGTCGGCGAAGAAAAGTCGGGCGGACGGAAGAAGGATTCGCTGCTCGCAAATCTTTTCGAGGCGATGCTCGCCGCCGTCTTTCTCGACGGCGGCATCGACGCCGCGCGCAGTCTGATCGAGCGCTGCTTCATGCCCGACCTCGAGGCGATCGACTCGCAGGATCTGCTGTTTCAGGATTACAAGACCGCGCTGCAGGAGCTCGCGCAGGGGAGCGGATTTCCGCTGCCGGAATACAGCGTCGTCGGCGAAGTGGGGCCGGATCACGACAAGCGGTTCATCGTCGAAGTAAAGGTTGGCAGCCTCGTGGCGCGCGGCGAAGGATCGTCGAAAAAAGAGGCGCAGCAGCAGGCGGCCAGGCATGCATTGCGCGACTACTCGCCGGACGCATAGAGCGATCGCTGCCGCGCTCGTGATGGTCATCAGCATCACGGCGGCGCATTCGCAGACCGCGCGCAACGCCGATCTGGCCCGCATCCGCGCCGACATCGCCCGGCTTCGCACGCGCCTCGACGACCTCCGCACGCAGACGCGCAGCGCCGAGCACGATCTCGAAGAAGCCGACCTCGAGCTCGGAATCCGCACGAATGAACTGCAGCTCGCGGTCAACCTGCAATCGCAGGTCGAAGAGCAGCGTCGCGAGACGGAAACGCAGATCGCCGCCATCGCTCCACGGATCGCGCGCGAGAAAGAATTCCTGCGCAAGCGCCTTGCGGCACTCTATCGCCTCGGCGGACTCAGTTACGTGCGCCTGCTGCTATCGATCGACGACCGCCGCGATCCGGTTCAGGCGATGTCGATGCTCAGCTTCCTCGTCTCGCGCGATGCCCGCGCCGTCACGCGCTTCCAATCCGAGCGCGAACAGCTACGCGCGCGGACGACCGAACTGGCCGATCGCGAACGGAGAGTTGCCGCCGCGCGGCGCATCGTCGAGCAGCGCCAGCGCGCTGTGGCCGCGGCGCGCGCGGACAAAGAGCGGACGCTGCTGTCGCTTCGCAATCAGGGCAATGCCTCGGAGCAGAAGCTGGCCCAGCTCGAAGAAAAGGCGAAACGGCTCGAGCATCTTCTCGATGTGCTGTCACGTCAGAATGGAGCGGCCGCGGCGGCGACGGACATCCGCAGCGTGCAGGGCGCGCTGGCGTGGCCGGTCCAGGGAAAGATCATCGAACACTTCGGAAAGCAGCGTAACGCAAAGTTTTCGACCGTCACGTTCAGCAACGGCCTCAAAATCGCCGCTGCGCCGGGCGCTGAGGTGCGGTCGGTTTTCGCGGGAACAGTTCTATTTTCACAGTGGTTCAAGGGATACGGCAATCTGGTGATTCTCGATCACGGCAATCGCGTTTTCTCCCTTTACGGCAACCTCAAATCGCCCGCCGTCGCGGTTGGCGACCGCATCAACGCTGGACAGGCGCTTGCAGGTGTCGGCGAATCGGAGGATGCGCATTCCGGCTACCTCTACTTCGAGATCCGGCAGGACAACAAGCCTGAAGATCCGCAGAAATGGCTGCGGTAACGAGCACGACGACATGAGCAAAAAGAAAATCGCTTTCCTCTCCGTTTCCGTTGCGCTTCTCCTCTCGCTCCTCGGCGGCGCCCTTTTCGGCCAGTCCGCGCAGAAGAACAACGTCTACCGCTACCTCAGCATCTTCACCGAGGTGTATGACCTGGTGAGTCACAACTACGTCGAGCAGGTGCCGCCCGAGCAGTTGCTGGATGGCGCGTTCTCCGGCGTCACCGACGCGATCGATGAGTTCAGTTACTACGTGCCGCCGGCGCAGATGGCCGCGTACAAAAACTTCAGCGACGTCGAAGACAACGGCGTCGGCCTCATCGTCACGAAGCGATTCGGATACGCGTTCGTGATCGCTGCCGTTCCGGGATCGCCGGCCGCGAAGTCGGGCATCGAGCGCGGCGACTTCATCGAAAAGATCGACGGACAGCCGACGCAGAAGATGGCCGTGTGGCAGGTCCGCAATCTCCTCCGCGCGACGAAGCCGGTGCGTCTGCAGGTTCTTCGCGGCGGACAGACCAAGCGCGACGAGTTCACGCTGCAGCAGGCGTCGTTTCATCCGCTCGCCATCACCACCGAGCAGTACGGTGGCGTGTCGTACGTGAAGATTCCGTACTTTGAAAAAGGGACGGCGGCGCAACTGGCGACGTCGCTCGAGAACATCCGCAAGAACGGCAATCGCAAGCTGATCATCGATCTTCGCGGTAACGCCGGCGGCGACGTCGACGAAGCGATCACCTCGGCCGACGAGCTGCTGACCAGCGGCATGATCACGTCCATCGAAGGCCGCAAGGTCGACGCGAAGAAGTGGCAGGCCGACCGCAATACCGCGTACGACGGCGATCTCGAAGTCCTCACGGACGGTTCGACCGCCTCGGGCGCGGAGATCTTCGCCGCCGCCATCCATGGCAATCAGCGCGGCAAAGTAGTCGGCGTGACGACGTACGGCAAGTCGATCGTGCAGCGCTTCATCCCGCTCCCGAGCGGCGGCGGCGTTTACATGACCGTCGGCCACTACACGACGCCGGACATGAAGGCGATCAAGGCCGGCGGCATCCGTCCGGACGTAGTCGTCGATCTGACCGCACTCGCGCTCCGCGATCCGGAGCCGACCGTGCTCGCGCCGCACGGCGCCCCGCGCGCCGCGGTGAAGCCGAAGGATGATCTGATCCTCCAGAAAGCGCTTCAACTCTTCAACGAGCCCGCCGCGAAAAAAGCGGCGTAACTCAAAAGGCCGCCGACCTCGGCGGCCTTTTTGTTGAATACTCGCACGATGCTGCAATTGGCCATCATCGTCCTCGCCGTGATCCTGATCGGCTGGCTCGCCGCGTTGATGCTCGCGCAGAAGCCGGTGACGAGCGCGCAGCGACTGATCCAGCAGCATCGCTACGAGGAAGCCGTCGCCGCCGCCGCGAACGATGCACTCCATCGCGCCGAGGCGCTCAAACTCCTCGGCCGATTCGAGGACGCGATCGCGTCCTACCGCCGCTCGTCCGATCCAGCCGCTCAGGAAGGCATCGCGCTCTCGCTCGCGCATCTCAATCGCGATCTCGACGAAGCCAAGCGCCTGATGGAGGAGACGATCGCCCTCCATCCGCAAATCCAGGAGTTCCAGGCCCTCGGCCTCGCCTACATCCTCCTCAAACGCGGCGATCGCGAGGATGCCTTGCGCATCTACACCGACAACCTCGAGCTCCTCGAAACCCGCTTCCGCGACGACTACACCGACCCCGATCCGCTGCTCGCGGAGACGCTGGTGATGTTCGCCGCGCTCGCCGACGCCGCTGGCGACGTTTCGCGTGCGAATGCGTTGCGAGCAAAGGCCGCGGCGTGGGCGCCGGGCAGCGTGTGGAGCTAAGCCTCATCTGCGGATAAAACCTTCATCCGCAGATTACGCAGATGTACGCAGATTGAATGCGAGGCGATGAAACTCGGCGCGAATCCGCTGCATGGCGATTGGCGCAGCGCACGGATGCACGCGATTCGTCAACAGCACCATGATCCGATCGCGCGCTGGATCGATCCAGACGGACGTGCCGGTGAAGCCGGTGTGGCCGTACATGCCAGTTGGGGAAATCTGCCAGCCGAGGCCGCGGGATTCGTTTAAGCCGTCCGTCTGATTTCGTGTCGCCTCGGAGACGACGGAGCGGGACAGGAGCTCAGCGTTTGCCCACGATTGCGCGAGCCGGAAAACTCCGCGTGCGGTGGCGAAGAGGCCGGCGTTGCCGGCGGTGCCGCCGGCGTGGTGGGAATTGCCGTCGTTCGTTTCGGCCCACATCAGGCCGTCGCGGTTTGCGGCGATGGATGGGATGCCGGCGAGTTTCGCTTCGAAGCGCTGGCCCCATTCGGTCGCGGCGATTCGCGGACGAAGCGTCAGCGGCGGATGGAACATCGCGTCGTTCTCGATGCCGAAGGGAGCGAAGATTCGCGTGCGCGCGAGGGATGCGTAATCCGGCAGCATCGACCAGAGCAGGATGAAGTTGAGGTCGGAGTAGACCACGCGCGTGCCCGGCTCGTACTCGGGACCATGTTCGCGAATCGCCGTCAGGTAATCGGGATACGTGTAGAGCGGCATCCAGGCGCGGAGACCCGAGGTGTGCGTCAGCAGAGGCCGAATGGCATCGACGTCGAGCATCTGCAGCGCGAGTGTCGTCGTGATCAGCGGCTTGGTGATCGAGGCGCAGTCGTAGAGCGTGTCGAGCGTCGCCGGGATGCGCAGGGGAACGGCGACCGCGTTGCCGAGGGCGTTCTGGTGCTCGATGCCGCGCGAGGAACCGATCGCGTAGACGGCGCTGGGGAAACTGCCGAGGGCGATCTCGCGGCGGAGGAAATCGTCGATCTGCATCGCCACGCATTCTACGTGCACAGGAACGGTTGCGCCGCGCTGCTGTCAACGGCGAATTTCCCTTTGCAATGAGCGGTTTACACGCGGCGAATTCGCATCACGGCGCGGCGCGCGATTGCAGTACCATCCGGCGCGTCCAAATCAGATCAGTCAGGGTGTTCTTCATTAATGTTCCGTCTCGACAAGCTTGAAATCCACGGCTTCAAATCGTTCTACGATCCGGCGCAGCTTGCTTTTCCCGCGCCGATGACGGCTGTCGTCGGCCCGAACGGCTGCGGCAAGTCCAACATCTGCGACGCCATCATCTGGGTCCTCGGCGAGAACCGCGCCTCGCACATCCGCGGCGAGACGATGGACGACGTCATCTTCCAGGGCTCGGCGCGGCGCCGGCCGCTGTCGATGGGCGAGGTGACGCTCACGCTCGCGACGTCGAACGGCGACAGCAATCATCCGATGTCGGACGACGGACGCATCGTCATCAATCGCCGCGTCTTCCGCACGGGCGAGTCGGAGTTCCGCCTGAACGGCAAGCGCGTTCGCCTCAAGGACATCTCCGACATCCTGATGGATACGGGCCTCGGCATCCGCAATTACTCGGTGATGGAGCAAGGGAAGATCGATCTGATCCTCTCCAACAAGCCGCAGGACCGCCGGCGCCTGATCGAGGAAGCGGCCGGGATCACGAAGTACAAGACGAAGCGGCGCGCGGCGGAGATGAAGCTCGAAGAGACGCAGCAGAACCTGCTGCGCATCGACGACACGCTGGCCGAGGTCACGCGCAATCTGAATTCGCTGAAGCGGCAGGCCGGCAAGGCGCGGCGGCACAAGGAGCTGAGCGAGCAACTCTCGACTGCGAAGCGCGCGCTGTACAAGGGGCGCATCGTGCTCGCGCAGGCGGAGCAGTCAGCCGCGGACGAAGGCGTTGCCGCATCGCAGGCGAGCGAGTCGGAGCTGGCGGCACAACTCGCAACGGACGAAGCGGAACTTGCCGAGAATCGCACGGCGCTGAGCGGCAAGTCGTCGCGCGCGTCGCATGTGCGCGAAGAGGTCGCGTCGCTTTCGGGCGATGTCGAACGTCTCCGCTCGTTCATGCAGCAATCGGAAACGAACCTCGGCGATCTCGTGCAGCGCAGCGGCAACGCGCAGACGCAGATCGCGCAGTTGGAGAGCGAAGGAGCCGAGCAGCAGGCACTCCTCGATGAACGCGCGCAAGCGCTCGAAGTAGCGCGCGGCGAGCGCAATCGCTTGCGCGAAATCGCCGAGCAGGCGGAGCGCGATCGGCAGGAACGCGCGGACGAAGTGCGCCGGCACGAGAAGGCTCTGGCCGATGCACGCGAGACGCTGATGCGGACGATCGCGCGGATTTCCGAGGCGCGCAATCAGGTCCACCAAATCGAAGTCGCTGTCGAAAAGTGCGAGTTCTACCTCGGCAAGTTGAGCGAGTCGGCGCGCAAGGCCACCGAAAGCCGCGACGGCGCGCGATCGCTGAGCGCGGAATGGGATCAGCGCGTAAATGAGGCCGAGGAGTTGCTCGAAACCACGCGGCAGCTCGCTCGCGAAGCGGTCGCGCTGAATGACGAGCTGACCTCGCGCCGCAACGACCTGCGCGAAACGATGGCCGGCGCGCGCGACCGCGTGTCGCAGATGACGTACAAGATTGATTCGCTGCGGACGCTGCTCATTTCGCTCGAATCGCAGGAAGAAGACGTTCGCCGCGCGATTCTCGAGCTAATCCCGAACGCGACGCCGGCCGCCGAGGCCGTGCGCGCGACTGAGGGATTCGAGGCCGCGCTCGATACATTGCTGCGCGATGTGTCGAAAGCGGTCGTTGTCGACAACGCGCGCGTAGCGACCGATGCGATCGCCCGTCTGCGGGAGCGCGGCGCGGGACGCGGCGCATTCATCACGCTCGATTACGAAGCCGCTGGCGAAGGCGGACGGCGCGGCGACGCGAAGTACGCGGTCGTTGGCGAAGGTCCGGTCGCCGACGCGGTGCGGCGCGCGATGCCCGAGGCGTACATCGTCGGCACGCTCGGTGAGGCGCTCGATCGATCGAAGGAGCGGCCGAGTGCGACGTTCGTCACACTCGAAGGCGACATCGTTCGCGGTCCGCTCGTCATCGGCGGCAAGTCGGAGAATGCAACGCCCGGCGTCTTTTCACTCAAGCGCCAGCTCTCCGATCTCGAAGCGCTCCTCGGCACCGAGGAGACGCGCGCCAGCGGCATCGCCGCGGAGTTGCAGACGATCGAAGAGGATCTTCGCGCCGCAGACGACGCGCGCATCCTGGCCGAGGAGCGGGCGCGCTCAGCGGAGCAGGAGTTGCGCGAACGGCGCAGCAATCGCGAGCGCGCCAATCAGGAGCTCGATCGTTTCGAACGCGATCTCGCGGTGGCGTCGGAAGAGCAGACTCTTTACGCGGAAGAAAAAGAACAGCTGATCGCGCGGAAGAACGCGGCCATCGCCGATCTGCAGCAGCTCGAATCGCAGGAAAGCGAGTGTCAGGAGCAGATCCGGCAGCATGAAGAGCAGCTGACCAATCTCCGCGAAACGTTCGAAGCGGTGACCGAGGCAGCGTCAAAGGCGCGCGTGGACGTGGAAGCATCCGCTGGCAACGTGAACGCGATCCAGCGCGAACACGAGAATCTCTCGCGCATCGTGATTTCCCTCGGATCGCGCGCGACGCAGCTTCAGCAGGAGATCGAGTCGCTCGCGCACAAACGCGAGGAGACCGAAGCGGCGGTGGAGCGTTCGCGCGGACAGCTCGACGAGTCTCTGAAGAAATTGCACGAACTGAGCGAGGTTCGCGTCGGTCTCGAAGCCGAGGTGGCCGATCTGCAGGTGCGCGTGGAAGAGCTGGAAGCGCGCGCGTTGGCGTCGCGCGAGCTGTGGAACACGGCCAAGGATTCGCTGTTCGAATCGGAACGGCGCCGCGATCGCGCGAGGTCCGCATTCGATCTGTTGCGCGAACAGATAGCACTCGATCTACACGCCGGCATCGATGCACTGGCCGACGTCGAGCCGCCCTCGGATGAGGAAGGCCGCGCCGCGCTGGAAGCCGAGGTCGCGAAGTTGTCGGATGGGATCGAGAAGATTGGACCGGTCAACGTGCTCGCGATCGATGAGCACACGGAGCTCGAACAGCGCGAGTCGTTCCTCCGCACGCAGCGCGACGATCTGGTGCAGGCGATCGAGTCGCTGCGCGGCACGATCCGCAAGATCAATCTGACGTCGCGCGAGCTGTTCCGCGACGCATTCAATGCGATCAACGAGTACTTCACGGAAATCTTCACGTCGCTCTTCGGCGGCGGCACGGCGCGCATGCAACTGCTCGATGAGGAAGACGTCCTCGAAAGCGGCATCGAACTGGTGGCGCAGCCGCCCGGCAAGAAGAACCAGTCGATCGCGCTGCTCTCCGGCGGCGAGCGCGCGCTGACCGCGCTGGCGCTGCTCTTCGCGATCTTCCGCTACAAGCCGTCGCCGTTCTGCATCCTCGACGAGGTCGACGCCCCGCTCGACGAGATCAACAACGAGCGCTTCGTCCGCCTGGTGCGCGACATGTCCCGCGACACGCAGTTCATCGTGATCACGCACAGCCGCCGCACGATGGAAGCCGCGGATATTTTGTACGGTGTGACGATGGAGGAGGCGGGCTGCTCGCGATTGGTGTCGGTGAATTTCGCGGAGGTTGAGGCCTAAGCGGGGGGATCAATCCAGAGCGTAGCGAGCTCGATCTCTACGGCTTCGAAAGGTTCGGCCCGAACGACATCGTCGCCGCCGTAGTTTCCGGCAAGGATCCACCGAGTGTTTTCCAGGCGCAAAACCTCAAGCGTCCGAGCAGATGGGTCGATGAGCCAGACATGTTGAACGCCATGTCTTGCGTAGACTGGCAACTTCTTGACTCGGTCGAATCGCGCGGTACTGGGTGATTGGACCTCGCAAACCCAGTCAGGGACAACATCAATGGTTGCGGTATCCGGCAAGGCCGGGAGACGTTCACGTCGCCATCCGCTGATGTCTGGAACAAGAGCCTGACCCACAAGGTCCAACTCCGGTTCCAAAAGAATCCACCACCCGCCTGGCCCTCCTCGTCCGCGATGGAACCACCCGTGAAGGTCAGAGCCGAGAGAAGTACTGACGTTCGCATGACGAATCGCCGGCCGCGGCGAGGTGTATAACTCCCCGTCTATCAACTCCGCAACGAGATTGTCGGGGACCTTCATCAGGTCCTCATAGGTCGCCGGTCGCAGAGCCAGTTCCGTCATTCGCGAAATGATACCTCGGCGGTCATCACCGCCCGAACTGCGATGGCCGCGAGGATCATGCCGATTGCTGCCGACGCCAGCACGTCGCTCGTCCAGTGGCGAAATGCCAGGACTCGCGAGACGGCGACCGACAGGGCGAGGAGGAAGGCGATGACACGCATTGTTCGCGACGGCGAGGCGAGCATCAGCACTCCCGCCAGTGCAAATGCGCCGACGGTGTGGCCGCTGGGGAAGGACGTCGCGGCGGCGCGGGCGTGGTGGAAGGGGCCGAGCCAGAGCTCGGGGCGCGTGCGGCCGGCGGTGTATTTGACGATCTGGACGGAGACGCCGGCGGCGGCGCCGGCGAGGGCCATGGCCACGCCGTAGGCGATCCAGCGCCGCGTGCGGTAAACGACGCCGGCGACCAGGAAAAAGACGACCACCATGGCCGGGTTCATGCCGCCGCCGAAGCGGTTGGCGATACGGATGGTGTCCTCGACGTTCGACGTTTGAATGCGCTCGGCCCACGCCGTGATCGGCGCGTCCGCGAAACGCCAGATGATCGCAACGAGGATGGCGGATGCGACGACAGCCATCGCGTCCATTTTGCGGAGGCGGATTCGCGTCGTGCGCACGAGCGTCCAGACCTCGCGGAAGTCGGAGGGTTTGTATGCATTGCTGGGATGCAGCATGGCCAGCAGGAACAGGCCTGCGATACACCAGAAGGCGACGTCCCAGGCCGGAGCTTCGCGCCCGAGGAAAGAGAGGTTGTCGACAGCGAGGTGAGCGTGGCAGCAGAGTTGGTTGACCTCGATGGCCGGCGCGGGCCAGAAGACGGAAAGCGCCAGTAGTACGACGAACGCCGCGGCGGCGAGGCGGCGTTTAACGTCGATAGACATAGAACCACTTTCCGATCATGCGGACGGGGTCAACCATCTGGTAGCCGTAGAGCTGCGGCGCGATTTCGCCGGCATGCGCGCGCGCGGTCACGATCACCGTCGGCGTCATCTGCGCCAGCGTGTAGGGCGTGGCGTAGGTGACGTGTTCGTAGCCGACCGGCATGTCGCGCGTCCAGAGATAGGGCGACGCATAGAGCGCGATCTGCTCCGGCGGAACGTGCTGTTTTTCGAGCGCGGCGACGAGCGGACGCGTCGAAGAGAGATCGTTGATGACCGGCATCAGCGCGATGGCGATGACGATCATGGCGATGATGGGAACGAGTCCGGCGGCGACGGTCGACGTGACGGGCGAGGAACGAAGCGCGACCACAAAGCCGAGGATCGCTGCGACCAGCGTGATGACGCAGAAGATCTTCACCGCCGGCAGTTGAACGAGTGCGCCTTCGGGACTCTTGATCATTTGCGGAGTGACGACCAGGCCGCCGATTCCGATGAGGGCCATGATGGCGATTGAGATCGCGTTCAACCAGCGCGAGGGTCGGCCGCGCTCCGACGTCACGTACTCCGCGATCAGCAGCGCCACCGGCGGGATCATGGCCATCATGTAGACATCGAGCTTGCTGCTCATCAGCGAGTAGGGGAGGAGCACCGCCAGAATCCAGTTGATGAGGAAGCGGTGCGTGCGCCAGAGCGCGATAACGGCGGCGGCGGCCAGAAAGAACCAGGGGAAGAGCGACGCCGGCAGATGGATGACGTAGAACCACGGCGGCGCGTTGTGGACCCACGACGCGACGGCGCGGCCCACGGTCTGTTTGACGATAATGTCGTGCGTGTAGGCGCGGCCGCCGAGTCGTATCGCCGGTCCGAGCCAGAGAAGAGGGATGACGATCATCGCGGCGATCGCCGGCGCGTAGTTGCCGCTGGGGATCCGTTTGCGGCGCATCCATTCGAGGATGAAAAGAACGATCGCGATGACGGGCGCCATCGGACCTTTGATCAGAACGGCGATGCCGAGGGCGATGGCCGACCAGAGCAGCGCTCGGAAATCGTCGCGATCGAAGAAGCGCTGTAGTTGCCAAAGGGCGAGGACGATGAATGCGGTGAAGCTGACGTCCATCCGCGCCGACTGTGCCGAGGTCCAGATCATCAGCGACGAGCCGCAGATGAACGCGGCCAGTGGTCCGCCGATCCTCCACATCAGCCAGAGCAGAAAGACGAACGCGATCAGCGAAGGGAGGACGAAGGCCCACGTCGAGTAGACGCCGAGCGGGAAGGTGAGCAGGTCGATCATCCAGAAGTGGATGGGTGGCTTGTGCGTGAACGGCGTGCGGTTGAGCGTCGGTAGGAAGAAAGCGCCGGTGGCGCGCATCTCGCGGACGACCTGGCCGTATTTCGTTTCATCGCCAACGAAGAGATCGCGCTGCATTGGCGTGATGAATGCGGCCGCGATGAGCAGCAGGATTGATGTAGTGATTAACCGGCGCGGCATGCGCGGAGTAGATTAGTAGATTAGTGGATTAGTCGATCAGGACTTTGAAGCCAACCTCTGATCTACTAATCCACTAATCTACTAATCCACTGATTCACAAACAAAAAGGCCGCGGTCACCCGCGGCCCTTCGCTGATCAGGTGTGTCGTTCGTTTCCGCTACGCCATCGCGTTCGATGTCTCGTAGGAGCGGATTCGGGCGGCCATCTGGTCCTTCAACTGGAGTTTTCGCTTCTTCAACGTTTTCTCTTCGAGCTCTTCATCGATGGAGACCTCGTTTTTGGTTGAGAGCTCGCCAAGCCGCGACTCGCACGCGTGGTGTTCGTCAAGCCATTGGCGAAACTCGTTGTCTTCGGTGCTGAGAATCCGTTGAATGTCAGCGATTTGATTCGACATCCTCTATCCTCCTTCGAAGTACCTTCGCCGGAAATTGTAGCACTCCGCCTGCCAGCTTTCGACCACGCTAAGTGGCGCGTTTGCAGCCTTTTGAGGCCGGAATGTGTCGTGGGTTCCCATCGGCTCCAGCTTTGCACTACCATCGCGCCGATGCGGAAAATGCCGTGGGCGCCCGAGGGATGGCTGTTCCTGATCCCGGTTCTGATCCTGACTGCTCTGGCGCTGCTCCTTCAGTACACCGTCGCGGCGATCGTCCTCGGGTTGCTCGCGCTGTTTCTCATAAACTTCTTTCGCGACCCGCGCCGCACCGGCTCTGAACATCATGTTGACGTCCTCTCGCCCGCCGACGGCACCGTCGTGGCGATCAAGGATGTTCCGGATGGCGACATCTGGCCCGGCCTGACGAAGCAGGTCAGCATCTTCATGTCGGTGTTCGACGTGCACGTGAACCGCGCGCCGATCACGGGGAAGATCATTCACTACCGCTACAACCCCGGGAAGAAGATCGCCGCGTTCGCGGAAAAGTCATCGACGGAGAACGAGCAGAATCTGATCGTGGTCGAAGACAAGCATGGCGCGAAACTGGCGTTCAAGCAGATCGCCGGACTGCTCGCGCGCCGCATCGTCTTCGACAAAAAAGAAGGGGATGAAGTCGTGCGCGGTGAACGCGTCGGCATGATCAAGTTCGGCTCGCGCGTGGACATGTTCTTTCCCGCCGAGGCGGTGATCAAAGTCGGGATGCGCGACAAGGTGAAGGTCGGCCTGACCATCGTGGCCGAGCTTGGAGTGAAGTGATGCAGCGGCCGGACGTCCGCAAGAATCTCCGCCGCGGCGTCTACATCGTGCCGACGCTTTTCACGATCCTGAACATCTTCTTCGGCTTCCGTTCGATCGTGAACAGTCTGCGCGCGCGCGAAGCGATGACAGCGGGACACCCCGATCTGGCCATTTCCTTTTTCGAAATCGCTTGCGTTTCGCTGCTGATCGCGGCGGTCTTCGACACGTTCGACGGCATGATCGCGCGCCAGCTCGGAGCGACGAGCGAGTTCGGGAAGGAATACGACTCGCTCGCGGACGTCGTCACGTTCGGCACCGCGCCGGCTGTGCTCGTGTACGCGTGGGGCCTGCATCCGCTCGGCAAGCTCGGCGTCGGCATCGCGTTTTTGTTTCTCGTCAGCGTCTCGCTGCGATTGGCGCGCTTCAACGTGATGACGGGCAAAACCGACTACCGCTACTTCGTCGGATTGCCCAGTCCAGCCGGCGCGCTGACGATCGCGGCGCTGATCTGGTACGCGCCGGCGCCGGTGCTCGATCGCCGCTTCGCGCTGGTGATCCTCGTGCTCACCGCGTGTACCGCGTTCGCGATGGTGTCGCCGATTCGCTGGCGCGCGCAGAAGGGACTCCATTTCCATCAGGGCCGCTCGCTGATGTACATCGTGGTGATCGCGGCGATCATCGCTGTCGCCTTCGCCTGGCCGCGGCAGGTTGGTGTCGTCTTCGCGATTTCGTATCTCGCCTCGGGGCCGTTGGTGCGCCTCTGGTCGATCGCGTTTCCGTCGCGCAAAGCCGCTGACGTGCTACAACCCGCACCGCCATGATCGATCCGAAATCCGCCGCCGGCTATCGCCTCGGCATCGTCAATCCGCTCACCCTCGTCGGCACCGAAATCCAGTCCATCCTGCGCGAACGTGCGTTTCCGTTCGCGAAGATCGTGCTCATGGACAGCACCGGCCAAGCCGCCGGCGCGCTGACGGAGATCGGCGACGAACCGGCGGTTGTCCTGCCCGTTTCCGACGATGAGCTGGAAGATTGCGACATCGTTTTCTTCTGCGGTCCCGCCGAGGGAAATCGCGAATGGATCGAGCGCTATGACGAGGACAGGTTCGTGGCCATCGATCTGTCGCAGCCGTCGACCGTGGATGGAAAGCTGGCCGTTGCCGGCGTGAACCTCGAGGAGCTTTCATCGAATGATCGCCTCATCGTCTCGCCGCATCCGGTGGCGATTCCGATCGCGTTGATCCTGCACCAGATCGAAATGCTCAGCCGCGTAGAGATGTGCACCGCGACGGTCGTGCAACCGGCATCCACGTTCGAACAGCTCGGCGTCGAGGAGCTCGCGAAACAGACGATCAGCGTGCTCAATATCCAGACCGTTCCGCAGGAAGTCTTCGATCGGCAGCTCGCCTTCAATCTCTATCCGGCGCCGGAGCGGAACGAGGAGTTCATCACCTCTCAGATTCGCTCGCTCACCGATCCCGACGCGCAACTGGCACTGCTGATCACGCAGGGGACGATCTTTCACGGCCACACATTTTCGCTGTTCCTGAAAACGAAAGAGCCGCTCGACGTCGGCCGCATTACGACGACCCTCGGCGCGAATGCCGCGATCGCGTTCGCCGAGGGCGACCAGGCCTTCGGCACGATCGACGCGGCCGGAAAGGACGAAGTTCTCATCGCCGAAGTGCGCGCCGACGCCTCCATCCGCGGCGGCTTCTGGGTCTGGGCCGTCTGCGATAATCTCCGCCGCAGCTCCGCGCTGAACGCCGTCCTCGTCGCAGAGAAAGTGCTGTTCGGAAGCGGAATGACCAACTAGTGAGGAGTTAGGAAAACATGCAGGACTTCTACGAGCCGAAAGTCGGCGACATGGCTCCCGATTTCAAACTGCCGTCGACGCGCGGCAAGGACATGACGCTGAAGGAGAATCGCGGCAAGGACGTGATCCTCTATTTCTATCCGAAGGACGACACGCCCGGCTGCACCGCCGAGGCCTGCAACTTCCGCGATCACGAATCCGATATTTCGAAGGCGCACGCGGTAGTCCTCGGCGTCTCCGCCGACTCGCTCGAAAGCCACGACAAGTTTCGCGGCAAGTACGAGCTGAATTTCCCGCTGCTTTCCGATCCGACCGCCGACGTCGCCAAAATGTACGGCGTCTGGAAAGAGAAGAACAACTACGGCAAACGCTACTGGGGCGTGGCCCGCACGACCTTCTGGATCGGCCCGGATGGCCGGATCAAGAAGATCTGGAAAAAGGTCGATACGAAGCGCCACGCGGAAGACGTCCTCGCGGAGCTCGACGCAGCGCACGCGAAGAAGTAGATCGGCGTCCCATCTGCGTCATCTGCGGATAAAACCTCGGTCGTAGCAGCGCGTCTCAATAAACGATCTCCTCCTCACGCGAGTAGAGGTTGTTTGAGAACGCACGAAGATGACCGCCGAGGCGCTGTTAACGGATCAGATCGAAGCAACGCCGCGGACATCAGCAACGTCGCCGGCGCTGCTCGCGGTCATTCGCGCGGCGCGCGACGGCGACGAGCGGGCGTTCGAGGAGATCATGCTCGCATCCGAACGCCGCGTTTCCCTCCTGGCTTGGCGCATCCTCGGCGATGCCGAAGAAGTGAAGGAGGCGATGCAGGAAACGTTTCTGCGCGTGTTCCGCCATCTGCGCCGCTTCGACGAACAGCTCGATTTCTTCGGCTGGCTTTTTCGGATAGCCGGCAACGTCTGCCGCGACATCGAGAAGCGCCGCAGACGCCGTTGGATTTTCGCGCCGTTCGATCAGGCGCTGTCGGTGGCGAGCAGTCACCGCTCCGCCGACGACACGGTCGCCGCGAATGATGACGCCGCGTTGCTGACGCGGGCCATCGATGCGCTTCCGGCGAAAGAACGGCTGGCCGTGATTCTTCGCGAAGTCGAGGAACTGTCGACCGAGGAAACCGCGACGATTCTCGGAATCGCGCCGGCGACGGTGCGAGTGCAGGTGAGCAAGGCGCGCGCGAAGTTGCGCGTATGGATCGAAGCACGGCGTGGAGGTGCGCGATGAACATGAACGAGTTCCGGTCGAGGCAGCCGTTGCGCGAAGAAGATTTCGCGGCCATCCGCCGCAACGTGATGAGCGAGATCGCGGCGCGGAAGACCTTTTTTCCAATCGCCATCCGGTTCGCGCTGGCCGCGGCGGTCGTGATCGCGATCGGCGTCGTCTTCATCGTGAAGCGTCCCGCGCCGGTAGCGATCGAGACGGTGAAGCAACCGGTGGTGATCGAGAAGGCGCCGATCGCCGTGGCGACAGTCGCGACGCCGCCCGTTGCGCGCGTTGTTGCGCATCATCCGCGGCATCGCCGGACGACACATCCACATGCGCAATACGCGGCCGCAACCCCGCAGAACATCCGCGTTGAATTCCGGACTTCGGATCCCGACGTCCGCATCATCTGGATCGCGAGCCAGACCCCATCGACAACAACAGGAGGCAAATCATGAAACGGATCACCATCATCATCGCCGCGCTTTTCGTGGCCGCGAGCGCGCTGGCTCAGGAGAAAGCGCCGGCGCCGGCAGCCGAGGAGTACAACAACGTTCGCGAATATCGAAGCAAGGTGTTCGAGGTGCACAACCGCGACGCGCGCGAGATCGCGTCCTCGGTCAAGCTCCTCGGCAGCGGCTTCAAAGGCTCTGCCATCAGCGTCAATAACGAGATGCACACGATCACCGTGCGCGACTATCCCGAAAACGTTGCCGCGATCGAAGGCGCCATCGCGCGCCTCGATCAGCCGGTCGCCGACACTCCGGACATCGAGATGAAGATTTCGGTATTGATCGGATCGAAGAGCGCGCTGCCGGGCGCGGCGACCGTTCCCGACGAACTGGCGCCTGTCGTGAAGCAGCTCGAGTCGACGCTTCGCTACGCGCACTACGGCCTGATGACGGCGACGGTGCAGCGCACGAAACCGGGCAACGGCCTGACCGGCTCCGGTGTCGCCGAGCCGACGCTCCTCGGCATGACGGTGAAAGAAGGACAGCCGATCCTCTACAACTACCGGCTGCGGCGCATTACGTCGACGGGCGGCGACAAACCGTCGATCGACATCGAGAGCTTCGACTTCTCGATGCGCGTCCCGATCAACGTCGGCGGCGCGAATGGGATTCAATATCAGTCGGTCGGCTTCGAGACGCCGGTCTCGATCCACCAGAACGAAAAGGTGGTCATCGGCACGACGACGATGGGCGACAAGGCGCTAATCGTAGTGGTGACGGCGACGGTGGTCCCGAAGTAACTTCACCTCGTAGCGCCGTCGGCTCGACGGCTGGACCGCTGGCGGCTCGCCGGCGGTTCAGCCGTTTTGGTACGCGCCGCCGAGCCGGCGGCGGTCCAGCCGGCGGGCCGCCAGCGCTACGGCGCTACACCGTCGCCGGTTTGAACGCGCGCAAGCGCTTGCAGGCTTCTTCCAGCGACGCGAAATCCTTCGCGAAGCAGAAGCGCAGCATTCGTTTTCCGGCCTCGGAGACAAAGAATGCGGAGCCGGGAACCGAGGCGACACGCGTCGTTTCGAGCAGCGCGTTCGCGGCTTCCTTGTCGTCGCGGAACTCGTCCGGAATCTGCGCGAGCATGTAGTACGCGCCCTGCGGAACCGACGGTTTGAAGCCGGCCTCGGACAGTGCTTCCGCGAGCATGTCGCGTTTCTTTTGATAGTCCGCGGCCATGTTCGCGTAGTACTCGTCGCCGATTTCGAGCGCGCGCGCGACGCCCCATTGCAACGGAGTGGGCGCACAGATCGCGAAGAGATCGTTCATCAGGCCGATGGGACCGGCGATGCGCTCGTCGGCGATGACGTAGCCGACTCGCCAGCCGGTGATCGAAAACGTCTTCGAAAAACCGCTGATGGTGATGGCCAGATCGCGGCAGGAGGGGATCGACGCTACGGATACGTGTTTGCGGCCGTCGTAGACGATGTATTCGTAGATCTCGTCGGTGAAGATCCACGCGCCGAATTCGCGGCAGAGCGCGCCGATCTTCTCCAGCTCCTCGCGCGTGAACATTTTCCCCGAAGGATTCGACGGCGTGCAGACGACGATCGCTTTGGTCTTTGACGAAAACGCCGCGCGCAGAACGTCGAAGTCGATCGTCCAGTCAGGCGCCTTCAGCGGAACGAATTTCGGCTCGAAGCCGAGGACTTTGAAGGTGTTCAGGTGGTAGCCGTAGTAGGGCTCGAAGAGGATCACTTCGTCGCCGATGTTCAGCGTAGCCATCGACGCGGCGAGGAAGCCGCCGCTCGATCCGACGGTGACCACGATCTCCTTGGCGGGATCGGCGGTGAATCCATTGTGTCGCTCGACCTTGCGCGCGATGCGCTCGCGAAGGATGTCGATGCCCTCGAATTTCGAGTACGTCGCCTTGTTCGCGCGGATGGCGTCGCAGGCGCCGTCGATGAGCTCCGGAATCGTGGGGAGGTCGCAGATGCCCTGCCCGAGGTTGATGCCTTCCACCCGCTCGCATTCGCGGGACATACGGCGGATGTCAGACTGCACGAGGCCACGCAAACGATCGCTGATCTGGTTCATAGCGCGCGTAGTTTAAACCTGCCGGCCCACCACTCGCCTTTCGCCCGTTCTTCGGCGAGATCGAGACCGTGCTCAGCGCAGGCGTGGACGACGTCGTCGCGTTTGATGACGAGGATGCCACTGAGGATGAGCGATCCATCGACATGCGATTTCACCTCGCCGAGGAGCGGGATGATGACCTCGGGGATGATGTTCATGGTGACGACGTCGAATGCGCCGCCGCGGAGCGCTTCGAGGCCGCCGATGAAGATCGGCATCCGCGCGCTGTCAACGTCATTGCGGACGCGGTTGTCGCGCAGCGCGGCGAAGGCGTCGACGTCGTTGTCGAATGCGATGACTTGATCCGCGCCGAGGCGGCACATGGCCAGGGCGAGGATGCCGCTGCCTGCGCCGACGTCGAGGCCGCGTTTTCCGGCCACGTCGAGCGTCTCCAGGATCTCGACGCAAAGCGACGTCGTTTCGTGCGAGCCGGTTCCGAAGGCCTGCTCCTGCGGAACGACCAGTGCGTGCCGCGTGGTGTCGCGCGGGATCAGCGATGCGTCAGGCGCGACGATGAAGTGTTCGCCGATGAACAGCGGCTCGAGCGATTGCTGATAGCGATCGAGCCAGTCGATGCGTTCGCGTTCGTCAAAAAAACACTCGACTCCAAGATCCTCAAGGTTGGCTGCTGCCACATCACGATCAATGGGGTCGTCGAAGTAGGCCGAGAGGATCCTGATGCCGTCGCGTTCGACCGAAGAATTACCCGTTGATCCTGTCATGTAGAGCAGCGACTCCACGGAATCCTCGATCGCGGCGTCGCGCGCATCGAAGTACATCTCGAGAATGAAGTCCTTCACGTGTGTGCGCCGAACAACTCGCCGTAGTCTTCCATCGCCGCCTGCACGACGTTCGCCGCGTGCGCGTAGCCGTACGAGCCGGAGACGCGGATGCGTGCGGGCTCGCCAGGGACGAGTTTGTACGTGGAGAAGTAATGTTCCAAACGTTCGACGAGCACGGTCGGAACGTCGCTCAGATCCTGCGCATCGCCCCAGACGTAGTCGCCCTGCAGCACGGCGATGATCTTGTCATCGGCTTCGTCGCGATCGACGAGCTGCAGTCCTCCGATGACGCGTGCGGAAAGGAGGATTTCCGACTTTGCAATCGGCCGCTCACTGAGAACGCAGATATCGAGCGGATCGCCGTCGCCGCGCTTGGTCACCGGCGTCAGCGCCGCCACGCGCGCACCGCAATACGTGCGCGGGATGAATCCGTAAAGTGCCGGCGGCTGCGACGACGTCCGCTGCGGCCGGTCGACCCGCAGGTATCCAGACGCTTTATCGACCTCGTACTTGATCAGGTCGAACGGCGTGATCTCGATGTACGCATTGACGACGCGCGGCGCATCGGCGCCGGCAGTCAGTCCATGCCACGGATGCGGGCGCCATTGCGAGAAGGTGAGGTCAGCCAAGAGGGAACGATTCTAATCCGCAGATGACGCAGATGAACAAAGATGAGGAAAGCCTGTATCTGTGTCCATCTGCGGATCGGATCTACGGCGCCGTGAAAAAGTCCTTCACCTTGCCGAACACTCCCTTGTCCTGAAGCGGCGTCTCGCCCTCGGCTTCCGCGTAGCGCATTAGGAGGTCGCGTTGCGCGTCATCGAGGGTCGTCGGGATGCGCACCGTTATGTGGACGTACTGGTCGCCGCGGCCGGGGCCCTGGAGGAACTGGACGCCTTTGCCGCGGAGGCGGAAGACCTGACTCGGCTGCGTGCCGGGCGGGATGCGCAGCGGTTCGGGACCGTCGATCGTGTCAGTCTGCACTTCGGCGCCGAGAGCGGCTTGCGTGAACGAGATCGTCTGCTCGGAGTGGATGTCGTAGTCGCGGCGCGTAAACTTCGCGTGCTCGCGGACGGAGATGAAGACGTAGAGATCGCCGGGAGGTCCGCCGTTGAAACCGGCTTCGCCTTCGCCGGCAACGCGCAGGCGCGAACCGTCGTCGACGCCGGCGGGAACTTTGACGGAGATCGTTTTCTCTTCGCGGACGCGGCCGGCGCCGTCGCAGTTCGCGCAGGGATCCTTGATGACTTTTCCGGCGCCGCCGCATTGCGGGCAAGTGCGCGCGACGGCGAAGAAGCCTTGCGAGTAGCGGACCTGACCGCGGCCGCCGCAGCCGCTGCAGGTCACGGGCTGGGTGCCCGGTTTCGCGCCGCTGCCTTTGCAGGTTTCGCAGGTGGCGACGCGCGGCACGTCGATGGTGATGTCCTTGCCGAAAACGGCTTCCTCGAACTCGAGCGTCAAGTCGTATCGCAGATCGTTGCCCCGCGCGGCGCGGGCGGAACGGCGACGGCCGGTGCCGAAGAAATCACCGAAGCCGAAAAGGTCGCCGAGGATGTCGCCGAAGTCGGCGAACTGATTCGGATCGAAGCCGCCTCCGCCGACGCCCTGGTGGCCAAAGCGGTCGTAGCGCGCGCGTTTTTCGTCGTCGGAAAGTACGCCGTACGCTTCCGCGGCCTCCTTGAACTTTTCCTCGGCATCGGCATCGCCGGGATTTTTGTCGGGGTGATACTTCACCGCCATGCGGCGGTAGGCCTTCTTGATGTCGTCGACCGTTGCGTCGCGGGCAAGGCCGAGAACTTCGTAGTAATCGCGTTTTTCAGTCGTAGCCATTCGTCAGTTCTTACGGGGCGTCGCCGCCCGGCACATTCATTTTTACTGGGTTGTAAAGCATCACGCTGGTGAGAATGCGCGACGCGCTCTGCAGCTCGAAGATGGCGTCGTTCAGTCGCTGCTTCTCCTCGGAAGCCGCCGATTCTTTTGCTTTGGCAATGCACTTCTGAACCTTGTCGCGATCCTCCTCGGTCAGCATCTTGCCGAACTCGCGGAAAACCTTGTCGTTCGTGTAGATCATCCCTTCGAGTTTGTTCTGCAGCATGCGCGTCTCGCGGCGCGTGGCGTCAATGCGCGAATGCTCGGCGGCTTCGTTGACAAGGCGATCGATCTCGTCCTGCGACAGACCGCCGGCGGGATTGATCTGCACGCCGGTCGATTGGCCGGTGGCCTGATCGCGTGCGGTAACGCTGACGATGCCGTTCGAATCGATCGAGAACGTGACCTCGATCTGCGGCACGCCGCGCGGCGCGGGCGGGATTCCGACCAGGTCGAACTTGCCGAGCGACTTGTTGTCGCGCGCGAATTCGCGCTCGCCCTGCAGCACGTGCACCGTCACCTTGTTCTGCTGGTCGGCGACGGTGGTGAAGATGAGCGAGTTCTTGGTCGGGATCGTCGCATTGCGCTCGATGACTTTCGTGAAGACGCCGCCGTGAGTCTCGACGCCGAGGGAGAGCGGCGTGACGTCGAGCAGGATCATGTCTTTGATGTCGCCGCGCAGGATGCCGGCCTGCACCGCCGCACCGACGGCGACGACCTCGTCGGGATTGATGTTGCGGTTCGGCTCCTTGCCGAAGGCCTGCTGCACCGCTTCGACCACGCGCGGCATGCGCGTCTGGCCGCCGACGAGAACGACTTCGTCGATGTCCTTCGGCGTCACACCGGCCTGCTTCATGGCGTCGTTGACCGGGTCGATCGTCTTCTGGATCAGATCCTCGACCATCTTCTCGAACTCGCGGCGGGTGAGGACGCTGTTGAGATGCTTCGGACCCGAAGCATCTGCGGAGATGAACGGCAGCGTGATGCGCGACTCTTCGGAAACCGACAGCTCGTGCTTCGCGCGCTCGGCGGCTTCTTTCAATCGTTGCAGCGCCATGCGATCGTCGGCGAGGCTGATGCCGGTGTCGCGCTGAAAGCCTTCGATGAGCCAGTCGATGATGCGCTTGTCGAAATCCTCGCCGCCGAGGTACGTGTCGCCGGACGTGGAGAGGACTTCGAAAAGCCCGTCTTCGAGCTTGAGGATGGAGATGTCGAACGTGCCGCCGCCGAGGTCGTAGACGGCGATGAGCTGGTTGTGTTTGTGATCGAGTCCGTACGCCAGCGCGGCCGCGGTCGGCTCGTTGATGATGCGCAGCACTTCGAGGCCTGCGATCTTGCCGGCATCGCGCGTAGCCTGGCGCTGGCTGTCGTTGAAGTAGGCGGGGACGGTGATGATTGCTTCGGTGACCGGCTCGCCGAGGAACTCCTCCGCGAACGCTTTGATCTCCATCAGCACGAACGCGGAAATCTCCTCGGGTGAATATTCGCGGTCGCGGATCTTCACCTTCATGTCGCCGTTGCCGGCCGGAACGATCTGGTAGGGGAGGATCTGTTTCGCACGCGCGACTTCGCTCGAGTCGTACTTGCGGCCGATGAGGCGCTTGATGGCGAAGACGGTATTGAACGGATTGGTGATGGCCTGGCGCTTCGCGATCTGTCCGACCAGCCGGTCGCTGTCCTCGGTGAAGCCGACCACCGACGGCGTGGTGCGGCTCCCTTCCCGGTTCGGCATCACCTGCGGCGTGGCGACGTCCACCACGGCAACGCAGGAGTTGGTCGTTCCGAGATCGATTCCGATGACTTTCGGCATGCGTTAGTTGCCCGAGGGCTCATTCTCCTCCGGCCCGCCGACCGCGACCTTGACCATGGCCGGGCGCAGGAGACGGTCGTGGAGGAAATAGCCTTTCTGGAGAACTGCAGTGACGGTGTGCGACGGCACCGAGGGATCTTCCTCGCGAATGACTGCCTCGTGAAAATTCGGATCGAAGCGGACGCCGGACTCGGTGATCGGTTTCAGTCCGTGACGCTGCAGGACTTCGAAGAGCTGTTTGTAAATGAGCGCGACGCCTTTGTGAAACTCGTCGCCTTCTTCTGCATGTTCGAGCGCGCGGTCGAAGTTGTCGAGGACCGGGAGGAGATCGCGGATGACGGAGCCGAGGGCGTAGCGCTGAAAGTCGGCTTTCTCGCGCTCCGAACGTTTGCGGAAGTTCTCGAAGTCGGCCAGCGTGCGCACGTAGCGGTCGCGGAAGTCTTCGTTCTGCGCCGTTGCGGAAGGCGTTCCGGCCGCGGCTTCCTGCGCGGCGGCTTCCATCTCCTGCTCGATGTCGGCTACCGATTCGCCGGTGTCTTCGATGACGTAGGCGTCATCATCCTTTTCGTTTTCGCTCACTGCGGTTGCTCCTGTTCCTCTTCAATCTTGCGGCTGAGGGCGACGCCGAGGTAGTCGACCAGCGGCGCCATGCGCGCGTACTCCATGCGCATCGGGCCGATGATACCGACCATACCGAGCGGCGCGGCCTGCGTTCCGTAGCGCCGCGCGACGATGCTGAAGTTGTAAATCTGCGTAAAGTTGCTCTCCGAGCCGATCAGGATCTGCAGTCCTTCTTCAGAGAGACACGAGTTCAAGATCTCCACCAGTTTCTCCTTCTCCTGTAGCGCGAGAAAGGTCTTGCGCATGGAGATGTCGTCGGAGAATTCGGGCTTGGTGAGGATCGATGCCGCCCCTTCGACGTACAGCTCGTGTTCGAGCGGCGAGACGTCGTTCACCGCTTCGATGCCGAGGGAGATCGTCTTCTGCAGCATCCCGTCATGCATCGCGCGCTCCTCCTCCGTCATGCGGATGAGGCGGCGGCGGATGCTGTCGAGCGTCAGGCCTGCGAATTCGACGGTGATGTAGCGCGAGATTTTCTGCAGTTCGTCGCGCGTGAACGGCTGGCGCGTCTCGATGATCTTGTTCACCACCACGCCGTTCTGACCGACGATGATGCACATGATCTTGCTGTCGGCGACGGCCACGAAGTCCATGCTGCGGATGGTGAACTGCAGCAGCGTGGGCATGAAGATGACGCCGACCTGATCGCTGAGCCGCGACAGGACGCGCGAAGCGAGGTGCAGCACTTCGTCGATTTCGTTGGCGTGGCTGACCTGGTCGTCGATCATCTCGCGCTCTCTTTGTGAAAGCGCGCGCGAACGCATGAGGTGATCGATGAAGAATCGGTATCCGCGATCGGTGGGCACGCGGCCCGCCGAGGTGTGCGGCTGCTGCAGATAGCCGAGGTCTTCGAGGTCGGCCATGACGTTGCGAAGGCTGGCGGGCGAAAGCTGAAAGCGGCCGCCTTTGGCCAGCGATCGCGAGCTGATCGGCTCGCCGGTGGCAACGTGCTGCATGATGATCTCGCGCAGCACGTCGCGGGCGCGGCTGTCGAGATCGTCACCGTGGAGATCAATGTGTGCGGGCATCGCGGGTCACGAGCGAAGGTAGCAGTCTCGTTGTCCGACCGCTAACACACAGGAGAATGTAGGAATTGCGGCGAAGGGTGTCAAGATTGCTGGTGTCCATGACGGCCATGAAGCGCTTGTTGCTCGCCGGGCTCCTTCTCGTTACACCAGCGTACGCCGTTACGGTCGATCGCATCGCCGCGGTCATCGATCGCCAGGTGCTGACGGTGAGCGAAGTCAACCAGATGGCGGAGCTGCGATTTTTTCCGCGCGTGGCCGGACGAAGCGAGGACGATTACCGGCACGACATCCTCGAAGCGCTAATCGCGCAGGCGCTTCGGTATCGCGACGTGGAGCGCTTCGGCGCGCAGGACATCCCGAAGGATTCGATCGAGGCGCGGCTGGTGGAGATCCAGCACCGCTTCGCGTCACCCGCGGAGCTCGACGCCGCGCTCGCGCGCGCGGAACTGACGCCGGACGAGTTGCGCGCGCTGATCAAGCGCCAGTTGCAGGTCGAGGCGTACATCCAGGAGCGCTTCGCGCCGATGGTGTTCGTGTCGAATGAAGACATCGCCGACTACTACAACGGTCCATGGCGCCAGCAGCGCGTCGAACGCGGACTGCCGGTGCCGCCGCTCAACGACGTCCGCGAAGAGATCCGCACCCTCATCCGCTCCCGCCAGCTCGATCAACAGATCGAAACCTGGACCACGCAGTTGCGGGCCCGGGCGAATGTCGATGTGTACGCGTGGCGGTGAGCGAGGCAGGGACGAGGGGATTCCCCATCCCTCCCTCATCCCTGCTACTGACCCCGCGCTAACCGGTTCGTTGGAAGCGGCATCGTGTTCGGAGTCGGATTCGCGTTCTGCGTGTAGAAATCGACGGAGCCGATGATCGTCTTCAGGCCGCGGAAGTCGACGACCTGCACCGTGAGACGGTGCTTCGAATTCGCGAGCTTCGTCGTGTCGATGATGAAGTGCCAGCCGGAGTTCCCGCTGTTGGTCAGGAACGGATACTGCTGCGCGACGTCGGGACGCGGGAAATTCAACTGCGCGAGCCCCTTGAAATCGCCGTCGACGATGATTTCGACTGAAGTCACCAGGCCGCCTTCCGCGACCGCCCACCCCTGGAACGTCACCGTTCCCTTCATGAAGTCGGACGTGTGCGGAACGTCGATGAAGCCTTGGGCCGCGGCCACGCGATCTTCGGCGCATTCGAAGAAGACCGGGATTCCGTCGCGGTTCGGCAGCTCGGTGAACGTCTGCTGCAAATCGCCGACGCGGACTTTCAACACGTGATTGCCGGGCTTCACGCCGGACGCGAGCAGTGCACCGACGTCCATCGTGAAGAGGAAGCCGGAGTGCGGCGCGTCGGGATAACCGGGGTAATAGCGCTCGACGTCGAAGCGCGGCAGGCCGTAGCAGTTCGCGTAGGCGCCGAAGATCGGATTGAACGCACAGTCCTGCGAGGTCGAATACCAGATGCGCCCATCGACCATCAGCTCCGCGTAGGCCACGCGGCCGGTGTCGGTGCGCGTGCCGAGGTCGAGAGCCCAGCCGCGGACCGGAGTGATGTGGGACTGCGGATTGATGGCCGGCGAGGCGACCGGGAACGTATTGCAGCGCGTGCCATAGAGCACCGCGTCGCGTTTCGGTTCGTCGATGTAACCGAACGGCTTGAGGAGCGCGCCCTCATTGAAGATCTGAATCGTGCGGCGGCCGATCAGTTTCGACAGGCCGTTGCGGTCGGTGGCGCGGATGTCGAGCGCATGGACGCCGTCCGGGACGCGCGTGGTGTCGACGTTGGCGATGAAGGCGCTGTAGAGCGCATCCGGCCAGTCGGCGATCGTGTTGGCCACGTCCGGACGCGGATCGCCGTACATCGCGTTCTGCATCACGCCGTTGTCGATGAGCACTTCCACCTTGGAGACGCCGTCGGTGTCGAGGGCCCAGCCGGAGACTGGAAAGGATCCGGAGGCGTTGTAGATGCCGACCGTGTCGGGGATGTCGACGCTGCCGAACGGCGCCTGGTTGAGCGTGTTGTCGATGATGATCGTGCGCCGTCCGAGCTCGGTGATCGTGCCGTCGCTGTAGAAAACCTTCACCGAGAGTGTGTGCGGCCCGTTCGTGAAGCGGCTGGCCAGCATTCCGATCTGGAAGCCGGGCGCGATGTGCTGGATGCCGGGCCAGTTCGGATAGGCCTCGATGATGTCGATGCGCGGCAGGTTCGTGTTGGAATTGGCGATGAACTGGTCGTCGACGTAGACGGCCACTTTCGAGATCGCTTCCGGCGTGAGGAACCAACCCTTGACCAGGATGACGCCAGTCTGCGTCACAGTCGGATCGGGAAAGTCGAGCGCGCCGTGTGTTTCAACCGTTTGTGCCGTGAGCAGCGGAACGGCGAGCGACGCAAGTACAGCGAGAACCAGGCCGCGGGTAACCCTTCTCCACATAAACCCCTCCAACACCCGAAAATAACCCTGCCCGTAATGCGATGCCGACGCCGATATGCGCCGGTCTGTGATCGGTTTGCCGGAGTTTATACTGCGCCGGTGAATTCTTCAAATATCGCTGTGGCCGGCGTCACCATCGACGACATCCGCGCCGCCTCCGCCCGCCTCGGCCAATCCGTCCACCGCACGCCGCTTTTGTCCAGCCGTTCGCTGTCGGACGCCATCGGCGTCGAGGTGCGGCTCAAGTGTGAGAACCTGCAGCGCGCGGGCTCGTTCAAGATCCGCGGCGCGATGAACGCGCTGCTGCAACTCTCTGAAAATGAACGGCGCAACGGCGTCGTGGCCTTCTCTTCCGGCAATCACGCCCAGGGCGTCGCCCTCGCCGCGAAGACCCTCGGCATCAAGGCCACGATCGTGATGCCGGAGAACTCGGTTCAGATGAAGGTCGACGCCACGAAAGCCTACGGCGCGGAGGTCGTGACCGCCGGCGTGACCTCGGCCACGCGCGACACGGTGGCGAAAGAGATCGCCGAGAAGAGCGGCGCGGCCGTCATCCCGCCCTTCGACGACTGGCGCATCATCGCCGGCGCCGGAACGGTCGGGCTGGAGATCGTGGAAGAGTGGCCGGACGTCGAAACGATCGTGACGCCGCTGGGCGGCGGCGGACTGCTCTCGGGCGTCGCCATCGCCGCGACGTCGCTGAAGCCGGGCATCGACGTCTACGGCGTCGAGCCGCGCGCCGGCAACGACGGCGAGCAGTCGTTCAAATCGGGACGGATTGTGTCGATCGACCCGCCGAAGACGATCGCCGACGGCGCCCGGACGCTCGCCATCGGCGAGCGCAACTTCGCCGTGATCCGCGAACGGGTGCGCGACGTGGTCAGCGTCGAAGACGACGTCCTTCTCGCCGCTGTGAAACTGGCGATGTATCGGACCAAGCTGGTCATCGAGCCGACCGGAGCGTTGGGAATCGCGGCGTTGCTGTCGGGCGCGATCAAGCCACGCGGAAAGACCGCGATCGTCGTAAGCGGCGGCAACATCGACTTTTCGTTGCTTTGCTGAGAGAGGCTTGAACCACAGAGACACAGAGGGTACAACGGATTCCCTCTGTGTCTCTGTGGTGAAAACGGTTTTTGAATGACCCTCTTCGACACCACTCCCTTCGACCCGCCGGCCAAGGCAGATGCTCCGTTGCCAGAACGGTTGCGGCCAAGGACCCTCGAAGACGTCGTCGGTCTCGATGAGCTCCTCGGCGAAGGACGTTTCCTTCGCACCGCGATCGAGAGCGATCGCATCCCGTCGATGATCTTCTGGGGTCCGCCGGGATCCGGCAAGACCACGCTCGCGCGGATCATCGCCAACAAAACGCGGGCGCGCTTCGTCACGTTTTCCGCCACCAGCACCGCCATCAAAGAGATTCGCACGTTGATGGAGGAGGCGCGCAAGGAGCGCAAGGCGCGCGGATCGAAGACCATCGTCTTCATCGACGAGATTCATCGATTCAACAAAGCGCAGCAGGACGCGTTTCTCCCGTACGTCGAGGCCGGCGACATCATCCTCATCGGCGCGACGACCGAGAACCCGTCGTTCGAGGTCAACTCGGCGCTCCTGTCGCGGACGAAAGTCGTGGTCATCCCGGCCCTCGAGCGCGAGCAGGTGATGACCATCCTCCGCCGCGCCGTGAACGAGCCGGCGCTGAAAAAACACGGCATCGAAGTCACCGACGATGCGCTCGACTTCATGGCCGCGACCTCGGCCGGCGACGCCCGGCAGGCGCTCAACTCGCTGGAGCTCGTCGTCGAGACGGCGACCAAAGAAGACGGTGCGATCGACAAAGAGAAGGTCACGCAGATCCTGCAGCGCCGCTCGCTCATGTACGACAAAGGCGGCGAGGAGCACTACAACATTATCTCGGCGCTCCACAAATCGCTGCGCAACGGCGACGCCGACGCCTCGGTCTACTGGCTCGTGCGCATGCTCGAAGGCGGCGAGGACCCGATGTACATCGCCCGCCGTCTCGTCCGCGCGGCATCCGAGGATATCGGGAACGCCGATCCGCAAGCGCTGGTGTTCGCCATCGCCGTGCAGCAGACCGTCCACTTCCTCGGCATGCCCGAAGCGGGCGTGGCGCTGGCGCAGCTCGTCACCTATCTTGCCGCGTCGCCGAAATCGAACGCCGCGTACGTCGGCTACGGCGAGGCCGTCCGCGAAGTCCGCCAGGGCGACAATCCCGGCGTTCCGCTCCATATCCGCAATGCCCCGACGCGCCTGATGAAAGACCTCGGCTACGGCCGAGGATATGGATACGCGCACGACTACGAGGAGCAGACCGTGGCCATGAATTGTCTCCCCGAGGCGCTGGCCGATCGGCGGTTCTACGAGCCGAAGGACGTTGGCGCCGAAGCGAAGATGAAGGCGCGCCTCGATGCCATGCGCGAGGCTCGCAAGAAGAACGACTAACGTGGCGTCGATCGATGCGTCTATCGGCGCAGGAGACTTCATGAATCCGACATTCCTCGTGCGGCGCGGCGCCGCAATCGTTATTGTGCTCGTTCTGGCAATGCCTTCAATCGCCGCAACGAAGTACCCGACGACGGCGAAGAAGCCGGTCACGAAGCAATTCGGCAGCATCACATTTCGCGACGACTACGCGTGGCTCGAGAATGCGTCCGATCCGGCGGTGAAGGAGTGGGTGGCGAAGGAGAACGCGCTCACGCGCTCCATCCTCGACGCCGTTCCCGCGCGCGACGCCATCGCTGCTGGCTTGACGAAACTCTACAAAGCGCCTCGCATCACATACGCGTACGTGCAGGCGCGCGGCGGACGTTTGTTCGCGATGAAATCGGCCCCGCCGAAAGAACAGTCGACACTCATCGTCCTCGACAATCCGAATGATGAGAAGTCGGAGCGCGTGGTCTTCGATCCCACCGCGTCCGATCCGACCGGCGCGACGTCCAGCGACTTTTACGTCCCCTCGCTCGACGGCAAGCGCGTCGCCATCTCGCTTTCGAAGAACGGCAGCGAAGACGGCTCGGTACATGTCTTCGACGTCGATACCGGCCGCGAGCTCGGCGACGTCGTCGAGCACGTCAACTACCCGACCGGCGGCGGCGGAGTGGCGTGGAACGGCGACGGCTCCGGGTTCTGGTACACGCGTTATCCGAAGCCGGGCGAGCGGCCCGAGGCGGACATTCACTTCTATCAGCAGGTGTGGTTTCACACCCTCGGCACGCCAGCATCGGCGGACACGTACGCGGTCGGCAAGGAGTTTCCGCGCATCGCGGAGACGACGCTCGAGACTTCCGACGACGGCCGTTATGTGCTCGCTACGGTCCTGAACGGTGACGGCGGCGAAGCGGGACATTGGCTTCGGCGGCCCGACAACACGTGGGCTCAGGTCACGCACTTTTCCGACAGGATCCGCGACGTCGCATTCGGCGGAGACGGCGCGCTTTACCTGCTGTCGCACGAAGGCGCATCGAACGGGAAGCTCCTTCGCGTGGCGCCTGACGATCCGAAACTGACGCGCGAGACGGTGATCGCCGAGGGGAAGGAATCGATCGATGCGTTCGCGGTTGGACGCAACACGATCTACCTGGCGACGATGGCGGGAGGGCCGTCGGAGCTGAAGATTTTCGATCGAGCCGGCAGGCTTCTCGGAACGGCCCCGATCCCGCCGATTTCCTCGATTTACGAGCTCGCGCGCATCGGCGCGGACGACGTCCTCTTTCGCGATGGAAGCTACACCGCGCCGCCGAAATGGTTCCGCTACGACAGCGCGTCGAAGACGATCGCGCCGGCCGCGCTGCCGACCGTTTTCGCGTTCTCGTTTGACGACGTCGAAGTCGTTCGCGAGATGGCGACGTCGAAAGACGGGACGAAGATTCCGGTCAACATCATTTTCAAAAAGGGAGCGAAACGCGACGGCACCAATCCAGCCATTCTCTCGGGCTACGGCGGCTACTCCGTCAGCCAGCGTCCCGGCTTGTCGCTGCCGAGCCGCGTGTGGCTCGACGCCGGCGGCGTGCTCGCCGTTGCGAATCTGCGCGGCGGCGCGGAGTTCGGCGAGGCGTGGCACGAAGCGGGGCGGATGCTGAAGAAGCAGAACGTCTTCGACGATTTCGCGGCGTGTGCGCGGCACCTCATCACGCGCGGCTATACGAGCTCCGCGAAGCTGGCCATCGAAGGCGGGAGCAACGGCGGATTGCTGATGGGCGCGGAGGTTACGCAGCATCCCGATCTTTTCCGCGCCGTCGTTGCCCACGCCGGCATCTATGACGTGCCCGGCTGGCTGGCGACGCCGAACGGTGTGTTCAACGTCGAGGAGCTCGGTTCGCCATCGAATCCGCAGCAACTCGCGGCGATCATGGCCTACTCGCCGTTCCACCACGTGAAGCCGGGCACGCGCTATCCGGCCGTACTCCTGCTGACGGGCGACAACGACGGGCGCGTCGATCCCGCCAACTCGCGCAAGTTCGCAGCGATTCTGCAGGCGTCGACCGCGTCGCCGTATCCGATTCTCCTGCGCACGACCTCGACAGCCGGACACGGATTCGGAACGGCCCTCACGGAAACGGTGGCAGCGCAGACCGACGTCTATTCGTTCCTTTGGCACGAGCTGGGAATGAAGACGCCGAAATGATCCGCGCTCTCACCCTTGCCGTACTCCTCATCGCGACCACCGCGCTTCATGCCGCGACGACGTACCGCGTCACGACGACGATCAAAGGCAGGCTGAAACAGATTCCGACCGTGGAGCGAGTGATCGCCGACGGCCAGAATCGCCGCCTGAACGTCGAGCAGCAGGATGAGCCATTCACGCACGACGTCCTGCTTTCGACCGACGGCGGCAAGACGATCATCGCACTCAACACTCCGCTGCGGACCTGGTTCGACTTCGCCGTCCTGCACGCGCCGACCCCGCTCAAGCCGCGACGCAACGGCGCCACAATCAAAAATCCGGCCGTGACCGTGCGAGAGGAATCGGGCGCAGAGCCGATTTCCGGATCCCCGGTCCGCACCTTCGTCATCCGTGCGACGTTCACCGCCGAGGAGAATTACGGCGGCACAAAGGTGAAGCGTGAAAACGCGATGACGATGATGCTCTGGACCACGGACAAGATCGACGCTGCGCTGGACTTCCCGCCGCGAACATTTGTCACCGGCGTCGATGCAATCGACGCGGAGCTGCGGCAGAAGACGGCGATCATCTCCGGCTTTCCGTTGCGCGCGATGACGACCTATTCGCAAGCGTACGAAGGCGGCGCGCCTACGGTCGAGACCATCACGACCGAGGTCGACGACATCCGCACCGTCCCCTCGTTACCGGCGGCGCAGTTCGCAAAACCGGCCGGCTACATCAACCAGCCGCCGATCATCAGCGGCGCGCCGGTGGTCATCAGCCACTGAGTCGCGTTGGCGATCCGTTTGATCGGCGCAGGCTTGCGATCTTCGCCGACGTTCACGTAGACGACTTGCGCTTCGGTAACGGTGACCTTCTGCTGCAGGTCGTTGCTGCGGATCGCGCATGCGGAAAGCCCGCAAAACGTCCGTCTAAGCGTATACTGACGGCATTCCACAATCCAATCGACGGTAGATGCCATGAGCTTCGAACACGACGCGTTCATCAGCTACGCCCATCTCGACAATGAGCCTTTGCCCACGAAAGAGTACGGATGGGTAACTCTCTTCCACAACACCCTGCGTCAGCGTCTGAAAGGACCTCTGGGAAGGGAACCGGCAGTCTGGAGAGACCCCAAACTTCAGGGCAACGACGTCTTCAATGACGAAATCAACAACCAGTTAGGACGAGCGGCAGTGTTCGTCTCTGTTCTTTCGCCACGGTATATAAGATCGAAACCGTGCAGCGACGAGATCACCAGTTTTTATAAAACGGCCACAAAAGCCGACCGTATCGTCATCGGCAACAAGTGCCGCATCTTCAAAATCCTGAAAGTACCGCTAGGAAGTAGTGACTCATTGCCTGCCGGCGTCGCCGACCTCGCGGGCAAGATGCTCGGTTTCCAGTTTTACCGGCTGGATGAAAACAACGTTCCGATCGAGCTCGACCCGGCTTTCAGCGAGGCATTGGGACAGGAGTTTCTGCGGAGCGTCAACACGGTCGCATGGAATATCAAGGAGTTGATCGAACAGCTGACCACCGAAAGCGGCGCAACTCCATCGAAGGGCATCGTCTACCTGGCCGAATGCGCGCGTGACCGCCGTGAGGCGAGAGAGATGATTCAGGCTGAGTTGAAGCGGCTCGGCTACACGGTATTGCCGGACCGCGAGCTTTCAGCGAACGAGACCGAATACATCGCCGAAGTTGAAGAGATGCTCTCCCGATCTGCTCTGTCCGTTCACTTCGTGGGCGACGCCTATGGCGAGTCCGTGGGCGCCACGGAAAAATCGATCGTCATGTTGCAGAACGAGGCCGCGGTTCGCGTCAGCAGAAAGGGGAGGCTTCGGCGCATCATCTCGCTGCCGGCGCTGGCAAAAGGAGCGACCCTTCCGCAGCAAACGTTCATCACCGCGCTGCACACTGAGGCCGACCTGCAGTTCGGGGCGGACCTCATCACGGGTGGTGTGCAGGATCTCAAAAGCGCCATCGCCGCGAGCCTGAAGCAACTCGAAACATCCACAGGCGATTCGCCTGAAACGGACGAAACGCAAGTCTTTGTCATGTGCGACCCTCGAGACACGCTCGATGCGGTGCCGCTGATAAAAAGCCTTGTCGCACACGGCGCGCAGGTCGACTCGACGGTTTCCATGGGCGAAGCGTCCCAGGTACGAGAGGCCAATCACCAGCTGATGATGAATGCAGACGCCATCGTTCTTTTCTATGGAGCAGGAGACGATACGTGGAGATTCTTTCAGCAGAACGAGATTAAGAAGATCCGCGGCCTGCGCCGTAATGATCCTCCGGTGGTATTCACGTATCTCGCAGCCCCGTCGACAGAGAAAAAGCAAGCGCTCGCCGCCACCGGAAACGCCCTGATCGACGGGTTGGAAGGGTTCTCAGAAGCCTCCTTGCGGCCCCTTCTGAAGGCTCTGCACCTGGATCGGGACGGCCAGACGTCATGAACCCCTTTCCAGGGCTGCGGCCATTCCTCGAAGAGGAGGAACACCATTTTTTCGGGCGTGAAACGCAGGTTGACGCCATGGTCGATAAGCTCGCCGCAACCCACTTTCTGGCTGTAGTGGGAATGTCGGGTTCCGGTAAATCATCGCTGGTGAATTGCGGACTTCGTCCCGCTCTTCACCGCGGAATGATGGCTGGCGCAGGCACGTCCTGGCGCATGGCGCAGTTCAGGCCGGGCAATCGTCCGACGAAGGCGATGGCGGCGGCTCTGGCGCGTGCAGGGTTCTCTGACGAAGGAGCTCCTGAGCCCTTCACGCCCGCCGATATCATTGAAGCCAGCCTGAATATGAGTTCGCTCGGCCTGCTCGATGTCTTTGAGGAGGCACGCCTGGGCAAGGACGTCAACCTGCTCGTGGTCGTTGATCAGTTCGAGGAGTTGTTTCGGTTCAATCAGACCGTTTCGTTACCGGGCGACGCTCCCTATGAGCTCACCGAGGAAGCGTTAGCCTTCGTCAACCTGCTTCTCGAAGTGCGCACGCCCCCATTCCGGAACGTGTACGTCGTGCTGACGATGCGTTCCGATTTCCTCGGCGAATGCGCGCAGTTTCATAACCTTCCCGAGGCAATCAATCAAGGACAATACTTGGTTCCTCGCATGACGCGCGAGGAGCGGCGGCGTGCCATTGCCGGGCCGGCCGCTGTTGAAGGCGCCGAGATCGACTCGGTCCTTCTGACGCGCCTCGTCAACGACGTCGGTGGCAATCCCGATCAGCTTTCCATCCTGCAGCATGCGTTGAACCGCACCTGGGCGCGCTGGAAGAAGGATGAGCGTGGAGGCCCGATCACCCTCAAACATTACGAAGACATCGGAACGATGGCCAAGGCCCTCGATCAGCATGCGGAAAAGGCATACGGAGAATTGACCACGGCGCGCGAGCAGCAGATCTGCGCAAAGTTGTTCAAGGCGCTCACCGACAAGGCCACCGACGCGCGCGGCGTCCGCCGGCCTACAACGGTGGACTCTTTGCTTTGCCTTACCGGTGCCACGATGGAGGAACTGACTCGTGTCATCGACGTCTTCCGCAAACCGAGCCGCTCGTTTCTGATGCCCCCGGCAAACGAAGCATTGACCGCCGAGACGATGATCGACATCTCCCACGAGAGTCTTATGCGGGTATGGAAGCGTTTGCGCGTCTGGGCCGACGAGGAAGCGGTCTCCGCAGCCACGTATCGCCGCTTGAGCGAAACGGCGATCCGCGAGGCTGTCGGCAAGTCAAGTCTGTATCAAGGGGCCGATCTCGACGGGGCGCTGAACTGGAACGCTGAGGAGAAGCCTGACATCTATTGGGCCGAACGTTACGCCCCCGGCTTCCGTCTAGCGATGCAGTTTCTTCAGAAAAGCGCAGACGCGCAGGAGGCTCAGAGAAAACGCGAGATCAACGAAGCGGTGAAAGCTGCGCAAACAGAGGCCAGATACGCCCGTTCCATTTCGTGGCTTTTCCTCGCGCTGATCATCGCCATCGTCTGCGCCGGAGCGTTCTACCGTAAGAGTATGAATACAGAACACGCGGCCGAAGCGGCCCGCCACGAGGCCGAGAAGAAAGTGTTGGTTGCACAGGCGGCGTTGCGGAATCAGCGTTTGCGCGCGGAGAATGTCAACTTACAAATGGTGGCGGTGCAATCGTTTGCGGTGGACAGCAAACCGCCAAACAACAACAACCTCAGCCAGAGTTTCGACGCGCTTGCGCATATCTCCGCCATCACGACGACCCGCGCTCCGGAGCATCTCTCGAACGTGACAATCAAGTACTACCGGAAGCCGACGGACTCGCAGAAGCTTGCCATCGCGCTCAAAGACCTCGGCTTCACTGTGAGCGAGCAAACGGCGCGCAATCTCCATGAGACGAACTGCATTTGGTACGGATCGGCGGTCGACGCCAACGACGTCAAGCTCGTGGCGTATGCCATCATCCGCGCCGGACTCGATCTGAGGGGCATACAGCCACAGAGTAATCCCTCCGCCGAATCGCACACCATCCAGGTCGGCCATAATCCGCGGCTCGAAGACGCGCCCCCATTCAGTGTGGAGCTGATCAACAAAACGCCGGTCCGTCAACTCCAAAGGCGCGAAGCGGAGGCAAAGGCGAACGTCGCCGGTACGATCAAGAAATTCGATTTGTCTCGTCACGAAGGTTTGATCCGCGGACCGGAAGGCGATGTCTATTTCCGTGTCGACCCAGGCCAGGCCTTCCACATCGGCGATCCTGTGACCTTCATGATGTACTACGGTAAGAAGATGTATGCGCAGGACGTGAAGCCGTTGGCCTCTCCGACTACTCCCCAACCACTTCCCTGAGATGTGCTGGCGACTGAATCTCGACCGCTCGCTGTACTTCGGCCGGGATGGTCGGTCCGATCCGATGAGGTTGCGCAAGGAGACTGCATAGGTCAGCCGCTTTTGGTGCCAAGTGATGACGATCTCCGCACGACGGCGGCGCCATCGATCAGATGACTAGGATGGAGGGTGATGCCCTTCATCAAGGCTGCCCGGCTATATCTAATCATCCACTCAACGCGTTCGCGATCCGCTTGATCGGCGCGGGCTTGCGGTCTTCGCCGACGTTCACGTAAACCACCTGCGCCTCGGTGACGGTGACTTTTTGCTGCAGGTCGTTGCCGCGGATCGCTTCGCAGGTCACTTTCACCATGATCGACGACGTGCCGATGCGCAGAGTTTCAGTCCAGAAGCTGACCAGGTCGCCGACGAAGACCGGCTCGTGGAAGACGACCTTGTCCATCGACACGGTGACCATGAAGCGGCTGCCTTGCCGGCGCGCTTCGATCGCGCCGGCCTGGTCGATGTAGCTGAGGATCACGCCGCCGAAGATGGTGCCGTGCGCGTTCGTGTCGCGCGGCATCATCAGCACGCGGATGGCCGGTTCGTCCCATCGCGGTTGCTGCGGAGTCTCGCTCTCGCGCGATTCCGCCGTCACCTCGTCATACCCCGGCCTGCTGCTGGGTCGGCGGCGCGATCAGCTTCTGGTTGATGTCGATCGTCGATGCCTTGCGTAGCCGCTGCAGCAGCGACATGCGCAGGTAGCGCGCTTCCTGCTGGCGCAGGTTGTCGGTGTACTGCGCGCGGTTCTGGGCGAGCGCGACGGCATCGGCTTTCTTCTGCTCGGTCACCTGGAAAAGCACCGGACCGTCGCCGGTCATGATCGGGCCGACCACTTGGCCGACGGGAGCCGAAATGGCGGCATCGACGAGCGATGACGTATCGCCGGTGAATCCGCTGATGAAACCCTGCCGGTTGACGGTCGTCTCCGCCGCCGGGATGCCGACCTTCGCGCCGGCTGCATCGACGGTCGCGGCGGGCATGGCCTTGGCCAGCGACTGCTGCGCGGCCTGACGGGCCTTCTCCATGCGCGCATCGTTCTCGACTTTCGCGCGCACTTCGTCGAGCGGGGAAACGCCCGCCGCGCGGATGGCGTAGAGGAACGGGATGATCGGGCCGCGCTGCGATCCGATGATCTCGCCGACGTCGTTCACCTTCGCGGCGAATGCCCACGACGTGAACGCCGGATTGTTGCCCATGCCCGGAATCGAATCAGTCTTGCTGAACCACTGCGAATCGTTTGACGCTACGTTGCCGCTGGCCAGGGCGGTGAACTCGTCCGCAGTCTTCGGCTTGCTGGCCTTGATGCGTGCCTCGATGCGAGTGATCTCGTCGCGGGCGCGGTCCTTGGCCAACTGATCGGCCGTCTGCGCGCGCAGGCGGTCGCGCACTTCCTCGAACGGACGGTAGCCTTCGGGACGGCGTTCGAGCACTTTGATGATGTGGTAGCCGAATTCCACCGAGTGGATCGGATCGCTGATCGTGTTCAGCGGCATCGAGAAGGCCGCGGTGTCGAACGGCTCGACGGTCGTGCCCTTGTCGACCCAACCCATGTCGCCGCCCTTGCCGGCCGACGACGGATCGCCGGAGTTGGCTTGCGCGAGCTTGCCGAAGTCGGCGCCGGCGCGGAGCTGTTTGACGATGCTCTCGGCCTTTGCTTTGGCTTCGGCGTCCGCGGCAGGCGGAGCGCCCTGATCGACTTTGATCAGGATGTGCAGGATGTGCGCGCCGGCGGGAGCCTTGAACTCGTCGTGCCGCTGCTCGTAAATCTTGCGCAGCTCGGCGTCGCTCGGATTCATCTGCGCGCGCAGCTTGGCGTAGTCAGCGATGAGGTACTTCGCGGCGCGCTGTTCGCCATGCGTGTACTGCGCCTGGTGCAGCGTGTAGTACTGCTGTACCTCGGCAGGCGTAACCGTGACGCTGGCGGCCTCGCGCGCGGCCGGATAGAGGACGTACTTGATCTTCGCGCTTTCGTTGTTGCGGCGGTACTCCGCTTCGGCCGCCTTCGGCGAGACGACGACGGAAGTCTGCAGCGCGCTCTCGATTTTGCCGAGGGTGATCTCGCGGGCCAGTTCCTCTTCGAACTCGGCCGCCGAGGCGAAGCCCATCATGCCGGTGACGTAGCGCGTGTAGAGCTCCTCGCCGACGAACTTGCCGTCCGGATTCAGCGTCGGGATCTCCAGGATCTTCTGGCGGATCTCCTGCGGCGATGCGGTGAGATGAAGGCGCTTGGCCTGCTGCAGAAGAAGGTGCTGATCGATGAGCGATTCGAGCACCTGCTTCGGAAGCCCCATCTGCGCGATCATTTCGGGCGACAGCGGCTGCTTGTACATCTGCTCGTAGTTCTTCTCCATGTAATAGAGAGAACGTTCGAACTCATGCGTGGAGATCGTCTCGCCGTTGACACGGGCCGCGTAGGTGCCGGCCTGGTCGCCCGTGTTGCTGTTCGGTCCGCCGCCGCCCCAGTCGACGAAGATGAAGAGGATGAAGATCGCAACAATGGCGACCAGGATCCATTTGAGTTGCTGAAAGCTATCGCGCATCAACTTGAGCATTGGGACGAACCTCTGTCTTGACTTTGATTGGTTGGCAACCGCGGCGCGGGACTCAGGAGCCAGGCGATCGCGAAAATCCCTAAAAAACGGGGCAGTGTAGCTATTCCCGCGGTTCGTAGCAAATGAGGCAGGGATGAGGCAGGGACGAGGGACGAGGGAGATGAGGCAGGGACGAGGGATAAGGGATTCGATGCGCCGAGGGAAGGCAACATCGCGATAACACGCTCGTCCCTCGTCCCTCGTCCCTCGTCCCTCGTCCCTCGTCCCTCGTCCCTCGTCCCTCATCCCTGCCTCTCCTCCCTGCTTTCTCTGCTATAAAGCTCGATTCGAGCTGATGGCCAGGAAAACGAAACCGGACGGTCCGGCGGTCGATTGGTATCTCATTTCCGTCGAACGGCTGAAGCAGATCGGTTTGATCATTCTGCTGCTCATTCTCGGTCTGGCCGGCTGGTGGTATTTCAGCAATCAAAAGCGCAATCCGCGCAGCGCCGCCGAGGCTGCGATCGCGGAAGCGAGGCAGGCGCTGAATACGCTGGCGGCATCGAAAGATTTTTCCACGCACCGCGGCGATTTCGATCGCGCCCAACACAAGCTCGACGAAGCGGGAACGCTGCTCGGCAGCGGCAAGTATGTCGAAGCCGAAGGCGCCGCGGTCGAATCGCAGACGTTCAGCCGTGCCGCGCTGAGCGGCAAGGCGGGCGTCGAGAATGACGCGCAGTTCCTCACCGTCGAAGGCGACGTCCAGTATCAGAAGTCGCCGTCGAACGACTGGAATCCGGCCGAGACGCGCACGCCGCTGTTCAACGGCGATTGGGTCAAGACCGGCAGCGGCGCATCGGCAGAGCTGATTTTCTCCAACGGCTCGCTCTACACCGTCGGACCGAACGCGCTGCTCGAGGTCTACTCGCAGTTCAATCCTTCCACGAGCCGCAAGAACAACTCCGTGCAGATGACGATCGGGACGGTGGAAGTAGCGACAACCGATGACGTCTCCAGCGTCCGCACGCCGGGGATTCAGGTCACGGTCGATTCCGAATCGACCACGCACGTCGGCGTCGACGCGCGCAAAGCGACCGACGTCGTCGCCGAGAAAGGCTCGGCTTCGATCGCCGGTGCCGCCGGCACGCCGCCGGTCAAACTGGCCGTCAACGACAAAGTCACGGCCACGCCGGAAGGAGCGGTTTCGCAGGTCAAGAAACTGCTGATGGCTCCCGCGGTCGTGACGCCCGCGGACAATCAGGTTTTCCTCATCGGCGGCGATTCGCGCGTCGACTTCTCGTGGGAAGCGGTGCCGACGGCGACGTCGTACGTCCTGCAGGTGTCGCGCTCGCGACTGTTCACGTCGCTCGAGATCAATTCGCGTCGCCAGAAGACGACGGCCTCGGCGCGCGTGACGGCCGAGGGCGCGTTCTACTGGCGCGTGGCCTCGATCGGTGCCGACGGCGATCCCGGTCCGTTCTCCGCCTTCCGCCGTTTCCGCGTCAGCGGCGGCGCGCACGACGCCGGGGCCGCGGCGCAGGAAGCGCCCGCACCGGTCCTGCGCCTCAAGCGGCCGTATCCGATCGGCGGTCCGTTCTACATGATCGAAGGCAACACCGATCCGGGCGCGACCGTCCTGATCAACGACGAGGAAGCCGACGTCGAGGCCAACGGCCACTTCAAGAAGCTGGTCAGTTTCGCCAAAGTCGGATCGAACGCCGTGGTCGTGAAAGCGATCAACGCATCGGGCAAACAGACGATACAATCGGCGACGGTGCTGGTCGAAGAATAGCCCTCAGCCCCCAAGGGCAGACCTTTTGCACTTCACCCGCTCGGCCCCTCGGAAGTTTTCACACTAGAAGGAAACCATCACTTCATGGCTGTCAAATCACTTCTGTCGATGTTCTCGAACGATCTGGCGATCGATCTCGGGACAGCGAACACCCTCGTCTACGCTAAGAACAAAGGCATCGTCGTCCGCGAACCGTCGATCGTTGCCGTCAACAAGATCAACAACAACGTCGAAGCCGTCGGCAAGGAAGCGAAGGAAATGCTCGGGCGCACACCGGGCAACATCGTCGCCATCCGGCCGATGAAAGACGGCGTCATCGCCGACTTCGAAGTTACGGAGAAGATGATCAAGTACTTCATCGAGAAGGCGCACGGACGTCGCTTTCTGGTGAAGCCGCGCATCGTCATCTCCGTGCCGTCCGAGATCACGCAGGTCGAAAAACGCGCCGTCAAAGACTCCGCGTTGCGCGCCGGCGCGACCGAGGTCTATCTGATCGAGCAGGCCATGGCCGCGGCGATCGGAGCGGGACTGCCGATCACCGACCCGACCGGAAACATGATCGTCGACATCGGCGGCGGCACGACGGACGTCGCGGTGATCTCGCTGGCCGGCATCGTCTACTCGCGCTCGGTGCGCGTGGCCGGCAACGAGATGGACGACGCGATCATTCAGTACATCAAGCGCAAGTACAACCTGCTCATCGGCGAGCGTACGGCCGAACAGATCAAAATGGAGATCGGCTCCGCCTTCCCGCTCGACGAAGAGATGACGATGGAGATCAAAGGCCGCGATCTCGTCGAAGGCGTTCCGAAAACGCTCGTGGTGAGCGATGAGGAAATCCGCGAGGCACTTTCGGAAACGGTTGCCACCATCGTCGAAGCCGTCCGCGTCGCGCTCGAGCGCACACCGCCCGAGCTCTCCGCCGACATCATGGACAAAGGCATCATCATCGCCGGCGGCGGCTCGATGCTGAAGAACCTCGACAAGCGCCTGCGCGAAGAAACCGGCCTGCCGGTGACGCTGGCCGAGGATCCGCTGGCGTGTGTCGCCCTCGGTACGGGCCAGATGCTGACGGATTTCAATCTGCTGCGGAAGATATCGATTGAATAGGCTGTCGGCTGTCGGCTCTCGGGTGTCGGGAAAAAACGAGGCTCAGTCGGTTCGCCGGTTTTCCCGACGGCCGACACCCGACAGCCGACACCCGCTTCATGGCAGGAAATCTGCTGAGTACGCACGCGAATCATGGCCGCACCTGCTGACGTAATCCCCCGGCGTCCGACGCTGCTGTTCATCGTCGTTCTGGGGCTGCTTTTCATCCTCATGAGCCTGAGCACGAGGACGCGCTACATCGGCGAAACCCGCACGATGTTCGAGCGCAGCGTGATGATCCTGTTCGCGCCGGTGCCGAAGACCGTGAACTGGGTCGGGCAGTCGGTTTCCGACGCCTATCACGGCTACCTCGACATGCGCCGTTCGGTCGGCGAGAACCTGCAACTGCATCGGCAGATCGATCAGCTCACCACCGAAAACCTGCGCCTGCGCCAGTCCGAGGGCGATCTGCGAAGGCTGCGCAGCCTGATGGGGTACTCCGAGCAATTCACGATGGCCACGACGATGGCTGAGCCGGTCATGCTCGACACGTCCAGCCGTTTCAAATCGATCATCCTCGACCGCGGCTCGAACAACGGCATCGAAGTCAACGACGCCGTCGTCAACGCAAATGGCCTGATTGGCCGGGTCGTCCTGACCACAAAGGACATGGCCAAAGTGCAGCTCGTCACCGACGGCAACTCCTCGGTCGGCGTGCTCGTCGACCGCACGCGCCGCCAGGGCGTGCTGCGCGGCGATGGCGCGACGGGCGCGCAACTTTTCGACATTCCCTCGCTGGCCGACGTCCAGCCCGGCGACGTGGTCATGACCGCCGGCATCGACGGCATCTATCCCAAAGGCATTCCGGTCGGCGTGATTACGAAGGCGGAGAAAGGGCAGGACCTTTTCAAGACCATCACCATCCGCCCCTCGGTCGATTTCGGCGCGATCGAAGAGGTGATCATCCTGCACACCCGCAAAGTTCCGAATGATGTGGTGAGGTACACGCCGTGAGGTGGCTCCGGTTCGCCGTCGGTCTTCTGATCGCCCTCACGCTGCACTCGCTGCTGGACAGCTTCTTTCCCAACGCGCTGGCGTTTTTCAATCCGTACGTGATCCTGGTCGTCTACTACTCGATGGGCGGCAACGTCTTCGGCGCGATCATCGCCGGCGTGATCGCCGGACTCGTGCAGGACGCCTACTCCGGCGCGATGTTCGGCCTGCACGCGTTCGCGCTCACCGTCTGCGCGTACGCGGTCGCCTACATCAACTCGCGGCTCGTCCTGCGCGGCACGCTTCCGTTCGGCGCCTGCCTGATCGGCGCGGTGGTCGTCAACGAGCTGGTGATCTACATCCTCGTGAACATTCTTCTGAAACAGAAAGTGGAAATGTTCGAGCAGGGGATGATCGTGAAGACGATCTTCACCTGCCTCTTCGGAATGATCGTGTATCTCCTCCTGACGCTGTTCCTGCGCGAAGAGCCGATCGAGGCCACGCGCCGGCCAGCAGGTTGGTAAGCCCCCATGCGCGTCTATCGAGATGACCAGAAGTTCCTCACCTTCCGCATCAACGCCCTGCTCTGGGCGATCGTCGTCGTCTTCGTTTTCCTGGCCGGCTCGTTCTGGGTCGTGCAGGGAGTGCAGGCCGAGAAATACCGGAACCTCTCCGAAGCGAATGCGCTGCGCGAGATCGTCACGCCCGCCAAGCGCGGACTGATCGTCGACCGCACCGGCCAGAAGATCCTGGCCGACAATCAGCCGGCCTACTCGCTCAGTCTCGACCGCGTGATCATGCGTCCGATCGTGAAGGGCGATCCGACGCATCGCGAGAAAGTCGTGGCCTTCCTCGCCAACGTCCTCGGCGTGCCGCCGCAGGAAATCGAGAACCGTTTCGAAAAAGGGAAAGCGATTCCGAACGCGCGACCGATTCCGATCGCCGAGGATCTGAACCTGCCGCAGGTGGCATCGATCCAGGCGCAGGCGGTGGCGTTTCCGGAGCTGAACGTCGAGCCGGTGCAGCGCCGCAACTATCCGTACGCAACGATGGCCGCGCACATCATGGGGTTCATTGGCGAAGCGAACGATAAAGACCTCGCCGTCCACAAGGATCTCAAATCGGGCGATCTCCTCGGCAAGCGCGGCGTGGAGATGATGTACGACGAATACCTGCGCGGCCGCGACGGCGCGCAGTATTGGGAGTACGACAGCCACGGCCGTCGCCTGGCCGAATATCGTCCGGCGCGCAAAGAGCCGGTGGCGGGCGACAACGTCTACCTCACCATCGACTTCGATTTGCAGCGCCGCGCCGAGCAGTACTTCGCCGAGAATGAGTTCGTCGGCGCCGCCGTCGCACTCGATCCGCGCGATGGCGAAGTGCTGGCCATGGTTTCCTCGCCGGCCTTCAATCCGAATGTTTACTCGAAACGGTTCACGCCGGATGTCTGGCGGACCATCGCCTCGAATCCGTTCAAAGTCGAATTGAATCGCGCCATTCAGGGCTTGTATTCGCCCGGATCCGTTTTCAAAGCGGTCATGGCCATGGCCGGATTGTCCGAGGGCGCGATCGACACGGGCACATCGTTCTACTGCAGCGGCAGCGCCGTTTTCTTCGGCCGCCGGTTCCGCTGCTACAACAAGAACGGACACGGCGACGTCAGCGTCGCCAACGCGCTGAAAGTCTCGTGCGACGTCTTCTTCTTCAACGTCGGTGCGCGGCTGGGCGTCGACCGTATCGCCGAGTACGCGCACAAGCTCACGTTCGGCGAGATCTCCCGCATCGACCTCGACGGCGAAAAGCCCGGCCTCGTCCCGTCGACGCAATGGGCGACCGTCAAGCAGCATCGCAAGTGGTATCCGTCGGAAACGATTTCCGTCGCCATCGGTCAGGGCCCGCTGATCGTCACGCCGCTGCAGGTGGCGAACATGATGGCTGCCATCGCCAACGGCGGCACGGTCTATCGCCCGCACGTGGTGAAGATGATCGAGAAAGTCAGTCCGGATGGAAAAGTGGAGCGGCTTCAGGTTGCCTCCGAGGTCCTGCACAAAGTCACGCTCGCTCCGAAAGCGCTGGAGACCGTGAAGCTCGGGCTCTGGAAAGTCGTCAACGAAGAAGGCGGCACCGGCAGCAATGCCCGCATCGAAGGACTAAACGTCTCCGGCAAGACCGGAACGGTCCAGGTCATCGCGCAGCACGGCTGGGTGAAGACCGAGGGGCTGCCGTACAAGTACAAGGACCACGCGTGGTTCGCCTCGTTCGCGCCGAAAGAAAATCCGCAGATGGTGGTCGTGGTGTTCGTAGAGCACGGTGGCCACGGCGGCGTCGACGCGGCTCCTCTCGCGAAGCTGCTCTACGAATCGCGCTTCCGCCAGCAGGTCAACGACGCGAATCTCGACCTCTCCAATCCCGACACGCTCCAGGCGATCAAGGAAGGGCAGGCGCCGATCCCCGGCGTGGTGAAGAAAGCGCCCGCCGCACCGGCCGGATCGAATCCGAACCTGGGCCACTGAGGAACCTCGATGGCCCGGGACAACCTCCGCACGTTTTCAAAACTCGATTTCAACTTCCTCGGCACGGCCCTCGTGATCGCCGCCGTCGGCTGCCTGCTCATCTACAGCGCCACGTACTTTGACGATCCCGGCCTCGGCATTTTCCGGAAGCAGCTCCTCTGGCTGGCCATCGGCTTCGTGCTGATGATGTTCTGCCTCTTCGTCGACTATCACGTCTTTTTCGACATCGCCCCGATCCTCTACGGCCTCGGCATCGTGCTGCTGCTGTACCTCATGGCCTTCGGCCGCCTGACCGCGAACGTGCGGTCGTGGATCCACATGGGATCGTTTCAATTTCAGCCGTCCGAGTTCATGAAGATCTTCACCGCGATCATGCTGGCGAAGTATTTCGACAATCACGAACGCGCGTACATGGACTTCAAGTCGTTCTTCCGCGCCATGCTGATCATCGCCATCCCGGTCGGTCTGATCCTGATGCAGCCCGACTTCGGCACCGCGGCGACGTTCTTCCCGCTGGTGGCCGTGGCGATGTTCTTCGGCGGCATTCGCTGGCGCATCTGGGCGGCGATGATCGTCGTCGTGGCGCTGCTCGGCCTCGGCGGATTCAGCATCATGAAGCCGTATCAGAAGGACCGCATCATCACCTTCCTCAATCCCGACCGCGATCCGCTCGGGAAGGGTTACCAGGTCACGCAGGCGAAAATCGCCATCGGCTCGGGCGGCATTCACGGCAAAGGATTCCGGCAGGGGACGCAGGCGAAACTCGATTTCCTTCCCGCGCGCCACACCGATTTCATCTTCGCCACGCTCGGCGAGGAGTGGGGCTTCATCGGCGTCGTGATCGTGCTCGGCCTCTATCTCTTTCTCATCTATCAGGCGCTGACGTTCGCGAAAAAAGCGCGCGACCGCGGCGGCGCCTTCCTGGCCATCTGTCTGATCGCCTTCTTCGTCTTCCACATCTTCATCAACGTGGCCATGCAGATCGGCGTCTTGCCGACAACGGGCATCCCGCTGCCGCTGATTTCGTACGGCGGCTCGTCGACGATGATGTTCCTGATGGCCATCGGGCTGATGCTGAACGTGGATATGAGACGATTCGGCGCGACGAGCACCGCGTAGCTCGCCGGAGCGCTCATGCGCGTCTATCGAGACGATCAGAAGTTCCTGACCTTCCGCATCAATGCCCTGCTCTGGGCGATTGTGGTCGTCTTCGTGTTTCTGGCCGGCTCGTTCTGGATCGTGCAAGGCGTGCAGGCGGAGAAGTATCGCAATCTCTCCGAAGCGAATGCGTTGCGCGAAATCGTCACGCCGGCCAAGCGCGGCCTGATCGTCGACCGCACCGGTCAGAAAATCCTGGCCGACAATCAGCCGGCCTACGCGCTGACGCTCGACCGCGTGATCATGCGGCCGCTCGTGAAGAGCGATCCAGCGCATCGCGACAAGGTGATCGCCTTCCTCGGCAACGTCCTCGGCGTGCCATTGCAGGAAATCGAAGCGCGGTTCGAAAAAGGAAAAGTGATTCCGAACGCGCGGCCGATTCCGATGGCCGAGGATTTGAGCATGCCGCAGGTGGCGTCGATCCAGGCGCAGGCGGTGGCCTTTCCGGAGCTGAACGTCGAGACCGTGCAGCGGCGCAACTATCCGTACGGGACGATGGCCGCGCACCTCATGGGATTCATCGGCGAGGCCAACGACAAAGATCTCGCCACGCACAAGGACTTGAAATCGGGCGATCTCCTCGGCAAGCGCGGCGTGGAGATGGTGTACGACGAATATCTCCGCGGCCATGACGGCGCGCAGTACTGGGAGTACGACAGCCACGGCCGGCGGCTGGCCGAGTTCCGCCCGGCGCGCAAAGAGCCGGCGGCCGGCGACAACGTCTATCTCACCATCGACTTCGACCTGCAGCGCCGCGCAGAGCAGTACTTCATCGAGAACGAGTTCGTCGGCGCCGCCGTCGCTCTCGATCCGCGCAACGGCGAAGTGCTGGCCATGGTGTCGTCGCCGGCGTTCAATCCGAACGTCTACTCGCGCAGGTTCACGCCAGACGTCTGGAGAACCATCGCCTCGAATCCGTTCAAAGTCGAATTGAATCGCGCCATTCAGGGCTTGTACTCGCCCGGTTCCGTCTTCAAAGCGGTCATGGCCATGGCCGGTTTGACGGACGGCGCGATCGATACCGGCACGTCGTTCTACTGCGGCGGCAGCGCGGTCTTTTTCGGCCGCCGTTTTCGCTGCGACGCCAGGAACGGCCACGGCGATCTCACCGTCGCCAATGCGATCAAGGTCTCCTGCGACATTTTCTTTTTCAACGTCGGCGCGCGCCTCGGCGTCGATCGCATCGCCGAGTACGCGCACAAACTAACGTTCGGCGAGATCTCAAAGATCGATCTCGACGGCGAGAAGCCCGGCCTCGTTCCGTCGACCCAATGGGCCTCGGTCAAACAGCATCGCAAGTGGTACCCATCCGAGACGATCTCTGTAGCCATCGGTCAGGGACCTCTTCTCGTGACGCCGTTGCAGGTCGCGAACTTCATGGCCGCTATCGCCAACGGCGGGACGGTGTATCGCCCGCACGTCGTCCGGATGATCGAGAAAGCGACTCCCGAGGGCAACGTCGAGCACTTGCAGGTTGCTTCGCAGGTGCTTCACAAAGTCACACTCGCGCCTCACGTACTCGAAACGGTGAAGCTCGGCCTCTGGAAGGTCGTCAACGAAGAAGGCGGCACCGGCAGCAGCGCCCGGATCGAAGGGCTGAACGTCTCCGGCAAGACCGGAACGGTGCAGGTCATCGCGCAGCACACTTGGGGCATGACCGCGGCGCTGCCGTACAAGTACAAAGACCACGCGTGGTTCGCGTCGTATGCGCCGCAGGAGAATCCGCAGATGGTGGTGGTGGTCTTCGTCGAGCACGGCGGCCACGGCGCCGATGCCGCGCCGCTAGCGAAGCTGCTCTACGAATCGCGCTTCCGGGAACAGGTCAAGGACGCGCATCTCGACCTCTCCAACCCCGAAACGCTGCAAGCGATCCGGGCAGGGCAGGCGCCGGCGCCCGGCCGGCGATGATGTCTCGAATGAAAGAGCACTGGCTCCTCGATCCGGCCATCACGTTTCTCAATCACGGCTCGTTCGGCGCCGCGCCGAAGGTGGTGCTGGCGAAGCAGAACGAGCTGCGGACGCAACTGGAGCGCGAGCCGGTGCGCTTCATGGTCCGCGAGTTGGAGCCACTGCTCGATGACGCGCGCGCAGCGCTGGCGCCGTTCGTCGGCGCCGATCCGGCGTCGATCGCGTTCGTTCCGAATGCCACCGCGGGCGTCAACGCGGTATTGCGCTCGCTCGACCTCGATCGCCACGATGAACTGCTCGTCACGACGCATGAGTACAACGCGTCGCGCAACGCACTCGAATATGTGGCCGGATTAGCGGGCTCGAAAGTCATCGCGGTCGAAGTGCCGTTTCCGATCGAAAACGAGAATGTCATCGTCGAGCGCGTGCTCGCCGCCGTCACCGATCGCACGCGGCTGCTGCTCATCGATCACGTCACCAGCCAGACGGGATTGATTTTTCCGATCGCGAAAATCATTGCGGCACTCAACGCCCGCGGCATCGATACGCTCGTCGACGGCGCCCACGCGCCCGGCATGTTCCCGCTGCACCTCGACGCGCTCGGCGCCGCGTACTACACCGGCAACCTCCACAAATGGGTCTGCGCTCCGAAAGGCGCAGCGTTTCTCTACGTCCGCGAAAATCGCCGCATCGGGATCCGTCCCGTCGTGATCAGCCACGGCGCCAACGCCACGCGCACCGATCGCAGCCGCTTCCATCTCGAATTCGATTGGCCCGGCACGTTCGATCCGACCGCGATTCTGAGCGTTCCCACCGCGCTGCAGTTCATCGGAAACCTCGGCGGCGGATGGCCCGAAGTGATGCGCCGCAATCACGAGCTCGCGTTACGCGCGCGCGACCTCCTCTGCCATCGCCTTGGCATCTCCCATCCCGCGCCGGACGACATGCTCGGCTCGATGGCCGCCGTCCCGCTGCCCGAAGGCAAACCGTACGTGCCGACGCTCTACGGCGATCCGCTTCAGGACGCGCTCTTCTACGAGCACAACATCGAAGTCCCGATCCATCCCTGGCCGCGCCAGCCGAAACGCGTCCTCCGCGTTTCCGCGCAGCTCTACAACGAGATCGGCGAGTACGACAAGTTAGCGGACGCGCTGGAGGAGTTGTTGCCGAGGTTTTGAGCAAGCCGAACGCACATTGGTTGTCCTCGCTAAATGACAACTCAACCTCATTCATGAGGTCGTCAACCTCATTCATGAGGTCGCGGACCTCAGTCATGAGGACACGGACGTCGTTCATGAAGACACGAACCTCAACGTCGAGGTCGCGGACTTCAACGTGGAGGTCGCGGACTTCAACGTCGAGGTCGCGGACTTCAACGTGGAGGTCGCGGACTTCAACGTGGAGGTCGCGGACTTCAACGTCGAGGTCGCGGACTTCAACGTCGAGGTCGCGGACTTCAACGTCGAGGTCGCGGACTTCAACGTCGAGGTCGCGACTTCAACGTCGAGGTCGCGGACTTCAACGTCGAGGTCGCGACTTCAACGTCGAGGTCGCGGACTTCAACATCGAGGTCACGGACCTCAACGTCGAGGTCGCGGACCTCAACGTCGAGGTTGTTCAAACCGTTTTTAGCACGCCGCTTCGATGATCACCACCGCCGGCATGTGCTGGTTATGCGAACGGCGTTGCAGGAAACGGCCGAGGAGGCCGACGCCGAGTCCGGCTCCGGCGGCGATGCCGGCCCACTTGGCGGGATTGCCGCGCATGCTGTCGTTCACTTTCAAGGTCATCGCATTCACGCGCGGCTTCACCGATGCCACAGCCGTACGCGCGTCGTTCAGTTTCGCCCTGCTGCGCGATTTGATCTCTCGCGGCATCGCGGCCAGCTTTTCTCTCCAGGTGCGGTCTGCAGAAGTCGTTTGAATATCCATGAGTTCCTCCGTGGACTGCAGTTATTTACATTGCCAGTGAGGTGCCACGTCATCGAGTTGAACGGACTCGGCGTGACGCCAGCGTTCCGTCAGTGCGGCTTCGCCGCCGGCTGAGCCGGCTGCGCGGGCGCTGCCGTCATCGTCTGCGCCGCCGCCTGTTGGGCGGCGACGACTTCCGGCGGCGTCACCGCGCCGGGCTCGACGACGAACGTTCGCATCGTCTGCGGATGGCCGTCGAACTGGAACTCGAGGTTCGGCAGCGGCAGAGGCTTGTTCTCGTCCGACTGATTGCTGAGGTCCGTCACCTCGGTCAGCGGAATCGCGGCGGCAGCCGAGACGTCGCGCGCGTTGCGCCGTGTCACATATTCATGCAGGCCCGCGAGCACGAGGATCGCGACGAGCACGCCAAGCGTGATGACCACTCCTTGCCGGTGACGGGCGAACTCGATGACCGTGTCCGAGGCCGACGTCTCGCGCGGGTGGAACATCTCGTTGAGCATCGCCTGCGTATCGACCGGCTTCTGCCCCGTGCGCGGATCGGCGCCGCAATAGGGACAGAGCTTCGCGGCCGCGTCAATGTCGTGGCGGCACGACGCGCAGGAGATGCGATCGGTGGAGATCTGCGGCTCGACGGTCATTGCGGACGCACGTTTATATCGACCGAGAACGTCGATGTCACGGGTTGGCCATTTTGCGTGGCCGGTTTGAAGCGCCAGTTCTGCACCGACGCGATCAGGCGCGGCATCTCGCCCGGGATCGATTGCGCGATGTCGATGTCGCGGACGCGGCCGTCGGTGCCGACGGTGAGGAAGAGCCGCGCGCTGGTGGGGCGGTCGACGTGCAACGGCGGCACCGGCTGGTACAGCGGAATCGGTTGCGTGTGCGGCGCGGCGGCGACGTGGATCACGCGCGGCGGCGCCGGGCGAGGTGCGCGATTGACGGGAGCGGCGGCAGGGGCAACGCCGCCGGAAATCGTGCGCGGATCGATCATGCCGTTGCCGGTCCTCACATCGCGCTCAGCCTTCGCGCGTTGCGCGGCCGCCGAGTACTCGCCGGACGGCAATGCGGTGGCGTCGGTGCGGTCGCCGTTCACGTCCACGTTGCCCGCGCTCGGCGCCTGCGCGGGCGCGCTGGTGATCGGCGGTTCGGATTGCATCGAGCCGTCGCCATCCACCGGAACCAGTGTCACGTTCGCTCGCGGTCCTCCCTCGGCCTGCGCAGTCGGCGCCGCCGCCGGATGAGCCGGCGTCTGCGACGCTTTCGCCTGCGATGGATCGGATCCATGGACGAGCGAGCCGACCACGAACGCGATGATGACCAGTGCCACGAACGCGATCGCGCCGAGGATGCGGTTGCGGATCCGGTTGTCAGGCGGAGGAACATACGCGGGAGCAGCAGGCTGCGGCGGCGCGGTTACGACTGGCCGCGCCAATCCCTGATCCCAGTTGCAGTAAACGCACGAGCGCGCGTTTGCATCGATCGGGCGCTCGCATCGGACACACGGTTTTCGTTCTGCCATGACGTTCTCTTTAGTCCGCTTGGTGCAACCGCCGTACCGCGTCGTCCCAGTAGAAAACACCGTCGGAGGCGACAGTGAATGAGTGGATGTTCTTCGCCACCACCGAGCTCGACGATTTCGTGAATCGGTACAGCGTTCCGCTGCTCGAATCGAACGCGTACCAGCGCGCGCCGCCGATGAACACGCGATCGACGCCGGTCGGGAAGTTTGACGTCCCGCTGCCGAAGAGGCCAAGTCCGATCAGTCCGCGCAGAAAGCCGCGTGTGAATGCCTGGGTGACCGATTGTGCGCCTTCGATCATCCACACTTTTTTCGCCGAGGGATCGGCGACGGCGAGCGTGCGCGCGGTGAGCGAGGTGCCGGTCGATGCGAATGCGAATGACACCGGCACCGCACCGACGTCGATGCTGCCGGCGGATTGCATCGAATCGAGATTGACGATGCCGATCTTCGCGCCGTGCGGATCGACGATGTACGCGTTTTTCGCGTCGATCTCGAAATCCGAGGCGAACGGCGTCACGCGGACGGTGCGGCGGATTGCGAATGGTGACGTCGATACTTCCTGCACGACTCCTTCACCGCGCGCATAGATGTACAAGCGGCCATTCGCCGCGCGAAGAAAGGCCGGATCGGCGCCGGTGCTGATGGACGCTCTCGTGCCGTCCGCGCCGATCCGTTCGAGAGCCCGGGCATCGCGCTCGAGGAGATAAAGCGTTGTTCCGATGAAGACGCCGGCGATCGGCGTCTCGCCCGTGTGCACCGTGGTTCCGCGTCCCGTTGCCAGCTCGACGATGCGCGCCTCGTTGGCCAGCGGGTCGAGAACCGCGATTCGTTCATTGGACGCCGCGATGCTCTGCGGCGTTGGTAGCCCGTCGATTTTCCAGATGAGATTTCTGCCGGTGCGGTCGAAGAGCTCGATCACCTGATCGTGCGCGACGACGATGCCGCGGTTGGTGGTCGCCACGGGTTGCGCGACTGCCGCAGTTGCCGCGAGCATCAACAGCACAGACAGGAGTGTCTGTGCCACATGGTTCCGCGTTTTTAGCCGAGGCCTTTTGAAAGGCACGAAGTGCCTGTGTGGCACAGACACTCTTGTCTGTGCTTTGGCAAGTCCCGCGGTCTGAAATTGAATCCTCATCGCGCCGCCTCCAGTTGAATCGGCTCGAGCAGCAACTCGTCATTGCTCGCGCCGAGGACGCGGTAGGTGAGACGAAGCGGTGCATGCGCGGCAAAGTCGCCGTTGAACGCCATCGGCTCGCTGAAGCGGAAGCGAATGCCGGCGATCTCGCCCTTTTCGAAAATCGTCTGATGGTTTTCCGATCGAGCGTCGTCGAACTGCGCGACGTTTGTCATCGTCAACTTGTCGAGCGCCGTACGCTGCTCCGGCGTGAGCCGGTTCTCATTGAAGAGCGCGATGAGCGAGCGGAGATCGGCAGCCGAGGGAGTGGCGGTCGTGACAGCGGCGCGAAGAAACGCGGGCAGTTCACTCGGTTTGTTCAGCTCCGCGCGAAGAGTGCGCAGCGTGTCGTTGTCGCGGAACTGCTGGTCCAGTTGATCGAGTGCGATCTTCGCGGTGTGCAGCTCGCCGCGATTCATGGCGATGAGCACTCGCCGCATCCGCGCGCCTGCCGAATCGCCTTCGGCCTGCTCGTCGCGATGCGTGGAAAGGTAGCGCTGGTAATCACGCACGAGCGGTAGCGAGAACGGGTTCGCGTCGAAGGCCTCCGCGAAATGCTCGCCGGATTGCGACAGGCGCGCGATTGCCGCCAGCGCGGTCGGATCATCGCTGCGCGCCGCGAGCACGTTCTCGTATTGTTGCCGCGCACGTTCCGCGTCGCCGCGCGACTCGTACAGCGCCGCCAGCCGCAACTGCGCGCGATTCAGCAACGAGATGTAGGCAGCCGCCTGCCCGCGCGGCGAGGAGTACGACTCGAACGCTTCGAGATGCGTGATCTGGGCGCGCACAAAATCGAAGTCGGGCGAGCGAAGCGATGACGTGACCTCGACGAGGAGCTGCTCGGCCTCACGCGCCTGGCCGGTTTCGTTCAACGCCGAGGCGAGCGCGTACTCGTAAACTGCCAGGTCGAGGCGATTGTCGAGGCCGGGCGATTGCGCGAGGTCGCGCCGCGCAAGCGCGACCGCATTGCGCGACGCACTCGCTGCTTTGGCAGGCTTGCCGAGGAGCGACATCGTGTTCGCGTAGAGGTTCCACGTTTTTGCTTCGCCGCTTTCGTAGCGGATCGCTTCTTCCGACAACTCAAACGCATGCGCGTCACGCCCAAGCTTCCCCGCGGCGAGCGCGGCGTACGACGTCGCCGTGGCGTAGCGCGCCAGATCGGAGGCGCGCCGCGCATCGAGGCGCTCGTTCGCGGCAAGCTCGTACGCCAGCGCGTATTCGCGCCGCGCCAGCGAGCTCTCGCCGCGCGTGAGACGCGCGTCACCGAGGTTGAGATGACCGGAGAGTTGCGACAGGAAGTCGTGCGAGCGCGCCAACTGCTGCTGCATCTGCGCGATCTCGAAATCGGAGGCGATGCGCGTCGTCTGCGCGAACGCTGGCGTGGCAACGAACGCGATCGCGATCAGCAGCCGTCTCATCGCGCGTAGTACCCCTTCCGCGCGTTCACGATCTCGATCCCGCGGCGTTGCGGCGCGATGGCGATGCTGCGCCATCCCGCTCCGTTGCCGTGGCTCTGGTAGTCGAGCGTGTAGCGGCTGTTGATGTCGAGGATCAGCGCGTGCAGCGCACGTTGCAGCGTGGAAGCGTCCGCGCTGACGAGCGTGCCGCCGGTGTTTTTCGCGGCCTCGCGAAGAAAGTTCGACGCATCGCCGAGGACGATGGCGTCGACGATCATCTTCGTGTTGCTGATCGCGTGCAGCGCAGCGCTTTCGGAAATCGCGCTGTTGCGATCGCCGCCGTCCGTGATGACGATCGCGTACGTCCGCTCGCGCGTGACGATCGACGCCAGCGCGTCGCGCAGCGATGTGCCGCCGGAAGGAGGAACTGATGGAAGTTCCTCGCCGCGCCCTATAGTCCTCGCCTTCGTCATGTTGTGATTGAAGAGCACGAGGTCGATGCGATCGTCGTTGCGCAGCAGCGGCGACTCGCTGGCGATCGCGCGCAACGCCGCGTCGAGCTTTCCATCGCCCATCGACAGCGATCGATCGACGACGAAAACGAACCGCGCCGCTCCGCGGTCGGCGCGCAATTCGCGGATGGTCTGCGGGATCCCGTTCTCCATCACGCGCAGGTCGCTCGCCTGCAGCCGCTGCGCGGAACGCACGCGCATCGGCACTTCGACGACGTCGACGTTCATCGTTTCGCCGGCTGTGAGCGCCGCGGTTCTGATCGTGGCTTCGACCGAATTCCGAAATCCGTTCGACCACACTTTCGCGGTGATCGAATGCGCGGCCAGCGACGTACCGAAGTCGTGCGCGATCCGATACGGCGGCTTGCGCGCCACACCCGCCAGCACGCCATCGACGGAGAACTCGACGCGGTCGACCTTCGTGGCCGAGGTCGTGATCTCGATCAGCGCCGGCCCGATCGTCTGCGCGCCGTTCTGCGGCGTGACGAAGGTGACGTTCGCCGCCTGCGCCGCGGCGGCGAGCAATACATTAATGATGACGACGGCAATCCGGTTCACGGCTTCCGAAAACGATGCAACCCGCTAAGTAATTGCCGCAAAAGCACTTGACATCGCAGATGGACGCGTCGTCATCGCATGGTGACGCGCTACAATGCGACCTCTCCATGCTCGCGCCTGATCAACACCTCGGTCCGTACCTGCTCCTCGCTCGCGTTGGCGCCGGCGGGATGGGCGAGGTCTGGCGCGCGGAAGACACGCGCCTCGGGCGCACGGTCGCGATCAAAGTGCTGCCGCCGAGCGTGGTCGCCGATGTCGAGGCTACCTCGCGGCTGAAGCGCGAGGCGCGCACGGCGGCGCAGCTCTATCACCCCTCCATCGCCACAATTCATTCGATCGAGCAGGATGGCGATCACATCTTCATCGTCGAAGAATTCGTGGAAGGTGATTCGCTGACGCGCGTCATCCGGCGCGGCGGGCTTTCCGAAGCGGAGATCTGCCGCATCGCGCGCGCCGTCGCGGATGCGCTGGCCGAGGCGCATGCGAAAGGGATCGTGCACCGCGACATCAAGCCGGACAACATCATCGTGGCCGGCAATCGCGTGAAGGTGCTCGACTTCGGCATCGCCAAGCAGGTCGGCATCGTCGGCGCGACGTCCTCCGACACTCCCACCGCGTTCGTCACGCAGCAGGGGATGATCCTCGGCACAATCCACTACATGTCGCCCGAGCAGGCCCTCGGCAAAACGATCGACGGCCGCGCCGACGTCTTCTCGCTCGGCGTGGTGCTGTACGAGATGGCCACGGGACGCCGGCCGTTCGGCGGCGAGACGATCACCGAAACGATGACGCAGATCATCCGCGACGATCCCGCCGAACCGGTGTCGGTGAATCCGGGGATTTCGCCGGGGCTGAACGAGATCATCCAGCGCTGTCTTCGGAAGAATGCCGCGGAGCGCTTCACGGCCGCGGAACTGGTGACCGCACTCGATGCACAGATCGGCCGCGCGAAGACGGCGCCGTACACGAACGCGAATGCGGTGACCGCGGCGACGCCGACGTTGCTGACGGGATCGCAATTGAAGACGGTGCAGGAGCCGGCGCAGCCGAAGCGTCGCAGCGCGCTACCCGCGGTGATCGTCGTATTGATCATTGCGATCGCCGCTGCAGCCGGAGTGATCGCGACGCGTCGTTCCGCGCCGCCGCCGGTAACGCAGAGCGTCGCGCCGAAGCCCGTTCCGCCGTCGACGACATCCGTGAATGTGACTGCGCCGCCGGCGGTCATCGAAGAGAAGAAGCCCGACGTCGTTCCAACGACAACGACGGAGCCCGTTCCCAAACCGGCGACAATGACGACCGAGGAGGTTGCTGCGATTCCGGCGCCGCAACCGGACAGCGAACCGAAAGCCGATGTCCTCTACGCGACTGCGATGTCCGAACTCCTCGGCGGCGATGCGCAACAGGCTCGCAAGACGCTCCATCGCGTCCTGAACCAGGATCCGCACTACGCGAAGGCGCACTTCCGGATGGGCGAGATCGCGCTTCTGAATCGCAATCTCATTCCGGCGAGCGAAGAGCTGAACCTCGCGCTCGCCGACTCCGACCGGCTCGATGCGCGCGAACAGCAATTGACCCGGATCGGCCTCGCACTCGCCGAACGAAATCGTCCCGAGGTGCAGCGGCTCGCGGAGGACATCTGGTCGCAGTGGCCCGGCGATCCCGACCTCACGCGCATGCGCGCGACGTTTCCCGGGATGTTCCTCGAGCCGCGCGAACGGTTCAAACCGCTGAGACGCAGACACTGAGACTCTGTGGTGAAATGCGTCGCATGTTCGACGCGATTGCGTTCGCGAAGCGGCTCATCGATATCCCGTCGCCGACCGAAAACGAATTCGATGCCGCCGTTTTTCTTCACGAGGAGTTGGCGGCGCTCGGTTACGACTGTCGGCGTCACGAGGTCAGTGAGCGGCGCTTCAACGTCTACGCGGCGGCGGGCGGACGGCCGCGCGTGGTCATCAACTCGCACATCGACACGGTGCCGCCGTGGTTTGCGTCGTCCGAGGATGGGCAGTTTCTGTATGGCCGCGGCGCGTGCGATACGAAGGGGATCATCGCCGCGATGATCGCGGCGGGGGAGAGACTGCGCGCGGATGGGATGAACGATTTCGCGTACCTCTTCGTCGTCGGCGAGGAGACCGATTCGATCGGCGCGAAGATGGCCAACAAAGAATTTGCGAGCCTCGGATCGGAGTACGTGCTCGTCGGCGAGCCGACCGAGTCGACGTTCGCGCGCGCATCGAAAGGCGCGCTGACCTGCTTCGTCCGATTCGACGGCATCGCCGGCCACTCCGCGTACCCGGAGCGCGGCGACTCGGCGATCAACAAGATGGTCGCCGCCATCGCCGAGATCAACGCCACGAAGTGGGGATCGGACGACGACCTCGGCGAGACCACGGTCAACGTCGGCGTCGTACGCGGCGGCGAGAAGCCGAACGTCATTCCCGCCGAGGCCGAGTGCCAGATGATTTTTCGCACCGTGACGGAGCCGGAAATCGTGCAAGCAAAATTGCAGTCGATCGTTGCGCGTCACGGTGGAACGATCACCGTCTCGCGCGGCAATCCGCCGCAGCGGATGAAAGTTCCGGACGGTTTTGAATCGCGCGTGGTCGCGTTCAACACCGACGTGCCGCACCTCGGCGCGCTCGGCACGCCGCTGCTGTTCGGGCCGGGCTCGATCCTCGACGCGCACGGCGCCAATGAGAAGATCGGGAAGAAGGATTTGTTGCAGTCGGTGCAGACCTACGCCGACACCGTGAACGCCCTATGCCGAAGCTGAACGAAACGATTTACCTCGCCGCCGCCGTCCGCACGCCGATCGGAAAATTCGGCGGCGGATTGTCGTCGCTCACCGCCGCAGACCTCGGGATCGCCAGCGCGAAGGCGACGCTGGCTCGCAGCGGTGTCGATCCGAATGCGATCGACGAAGTGATTTTCGGCAACGCGCGCCAGGCCGGCGTCGGTCCGAATGTGTCGCGCCAGATCGCCATCAAGTCGGGACTGCGCCACGAAGTTCCCGCGTACACGGTCAACCAGGCTTGCGGCTCCGGCCTGCGCGCGATCATGAACGCCGCCGATCAGATCCGCCTCGGCCAGGCAAGCATCGTCCTCGCCGGCGGCACCGAGTCGATGTCGAACACGCCGTACCTCTTGCCGCGCGCGCGTTGGGGTTACCGGATGGGCGATGCCGAGGTGATCGACGGCATGTATCGCGACGGGTTTCTCTGTCCGCTGGCCGACGAGATGATGGGCGCGACCGCGGAGACGCTGGCTGATCGGTATGCCATTTCTAGAGACGAGCAGGACGCGTACGCGGTCGAGACTCAGCGACGCGCTGGCGCGGCCTACGAGCAAGGCCGCTTTCGCGACGAAATCGCGCCGGTGACCGTGTCCGGCCGCAAAGGCGACATCGTCATCGACAAAGACGAGCACCCGCGCTTCGACGCCGACCTCGGCTCGCTCGCCAAACTCCCGCCGGTCTTTCGCAAAAACGGCACCGTGCATGCCGGCAATTCGTCGGGCGTGACCGATGGCGCGTCGTCGATGCTCGTGGCCTCGGCCGACGCGGTCCAGCGCCACAACCTGACGCCGATGGCGCGCATCGTCGGCTACGCGCAGGCCGGCGTCGATCCGAAGATCATGGGAATCGGCCCCGTCCCCGCGACGCGCGCGCTGCTCGCCGACACCGACCTGACGCTCGACGACATCGATCTTATCGAGCTCAACGAAGCCTTCGCTGCGCAGGTGATTGCCTGCGATCGCGAACTGCATTTCGATCGCGCCAAACTCAACGTCCACGGCGGCGCAATCTCGCTAGGCCATCCGATCGGAGCGACGGGCGCGCGAATCACGACGACGCTGCTTCATGCGCTGGCGTCGCACGACAAAAAGTTGGGCCTGGCGACGCTTTGTATTTCCGGCGGGATGGGGCTTTCGCTGATCGTAGAAAGATGATCTTCACCGACTCCCATTGCCACCTGACCATGTCCGATGCGGACGCCGTCCTCGCACGCGCCCGCGAGACGGGGATTCGCGGGTTCGTTGTTCCTGGGACGAAACTGGAGGACGCGCCGCAGGCGGTCGCCGTCGCGCAGAAGCATGACGACGTCTGGGCCGCGGTCGGATTTCATCCGCATGAGGCGAAGGATTGCGATGACGCGGCGTTCGCGGAAATCGAGCGGCTGGCGACGCAGCCGCGCGTCGTGGCGATCGGGGAGTGCGGACTCGACTACCACTACATGCACTCGCCGCGCGAGACGCAGATCGCCGTCTTCGAACGGCATCTCGATCTGGCTCAACGGATGGACAAGCCGATCATCGTGCACAACCGCGAGTCGTGCGACGACATGGTGGCGATTCTGTCGAACAGCGGCGCGCGCGGGATCCTGCATTCGTTCACGGAGTCGGAGGCGATCGCGCGGAAGTTCATCGACGCCGGCTACTACATCTCCTTCTCCGGCATCGTCACCTTCCGCACCGCCGAGCCGTTGCGCGCGTGCGCGAAGGCGCTGCCGCACGACCGCGTGCTGATCGAAACCGACACGCCCTTCCTCGCGCCCGTGCCGTATCGCGGACGCGACAACGAGCCGGCCTACGTGATCAAGGTGGCCGAGTTGCTGGCGACGCTTTGGGGGATTTCCGTGGAGGACGTCGCAGCGATCACGACTGCGAATTTCGAGAAGGCGTTTGGGGTGACCGTTTGAACCACAAAGACACAAAGGACACAAAGGACACAAAGGAATCTCTTTGTGATCTTTGTGCCTTTGTGGTGAAACGCCTTTTTGATCAAGGTTAAACTCCGATTGATGCCCGAGCTCTCCGTCGTCTTTCCCGTGTACAACGAGGAAGAAAATATCCCCATCCTTCTCGACGAGATCGCGAAGGCGTTGGACGGGAAGTGGCCGTACGAGATCGTGGCAGTCGACGACGGCTCGACCGATCGCAGCCTGGAAGTGTTGCGCGCGAGCCGGACCAACCATCCGACGCTGCGCGTCCTGGCGTTTGAGAAAAACAGCGGACAGACGGCGGCGCTCGATGCGGCGTGGCGCGCGGCGCGCGGAACGTTCGTCGTTTCGCTCGATGCCGACCTGCAGAACGATCCGGCCGACATCCCGGCCATGATGCGCACCCTCGAAGAAAAACAAGCGGACATGGTCATCGGCGTGCGCGTGAACCGCCACGACACCTGGTCGCGGCGGATGCAGTCGAAGATCGGCAACGGCGTTCGCAACTGGATCACCAACGATCACATCACCGACACCGGCTGCTCGCTGAAGCTGGTCAAGCGCGAGGCCATCGACCGCATCCGGCTCTACACCGGCATGCATCGTTTCCTGCCCACGCTTGTGCGCATGCACGGCTACAAGGTGGTCGAGATGCCCGTGAATCATCGTCCGCGGCAGTTCGGCGTTTCCAAGTACGGGGCGATGAATCGCGCCTTTCGCGGGCTGGCCGATTGCGTGGCGGTGCGGTGGATGTCGAAGAGGGTTTTGACGTATCGGGTAAACGAAGTCGAATGACTCGATTGACTCCATCCTGCGGATCGCGAAGCGACCCGTCAGGATCTCCGGTGAATTCGCGCTGGCGTTGATTGACACCGAGATCCTGCGCGCTTCGCCGCAGGATAAACTTCAGAAAAAATCATGCACTCCTACGATCCCCGCACATGGCACTGGGACCTTCTGGCCGCGTTCGGTTTCATCGCGCAGGCGCTCTTCGCGGCGCGCTTCCTCGTGCAGTGGATTGCCTCGGAACGCCGCAAGGCCAGCCATGTGCCGGTGGAGTTCTGGTACCTGTCGCTCTCCGGCGGCATCCTGATGACCATCTACGGCGTCTTCCGCCGCGATCCCGTCATCGTCCTCGGCCAGGCTCCGGCATTGATCGTGTACATCCGCAATCTCATGCTGATCCGCAGCGCGCGGACGCCGATGGAATGATGTTCGAACTTGACGAACAGCAGCGCAAAACGCTTCTGGGTATCGCCCGGCAATCGATCGCGGCCGTGCTCGCCGGCCGGTCGCCCGATTGGAAACCGCAGGATGTGGACGAGACTCTGCGAAAGCCGGCCGGTGCGTTTGTGACGCTGACCCGCGACGGCGATCTGCGCGGCTGCATCGGCTCCATCCAGGCCGTCGAGCCGCTGTACAAAGCTGTGGCGTCGAGCGCGATCTCGGCGGCCTTCCGCGATCCCCGATTTCCGCCGCTTGCGCCCGGAGAGCTCGAACAGCTCGAGCTCGAAATCTCGGTGATGGGGCCGATCGAACGAGTCACCAACATCGACGACATCGTGGTCGGACGCGACGGCCTCATCATCAGCCGCGGTCCGTATGCCGGCCTCTTGCTGCCGCAGGTCGCGACCGAGTACGGATGGGATCGCCAGACATTTTTGGAGCATACCTGCCGCAAAGCGGGGCTGCCGCCGGACGCCTGGCGGGCTCAGGATTGTCGGATCGAAAAGTTTTCAGCCTTCGTATTCGGCGAATAAGTTTCCGCAGCTCAACAACTTGGCGCGCTTTCGGCAAGGTGCTGCTTGTTCAAGCGCGGCATAACCTCCCCTCCTGGTTGGTTTCCCACCGCGTCGAAACCAATCTTATTCGTAACAAAAATAACTGAGGGAGGCCGATGCCCACGAAAAAGCGCTCGCTGACGGATTCGCTGTCTACGCGTTCGGCAAGAATGCGCCGCAAGGCGCAGTCCCACCGCACGCTGCGCTGGATCGGCGGCCGGGCTGCGGCCACGCTTCTCGTCGGCGCGGCGCTGTCGGTCGGCGGCGTCACGGAGGCGCTTCAGGGCGTCCACTTCCTCGTGTTGAAAGACCTCGACAACGTGAAGGTCGTCCAGCAGAAAGGCTCGCACGCGAAGGTCGTGGCCAAACTCGGCGACGACTTCGCTGGCAACTCCCTCTTCAAGCTCTCGCGAACGCTTCCCGCCAGCCTGGTCACGCGCCGCATCCGCCTGTTCGACGACGCCTGGCTTCCCGATACGGCGCCGGTGGCCGAGGATGCGGAGGCGCAGCCCAAGGACGTCTTCCATCGCGAGATGCAGCGCATCAATGTCGCCATCCGCAAGGAGTTCTTCGCCAACGCCGTGCCGTTCGGCGACATCATCCACGCCAAGGCGCAGAAGTACGATGTCGATCCGGCGCTGGTCGCGGCGGTGGTCGAAACGGAGTCGCGCTTCAGGACGAATGCGCACTCGCAAGTCGGCGCGCGCGGTCTCATGCAACTGATGCCGAAGACCGGCCGCTGGATGGGAGCGCGGAACCTCTACAACGCCGAACAGAACGTCGACGCCGGCGCCAAGTACCTCAAGTACCTGAACGGGCGTTTCGACGGCAATCTCACCAAGACCATCGCCGCCTACAACGCGGGCGAGGGCAACGTCCGCCGCTACAACGGCGTCCCGCCATTCCGCGAAACCCGTTCGTACGTGAAGAAGGTCATGTCGCGCTACGAGAAGCGGAAGCAGGAGCTGAAGAAGTTCGACGACCAGCATGGCGCGGCGCTGGCGGGGGACGATGCAGTGATGACTCTGCGGTAATCGCCGGCCGTGCCGGCCGCAACTCCCATCCCTTCCGGAACTTGACCGCAAACGCCTGCTTGCGATAACGTTTCGCGACCTCGACAGTCGTTGGGAGGGGAAAATGGTCAGTGTGCGTAGGGTGGTGGTTCCCGTTCTCCTGCTTGTGGCCGCCATCCCGGCGTTCGGCGCGGCCCCGAAGTCGTCTTCGCATCCGCCGCGCGAGCTTCATCTCTCGGGTGATCACTGGACGGCGTACAACCCTCCCGATCCCGCTACGTGGCCGGCCGGCTCGAAGACTTACACCATCAAGCAGGGCGACACGCTCTGGGGTCTGGCGCAGCAGTTCTTCAAAAACGCCTACAGCTGGCCGCAGCTGTGGGAGTCGAACACCTGGATTACCGACGCGCACTGGATTTATCCCGGCGACGTCCTGCTGATCGACTCCGAGGCTGTGCCGATTGCTGCTGGCGGTCCGCCGCCTCTCGTTCCGAATTCGAATCCGAATCCCAACCCGAATGGTGACGGCACGACGGAGGCTCAGCCGAGTGCGATTTCCGGCCGTCCCCTCCCGCTCGGAACGGACGCCGATATCTATTGCTACGGCTACATCGGCGATCCCGCCGAACCGATGCCGAACTCGATTCAGGCCTGGGAAGACTTCGAGGTGCGCTATCAGCCGGGCAACGTCTCGCAGGACATCGGCGGCGCGGCCGGCGATCTGGTGATACTCAACGGCGGCACGGCCACGGGACTCGTCGCCGGCGACACCTACATCATCGTGCAACCGGGCGAGCTCGTAACGCATCCGAACAAGCGCACACAAATCCTCGGACGGGAGTACGAGTACTCCGGCCAGGTGCGCATTCTCTGCGCGGACGATCACCACGCCCGAGGAATCATCACGCAGTCGTGCGATGACATTCATGTCGGTGCCCGGCTAAAACCGATGCCGCAGATTCCCATCCCGCTCGCTCGCATCCCCGACATGCCGGAGTTCTGCTCTTCCTCCAGCGGCAAGAGCAAGGGCTACATCGTCCGCGCTCAGGGCGGATGGGACACAGCGCTCGGCGAGGGCCTGCTCGTGCAGGTCGACCTCGGCCAGGCCGATCAGCTCCAGCCCGGTGACTTCCTCACCGTTTACCGCGACAACGCCGGACCGGGCGAAAAGCATCAGGTGCTTGGCCAGGTGGGCATCCTGACGACGAACGCGCACACGGCGACCGGCAAGATCGTGGCGATGCGCTATTCGATGAAAGTCGGCGATCGGGTCGAGATCCACTAGCGGGCGGGCTGTCGGGAGAACCGTTCCGCGCGAAACGCAGATTCTTTGGCCTCAAAGCCCGACACCTGACAGCCGACACCCAAGTAATCCATCGACACAAGCTGTGCTTTTGTTAGAATCGCGCGTCCGGGTCCATAGCTCAGCGGTTAGAGCTACCGGCTCATAACCGGCAGGTCCCAGGTTCGAATCCTGGTGGACCCACCAGGGCAACGATGCGCATCAGCTCTCTCATGACGAACGATTTGCTCGCCTGCCGGCGCGGACCGGCTGGACGATCGTTCGCCGCCGGCGCGACGCTCGATCGACCGGTCCGGCATTCTCATCCCGCACAGGCGTTCCAATACCGGAACGCCTTTTCCGTCTTTGGAGGCAATGGTTGAATCAGGACGTTGAAAAGCTTTGGGAGTTGCAAACAGTCCTGTCGCAGCTCGGTGATCGTGAAAAACAACTGACCAGCAAGCCGGAGTCGTTCGCCGCCGTCGACCGCGAATGGCAGAACGTGAACTCCAGCATGGAGCGGCTGCGCGAGCAGATCGAACAGCTCTCCAAAGAGCGTCGCCGCGTCGACGGCGAGCTGTCCGACCAGCAGGAGCTCCTGAAAAAGTATCAGGGCCAGCTCATGCAGGTGAAGAATCAGCAGCAGTACGCCGCAGCGTGGAAAGAGATCGACGCCACCCGGAAGCACGTCAAAGAGCTCGAGGACTCGACGCTCAAATCGATGACCGACATCGAGGCGCTGCAGAAACAGCACGACGACCTCGAAGCCGGCAACGTCGATCTGAAATCGCGATGGGACACGGAGCACGACGCCTGGCAGCACTCGCTCGGCGATCTGCGTGCCGAGGTCGACCAGTTGAAGGCTAAGGCAGCGGCGATCGAAGCGTCGCTTCCGGAGCGTCTGCGCCGCGAGTTCCACCGCATCTTCAAGCAGCGCCAGAACGTCGCAATGGCCAAGGTCGTGGCGGATTCGTGCAACGGCTGCCGCACGCGCGTCCGCCCCGCCGTCATGCAGCAGCTCAAGCGCGGCGATCTCGTTCACTGCGAAGGCTGCAGCCGCATCCTCTACCTGGAGACGCCCCCATCCTGAAGATCACTGCCCACGTCGACGGCGCCTGCCGCGGCAATCCCGGACCGGCTTCGTACGGCGTCTACATGCGCAAGGACGACGGCGAGATCCTCGAGATCTCCGGCTTCCTCGGCACCACGACGAATAACGTCGCCGAGTATGCCGGCCTGCTCGAAGCGCTGGCGACAGCGAAGTCGGAAGGAGCGACGGACGTCGAAATCGTCTCCGACTCGCTGCTGCTCGTGCAGCAGATGCTCGGCAAGTATCGCGTCAAGCATCCCAACCTCGTGCCGCTGTACGAGCGCGCGAAGTCGATGACGCGGCACTTCCCGAAATTCAAAATCCGCCACACGCTGCGCGCCGGAAACAAGGACGCGGACCGCCTTGCGAACGCGGCGCTCGACCGCGCCGAGCGCACTCCGAATGACCGATGGATCGAGCGGCATCGTGTCGATTCGTGACAACGTCGCCGAAGTCGAGGCGCGCATCGCGCGCGCATGCGAACGCGCCGGACGTTCGCGCGATGAGGTAACGCTCGTGGCGGTATCGAAGACGTTTCCCGCGGAATTCGTCGACGAAGCGATCGACGCCGGAATCACGGAAGTCGGCGAAAACCGCGTGCAGGAAGCGCGCGACAAGAAGCCGCTCGTGCGCGGTAGCGCGTGCTGGCACCTCATCGGACATCTGCAGACGAACAAGTCGAAGGATGCCGTGAAGCTGTTCGACGTCATCCAGGCCGTCGATTCGCTCGACCTCGCGGAGAAGCTCGCCCGCGCGGCGGAGAATCAGGGCAAACGTCTCGAGATCATGCTGCAGGTCAACATCGGCGACGAGCCGCAGAAGAGCGGCATCGCCCGCGGCGACGTCGAATCGATCGCGAAACAGGCGGCGGCACTTCCGTCGCTGCACGTCATCGGACTGATGGCCATCCCGCCGATTGGCACTCCGGAAGAGTCGCGTCCATACTTCCGCGAACTGCGGTCGATGCGCGACGCGCTCGGTTTGCAGCATCTGTCGATGGGCATGAGCGAAGATTTCGAAACGGCGATCGAGGAAGGATCGACGATCGTCCGCGTCGGCCGCGCGATCTTCGGGAGCAGGGGATAGATGGGACTCATCACACCGTTCTACAACGCCTTCCAGATCGTCCTCGGCGTCATTCAGTGGATCGTCCTGATCTGGGTGATCATCTCCTGGCTGCTCTTCTTCGCCGCGCAGACGTCGTTCCGCTGGCGCTACAAACAGGCCTACGTAATCCTCAATCAGCTCAACGACATCTTCACGCGCATGACCAGCCCGTTCCTGCGCCCGTTCCGCCGCCTCGTGCCGCCGCACAAAACGGGCGGCATCGACTGGTCGCCGCTGCTGCTCCTGCTGGCCATCTACATCATCCGCGGCGTGGCCGATTACCTCTACCGATCGTTCCTCTTCCGCGGCTGACGTTTACGGCTTCGGATTGAGATTCGTGCCCGTGCAGAGCGTCGTCGTGCCGTTCGTGAGCGTTTGCCCGGGCGGACAGACGAAGACGCCGCCGGCTGGACCGATCGGAACGCCGGCAGTGTTCCCGAGGGCGGTGAATGCTGCCGGAGAACATCCGTTGCCGAGGGAAGCAGCATCAAACTCACCGACCAGACTGTTTGCACCGAGGTTGCCGAACATCGTGATCGTCACCCAGTTCTGACTCGGGCGCGGCCCCGACGTCGTCGTCGCGCCCGCCGGTGCGAGAGCGCCGGGAAGATTCGTCGTCCTCGGCAAGCCTGAGGCCTCTGTCGTGACGCTGTAGGAAGTGCTGCCGCCGTTGTTCAGATTGAGGTACATCCAGCCGCCGACGTCCGATCCCGACAGAATCGGGTAGTTGTTGCCGTTCGCCGTCGGTGTCGACGACGTACTTGGCAATGTGTACGGACGAAAACCATCGCAGGGGTCCCCACAGTCAGGATGGGAAGTGACTCCGTTCTCGTGCTCGTCGAATCGCACGATCTCCGCGACCGGGATGACCGCGTTTGCGAACAGCGTATTGCATGCACCGGTGCCCGTTCCGAATCCCTCCCGCCAGATCGTGAAGTTCGTCGCGAAGCGGCCAGGGCCTCCCTCAATGAAGCGCGCGGCAAATGTGGAGGGGAGCGGCTGGCGCCGATCGGCGGCGCGATTCGCCGGCGGCGTGTAGCGGTCGTAGAACGTGTAGGGCAACACGTACGGCACATTCGAGCCCGCGGCGCCGCCCTCGGGAACGGCTCTAAGGTGGACCATCGGGTTGGCGCCGGCATCGAACGACGCCGTCACGGTCCCCGCCGGTTGCGTCCCGATCTGCTGGTAATCACCGATCAGGACGTTGTCGAAGAGAAGATCCGTCGTGTAGTAGAGCGGGTCCGACGGGAAACGGTCCGTGCAGGCGCCCACGACATCGATCGTGACATAGCCGATCGCATTCCGATGGACCCCACCGGCAGACTGACAGTTGGGGCTTGTTCCAATCGTCAGCTCCTTGCGAAGGAGCGCGACCAATCCCGGCGGCAGGACACCGGGATTGCCATCGCAGTTGATCGATGTCTCGAAGTTCGGATTGGCGTAGCCAGGCCCGCCTCTTGACGGCGCCGTCAGCGAGAGGCTTGGGTCCGTGCCCAGCGGAGACTTCACCGTCGTTGGACCTGTGCCCGACTTCGATCCGACGATCCCGGACGTGAGGATGTCCCTCAGGTTGATCGCCTGAACGTCGTACCCGGTCAGGAAAATGTTGAAGTTGAGCACCGGTACGGCGTAATCGGTCCACAGGGTCACGTGCGCGATCTGCGAATAGCGAGAGACGTTCGTGATCGTGAAGAGCGTCGTTCGGCCGGCGGCGTTTTCCAGATCGATCTCGAAGTACGGCAGGAGCAGCGTCGCCGCGGGCGCCACGATGATGTCGCACGTATCGTCGTTGTCGCGTGTACCCGCCCATAGGGGAATTGCGAAGAAAAACGTGAACAGGGCAACCGTCAGCCGTCTCTTCATTTGCCTCTCCCTTGTGTTAATCCGAGCAATTTATGTCGTTACACCATAAATCGCCAGTTTTATTTGACGCGTATACTTCTTGACCAATCAACGTGACGGGAGGGTGTCGATGTCAATGCAGGGTCTTACACCGCTTGATATTCAGAAGCAGACGTTCGCGCGCGGGCTGAAGGGCTACAACGTCGACGAAGTGCGCGGTTACCTGCACCTGATCGCCGAGGAGATCGAACGGCTGGTCAGGGATGTCGACCGCCTCTCGCGCGAAAATGCCATGCTGCGCGATGAGCTGGACGAGCACAACGCCCGCGAGCGCATCCTCAAAGACACGCTGCTGTCCGCGCAGAAAGTCTCCGAGGACGTGCGGGCCAACGCGCACAAAGAGGCGGAGCTGATCGTGAAGGACGCAGAGCTGCTGTCCGATCGCCTGACGTCGCAGGCTATGTCCCGCGTCGGCGATCTGGAGCGCGCCATTCAGGATCTGAAGGTCGAGCGCCGCGGCGCCCGCAACCGGCTGCAGTCGATGCTCGATACGATGCAGCAACTGGTCATGCTCGACGCCGAGCAGGAAGCGAACGAGCAGCCGATCACGGCGATGTTCCGGGCGCGGGAGTCTTAGCCTCTGGCACTGCTGATTCGCAATCTGTCTCAAGTTGCGACGCCGCTGGGTCACGCCGCGCTGCGCGGCCGCGCGATGCGCGAGCTCGCCGTCTACGAGAATGCGGTCATCGTCATTCGCGACGGCCGCTTCGCATTCGTCGGACGCGAGTCCGACATCGACGCCAATCTTCTTTCGACGATCGATGAAGATTTCGATGTGCGCGGCGCCACCGCCGTTCCCGGCTTCATCGATTCGCACACGCATCTTCCCTTCGCCGGCTATCGCGAGACGGAGTTCAACCGCCGACTCCAGGGCGAGACGTACGAACAGATCGCCGCGTCCGGCGGCGGCATCGCCTCGACCGTTCACGCCACACGCGCCGCATCGCAGGAAGATCTCGTCGACAACATCCTCGGCCGCACCCGCACGATGGCGCGTTACGGGACAACCACCGCTGAGGCAAAAAGTGGATACGGATTGTCTGTCGAAGGCGAGTTGAAACAGCTGCGCGCCATCCGCGATGCGAACGGGCGGTCGCCGGTGCGACTCATCCCGACCTGCCTGGCCGCGCACGATTTTCCGCCCGAGGGGCGCAACAGCGCGACGGCCCGCCGCGGCTACGTCTCGACTGTCATCGGCGAAATTCTGCCCGCCGTCGCAGAGGAGAAGCTGGCGATTTTCTGCGATGTCTTCGTCGAGCGCGGCGTCTTCACGAACGAAGAAGGTGATGCCGTTCTGCGCGCCGGCGCCGCCCTCGGTCTGATCCCGCGCATGCACGCCGACGAGCTCTCCGACACCGGCGGCGCCGCTCTCGCCGCATCCCTCGGCTGCGCATCCGCAGATCATTTGATGCAGATTTCGGATAGTGGCATCGCAGCCCTCGCCGCGTCGAACACCGCGGCGAATCTTCTTCCCGCGACGAGTTTCTTCCTGATGTCCGACCGCTACGCTCCCGCGCGCCAGCTCATAGACGCCGGCGCCCTCGTCTCGCTCTCCACCGATTGCAATCCCGGAACGTCGATGACCGAGTCGATGCCGATGGTGATGCAACTGGCCACGCTGCAGATGAAGATGACCGTCGAAGAATCGCTGACCGCCGCCACCCTCAACGGGGCGCACTCGTTGAACATCGCCAAGGAAACCGGCTCGATCGAAGTGGGCAAACGCGCGGACCTCGTCCTGCTCGACGCGCCGAACTACCTCCACCTCGTCTACCACTTCGGCGTGAATCTCGTCACGCGCACGATGCGCGGCGGAGCGTGGGTCTAAACCGGCAGGTTGCGCCGCCGGCCGAATTCGAGATCGACCTCGCGCAGGATTTCCATCGCGCGCTCGCCGAACGCCTCGGCCACCCACACGCGCGCTTCCCACGGCTGCGGCGCGTCGAACACGATCGATTCGCTGCCCAGCATCGCCAGCGCCGTTCCCGCCTCGATGACGTATGGCACCTCGGCTTTCTCCAGCCGGTCGAGCAACTCGGACACAAGCTCCGGCGATTTCTCCTCGGCGAGCGGCAGCAGATTGCCGAGGTGCTCCGCGACCGCGTGCAACTCATGCACGAGCGCGACGTCGCAATCGGAACAGCGCGCGATTCCGTCGCGATACTCGCTCTCGCATTCAGGGCAGAACATGGACGCGGAATCTTACCCGTAGAACGCCACGATCTTTTCGTACAACTTGGCGCCGATAGCGCTCTTCGCCTCGGTGGTGCAGCCGGCGACGTGCGGTGTGAGGATGAGGCGCGGATCGTCGGGCCAGGTGCGAGTGGGCGGCTCGGGATCGTAGACGTCGATGGCCAGACCACTGAGCATGTTGCGATTCAGGGCATCGAGCGCGGCGTCGAGGTCGAGCACTTCACCGCGCGCTGCGTTGATGATGATCGCGCCGGGCGGAAGCAAGGCCAGCTCATTTGCGCCGATCATCGTCCGCGTTTCGGGAGTGAAGGGGATGTGCAGCGTGAGGATGTCGCTGATGCGAAGCAGCGCTTGGAGCGAATCGACGCGAACGGCTCCTCGGTCGGCGAAGTCCTGATCGCTGATGTACGGATCGAACGCGGTAACGCGCATCCCAAACGCGGCCGCGAGTCGCGACACGCGCATACCGACCTGGCCTAATCCCACGATGCCGAGGCGATGGTGGCGAAGCTCGTGGCGTGAGGCGCAGCCGTCGCGCGCCCACGCGCCGCTGCGCATTTCGCGGTCGTACTGCGGAACGGTTCGCGTGAGCGCGATCATGAAGCCGATCACCAACTCCGCTACCGCGTTCGCGTTTTCGCCCGGCATGTTGATGACGGCGATTCCGCGCTCGCGCGCCGCCTCCATGTCGATGTTGTCGGTGCCGCTCGTTCCCTGAGCGATCAGCTCGAGATGGGGCGCCGCATCGATGACACGCTTCGAAACGCGGTTGTAAGAGCGGGTGACGAGGATGTCGCAATCGCCGACGATTGACGCCAGCTCGTCCTCCGTCTTCACGGGATGATCGACGATTTCGAATCGGCCGTCTTCGCGCGCACGCATGCGGAGCGACTGGTCGACGTCGGCGGCGATGAGGAGGCGCTTCATCCGTTGACTTTATCCTGCGGAGCGCAGCGCACGTCAGGATCTCAGTGAACCAGCGCTTATGCTGACGTTCGCTGCGCTCCGCAGGATAAACTTCCCGGCCAGCACACCTTGCGCGCCATCAGAAAACATCGCGTCGCCCTCATCGCGCTCGCCGTTTATCACTTCGTCTTTTTCTTTCCGACGCTTTTCATGGGGCGCATCGCGTCGCCGAACGACGTGTTCTACAACTCCGAGCCGTGGAAGAGCGTGCGGCAGATCAGCGCGCAGAACTCGCTCATCAACGATCCGCCGACGGCGTATTACACGGTCCTCTCGCTGATCAAAACCGACTGGCATGCGTTCCACTGGAACCCGTTCATCGGTTCCGGCGTGCCGGGCTTCGGATCAACGCTGCTCGCGCCGTTCAGCTTTTTCCCGGCGCTGCTGCTGCCGCTGCCGTGGATTTACACCGGCATCATCCTGCTGAAGCTCAACGTCGCATTTTGGCTTGCCTACCTCTGGCTTCGCGAAGAGCGCCTCGGCAAGCGCGGCGCGGCGATCGGCGCGATCGTCTTTGCAGCCGCGGGACCGATCGCGGTGCGCTGGTGGTGGCACGTCACGAACGCGGCGCCGCTCTATTCCGCGCTGCTGTGGATCGCGCTGCGCACCGCGCGCGGAAAGCGCACGCCGGCGTCGGCGATCGGCCTCATCGCGCTCTGCTACGCGCTCTCCGCGTTTCCGGCGACGATGGCGTACGGCGCGTATGCGGCGGTTGCGTACTTTGTTTATCTGGCGATCCGCGAACGCCGTTTTGCGCCGCGCGTGCTGGCGACGACGATCTTCGCGACGATCCTCGGCATCATGATCGCGGCACCGTCGTTCATTCCGCTCGCGCAGCTCGTCGGCCGCAGCGGCTACCTCGGCTCGCGCGCGAATGCGGCGTCCGAGCATGTCTTCCCGCTGCGCCACTTCGCGCTCTTCGTCAATCCCGACCACCTCGGCAACATCGCCTTGCGCGACTGGCGCGGCGATCGCGCGCTCGGAACGCTGAACAACTACATCGAAGCGACGGTCTACGTCGGCATCGTGGCGCTGATTTTGATTTTTCTCGCGATCGCCAACCGCCGCGCGCGCTCGCGCTGGTTCTGGCTGACGATGCTGGCGATCATGCTCGCGGCGATGTTCGGAATTTCGGTGATCGCGAAAATCGTCGGCAATCTTCCGGGATTCAAGTATTCGCCACTGACGCGCATCGAGCTGGTGATGCCGATTGCGGTCGCGTATCTCGCGGCGGCCGGCGCCGCATTTCTCTCGCGCGGACGCTTCCGAATCGCCATCGCCATGCTGCTCGCCGTTGCCTCGGCGGGCGACCTGGCGATGTTCGCGGGGCGCTTCTATCCGTACATTGAGCCGAGCCTGGCCTCGCCGCCGACGGGCGCAACGATCGCGTTTCTGCAGGCGCAGCCGAAGCCATTTCGCATCGCGCCGTTCTTCGACTATCTCTGGCCGAACAGTTCCGAGCTGTACCGGCTCGAAGACGTGCGCAGCCATTTTTCGTCCGAGGCGAATTACCGGCGGCTGCTGGAACGGATTGATCCGAGTGCGGCGCTCACCACGTCCACCGTCATCAACTTCAACAGTCTGAAATTCGACTTCAACGATCCGCTTGTGTCGATGCTCGGCGTCCGCTACCTGCTCGAGCAGCGGTCGATTGACGTCATGAAATGGACGATTTTCAAGAACACGAAAGCGGCGGTGAAGGAGATCGCGGCCACGGAGCTCGAGCCTGGCCACGTTATGCAGCGCCACGTTCGCGTCGATGAGGAGCCGTTCTATGCGATCGAGCTGCCGATGGAACTGCAGAGCACATCCGGCCGCGCGCCGCACCTCGACGTGACGCTGACGAAGGGAACGGCGATCGTTTACGCGCGCTCGTTTACGGCTGACGACATCACCGCGCTGGGCAAGATCTACGTTCCGCTGCGGCCGTACGCGCGGCTCGGCGACACGGTGATGCTGCGCATCGCGTCGACCGGAATGCGCGTGCGGATGCTGACCGGCGCGACCGACGTCGCCAGCGACGCGCCGCTGTTTTACGGACGCGTCATGACGCCGCTGATTTTCGAACGCGATCTGCCAGACGGCCGCATCTTCCGCAATGTCGCCGAGGTACCGCGGTTTCACGCCGTGACGCGCGTGCGGCGCATGACGGTGGACGAATTGCTGGCCACAAAGAACATCGACTTCGCTGACGAAGCGATCGTGACCGATCCGCGTCCGCTGAACGTCGATGCATCCGACGCCGTCGTGACGCTGCGTTCGTATCAGGATGACGAACAGGTGGTCGACGTTGCCGCGCCGGCGAAAACACTGCTGGCGTCGTCGCAGAAGCTGACGCCGGAGTTGCGCGTCACCGTCGACGGGCACGTCGTCGATCCGATCCAGATCAATGTGCTCTTCGCCGGCGTCCCGCTCACTCCCGGCAATCACCGCGTCATCTTCACCGAACGGCTCGGGCGCCGCTGGTGGCCGCTCGCCGGTACTGCGTTGCTGCTTCTGATCGCGCTGTCGATCGTCGACGCGCGGCGGCGTCACTCCGGCTTCGCCACCAGGATGATCTGATACGCGAACAGGCCGCGCCAGATGCGCGTGATCCACGTCAGAACGCGCTCGCCGATGCGCAGCAAAGCATCCGGCATCCAACCGATGATCAGGCGGATCGGAACCGATGACCCGCGCACCGCGATGATGCGAAATCCGGCCTTCTCCACTTCGCGCCGGATCGTGCGCATGGTGAAAAAGCGCAGGTGCGTGAAGTCGAGGATGCCGCGGTCGCGGTATTCGAAGATGCCGAAGAGCAGGCCAAGGCGGACGGTGATGTTGGCGATGTTCGGTACCGATAGAAACAGCACGCCGTCCTTTGTCAGCGACTGTCTGACCAGCCGCAGCAGCGTCGTCGAGTTGCGCAGGTGCTCGATGATGTCCGCGAGCACGATGGCGCTGACGTTCGGCGGCAACGTCTTCACCGTCTCCAGGTCGGTGATCACGACCTGATCGAATCGTCCGCGAAGCTGCCCGATGCGGTCGGAGTCATATTCGAATCCGATGGTCCGGTCGAAATGGTCGCGCACCGCCGATCCCAGCTCGCCGCCCGCCGCGCCGAGGTCGACCAACGTCCCTCCGCGCGGCGCAAACCGCCGGATCAGCCCGATCAGAATGCGATGGCTGCTCCCCTCGAAGTCCTTGAATGTGTAGACGTTCGGCACGACCGCGGGAGGGTAGTGGATGGGGTTGGGGAACACAACAGAAACGCGCCGGGAAACTAGTGCATCGCCACGGCGCCGATGTTCTTGAGTGAGACGGAGAAGCCGATGCTCGGCTCCGTGTGCTCTTTCGGCGTGTAGACGATGTAGCGGCGGTACTCGACGGAGATGCCGTAGCAGGCCGCAGTTCCGCCGACCAGGTAGCGCTGCTCGAGGAACTTGCCGTTCCTCGCGTCGAAATTCAGCTGCACGTCGGCGCGGAGACGGTTGCTGAAAAGGCCGGAGCCGGTGTTGAGGCGGACCTGGCTGGAGCCGGGATTCGTCGACGGCACGCCGTTGATCGCAGGCGGACGATAGGACGAAAACCAAGTGAAGCTCAGGTACTTGTCGGCGCGGGTGCCGGTGCCGAGGAGATTGGCGGAGAGGCTGGTCTGGTCGAGCTGGTGCGAGACGTTGCCGAACGTCGCCGCGGCGTCGAGCGTGATCGACTGATACGGATTGACGTGCAGCGCGGCGATGAGCGGCGTGAATCGTCCCTGCTGCGGGATGGACGAGCCGGTCAGTCCGCCTGCCGTGGCCGAGGTGAACGGGCGGCCGAGGGAGACCGATTGCGTGAGGGAGAACGAGGCCACTTCACGCGACGATCCGCCGGCCGCCGCTTCGCGTCCGATCAGGCGCTGCGTCAGCGAGTACTCCACCGAGTCGCGCACGATCGGGAGGAACGGCGAGTCGACGGTGTCGAAGCGGATGATGCGGTTCTGATCGTTGACGTTCGTCGTGTAGAGATAGCGGATGCGCGGCTCGATCACGTGCTTGAACTTCGTGAAGCCGCCGAAGGGCTTGTTGTAGACCTTCGACAGCGACGGTCCCACGACTTCCACCTGCGCCTGCGCGTAAAAGCGCTCGATCGGATTGTTGACCGCGGTCAACTTGCCGAACGGATTGGCGACGGAGTTGTCGTCGAGCGAATCGGAGTAGTACGTCTCGCGCACGGAGACCTGCGGCCGGATGGAGAGCCAGGCCGGCGTGTGCAACTGCATCGAGAGCGTCGGGAAGATGTCGGCGCGGTAGTAGTTCGCGGTCGGACCGTTCAGCAGACCGCTCGTGGCCAGATGCGACGCCGACGATTCCATCGAGTAATAGAACGGCGTCTCGCCGATGCGATTCGGATAGAGGCGGAACTGCAGTGACGGCAGTTGCTCGAAGCGCTGGCGCGGCGGCGCGGCGAAGGGATCGTTCGGATCGACGTTCGTGAGCAGGATGTCGCGGCGGTCGGTGAGGATGTTGAACGAGTACGTGCTGCGGTTCTTCGTCAGGTATGCCGACGAATAGATCTGCGACAGCGTGTGCAGCCGCGGGTCGTGCGCGAAGCGGCGGAAGAACTCGACGTTGGAGATGTCCTCGATGTCGACGACGCCGCGGAAGCCGCCCGGCAGGTTGTCCTGCGAGTGCTGGTAGTTGTAGCGCCATTCATTGCGGCCGGTTTCCTGGTCGTGAACGACGTAGGCGGAGAGGTCGCCGTGCTTGATGTTGGGCGACGGGCGATAACGAACGTTGATGCCGGCGCCGTTGTAGCCCTTGTCGTTGATGTCGCCGTAGAAGGTCGTGTCCGCGGAGTCGCCGAACGGAACGAAGTAGCCGACTTCGAGCCGGTCGCCGTACGTCGGCGAAAAGAGGATGCGCGGAATGAGAAACCCCTGCGAGCGGTCGCTCTTGGTCGGCCAGACCAGACGCGGAGTGAAGAAGAGCGGTACGTCGTGCGCGCGGAAGACGACGTCGCGCATGCGGGCGTAGTCGTCGAGCGTGATGTCGGCCTCGCCGACATGGAACGACCACGATGGCTTGTCGGGCTGGCACGACGTAAACATCCCGTTCGTCAGCCGGTAGCGGTCTTCGGAAAGCCGCTCGATCTTGTCGCCTACGAAGTACATATCCGGCTGCATCGCGCCGGTGGCGTTGAAGAAGGTGCCGGTCTTCGTGTCGAGGTTGAAGACGATGTGATCGCCGCTGATCCGCGTCGGTCCCTGATCCAGAATCACATGCCCTTCGGCCACGACATCCTTCGTCTTCAGGTTCGCGGTGACTTTGTCGGCGTGGATGACGATGTCCTGATACTTGATGACGACTTCGTTCTCGAGGATCACGTACTCGTCGCGGACCACTTCCTGTTTTCCGCCCGCCGCGGTGGACCAGGTGACGTCGCCGCCGCCCTTCTTGATGCCCGGCGTGATTTTGAACTTCGGCTTGGGCTGGTTGTAGAACTGTCCGGCCGGCCCCATGTTCTTCCCCGCCTGCGCGACGAGCAGCGAGGGAGCGGTGGCGAGGAAAAGCGCGGCAGCGGTGCGGAGGAACAGGGCGGGATCGACCCTCATGCGTCGTGCGTCATTGTATCCGACGACCCTTCCTCTCCGGCGCTTGCGTTGCGCACCGCGCGGTCGATGCTGCCCATTTGCTGGATCTGCATGCGCAGTTTGATGATTTCGAGCTGGTAGATGCGCGCCTCGTCGTCGGTGCGGTTGCGCTGCTGACGCTTGCGCAAGGCGATGCGGTTGGCGAGGCGCACGAACTCGCGATGCGCGCGACGGTCGGCCCAGCCGCCGCGGCCGAGGCGGAGCAGGGGATGGGCGGTGGTGCGGACGTCGCCGTCGCTGAGGAAGCCGAGGGACGATTCGTGGCGCAGCTCGGCCCGCACGTCCGGCCATTGGCGGAAGACAGCGATGACCACGATCAGCGGCAGAGCGGTGGCGACGGTGATGAGGATGTGCCGCTCGCGAATTCCGTATCGCACGATCAGCGACGGCAGCCAGGCCGCGGCGATGGCGATGGCCGCGGTAACGACGTCGAAGGCGATTTGTCTGCGCTTGTCGGCCACGTGAAAGACGGCGAAGGTGATGCCGAATCCGGCCACGCCGCCGGCGAGCATCAGCGCGGCGATGATCGAGGCCGCGTGAACCGACGTCATCACGAACGGCACCGCCGCCGTCGCGCCCATCACGCTCCCCACGATCATCCCATCCACCGCCTCGGTCTCATGCCCGGTGTGGCGCGCGTAGAGCGCCGCGAGCGTCAGTGCGATTCCGCCGACGACCGGATACAGCGCGCGGATGAGGAAGAGGAGAATCGCGACGGCCACTCCGGCCGCGAACGCAGTGCGCCAGGCCGTGCCGAGGTCGTTGTCGAGCGTTTTGAAAAAATGGGCCGCGGCCATGGCGGCCAGAAAAACGGCGTAGACGACGATGCAGAGGACGGGATCGGACATGCGTCAGGGGAATGAGTACCCGGCCTCGTCGTAACGAACCGGATGGCGCAGAAAGTAGCGGCGCGATGCGGCGATGTCCATCCGAATCTGATTGGTCAGCTCCACGGCCGACTGGAATTGCTGCTCGCGCCGCAGCAGGCGGTGGAAGTAGAGCCGTACCGTGTCGCCGTAAACGTTGGAGTCGAAGTCGAGGATGTGGCTCTCGATGGTGATCGCGTAGTTTTCGTAAAGAGTGGGCCGCACGCCGATGTTCGTGACGCTTTCGAACGACCTGCTGAAGCTCTCGAATCGCGACGTGGTGATGTAGACGCCGCCGCCCGGATGGAGCTCGTTGGCGGGATCGACGTTGACGGTGGGGAAGCCGATCTTGCGCCCGAGCCGGCGGCCGGTGGCGACGCGGCCGTCGATGAAGTAGGTGCGCGCCAATGCCGTGGCCACGGTGCGCATGGTTCCCTTCTGAATGGCGTTGCGGACGAGCGAGCTGGAGACGCGGATGCCGCGGATCTTCACCTCATCGACGCCCTGCACCGCGAAGCCGTACTGCCGGCCGGCTTCTTCGAGCTTGGCCAGATTTCCGCCGCGGCCGGCGCCGAAACAGAAATCGCGTCCGATGCGAACGTCGCTGACCTGCAGCGCGGCCACGAGAAACTCGGCGATGAAGCGATCGGCGGTCCAGCGCGAGAAATCGTGCGTGAAGGGGACGACGATGAGCGCGTCGACGCCCATGTCGCGCAGAAGCTCGTGCTTCTGCGGCAGCGTCAGGATCTGCGGCGGCACGCGGTCGGGCGCGACGATGGAAAGCGGATGCGGATGAAAGGTGATGACCGCGGACGGACGCCCGGTCTCGCGGGCGCGCGCGACGACGCCGCGGATGATGGCCTGATGGCCGATGTGCATGCCGTCGAAGTTGCCGATCGTGGCCACGCATCCGCGGGGAAGATCGGTCTGTCGAAGCGGGTCATTAATCAGAATCATGGCGCGAACGATGGGCGCGCGGATCATCGCATACGTCGGCTAAACTCCCGCACGTGAGCAAGTACCTTCGCTGCTTTCTCCTCGTCGGCATCATCGCTTCGACCGCTGCCGCCGCTGATCATCCATCGCGTCCGCCCGCGAAAGGCTGCAAGTGGGAGAAGTTGTCCGATGCCAGTCTCGGTCTCGACGCGTGGGTGCAGCGCTGCGATTACGGCTTCCGCAGGATCGATCTGTTCACGAAAGGTTCGTCGCTCTACATCCATTATTCGGATGGCGGGGCGCCCGATCCTCTGATCGATGTCCTGCCGCTGTTGCCGAACGAAACCGCCGAGGCGGGGATCAAGCGCATTTTCGCGTCGCATACCTCTCCGAAGCTGGCCAGGCGATGCGCGCTCGCACCGTATGGCGGCGAGAAACGTCCCGGCGCGACGCGCTACACATTCGTTCCCAATGCGGCCTATCAAAAGGAGCTCGACAAGACCTCCGATCCAAACGAAGTCGGTGATCCGCCCTGCGGCGATTGGGGAGATGCTCCGGACGGCATCCAGTATTTCGAAGTCCAGCCGGGCGCGCACAAGGTGTTGTTCGTCCGCGTCGGCCAGGACGAGCCGTTATTCGACGAGCGCACGCTGCGGCTGACGAAGTGACATTCGTAGCAGGATTGCGAAGCCCGCGGCGAACCATAAGACAATCGGCATGACAGACGCGCGCGTCCCTTTGCCGAAAATGAATTCGCCGAGGTTGCCGGAGTCGCGGGGAAGGGCCACGTTGGGAACTGATTGCGTTTCAAACCAACCCACTTCCCGGCGCGTCTTTTCTCCGATGTGTCCCGTAAAGAATGCCGGCACGAGATATCTGCTGACGGGATGTTGAATCTCTGGCGAAGGCATCGGGTCGGTCGCTGTGGCGATGAAATTCAGTCCCACGGAAAAAATCGCTGCGGCAATCCATAAGAGCCGCGGTTTGGGTTTTGCGGTCATCATCGGAATGCCCAGCAGCGGAATGATCGGGACAAGGTAACGCGGGCCAAACGCGAAACCGCCACTCCAGCCGTTGAAACTCGCAATCGCCAGGATGAAGGTGAGTGCAATGGCGATAACAGACCAGAACTCACGGTTGCGCTTCGCGGCAAAGAGTGCCAGAAACAGAATGGGCGAGACGAAGAACAGGCCGCGATAGGGCGACAATGTGATTCCGTAAAGCGCAGCCATCGAGGGCATTTTGATCACGCCGAAGAGCAGGCTTTTTTCTGTGAACGGCGTACTCGCTTCGACCGCGGTCCGGAATGGCGATCCGAAGCAGAGCCATTGATAGATGGCCATCAGGACGGCGAAGGGCAGTAAGCCGAGGAGGAAACGGGAAAGCTGTTTACCACAGAGGCACAGAGGGAACGCGCGATGCCCTCTGTGCCTCTGTGGTGAGAAAGAAGTTAATGCCAGGATAATCACGGCAATCGCGCAGACATAGAAACACGATACGGCCAGTCCGGCCGCGATCCCCGCCGCGACGGGCCGAGTTTCGAACAGCGTTACGGCGAGCAGTAGACATAATGCCGCCGGCACGTGCGCAAAGAGCATCGTCGAGTACGGGAAGATGATCGTACCGAATAGGATGATTGCGGCGACGCATAATGCGGTTGCCGGCGTGGCATTCATTTTTCGACGGCCATAGAGGTAAAGAATCGGTCCAATGAGCGCACCACACAATCCGACGCTCAACGCGGTCGCAATCCAGCGATTCATTCGCGTCATCGAATCGATCGGCTCGTGCAGACGGCGTTCGATCGCATAAATCACCGCGTACGGTGCCGCTGCGAGGATCGACGCGCCCGGCGGCTTGTTGATGAACGTATGGCCGCCGGTTCCTTTGGAAACGTCGCCGGTGTTGACGTCATAGCCGTCGATGAAAAGCGTCTGCCGCTCCACGATGGCCCGCGTCAGGTCGAAATGCGCGTCCTGGTTCCAACCCGCGCCGCCGGTGAAATAAGCGAATGTCACCGCGGCCAGGACAAATAAGCCGGCGGCGATCTTCGCATCTCTATTCACGACGCATACAGCGACGGCACCGACTGCGTAATCGCTTCCCAATCCGGCGGATTTGTCCCGAGCATGCTTACGAACTGATCGACCATCGCCGGATCCCACTTGCCGCCCGTCGCTTCGCGGCGCAGCGTCTCCAACGCAGCCGTGTGCGTCAGCGGCGCAGGACGATACGAACGATGCGATGTCAGTGCGTCGTAGGCATCGACAATCGACAGCAGCCGGACCTCGTACGGGATGTCGTTGCCGCGCAGTCCGTCGGGATACCCGCGGCCGTCGTAGCGCTCGTGATGATGGCGGATCAGGCGCAGCACCGCGCTCAACGTCAGCAGCGGGCGGACCATCTCCTCGCCGATGACCGGATGGTCGATGACGCGCAGGAACTCCTCGCGGGTGAGCGGTCCTTGCTTGTTGAGCAGCGACTCCGGAACGGCGATCTTGCCGATATCGTGGAGCAGACCCGCCACGCGAACGCGTTCGCCGGCGGCGTTGCCGAGTCCGAGGTGGAGGGCGAAAGCGCGGGAGAGATCGCCGACGCGTTGCGAGTGACCGCGCGTGTATTGATCCTTCGCTTCGAGGGCCAGCGCCAGCGCGCAGATCACGCTGTAGGTCTGTTCGAGGTCGGCGTGAAAGTCCTTGATGCGCAGCAGCGAGCGGATGCGCGTAATCAGCTCGAGGCGGTTCAGCGGATAGGCGATGAAATCGTCCGCGCCGCCGAGGATCGCTTCCTGGCGCATGCCGCCTCCGCCGTGCGCGGTGAGCACGATGACCGGCAGGAAGAGGTGCCGCGGATCGGCGCGAAGAAGCCGCAGCGTTTCGGCGCCGTCCTGCACCGGCATGAGCAGGTCGAGCAGGACGATGTCGATGCCATCGCGGTCGATGATCTCCACCGCCTCGGCCCCATTCTCGGCAAACGAAACGCGGAATCCCGCTCCCTCCACGCTCGCCGCGACCAGCTCGCGATTGATGGGATTGTCGTCGACACACAACAAATGCGCGGCCGGCGCGGGCCGCGGCCGCATGTGACGCGACGTGACCGGCAGCGGGTGCGCCTCATCGAGCGCGGCAGCGAAGAACGAAGTCAGCTCGCTATCAAACGCGCCATCCTTCGCCTCGGCGCGCAGGCGCGCCAGCGCCTCGCTTTCGGCGAGATCGTCATCGTGCTGGATCTCGTCGAACCGATTGGCGATGCCGACGATCTGCGCCTCGATCGGAATGGCGTCGCCGGCCAGGCCGTCCGGATAACCGCGGCCGTCCTTTCGTTCGTGATGCCAGCGCACCATCGGCACGAACGGCCGGAACGTTTTCATCGGCTCGAGGATCGACGCGCCGATCCTCGCGTGCTCCGCCACCAGCGCGGCCTCTTCGATCGTGTGCGTCCGCTTCGCGATCAGCGCGTCAGGAACTCCGATCATTCCGACGTCGTGCAGCAGAGCGCCCTTCATCACGATTCGGCGTTCCTCGGGCGACATCCCCAGCTTCTCGCACAGCCGCTCCGCGTACGACGCCACGCGCTGCACGTGCCCGCCGCTGCGCGGGTCCTTGTTTCCGAGCGCGTTGGTGAGCGTCAGGATGATGTTCTCGCTCGAGTCGAGCTCCTTGCGCAGACCGCGGATGCGCGCCAGCGAGCGGATGCGCGTGCGCAACTCGTCCTTGTTGATCGGCTTGTTGAGGAAATCGTCCGCACCGCATTCGAGCGCCTTGATCTTGTCCTCGGTGCCGGTCAGCGCGGTCAGCATCAGGATCGGAATGGTCCGGCCGATTGACGTCTCTTTGATGAAGCCGCACGCTTCGTAGCCGTCCATTACCGGCATCATCACGTCGAGCACGATCACGGCCGGATTGATGCGCGGAAAAAGCTCGAGCGCTTCGCGGCCGTCGCGCGCCAGCACGACGTCGTAGCCCCACGTCGAGAGGTACTCCTCGAGGAGTTGCAGATTTTGTTCATTGTCATCGACCGCGAGAACAATGTCTCGATCGGAGGAAGCGGCCGCGTCGGGGATCACCATCGCGAGGCAGCGATTATAGATGCAGCCTCTGTTGCTCCCCCGGATACACGAGATGATCGCCTTCGATCTGCGCCAGCGGATTCATCGCGTGCGGCTTCACCGAGCCCGCTCCGATGATGTGAATGACCTCGATGCCGCGCCGCGTCAGCTCGTCCGCGACAAGGTTGCGATGGCAGCGCCACGGTACCGCCTCGGCGCACATGATCGACACGCGCTGCTGCTTCGCGAGCGACAGCAGCTTGTCGATGGCGTCGCGAAATTCGTCCGTGGCCATGTAGTCGGCATACGCGCGGAACTGATCGTTGCGCCAGGCGGTGTTCGGCGAATCCGGCGACGGCTTTCGCCGCCCGCCGAGCTCCGACATGTGGACGTACGCGATGTCCTGCTCCGGCAGCCACTGCGCCATCGCGTCGCTGGCAAAGTGCGGATAACGCTTCGAACCGGGATAGCGGCGGATGTCGGCGAACAGTTTGATCTCGTGCTCGCGCAGCAACGTGCTGAGCTCGTCAGCAGTGCGTGTGGAGTGGCCGATTGTGTAGACGTTCATGCGAAAACGTTGAATGATGACATCCGTTTCTCATCCTCGATTCCAGGAGCCCTCATGACCCTTCTTGCCCGCCGCGCCATCGTCGGCGTCTCCGCACAAAAACCGCTGCTGCATGTCGACGATACGTATCGCCGCGGACGCCGCGGCGACGTCGTCACACTCATTCAGGAATGGCTCTGCCTCAACCTCTGCGACGTCATGATCGACGGCCAGTTCGGCTACGCGACCGAGCAAGCCGTCAAAGATTTTCAGGGCGGAACGGGCGTCCTTCCCGTCACCGGCGAAGTCGATCCGCAAACGTACGCGATGCTGATCCGGCCGATGACCGAGGCGCTGCGTCCGATCCATCCGCCGGCCGATGCCACGATGGGACAGATGGTGGCCGCGTATGCGCTGCAGCATCTGCGGCAACGCGCACGCGAAGCCGGCGGGCAGAATCGCGGGCCGTGGGTGCGTCTGTATCTTCACGGCAATCAGCGTCCGCGCGATCCGAAACTTCCCGCCGGCGCCGACGCGTGGTGCGCCGGATTCGTCAGCACGATCATCGCGCAGGCCGCGCCGACCCTCGGCCGCGATCTTCCGATCGACTACCACACGAACTGCAACCACCTGGCCGAGGATGCGAAAGCGCGCAAGCGGTTCATCAGCGGCGAAAGCGCCGTTCGCAATCCGAATCGGATTCCGACCGGCAGCCTGATGCTCATCCGCAAATCGCGAGCGAAGGATCGCTGGCATCACACCGGCGTCGTCATGCAGGCGCTCGGCAAAGTGGTGCGCACGATCGAAGGGAACTCCGCGTACAGCACGGACGACGATCCCTCGGGGCACGAGGTCTGCCGCCAGATGCGCTCGTACGGCAACCTCGACTTCATCGTGCTGGATTAGTTCCGAGGGCGCGGCGGGTTGTAACCGGCACTCCCATGGCGTACTACGCTGACCACGCGCAGCAACTCAAACGCGACCTTGCTGCCGAGGTGCCGACGGATGAGCTTCGCGCGCTGCATGCGAAGCGGCCGCTGCTGCACGCGACGATCGCGTTTCTCAACGTGGCGGTGCTGGTCGCGGCGGGCGTGGGCATCGTCCATTTCGATCGTTGGTACTTCTGGCTGCCATGCGCGTTCGTGGCGGGATTCGCCGTGTTTGATTTCACGGTGCTGCTGCACGAAGTCGTGCATCGTGCGGTGCTTTCGGAGTCGAGCGACCGCGCCTATCGCATCCTCGGCCTGCTCTACGCGGTGCCGAGCGGGATTTCCGCCTCGCAGTTCACCCGCTGGCATCTCGATCATCACGCATCCCTCGGCTCCGACGTCGACGATCCGAAGCGCCACTATCTCTCGCCGAAGATCAACGCGCGCTGGCTGAAGGCGCTCTACTTCACGCCAGCGCTCTTCCCGATCTACTTCCGCGCCGCCGCGAAGGAGACCGCCGCGTACGAGCCGGAACTGCGCCGCCGCATCGGCCGCGAGCGGCTGTTCACCATCGCGTTCCAGCTCGCCGTCCTTGCCGCGATCGCGCTGATCGGCGGATGGGGAATCGCCTTCAAGCTCTACATCGTCCCGGTCTTTTTCATCTTTCCGATCGCCTTCGCTTTGAATCGTCTCGGCCAGCACTACGACATCGATCCCGCCGATCCCGCGAAGTGGTCGACGCTGGTGAAAGGCTCGTGGTTCTGGGACGTGATCTACCTCTTCTCGAACTATCACCTTGAGCACCACTACTTCCCCGGCGTCCCGTTCTACAACCTCCCGCGCCTGCAAAAGCTCCTGCTCCCGTTCTACGAAAAGCGCGGCATGACCGCGATGTCGTACGGATCGCTCCTCTGGCGCTGGCTGGTGCTGAATCGTCGACCGCACGCGAATTGGGATGAGGCCTCGGCCCTCAATCTGCGGACATCTGCGTCATCTGCGGATTGATTTATCCACAGATGACGCAGATGTGACGCAGATTCCTACAACAATCCCGTCAGTACCAGATCGGCGATCTGGTCGGCGCTGGCGGCGAGGTCGTACTCCTTTTCGGAGAGGATCCAAGACGTCACCATCTCGTCGAGGATGCCGAAGACGGCCTTCGCGCCGAGTTGCGGGTGGATGGTGCGGCGAAAGCTGCCGTCGGACTGGCCGTGCTCGATCATCTTGCGCAGCATGTTGAGGTAGTCGGCCACCTCCTGCTGCGAGAGAAGGCTCATGAATTTGAGGCTGTGGCGCAGCTCGACTTGCGCCACGATGGCCAGCGGGCGGTCGCGTCCGAGCGTTTCGAGATGATGCCGGATGGCGATGCGGATGCGCTCCTCGGGGCGGCGAACGTGCGCCAGCTCGCGCTCCAGCGACTGCAGGTAGTTGCGCGTGTGCTCGCGGAAGATCGTCACGAGCAGATCTTCCTTGCCGTCGAAGTAGAGGTAGATCGTGCCGTCGGCGACGCCGGCCGCTTTGGCGATTTCCGAGACCTTGGCGTTGAAGTAGCCGTTCAGCGCGAACACTTCGATCGCCGCGCGAAGGATGCGTTCGCGTTTGGTGGTGCCGCGGGCGGTTTCAGTCGGAGGAGGGAGCGTTGACGCTTGCCGGGCCATGCTGAATGAATGCTCATTCAGTGGACGGCACGTTGTCAAGCCAGCCGTTCGAGAAGCTCGTCGATCAACGTCTGATCGAACGGTTCGCGAACACGCGCATCGATGATCTCCATCACCGCGACGCGATCGAGCGACGCGCTCACCGGATAGATGTGCAAATGCAGATGCGGCGTGGCGATGCCGAGCTTGAGCAGGATGGCGCGATCGGCGCCGGTCGCCGCGAGCAAGGCGCGCTCGGCGCGATGATGCACCGACGCGAAATGCTCATATTCGTCACCCGCCAGATCGGCGACGTTCTCGACGTGCGCTTTCCACACGACCATCGCATGTCCGCGCACTGCCCAATCCTCGTGCAGGATGACGAGCACGCGATCGTCTTCGAACAGCACCTCGCCCGCGGCGCGCGGATCGTTGCAGAACACGCAAGACATTCGCGAATCCTATAATCCGCCGCCATGCGCACGCTTCGTTTCGGCCGCACCAACGCTCAAGTCCCGGGTATCAGCCTCGGCACGTGGGGTCACGGCGGTCCTGCCATGGGCGGTGGATTTTCGGTCGGCTGGAGCGGCCATGACGACGCTTTGGCGAAGGCGGCGCTCGTCGAAGCGCATCGGAAAGGGATCACGCATTGGGATACGGCGGACGCCTACGGCAACGGCCACGCCGAGCGTCTCATCGGCCAGGTATTCGCCGAGGGTGTGCCGCGAAAGGAGATCTTCCTCGCGTCGAAGTTTGGTTTTCAGCGAGGCGGCGCCGATCACTTTTACGACGCTGCCTACATGCGCGAGCAGTGCGAGATCTCGCTGCGCGACCTGCAGACCGACGTCATCGATCTCTACTACTTTCACCACTGCGATTTCGGTCCGAACGACGAGTACTTCGACGATGCGCTGGCGAACATGCGGCGGTTCCGCGAAGAGGGGAAGATTCGCTTCATCGGCCTCTCCGATTGGGATTCGCGCAAGATCATGAAGTTCATCGATCGCGTCGATCCCGACGCCGTTCAGCCGTTTCGCAACGTCATCAATGACGATTACGGATCGAGCGGTCTGAAAGCATGGGTCGATGCGCACGATCTCGGCGTCGCGTTCTTCTCGCCGCTCAAGCACGGCCTGCTTACGGGAAAGTATGCTGAGCCGCAGAGTTTCCCCGAGGGCGATTTCCGCAGCACGATTCCGGAGTTCCGCGACCCGGAGTTTCTGGCCCGCATGCGCTTCGCCCGCGCCGAAATGGCGCGCCGCTTCCCCGATCACCCCGAGCCCGTACTGCACGCGTTGACCGGCACGCTCCTCGCGGACAATCCTACCGCCACCATCCTCCTCGGCCAGCGCAATCCGAAGCAGGTCGACGCCGCGTTCGCCGCCGCCGGCGAAGCGCTCAGCAACGAGGACGCAGCGTGGGTTCGGCGCGTGTATCGCGGGATTTAGTAACCCACCAACAACCTTGCCGCCTTCTCAATCTGCGAGTCGCTGGTGAGGAACTCCTCCTCCAGCGGCGGCGAATAGGGCACCGGCGTGTCGAGCGCGCCGAGGATGCGGATTGGGGCGTCGAGGTATTCGAAGGCTTCTTCCTGGATGATCGCCGCGAGCGACTCGCCGATCGAGCCGGTGCGGGTGTCTTCGAGGATGATCAGGACTCGGTTGCAATGGCGCGCCACGGCGAGCACCGCATCGCGGTCGAGCGGGGCGAGCGAGCGGAGATCGAGCACCGAGGACTCGATGCCGTCCTTCGCGAGAGTTTCGGCGACGCGCATGCCGGCGTGGACGTACGCGCCGTACGAAATGATGGCCAGGTCATCGCCGGCGCGGCGCAGCGCCGCTTTTCCGATTGCGATCGGGTCCGGCGGCGCGTCGGACAACGCCTGCTTCACTTTCGGATCGCGATAAAGCGCGATGTGCTCGTAGTAGAGCACCGGATCGGGATCGGCGACCGCGCTGGCCATGAGAGCGCGCGCGTCGTGCGGCGTCGACGGCGCAACGATCTTCAGACCCGGCGTCCGATAAAACCACGCCTCGGTATTCTGCGAGTGATACGGACCGGCGTGGCGCAGGCCGCCCCACGGCATGCGCACCACCATCGGCACCGCGCCGCCCCAGCGATAGCGAATCTTGGCCGCGTTGTTGACGAGCTGATTGAAACCGGTGGCCACGAAGTCGTTGAACTGGATCTCACCGATCGGACGCATGCCGGCCAGCGCCGCGCCGGTGCAGACGCCGAGGGTCGCGCCTTCCGCGAGGATCGAGTTGACGATGCGATCGCCGAACTCTTTCATCAGCGGCTTGAGGAGTAGAAACGCATTGCCGTACTTACCGCCGACGTCTTCGCCGTAGACGAACGTGCGCGGATCGGCGCGCAACGCATCGCCGACCCCGAGCATGACCGCTTCGAGAAATGTTTTGCCCTTCGCATCGAACGGCGGCGCGTCTTCGACCTGAGGCAGCGCGATGTTTTCCGACGCGCGATGCCGCCAATCTTCGTCGAGGACTTCGATATGCTCGCGGCGCGGCTCATCGGCGACAACGCCGATGCCCGCCAACTCGCCGTCCGGCCACGGCGCGTCGATGACCGCGCGTGCTTCTGTTTCGACCAGCGCTTCAGCTTCCTGCTGAAACTTCGCGAAATCGCCTTCGCCGATGATCCCGTCGGCTTCGAGTTTCGCCGCGTACGTTGCGATCGGATCTTTGCGGCACCAGAACTCGTAGCGCTCGCGATCGGCGTAGCCGGTGTCGGCGAGCGGAGGATAGGTCCACGACGGTTGCGGATCCTTGCCGAGGTAGAGCATGTCGTCGTGATGGGCATGACCGCACATGCGCATGGCCACGAGCTCGATGAGCGTCGGACCATGACCTTCGCGTGCGCGCTCGGCGGCCCAGGTGAACGCGGCGGCGATGGCATCGGCGTCGGTGCCGTCGATCGTGATCGCCGGGATGCCGTAGCCGAGGGCCTTGTCCGCAAAGACGCGGACCGCGGACTGCTCGGCGATCGTCGTCGACAGCGCGGTCTGATTGTTCTGCACGCAGAAAACGGCCGGCAGCTTGCGCGCCGCGCAGGCGTTGATCGCCTCGTGCCATTCGCCGAGGGAGGTCGTGCCTTCGCCGACGAAGGAGATGGCGACGGATTCCGCGCCGCGCATCTTGAACGCCATCGCGATGCCGGCGATGGTCAGAGCCGGCGACCCGAGCGGAGCCATCGCGGGAAGGACGCCGCGATCAAAATCGCCGACGTGGAGGTCTTTGCCGTTCATCGGCGGACCGGCTTTGCCCATCTGCGCGCTCAGCACCATGCGCACGGTCGACCGATTGTTGTGCATCGCCAGGACGACGCCGAGGTCGCGGATCATGGGGGAAACGACGTCGCCGCGCCAGCCGTCGTCGGAGGCGAAATCGTCGCCGCGGCGGAGGCGGATCGCGGCCGCGTAGATCGCTTCCTGCCCGAGGGAACGGAACCCTTTGCCCTGGAACGAGGCGCTCCCGTAGCGGACTTCGCCGCCGGTGAAGAATTGCTTGAGGCGATTATCGGTGGCGCGGGTGAGGATCATGCCGCGCAGAATTTCGCGCTTCTCATCGGGCGTGAGCGACGCCGCGATCGCCTCGCGGCGAAGGAATCCGTCGCACGACTCGACGACTTCGTTGACCGCGAGATGGAGCCGCTCGCTGACGGTGACGCCGGGCGTCGTTTCGGGAACGGAGCCGTGCAACTTCTGCGCGGCGCTGACGTCGGGCGAAAGAAAATCGGTGAGCGTCTGGACGAGGATGCGCCGCAATGGATCGCGAAGGGCATCGATGGCGAACGCGTCGTTCTCATCAATCAACTGTCCGCCGGTGGCCATGTCGAGCGCGGTCACCGCGGGCCGGAGCGCGAGCGGATGGCGCTCCGCGACGAAGGCCGCGAACCGCGCCAGCAACCCAGCCTTGCGCGCCGCCGTTTCGGCAGTAGCAGTCATGGCGCGATGCTAACGCAACATTCTCGCGATCGCATCGCGATCCGCGCGCGTCTTGCGCAGAAAAAACTCTCCCGCATTGCGCGGATGGATTCGTAGCGCGGCGTCGAGCAAGGCGGGACGCGAGAGGACGAACGCGGCGCGGCGGCTCCAGGCGATGCGCGGTCCGAAGATTTCCGCGTGGCGATTTCGATAGCCGTTTTCGGCGCGCTCGCGATCGCCGGTCAACGCATCGGAGATGAACGATGCGGCCACGACCGCGGACTGCATGGCCATGGCCATGCCGTTGCCGGTGAGCGGATCGATGACTCCGGATGCGTCGCCGATCATGAAGATCCCTTCCTCGACCGCGGAGCGCGCGCGGAAGATGACCGGCTCCGAGGAGAGAAAGCCGTCCTGCGCGGGCGCATATCTCGCGTACATCGCTTCCAGCGGCCGCTCCTCGGCACGAATCGTTTCGACGAACGCATCCCAACGCCCTTTGTGTCCCTGCAGCCGGCTGGCGTGGACGAGACCGCAGATGTTGGTGATGCCATCTTCGACGTCGTTCACGCCGAGGTAACCGTGAGCGAATGAGTAAAGCTCGATGACGCCCTTCGCTCCATTACCGCGGTAATGGCGTTTGAAACCGAAGTTGCGATGCGAGCGATCGCGAACGAAGGCGCGACCGAGTTGCTGATCGAATCGCCCCCAGCGTCCCCAGGCGCCGGCGACGACGCGCGCGCGAACTTCGCCGCCATCGAAGGTGACGCTGTCGCGCGAGACGGCGGTCGCTGTGGCCGTGATCGCCTTCGCGCCGCCGGCGATCGCGCAGCGATGCAGCGCCGCGTCGAGGAACATGCGCGAAACGCCGCGTGCGGGATGGGGAAAATCGAACGCGTAGGTGCGATTGCGGCCGACCACGCGGCAGCTCGTGATCTCTGGCGCGCCGTCGAGATCGACGTTCAGCGCGTCGACGATCGGCAGCGCGTCGTAGGAGAGGAACTCGCCGCAGAGTTTGTCGCGCGGGAAAGCATCGCGATCGATCAGCACGACGGAGTGACCGCGACGCGCGAGTAACGCCGCTAACGTCGATCCACCGGGACCTGCTCCGACGATGGCGACGTCCAGATCGAGCGTAGCGTTCACGCCGCCCGCCCGCCCGCACAGACAAGAGTGTCTGTGCCACACTGGCTGGCGTTTTTGACGCAGCTGAGCGCGACGAGTTGCTTGTGTGGCACAGACACTCTTGTCTGTGCCGCGCCGCCGGTCATTTCCACAGCAGCAGTCCAAATCGGAACGGCATTAAGTTAACGACTTCGACTTTTCGCGCGGCGGTCATCTCGCCAACCGCGCGCGCTTCCTCCGTTGTGTAGCCGCGTGCAACCGAAGCCGGTGCATCGAACGCGGTGATGCGGCCGACGAGGTGGAAGATGCCGAGCAGTTTCACGAACAGATACGGCAGCCGATTCCGCTGCGTGTCGCTGGCGATCGCTCCAATGCGCCCGATACGCAGCGCGCCGCGAAGAATGGACGCATTCTCCTCCGGTTCGAAATGGTGAAAGAAATGCGAGGACGTGACGACGTCGACGGAGGCATCGCGGAACGGCAGTTGATTCGCGTCGGCAACGACGCGCATTGCGCGCGAGCGATCGCGTTCGTAGAGCAGATGCCGGATGTTGAGATCGACGCCGATCGTCATCACGTCCGGCGGCAGCGCATCGAGCAGGTCTGCCGTACCGGCGCCGAGGTCGACGACGATTTTCGCATTTGGCGCGAAACGGCGGAGGAGCCGGAGATACGTTCGCGTGCCGCCGGCCCAGCGATTGAAGCGGCGCAGATCGCGCAGCGAGCGCTCCATCTCGTCGCGCGGCGCGTCGTGCTCGTCGAGCAACTCCTCGGCGACGACGCGCTTCATGGCACCTCGATGAACGTCGTTCGCCAAGCGGCGAGATCGACGTTGAGCTGCGCGATCGGAGTCTTCGTGGCGTCGAAGACGTCGATCACGTATGAGCCGGGAAGGATGCGGCCGCAGTTGAACGACTGACCGGACGCCAGCGCATGAAAATTGTTGTCGTGCCCGCCGGCCGCATGAACTTGCACGAGGCGCGGCGCATCGTGATTGGCGGCGATGATCAGCTCCGCCGCTTTCTCCAGCTTCACCTGCAGCACATCCGACTTCGGCCAGGCGATGTGCCGCGGCACGCGCCGCGGCGCCGTGATCAGCGCCTCATTGACGACGGTGTTGTCCTCGACCTCGAAGCGGACCTCGTGCGCGCCCTGAACCGGTTTCTGTTTCGCGGCCACGGCGGTGCGCCACCGCCCCGCCAGCAACGACGCGCTCCCCTCGATCGACGCCTCATCCTCGGCGGCAAAGAAACGGACAATGAGGGTGCGCATGCGATGGGTAGATTAGTGGATTCGTCGATTAATCCACTCTCTTCAACACGAGCGCCGAATTCTTCGAGCCGAAGGCGATCGTGTTGCAGACAGCGGCGTTGATCGTCGCGCGGCGGCCGAGGTCGGGGATGTAGTCGAGATCGCAGTCGGGATCGGGAGTGTCGAGGTTGATCGTCGGCGGGAGGATGCCGTCGCGGAACGCCATCAGGGTTGCCGCGACGCCGGCCGCGCCGCACGCGCCTTGCGGATGTCCCATCATCGACTTCGTCGCTGAGCCGGGAAGGCTCTTCGCGTGGTCGCCGAAGGCCAGCTTCACCGCGCGCGTTTCGATGCGGTCGTTCAGATCGGTCGATGTGCCGTGGTAATTCAGGTATCCAACCTCGGACGGATCGATGCCGGCATCCTTCATCGCCAGCGTCATCGCGCGCGCCGGCTCTTCGCCCGACTCGTCGAGCCGCACGCGGTGATAGGCGTCGCACGTCGATCCATACCCGGCTACCTCGGCGTAAATCCGCGCGCCGCGCGCCCGCGCCGTCTCTTCGCGCTCCATCACGAACATCCACGCGCCCTCGGCGAGCACGAAGCCGTCACGATCCTTCGAAAAAGGACGCGACGCTTTTTCCGGCGCGTCGTTCTGCGTGTTCGAAATGATGCGCATGATGCAGAAGCCGGTCATGACGGCCTCGGTGATGGTGGCGTCGGCGCCGCCGCAGACGATGTAGTCGCAAACGCCGAGCTTCAGATTGCGATACGCGTATCCGAGGGCGTCGGTGGAGGACGTGCAGCCGGTGGAGATGAGGTGCGAGAAGCCATGGAAGTCGTACGCCATCGAAATCTCGGACGCGATCGTGCCGATCGTGCCGGAAGGGATGGAGTAGATCGAGGCCTGTTTCTCGTGATTTGCGAACCAGAGCTCGTACATCCGCTCGCTGAATTCGATGGCACCGCCGCCGGAGCCGAGCATGACGCCGATGTTGCGCCGCGTCTCGAGATCGACGGCAGTAGGGTCGAGCTTGGCATCCTTCAGCGCCTCGTCCGTGGCGGCGATGACCATCGGGACGACGCGCGAGACGTGTTTCATGTTCTTCGAATCGACCCAAAGCGCCGGATCAAAATCGACCTCGCCGGCGACGCGCGACGGCAGCGCGGAGGCGTCGAACTGTGTGATGGTGCGGATGCCGGAACGTCCGGCTTTCAACGCATCAAAGTAGTTTTCGCGGCCGACGCCGTTGGGGCTGAGAGCGCCGACGCCGGTGATGACGATTCTGTGGTTGGGCATCTCGGCGCGCGTCAACGTGGTCGCCAAGAGAAAGATTGCGTGGCCAGAGGCTCGCGCCTTCACACTGCACAGGCCGGTGGCTGCGTTCTTGCTGACTCTCGAGAAGGAGACAATTGATGAAGACAACGATTCTTGCGGCAGTTCTCATGATCGGCGTCGCGGCCTGCACACAGAAGAGCGAAACCACGACGTCCGCGGACAACACCGCGACCACGTCGACCAGCACCACCACGGTTTCGGCGACGGTTCCCACGGTGGACACTGCCGCAACCGCGGAAGCGAAACGCGACGTGAAGGACGCCTCGAAAGATGTCGCGGCCGGCGCGCGAGACGCCGCGCATGCAACAGGAACGGCGATGGAGACGGCAGGCAAGGAGATCCAGAAGCGCTCCAAGCCGGATCGCCACTAACTCGCGAACGCCTCGGCGATCGTGATCGCATCGGGATCGCGACTCAGGAGCGAGATCGCGTCGCCCGCCTCGATCTCGCCCTCTTTCGCGACTGCGAAGTAGAAGCCGCTGCGGCCGCTGCGATAGAAGCGCTTGATCATGTCCAAGCGCCCGAAGCGAATGGTCAGTTTGAAACACGGCATGCGCGGCTGCGTGACGACGAACTCCGCGCTGCCGATTCCGTAACGATCGCCGAGATGCACTTCCTCCTCGGAGAGCCCGCTCGTGGTCAGGTTCTCGCCGAACGCGCCCCACGGCAGTTCGAAACCGGGCAGCTCGTTTCGCCAGAACTCGTAGTGTTCCGAGGGGTAGACGTAGACCGCTTTGTTGATGCCGCCGTGGACCGTGAGATCGGACTGACGGTCGCCTTCGATGTTGAGGCGATCGACGCGCACGCGGCCGGATACAGGCGCCTTGAAGATCGAAGTTCGAACGATCTCATCGCGCCATTCGACTTCGCGCGGCAGCCCGACGTTAATGGAGATGGCCTGCATCGAATCCGCAGACTACCGTATCGCTGAGACTGGCGTATTCTGTTGCCTCATGGAAGACGCGAAGTCGGTCAAGGTCAAGGGCGGCGCACTGCTGTCGCGCCTGGGATTCGTGCGCGAGGAGCGCGGCGAGGAAGGCGTGCAGCGCGTGATGGGCAGGCTTTCCGACGCCGATCGCAGTGCCTGCGCGATGATCCTGACCGGCGCCTGGTATCCATTCGATTTGAATCAGCGGCTCGACGACGCCATCGCCGCGGAGATGGGGATGGGCGACGACGTTTTCCTGGTCATCGGCGCGAAGTCGGCGTCGCACAACCTGGCCGGCGCGCATCGGGCCATGCTCTCGCCCGGCGATCCGCACGGTCTGCTCCGGCGCGCGCCGCAGATTTACCAGATGTATTACGACGCCGGCCGCCGCACGTACGAGCGGCTGGCCGATAACAAGGCCGCGCTGCGCACTTATGACGCGCCGACGTTCTCGCGCCACGATTGCCTGACCGTGGCCGGCTGGCACAAGAAGGCCATCGAGATGTGCGGTGCGCAGAACGCGCGCGTGACGGAAACGAAGTGCCGCGCGCAGGGCGCTGACTGCTGCGAATACGTCTGCGAATGGGCGTGATTCGGCGTTGATTTCGGGCGCAGTTCCGGCGACAATTGCTGAACCCGCTTCAGTTCAATAGGAGGTCGAGATGGTTCCACTGTCTCTGCTGTGGCTGCCGATCCTCGTGTCCGCCGTATTCGTCTTCATCGCCAGCAACATTCTCTGGATGGCGCTGCCGTTCTGGCATCGCTCGGACTACGGCAAACTCGCCGAGGAGAAGGCGGTGCTCGACGCGCTGTCGTCGGTGAAGAGCGGCCAGTACATCGTGCCGTGCGCAGACTGGAGAAAGCTGACTCCGGAACAGCGCACGGAGATGCAGAGCGGCGCGAACGCATTGCTGCTCGTGCGCAATCCCGGGACGTTCAACTTCGGGAAAACGCTGACGCTGTGGTTCCTCTACACCATCCTGATCTCGATTTTCGTCGGATACGTGACCGGCCTCGCGCGCCCGATCGGAACGAAGTACATCGAGGTCTTTCGTGTGGCCGGCGCCGCCGCGGTTCTCGCTTACGCCTTCCGTACCGTCACGGATGCAATCTGGTATGGCAAGCCGTGGAAAATCGTCATCAAGGAGATGATCGACGGCGTTATCTACAGCCTTCTGACCGCCGGCGCGTTCGGCTGGCTGTGGCCGCGTTAGTCACTGACGGCTCAAATACCAGCCACTCACGATGAGCGCCAGCGCGAGCGGGATGGTGAAAGCGGCGAGGTGCAGCAGCCAGACGGCGAAGTCTCGGTCGTAAGGATGCGCGATGGCCACCATTGCGTAGATCGCGGTCGCGATCATGATGCCCCATCCGGCCATGCGGTTGACCGGATACCACACCGCGTCGTACGCTAACGTTCGCCTCGTGCGAAAGCCGTAAAGGCGATTGCGCGGAATGACGCCGATCGCGAGCGGGACCCCGACGATAAACAGGATCAATGCAGGGATGGCGAAGGGCTGCGTAAACATCACTTGTCCGGCACTGCCGTGCTGCGCAGTTGTTCGATTTCACTAAGGATGCTCTTGACCAGCGCCTCAGTGACGATCCTTCCTTTTTCCCGCGTCGCCAATGTCGCATCACCCCAGACGCCGCTCGGCGAATACGTGCCTTTGCCATTCGGATCGCGGGTCAGTCCGCCCGGCTTTGATCCGTTGTAATCCTTGACGGCCTTCTTCATGTCGACCGACTCCGGCGCCATGTACAGCATCATCGACGTCTCGATCTCCTCGGCATGCGTCCCGCCTTCTTCCTTGCGGATCTGCTTTTCTACCGGCTCTGTTACGTGCAGATCGGTGTAACGCATCAAGATGCCGTCCGCCGCGAGTATTTCCGCCGCAGCGGCGAGCGGCCGCAATGTCGAAATACCGGTATTGAGAATGTAAAACCGCCGTGGCCCGAATTTCGCCAATGAACGGCAAATGTCCACCACCATGTCCCGCGCCGTCTCCAAACGCAGCGACGTCGAACCGGGATATTCGAGAAATGCCGGATAGAAGCTGTAATTGATCGTCGGCGCGACCACGACGTTGCTGCTCTCCAGCACGCGCTTCTTCAGATACTCCGCGATCAAAAAATCATTCTTCAGCTTCAGATGCGGGCCATGTTCTTTCGACTCCGCACCGAGCGGAATCACGACGACGGCGTCCGCCGTCAGGACTTTCTCCGCATCGACCCAGGTGAGGTTCTCGAGGAGAATGCCTTTGGGTCGTGTAGCGGCGAACGATGACGCAGCGAACGTCAAAAGCAATCCGCAGATCGACGCAGATTTACGCAGATGGGAAACGATGGCTTTATCTGAGTCCATCTGCGCCATCTGCGGATGAACGCGTCAGTGCGCGGCGACCGGCGCGTCCAGCCGGCGGTACCGCACCGTCTCCGGTAGGCAGCTCTTGTGCTCGATGTGGTAGAGATATTCGTCGCGGAACTTTTTGACCGAGGAGATGACGGGGCCGATGGCGGCGTCGCCGAGGGCGCAGAGGGACTTGCCGCCGATGTTGTCGGACATCGAGAGCAGCAGGTCGGCGTCCTGCGGGCGGCCTTCGCCGCGTTCGATGCGGTCGAGGACGGACTCGAGCCAGTTCGTTCCTTCGCGGCAGGGCGTGCACTGGCCGCACGATTCGTGGGCGAAGAATTTCGAGAGACGCCAGACCGCGTCGACGATGCAGACGGAGTCGTCGAGGACGATGATGCCGGCCGAGCCGAGCATCGAGCCGGCTTTCATGACCGCGTCGAAATTGAGCGGGAGATCGATCTCGTCCGGCAGGAGCATCGGCGCCGAGGCACCGCCGGGAATGACCGCCTTGAGCTTGCGTTCGCCGAGGATGCCGCCGCAGTGATCGTAGATGAGCTCTTTGAGATTGATGCCCATCGGGAACTCATAGACGCCCGGTTTTCTTACGCAGCCGGAAACACAATAGAGTTTCGGTCCGGTATTTTTCGGGCTGCCGAATGATTTGAACCAATCGGCGCCGTTGTTGACGATCAGCGGGACGCACGCCAGCGTTTCGACGTTATTGACGACGGTCGGTCCGCCGAAGACGCCGATGACGGCGGGGAAGGGCGGTTTGACGCGCGGCTGGCCGCGATGGCCTTCGACCGATTCGATCAATCCCGTTTCTTCGCCGCAGATGTAGGCGCCGGCGCCGCGGGCGACGGTGATGTCGAAGTCGAAGCCGCTGCCGAGAATGTTCTTGCCGAGGTAGCCTTTGGCTCGCGCTTCGTCGAGCGCTTTGTCTAAGACAGTCGCCCCGTAATAAAACTCGCCGCGGATGTAAATGTACGACATCGGATTCGAGCCGATGGCGTAGCCAGCGATGATCATTCCTTCGATGAGAAGGTGCGGATCCTTCTCCATGATCACGCGGTCTTTGAAGGTGCCGGGCTCCGATTCGTCGGCATTGCAGAGCAGCCAGGTCGGCTTGGGAGCGTTCTTGGGGACGAAACTCCACTTCATGCCGGTCGGAAATCCCGCGCCGCCGCGGCCGCGCATTTCGGAGTCTTTGACGAGTTGCGTGACCTCTTCCGGCTTCATCTTGAGCGCGGTTTCAATCGCCTTGTAGCCGCCGCCGTCGATGTAGACGTCGATCGACGTCGAATTCGGCTTGTCGATGTTCGCGGTGAGGACTTTGATGGGATCCATTGCTACTTCAGCTCCGCGAGAAGCGCATCCATTTTCGATACGTCCATGTTCTCGTGATAGTCGTTGTTGACCTGCACGACCGGCGCGGTGCCGCACGAGCCGAGGCATTCGACTTCGACGACGGTGTAGCGTCCGTCCTTCGTAGTGGCGCCAGGATTCACGTCCAGCTTCTCGCAGAGGTGGTCGTAAATGTCGTACGCGCGGCGGACCATGCAACTCAGGTTCGTGCAGACCTGCAGGTGGTATTTGCCCACCGGCTTCTGGTTGTACATGTTGTAGAACGAGACGACGCCGAAGACGGTGGCCGGCGAGAGGTCGAGCAATCCGCCGATGTACAGAACCGCTTCGGGCGAAATCCATCCCCAGATTTCCTGCGCTAGATGCAGCGTCGGCAGCAGACACGCTTCTTTGGTCGGATACCGCGTGAGGATGTAGTCGAACTTCTTCTTCGCCTCGGGTGGAAACTCGACCGGCTTCGACGCATCGGGAAAGCGGTCGGGCGCGTAGGGATTGTCGGGATGCAGATCAGCCATGGTTAAAAGTCGAATGCCTTTTTCTTCCAGACGTAGACGTAGCCGACGGCGAGCAGGACGATGAAGACGAGCATCTCGCCGAAGAGGAACATGCCCTGCGTCCCGGCCGCGGCGTCGCGGTAGATGACGGCCCAGGGGTAGAGAAACGCCGCTTCGATGTCGAAGAGGATGAAGAGCATGGCGATCTGGTAGAAGCGGACGTTGACGCGCTTGCGGTTCTCGTCGAGCGACGGCACGCCGCTCTCGTACGGCTCCTGCTTGGACGCCGTGCGCGCGTGCTTGCCGACGAACCAGGCCAGCGCCAGCATCACAAGCCCGACCACGATGGCGATCAGGATCATGACCAGAACGGGAAGGAGGGTGTGGGTCATCAAAGGCTGCGAATGCTAACACTGGGCCCGGGCTGCCGCTACCTCCTGGGAACGCGGGCGTCTCGCCCGCTGTACTTGGCAGAATCCTGCTCGGCGGCGGGCGGGACGCCCGCGTTCCCAGGACTACGCCGCGTGGTCGGTGAGGTACTCCATCGCGGTTTCGCGGGAGTCGAAAATCTTGAAGACGGTGTCCAGCTTCGTGATCTTGAGCAGAGCCAGGATGCGGTGCGATGGTTTGACGAGGGCCATCTTGCGCTGACGGTCTTCGAACTTCTGCAGGTAGCCGATCAATTCGCCGAGGCCGGTGGAGTCCATGTAGTTGATCGCTTCGAAGTTGATCATGACCGGGCCGGTCTCATCGTTGAGGACCTTTTCGAGGTAGCTCGAGAACTCGCGGGCGCTCTCACCCAGCTTGATCACACCCTGGATGTCGAGCACAGTCACGTCGTCGACGCGGTTTTTAATGATGTTCAATGCAATGGCTCCTGAAGCGCCTAGTGTATGGGATTCGCTCGCGCCTGTCAGCCCCGCCGTTCCGGCTTGCGTCCGATGCGATTGGTGATCCACGAAATGATGGCCAGCACGATCGCTCCGATGACCGCTGCGACGAAGTTGTCGATGCGGAAGCCGGGAGCGAGCCACGCGGTCAGCTCGAGCATGATGGCGTTGAGGACGATGAGGAAGAGTCCGAGCGTAACGATCGTCAGCGGCAGCGTGAGCACGAAAAGGATCGGCCGGATGATGGCGTTGAGCAGGCCGAGGACGAGCGCGGCGATCGCGAGCGAGACGATGGAGTGGTAGTGAAAGCCGGGCACCAGCTCCACCACGACGAAGAGCGCGAGCGTGTTCAGGATCCAGCGGATCAGCAGGTACATGAGCGAATTATGCGCGGACGACGGCTAGAATCGACGCAACGATGGCCGACCAGCTCATTTTTCTCACCCTCTTTCTCGGCCTCGTCTCCGGACCGCAGCGCGTCGCCCTGCAGCCAGGTCCCGCCGTCAAATCGATCCGCATCCTTCTGGACGGGAAGCAGGTCGCGGCGTTGACGCGCGCACCCTGGAATGCCACCGTCGATTTCGGGCCGTCGATCGCGCCGGGCGACCTGGTGGCGATCGGCTATGACGCTCGCGGCGACGAGGTGGCGCGGGCGTCCCAGACCGTCAATTTGCCTCGTCCATTCGCCGATTTCGTGATCGCGGTGAAGAACGACGCGAAGGGCGCGCCGGTCTCGGCAGAGTTGCGATGGGAACATCTGCAGGGTGCCAAACCGGTGAAGTCGTCCCTCAAGATCGATAACAAGACCGTGCCGCTCGACGCCGGTCTTCGTGCGAAGTTGCCGCGCCTCGATCCCAATCAGCCGCATGTTCTCGCGGCTTCCGTGCAATTCGAAGACGGTTTCGTCTCGCGCCGCGAGCTTGTCATCGGCGGCGGCGTGGGTGACACCGCCGACGCCCTTTTGACGCCGGTGGCCGTGCGCCAGACGGCGGGTGAGGCACAGCAGCGGAACCCGAGCAGTTGTTTTACGAGCGGCGGGTCGCCGGTGCGCGTCAGCGCTGTTGAAAAAAGTGAGGCTCACGTCATCTTGGTGGTCGATCCTGATCCACGCGACGCCGTGAAAGCGCTCAATCTGACGATGACTCCGTCGATGATGCTGGGACCCAGCGTCGTCGACGAGCGCCACCTTTTTTCGCTTCCCACCGGCGTCTGGCTGCAACTTCTCTGGCCGATCGCGGAGCGATACAAAACCACCAGCAACACCTCGGCTGTCATGTTCCCGCCCTCGACATTTGTGGATGCAGCGCAAGGCGGCATGTTGTGGATCGTGACGCGCGCGTACAGCGGCCATTTCGACAAAGATGTTCCGCGGCTCTTCGCGGACGCCGCGGGCGCGGCCGGCCTCGATGCGATTACGGGTGGTCACCGCCGCGCCGTCGTCGTCGTCCTCGACCATCAGAACGACAGCAGTTCGCACGATGCCAGTTCGATCCGCGCCTACCTCTCGACGATCGGCGTACCGCTCTACGTATGGTCGGTCACGGGACCACGACCGGAGCTGACGGGTTGGGGCAAAGTCGACGATATTTCGTCGCCCGCGAAGCTCAAAGTGGCGGTGGATCGACTTCGCGAGGACCTGGAAAGCCAGCGCGTCGCGTGGCTGGCCACGGAGGCGGTCAGCGCCCTTCGCGTTCAATCGACGGGCCGCTGCAACATCACACCGCTCGCGCGCTGGCCGTGAGTCACGACACGTTCACGACGATCTTCCGTTTCGCCAGCTCCGTCATGAACAGCTCCGGCGGAACGCAGCGTTCTTGCGGCAACGCGCCTTTCTGCGTCGTCTGACCGCGGGCCATCATCAGCGCCACGATCGAGGCGGGGAAGGCGGTGGTGCGCATCATCGCGGAGAGGCCGGTCGATTCGTCGTAGCGGTCGATGATGTCGTAGCGAAGGCGGCGGCCGTCGCCGACGAATTCGACGCGGACGAGCACAGCGTCCGGCTCGTCTGCGGGAAGATTGCGGACCAGAAGATCGCCGAGAACGCGACGCGGCGCGATGGCAATGCCGTCCACCGTGATCTTCTCGCTGCTGCAGAGGCCGAGGTCGATCATCGTCTTGAACTTCGCGCAGTGGCCGGGATAGCGGATCGTTTTGTAATCGAGATCGCGCACGCGTCCGAGGAAGGTTTCGGGGAGTGTCGAAGTGCCGCCGGAGGTCTGGAACGCCTCCATCTTCCCGAACGGTTCCGGAAACTCAAGCTCCTCGACTTCGGTCATCGAATCGACGAACGTGATCTTGCCGTCGCGAAGGACGCGGGCGCGTTCGATGTACTCGTTGATCAGCCCTTCGACGGAGAAGACGAGCTGGTAATCGAGCGGCGGCTTCGGATCGAGCGGCAGGCCGCCGACGCGAATGTGGATTTCGTCGAGCTTTTCGAATTTCGCCGCACCGTGCGCGACGAGCACCGCCACCATGCCCGGCGCAAGACCGCAGTCGGGGATGATGTTGATTCCGCGTTTCTTCGCCTCGGCGTCGAGAGCCAGCTCCGCATCGACGACGTCGTTGTTGCCGCCGAGGTCGCAGAAATTCGTGCCGGCCTCGATGGCGGCGCGGGCCAGGCGCTCGTTGAGCCAGTAATTGACGCAGGAGATGGCGGAGTCGTGGCCGTGCATTAACGCGACGACGTCTTCGTGATTGCTGACGTCGATGGCGCGCGGCGTGACGTTGCCTCGGACCGCCGACGCGACGTGCTGCGCGCGCTCCGCGGCGACGTCGGCGACGGTGACTTCTTCGACGTCAGGCTGGTTGACGAGATCGTGGACTGCGCCGTAACCCATACGGCCGGCGCCGAGAACAAGGATTCGCATGCGGGCGCATGGTAATTTATCCGGATGGACTCAGAGGAACCGGTCGTCGAAGTTCCGGTCGTTGCTGAGGAAGTCCCTGCCGCGGAGCCGATCGTCGAGGAAACTCCCGTCGAGGAACCGCCGCCCGTAGAAGTCGTCGAGGAAATCGTCGATCCGCATGCCGGCCAGCGCCTCGTGGTCGTCAAGCATCACGCGCTCGTGCGGCTGTCCCACTGGCTGAACGTGCCGATCCTGTTCGGGATGATCGTGAGCGGGCTCTCGATCTATTGGGCCTCGCCGGTGTTTCTGCACAAGCCGGATCCGGTCACGCACAGCCGCGATTACCTGGCCGACCTCGGCATCGCCATCGCGCGGCACGTTCCCGGCGCGACGGCCGATCCATTCTGGTTCTACAACCACTTCGGCCTCGGCGTTTTCAATCTCGCCGGCGGCCTGCGCTGGCACTGGCTGTTCGTCTACCTCTTCATCGCCAACGGCATCCTCTATCTACTCGGCCTGATCCTCGGCCGCGGTTATCGCGCGTTGCTTCCGCGCCGCAGCATGCTCGGCGAATCGCTGGCGATGGTCCGCTACTACGCGGGCGTCGTGCCGATGAAAATCGCGCGAAGGCCGTGGCCGCATCCTACGATCACGACGAAATACAACGCGCTGCAACGCGGCGCGTATGCGTCGATGCCGATCGCCGGCGCGCTGGCCATCGCCAGCGGGTGGGCCATGCACAAGCCGGTGCAACTCTGGTGGCTGGAGCGGATGTTCGGTTCGTACGACGGCGCGCGCATCGTCCACTTCATCGTGATGATCTACTTCGTCCTCTTCCTGATCCCGCACCTGATTCTGGTGCTGGTGGACGGCTGGGACACGATGCGCTCGATGATCGTCGGATGGTCGACGCGACTCGGAGGCGCCGAATGAGCGACGAACTGCCGCAGGTCTGGATCGACGAAACGAAGCTGCGCAAACGTTCGCGCCGCGATTTTCTGCTCTTCGGCGCGGGAACGCTCGCGGCGATGGCAGGCCTCTGGTGGATTGCGCCGCTGTCGTCGAAAAAGCGTTTGCTTGGCGAGCACACCACCGATTTTCTCGACACCGTCGCGGCGCGCACCGGTTTATCGAAAGAGCGCAGCGAACGATTTTTGAATCGCGCGCTGACGTTCGACGACGACATCGCCGAGGCGCTGTACTCGCCGAATCGAACGGTGAGGACGTATTCGAAGCGCGACGTCACGCCGCTGCGCAACAACTACGAAGGGCGGACGCCATCGCCCGCGTACCTCGATACATGGACGTTGACGCTCGCCGGTCTCGCGTCCGGCTCCGACGTCATTCTTCGTCAGCCCGATCTCGCGCGCTTCGCGCAGCACGAGCAGGTGACGCGGCTCTGTTGCGTGGAAGGATGGAGCGCGATCGCCGGCTGGAGCGGAATCTGTTTCTCCGATCTGTTGCGCGCCTACCCACCCGCGGACGGCGCGAAGTGGGCGGCCATCGAATCGTCGGTGAATCTCGACGGCCGCGGCAATCCCGATCCGTACTACGTCTCGATCGATCTCCCCACCGCCCATCATCCTCAAACTCTGTTGGCCACCCACCTCAACGGCAATCCCCTCGGCACCGATCACGGAGCGCCGCTGAGGCTCGTCGTCCCGATGAAACTCGGCCTGAAGAACATCAAGGCGATCACGAAGATCGCGTACGTGGCCGACGAGCCGCGCGACTTCTGGGGCGAGCGCGGATATTCAAAGTACGACGGGTTGTGATGCTGCCGCGCGAGAGTCTGCCGCGGAGCGGCTCAAGAGGGTAGCGAGGGGTGCGGCGAAGCGCGCACCCCTCGTTCAAGGTCGTGCGAAGTTTTTGTGCCGCGTGAGCGGCACCAGAACTCTTGTGCCGCTGACGCGGCACGAACTTCTCGCATTCATCTTCCAGGGGTGTTCGCTTCGCTCTCACCCCTGGCTACCCTCTGAAGCCGCTCCGCGGCAGACAACTACCCCCGCAAGTACGATCGAATCGACGTTAAAAACGTCTTCACGTCGATCGGTTTCGAGATGTAGCCGTCGCATCCCGCTTCCAGGAAACGGTCCTTGTCGCCGCGCATGGCGTGGGCGGTGAGGGCGAGGATCGGGATCGAGCCGGTTTGCGGGTCAGATTTCATCTCGCGGATCACGCTCAGGCCGTCGATGCCGGGGAGGTGGATATCCATCAGGATCAGGTCCACATGCTCGCCGCCGCGCAGAGTCGTCAGCGCGTCCTCCCCGCTGGCGGCTTTCACGATCTGGTAGCCGCCCTCTTCGAGCAGGTACTCGACGAGCTGCATGTTCATCTCGTTGTCCTCGACGACGAGGACGCGCGCGGCGCGGTCGGTCATGGCGTCGGCTTGGTCGTCGTTGCGGGCGGGGGCGGCGTTTTCACCGATTCGGGGAAAAACTTCGGATCGAAATCGACCTTCGCGTTCTTGCGCATCTGCTCGACCTTGTCGAGCGTGGCCTGCTGCTGCACGCGTCGGGTGATGCTCGGCCGCAACTGCTCGAGCGGCTGCGACGTGTGCGCGCCGGCCTTGAAAATGTGGACGCCGAAGCGCGAAGGGACGGGATCGCTGACCTGGCCCGGCTGGAGCTGGACGACGTGCGATTCGATTTCCGGCGGGAGCATGCCGGGGCTGAACGGCCCGAGGACGCCGCCGTGGTCGGCGGAGGCCGCGTCGTCGGAATTCTCGCGAGCCAGCTTGGCGAAATCGGCGCCGCCCTTCGCCTGCGCCGCAATCGACTGCGCCTTCTTCAGCGCGTCGCGCTGGCTGAGCGGCTTGCCGTTGCGCGCCGGAACCGCGCCGCCTTCGTAGGCGATGAGGATGTGGCTCAACTCCGTCGCCTCGAAGTTCTTCCTATTCTCGTTATAGAACTTCATCACGGCCGCCTCGGTGGGCGGCGGCATCAGCTTCTGTGCGGTGGCGGCGGCGATGATATTCGTGTGATCGGCGGCGAGCTGTCCCGCCACTTTCGGATCCTTCTCGACTCCCAGCTTGCGCCCTTCCTGTTCCAGGATCTTGAGGCGCACCATCTGCTCGGCGAAGGCCTGTTTGCCGGCTTCGGAGCCGAACTGCTGCTGCATCTCCTGCGGAAGCTGCGAGAAGGCCGCCGCGAACTCAGCTTCCGTGACCGCTTCGCCGTTGACGTGCATGACCACGTGATCGGGTCCGGTGGTGGAGGTCGACGTCGCAGCGGTGGACGTTGCGCCGGACCGCAGCGACGAGAACGGCTTCATGTCGGACTTCCAGATGGCCAGTCCAAAACAGATCGCGGCGACGATGGCGATGCCGGCGATGGCGATGACGATGTCTTTTCTCAATGTGTCTCCTGCGCGTGGTTGCGCGCGTTCGGTTGGGCGATTCAGTTGGTCAGAGTCTATAACGCCGCATGTGGCGCACAGTCATTGACGCGCCCACACCCCGCGAGTATTCTCCGCGCTTGTGAAAACTTTCACGGATTCCGCTCCGTGAGAATTCACCAGCGGTCCCGTCCACGGCGCTGATTCTGCATTCCGCTTCGGAGCCCCGAGAACACGTATGGCAAAAGTCACCATCGACGGCGTCGAAGTCGAAGTGCAGGAAGGGATCAACTGCATCGAAGCGGCAAAAGCCGCCGACATTCACGTCCCTCATTTCTGCTACCACCCGTCCCTCACCGTCGTCGGGCAGTGCCGCATGTGCCTCGTCGAGATCGAAGGGATGCCCAAGCTGCAGGCCGGCTGCTCGACCACGGTCAAGGACGGGATGAAGATCCATGTCTGGAACGAGAAGGTCGATACGGCGCGCAAGGGGCAGATGGAGTTTCTGCTCATCAACCATCCGCTCGACTGCCCGATCTGCGACAAGGCAGGCGAGTGCCCGCTGCAGGATTACTCCTTCAACTACGGCACCGTGAACTCGCGCTACGGCGAATTCAAGCGTACGTATCCGGGCATGGACCGCACGGCGATCGGGCCGCACGTCGTGCAGAACATGAACCGCTGCATTCATTGCACGCGCTGCATCCGGTTCACCTCCGAGATCACCGGCACGAGCGAGCTGGCCTTCTTCAAGCGCGGCGCGTCGACCGAGGTCGGCGTGTTTCCGGGGACGCCGCTCGACAACTGGATGTCCGCGTGCGTCACCGACGTCTGTCCGACCGGCGCGCTGACCACGCGCGAGTTCCGATTCGAATCGCGCATCTGGAACCTCGAGTCGGCCGAGTCGGTCTGCAACGGCTGCGACGTCGGCTGCAACATCTTCGTCGGCTTCCGGCAGGGGCAGGTCTTCCGCTACCGTCCGCGCGTCAATCCCGAGGTCAACGATCACTGGCTGTGCGACTTCGGCCGCTTCTCGTACGAGCGTTACGACACCGACCGCGTCGTCGTTCCGAAGGTTCGCTCCGAGGATGACTACCTCGGCATCTCGACGTGGAGCGAAGCGCTGGAAGCGATCGGCAACGCCGTCAGCGGCGCGAAAAAAACCGCGGCGATTTTTTCCGCCAACATGACCAACGAAGAAGCGTGGCTGGCGAAAGAGCTCTTCGTCGGAAAGATGGGAGCGACGGCCGGCGTGATGGCCGATCCGATCGGACCGATCAAGATGAAGTCGCGCACGGAATGGCTGATGGGAACGCAGGCGGCGCCCAATTATCGCGGCGTGGCTGCGGCTTTGGGAGTGGGGAGTGGGGAGTGGCGTGTTGGAGCTAACCCCACCGAAGACTCCGGTTCTAACCCCACACCCCACTCCCAAGGCGCGCTCGAAAACCTGCTGACCAGCGGTGCCGAGGGCATCGACGTCCTCTTCGTCACTGATGCCATGTTCAGCGAGCGCGCGAGCGATCCTGCCGTCGTCGCGAATCTTCGCAAGGCGAAGTTTCTCGTGGTGATGTCGTGGGATGCGAACCATCCGCTGAACGACGTCGCCGACGTCCTCCTGCCTTCGACGATTCATGTCGAGAAGGAAGGGACGTTTACCAATCTGCAGGGACGCGTCCAGCGCATCCATCAGGCCTATCCGCCTAAAGGACAGGCCGTCACCGATCTCGAGTTGTATCGCCGCATCGGGGCGATGCTCTACAAAGATGCCGCCGAGTTCCGCGGCTTCGATCACATCCCCGAATTCGAGCCGGCAACTGAGCCGGCGGGAGCGCAGGCGTAGAACGCATGCACGGGATCGATTGGGTTGACGTTGGCCTTTCGGGACTGAAGATCGCCGTCGTTCTCGGGGCGATGCTCAACGTCACGCCGATCATGGTGTGGGTGGAGCGCCGCGGCAGCGCGCTGATTCAGGATCGCCCCGGCCCGAACCGCGTCGGTCCGTTCGGTCTCTTCCAGTCGTTCGCCGACGCCCTCAAGTTCATCCTCAAAGAGGACATGCTGCCGGCGAAGGCGAACAAAGTCCTCTACACGATCGCGCCGATGTTCGGCCTGATCCCGGCGCTGACCACGATCGCCGTCGTGCCGTGGGGCCGGCCGTTCCTCCTGCCGGACGGACGGCTGTTCGAGCCGATCATCGCCAACGTCAACATCGGCATCCTGCTGATTTTCGCGCTGGCGTCGATGGGCGTTTACGGCATCGTCATGGCCGGCTGGGCCTCGGCGAACAAGTACTCGCTTTTCGGCGGCATCCGCGCCTCGGCGCAGATGATCTCGTACGAGCTCTCGCTCACTCTGGCCGCGGTCAGCGCGTTGATGGTGGCCGGATCGCTGTCGCTGCCGGACGTGGTCTGGCGGCAAACCGGCTCGTTCGTGCTCTTCAACGTCATCAAACTGCCGGCCTGGAACATCTTCTCGCCGGCCATGTGGATCGCGTTCGTGGTCTTCTTCGTCTCCGCATTTGCCGAGACGAACCGGCTGCCATTCGACTTCGCGGAAGCGGAGGCGGAGCTGGTGGCCGGGTATCACACCGAGTACTCGTCGATGAAGTTCGCGCTCTTCTTCATGTCCGAGTACATGGCGATGGCCACGATGTCGGCGCTGATCACGACGCTCTTTCTCGGCGGTTGGGACATCCCCTGGTACAACGAGCCGCCCAACGCCCTCGGCTTCGCGCTTTCGGTGCTGTCGTTCGTGGTGAAAGTCAGCGCGCTGCTCTTCGTCTTCGTCTGGGTGCGCTGGACGATTCCGCGCCTCAAATACGATCTGCTGATGAAACTCGGCTGGAAAGTGTTCCTGCCGGCCGCGGTGATCAACATCGTGATCGTGGCGCTGTTCATCGCGAAGAGGTGGATCTGACGATGATCTCCTTCGCCATCTTTTTCTTCTTCGCGGCCATCGCCGTGATCTTCGCGGCGATGGTGGTGCTGCATCGCAATCCGGTCGTCGGCGCGCTGTCGCTGGTGGCGTCGTTCTTCGCGCTGGCGGTGATGTACGTGCTGCTCGAAGCGCCCTTCCTGGCGGCGTTGCAGGTCATCGTCTACGCCGGCGCGATCATGGTGCTCTTCCTTTTCGTGATCATGCTGCTCAACCTGCAGCATCAGGAAGAGCCGCGCACGCGCCCCGTGCAGCAGTTCCTCGGATACACGAGCAGCGCTGCGTTCGGGCTGGCGCTGATCTACTACCTTGCCAAGTACGGCGTCACGAAACTGCCCGAGGGGGCGTTCGTGTCGGATGCGAGAACGATCGGCATCAAGATGTTCGAGGGGTACATCTTCCCGTTCGAAATGGTGTCGATCCTGCTGCTGGCGGCGATCGTCGGCGCGCTGCTGCTCAGCGGCCGCACGGGCGTGGCGAAGAATGAGGAGACGTCATGATTCCGACGCACTGGTTCCTGATCCTCAGCGCGATCCTCTTCACCATCGGCGTCTGCGGCGTGCTGACGCGGAAGAACGGCATCACCATCTTCATGTGCATCGAGCTGATGGTGAACGCGGTGAACCTCACCTTCGTCGCCTACGCGCGCCAGTTCCATCAAATCCACGGACTTTTATTCGTCTTTTTCGTGATGGCCATCGCCGCCGCCGAAGCCGCCGTCGGCCTGGCCATCTTCATCTCCCTCTTTCATCACCGGCACACGATCGATGTGGATGAAGCGAATTTGATGAGGTGGTAGCCCCGATACGGCACAGTCGTCGCAAGTATCCAGACTCAGCAAAGGAGTCTGGACATGGACAAAACCGAGAAGCTCATTGACTGGGAAGAGAACGAGCGGAAGGACAGGAATCGCGACGGGATCGATGACCGCATCGAGCCGTCCATTCCGGACGTCACGACCGGATCGCAGAAGCTTGCCGATCGGGTTCGCGAGAACCCCGGCATCGATCCGTCGCTGTCAGGAAACGATCTCGACGCCCAATGGGAGATGGCCGAGTCGCAGGGCGATGAGGCGGCAACCGGAAGTCAGCAGACTCCCGGCCAGAACGACACGGAAGAAACAGCGGCGGCGATGGGCATCTCGTACGCCGATGACGAAGAGCTGAAAGTCGGAGAAAAAGAACGAAGCCGCGACGAACACCGCTGGGAACTCGACCCGGCCTCGTCCGACGATTACCAGGAACGGTTGAAAGATCAGGGCTGATGCGGGGTCTCCTCGCATCAGCGGATGCGAGGAGAGATGTGAAGCAGTGGATCAGTAGATCAGTAGTCAGTCGATCAGAAACGGTGGCGTCGATTTTCTCAGCCGTCCCGAGCATCAGCAGCACAGACAAGAGTGTCTGTGCCACATTGATGCTGCCGTGCTTGGGAGATGCTGCGACAGGCGAGAGCCAGTGTGGCACAGACACTCTTGTCTGTGCTGTGGCAAGCTGCACCGCCTGATGTTGCTAACCCTTCTGATCGACTGATCCACTAATCTACTGATCCACTTCTCACCCGTACATGCTCAACACACTCTGGCTCATCCCCTTACTGCCGTTCGCCGGCTTTCTGCTGAACGGCCTGTTCGGCAAGCGCCTCGGCAAGGGCTTCGTGACCACCGTCGCGCTCTTGGCATCGCTCGGCGCCGCCGTGGCCGGGACGATCGCCGTCGTCCAGTACCACGCCGCGTATCCGACCGGCGAGCGCCACGTCGATCTCGTCTACAACTGGATTTCGTCCGGATCGGTGCGCGCCGATCTCGCCTTCCAGCTCGATCCCCTCAGCGTGGTCATGCTGATGGTCGTGACGTGGGTCGGATTCCTGATCCACCTCTACTCGGTGGGCTACATGGCCCACGAGCACGGCTACGGACGCTACTTCGCCTATCTCAACCTCTTCCTCTCCGAGATGCTCGTGCTCATTCTCGGATCGAGCTACCTGATCATGTTCATCGGCTGGGAGGGCGTCGGGCTCTGCTCCTACCTCCTGATCGGCTTCTACTACGAGACCGACTACGCGCCGGCCGCCGGCAAGAAAGCGTTCGTCGTCAACCGCATCGGCGACTTCGGCTTCCTCATCGCCATGTTCCTGATGTTCGCGGCCTTCGGAACTGTTGACTTCGGACGTGTGTCGGAGATCGCGGTGATGAACGGGGGTCATAACCCCTGGCTCCTGACGACGATCTGCCTCCTGCTCTTCCTCGGCGCGTGCGGCAAGAGCGCGCAGATTCCGCTCTACGTCTGGCTGCCCGACGCCATGGCCGGTCCGACGCCGGTCTCCGCCCTCATCCACGCCGCGACGATGGTCACCGCCGGCGTCTACATGGTGGTCCGTTCGAACGCGCTTTATCGACTGGCGCCGGGCGCGATGATGGTGGTCGCGCTCATCGGCGCGTTGACCGCGCTCTTTGCCGCGACGATCGGCATCCGGCAGTGGGACATCAAGAAAGTCCTGGCCTACTCCACCGTCTCGCAGCTCGGCTTCATGTTCATTGGCGTCGGCGTCGGCGCCTTCACCGCCGGCGTCTTTCACCTCGTCACGCACGCCTTCTTCAAAGCCTGTCTCTTCCTCGGCTCCGGCTCGGTGATTCACGCCATGAGCGGCGAGCAGGACATGCGCAGGATGGGCGGCCTGAAGTCGAAGATCCCGATCACGTACTGGACGTTCCTGATCGCGACCGTTGCCATCGCCGGCATCCCGCCGCTGGCCGGTTTCTTCTCCAAGGACGAAATCCTCGCCTCGGCGCTGGCCAATCCGTACTTCCCGCAGTGGTTCAACGCCGTGATCTGGACGCTCGGAACGCTGGCCGCGTTCTGCACCGCGTTCTACATGTTCCGGCTGGTCTACCTGACGTTCTTTGGGAGCTTCCGAGGAACGCACGAACAGGAGCATCACCTGCATGAATCGCCGTGGACGATGACGCTGCCGCTGATCGTGCTGGCCACACTCTCCGCCGTCGGCGGCGCAATCCTCGGCTGGCCGCATCGCCACTTCCTCGCCGCGTGGCTGCATCCGATTTTCCCGGAGATCGCCGGCGCGCCGGAAGTTCAGTACGAGATTTCGCCGAACCTCGAGTACGGATTGATGTTCGTCTCCACCGCCATCGCCGTCCTCGGCATCTGGGCCGCGTACTCCCGCTTCTACAAACGCGGGCTGGCCGCCGACGAACAGTTCGCGCAGAAGATGCCCGCCGTCGCGAACGGGATGGAGAACAAGTGGTACGTCGATGAACTGTACGGAGCCACGATCGTCCGCCCGCTCGAAGGATTCTCGCGATTCCTCTGGCGCGGCATCGACGCCCTGATCGACGGCCTCCTGGCGCTCCTCGGCTACGTCGTCGCAGCGATCGGCGATCTCCTCCGCTTCTTCCAGACCGGCAACGTGAGGAACTACGCGCTGATGTTTTTCCTCGGAGTGATCGTGTTCGTGTGGGTGCTCGCATGACGGGGTGTCGGGTGTCGGGTGTCGGGTGTCGGAAAACTGACAGCCTCATGCTCGCTCCGCCCTCGCTCTGCAGTTCCCGACAGCCGACAGCCGACAGCCGACAGCCCGAGGGAAAGAAATGAACAGCATCCTCTCCATCACCCTCTGGCTTCCCATCGCTGCCGCGGTGATCGTCGCCTTCTTTCCGAAGACGGCCGCGAACGCCATCAAAGGCTTCGGTCTGCTCGCGGCGCTGGCGACGTTCGTCGCCTCGCTCGGCATCCTCAACGGATTTCAGGAAGGCGTGGCCGGCTTCCAGCTCACCGAATCGCTCTCCTGGATTCCGCAGTGGGGAATCCATTACGCACTCGGCGTCGATGGCATCTCGCTCTGGCTGATCCTGTTGACGACGCTCCTGACGCCAGTGGTTTTCCTGTCGTCATGGAACAGCATCCACAAGCATCCGAAGGAGTACGTCATCGCCTTCCTGATCATGGAAGCGGCCATGATCGGCGTCTTTGTCGCCACCGATCTCCTTCTCTTCTACGTCTTCTTCGAATTGACGCTGCTGCCGATGTATCTCGTCATCGGCGTCTGGGGCGGCGCGAACCGGATTTACGCCGCGATCAAATTCTTCCTCTTCACCATCGCCGGCTCGCTGTTGATGCTCCTCGGCATCATCTACCTCGCCTTCGCGCACCTGCACGACACCGGCATCATCACCTTCACCATCACCGAGCTTTACGGCACGCTGCTCACGCCGCACGCGCAGACGTTGCTGTTCTTCGCGTTCGCGCTGGCCTTCGCCATCAAAGTGCCGCTCTTCCCGCTGCACACCTGGCTGCCCGACGCGCACGTCGAAGCGCCCACCGGCGGCTCGATCATCCTGGCCGGCGTGATGCTGAAGATGGGCACGTACGGCTTCCTGCGATTCGTCCTGCCGTTCTTCCCCGACGCCACCGCCAAATACGCCGGCCTGCTCATCGCGCTGGCGGTGATCGGCATCGTCTACGGCGCGCTCGTGGCGTGGGTCCAGCCGGACATGAAGAAGCTGGTCGCTTACTCCTCGGTCTCGCACCTCGGCTTCTGCGTTCTCGGCATCTTCGCGCTGAACCAGACCTCGATCGAAGGCTCGATCCTGCAGATGGTCAATCACGGCCTCTCGACCGGCGCGCTCTTCCTCTGCGTCGGCGTAATCTACGAACGGCGTCACACGCGACTCTTGGCCGACTACGGCGGACTGGCGAAGACGATGCCGATCTACGCCACCTTCTTCATCATCGCCATGCTCTCCTCGGTCGGACTGCCGGGCCTCAATGGGTTCATCGGCGAGTTCCTGATCCTGGCCGGCTCGTTCCAGACGCATCCGCGCTGGACGATCGTCGCCGCGACCGGCGTCATCCTCGCCGCCATCTACCTGCTCTGGCTCATCCAGCGCGTCTTCTTCGGCCCGATCACGAACGAAGAAAACCGCAACATCAAAGAAATCGCCTGGAACGAGATCGCCGCCCTCGTCCCGCTGGTCATCCTCATGGTCTGGATCGGCGTCCGCCCGAATACGTTCCTGCGCAAGATGACGCCGAGCGTGCAGCAGCTACTGCAGGTTGTTCATAAGACGGATGCGAGCAAAGCGATTGTCGCCAGCAACGCCGGAGGTACACGTTGAATCTCAACCCCCTCCTCGAAAACGGCTGGCTCAACGCCATCCTCCCCGAGCTGGTTCTCTGCATCGGCGGCATCGTCCTGATCCTGTGGGATGCCTTCGCGCCGAAACTGCGCGGCGCCACCGCGCCGCTGGCCGTGATCGTCTTCCTCGCTGCCGGCTGGAGCGAACGTCTTCTCGTCGGCGGCAACTTCTTCGGCGGCACCTACCAGATCAGCGCCATCACCATCATCTTCGACTACACCTTCCTGCTGGCCGCCATCCTGGCCACGCTTTTCGCGCGCGCCTATCTCGCGCGCGAGCGCTTCGAGCGCGGCGAGTTCTACGCCTTGCTGATGTGGGGCACGGTCGGCATGATGATGATGGCCAAGGGCCTCGATCTCCTCGTCATCGTCCTCGGACTCGAGCTGCTCTCGATCTGCATCTTCATCCTGGTCGGCTTCCACCGCCGCATCGCCGTTTCGAACGAAGCGAGCCTCAAGTACTTTTTGATGGGCGCGTTCGCGACCGGCTTCGTCCTCTACGGAACGGCTCTTTTCTACGGCGCCACCGGCTCGACCAATCTCGCCGCGTTCTCGCGCTACTTCGCCACGGCCGACGCTAGCAATCCGCTCCTCACCATCGCCTTCATCCTTCTGATGTCCGGCCTCGGCTTCAAACTCGCGGTCGCGCCGTTCCACGGATGGGCGCCGGACGTCTATCAGGGCGCGCCGTCGCCGATCGCCGGCTGGCTCTCCACCGCGCCGAAAGCGGCCACGCTCATCGCCCTCGTGCGCATCTTCTCCTCGATGACGCCGGTCATGCAGCAGGCCTCGTGGATGAAGATGGTGGCCGCGCTGTCGATCCTCTCCATGATCATCGGCAACGCCGTTGCCATCGCCCAGCGCGACCTCAAGCGGATGCTGGCCTACTCCGGCATCGCCCACGTCGGCTACATGCTCATCGCCCTGCTCTCGCTGCGCGACGAATCGGTGGCCGCGATCAGCATCTACGTCATCACCTACGCGTTGATGAACATCGGCGCGTTCGGCGTCATCTCGATGCTCGCGAAAAACCAGAACGATCCGCAGACGCTCGACGACATCGCCGGCCTCGGCTTCCGCCGCCCGTTTTACGGTCTGGCCCTGACTATCTGCATGTTCTCGCTCTCCGGCCTGCCGCCGACCGCCGGATTCATCGCCAAGTTCTACATCTTCAAGACCGCCGTCGACAGCGGCCATCTGACGATCGCCTTCATCGGCATCCTGACCAGCATCGTCTCGGTCTACTACTACCTGCGCGTCGTCTACTTTCTCTACATGAAGGAAGCCGATGCCACGGCGCACGCGATCGATCCCGACATCTTCGGCACCGGCGCGCTGCTCATCTCGCTGATCGGCATCTTCGCCATCGGCCTTTTCCCGACGCCACTTTTCAACGCGGCAGGAGCCGCAGCAAGGGCTCTCCTGCCGTAGTCGCCCTTTATGTCCAACGACCGGCCGGGCCACTCGCCAACAGGGGACCGCGAAACCATCTCGGAGCTCACGACCGGCCGGTTGTCGGTCTACCTCCGCTGCCTGACGTTCCTGGAGTCGGTGGGCCAGAGCACGGTCTCCTCGGCCGAGCTGGCCGAACGCTTCCACCTCAACTCCGCGCAGATCCGCAAGGACCTGGCCTGTTTCGGCGAATTCGGAACGCGCGGCGTCGGCTACAACGTCACGCGCCTGCGCGACCACCTCGTGCGCGAGCTCGGCCTCGACCGCACGCGCCGCGTTCTCATCGCCGGCGCCGGCAACCTCGGCATGGCCTTAGCCGACTACGCCGGCTTCAACGATCACGGCTTCGAGATCGCCGCCCTCGTCGACAACGACCCCGCCAAGATCGGACGCCGTTCGCGCAGCGGCATCGAAGTCCTTCCGTGGGACGAGCTCCCGTCGATCATCCGCGAGCATCAGGTCGATATCGGCATCGTCGCCGTCAACGCCGAAGGCGCCCAAACCGTCTACGACGCCTTCGCCGACGCGGGATTGAACGCCGTGCTGAATTTCGCTCCCACCCAACTCCGCTCCCGCCCTGGAGTAAAAGTGAAATCCGTCGACCTCCGCATCAACCTCGAGTCGCTGTCGTTCCATCTGAAGAATGTGGAGGATGGGGAACGGTAGATCACCACAAAGACACAAAGAACACGAAGAGATCTCCTTTGTGTCCTTTGTGTCTTTGTGGTGAAACCCCTTACCCCCCGCTAACCGCCGGCAAAATCAAAATCTCCGCCCCGTTGCGGACGGGCGCGGAGAGCCCGCCTACGTCGCGGAAGCTGTCGCCGTCGATGAAGATGTTGACGTGGGGGCGGACTTCGCCGAGCTCCGTCACGATGCGGTCGCGGACTTTGGGATAGTCGTTGCCGAGGAGGGCGAGGGCGTCGCGGATGGAGTCGGCGTGGCCGTCGAGACGGACTTCGCTGCGGCCTCCGGCGAGCTCGCGCAGCGGACCTGGGATGACGACGGTGTAGGACATCAGGAGATGTGCGCCACTTTCACCGAGACCACGGCGGGAAGTCCATCGGCGATTTCCGACCAGCGCTTTCCTTCGTCGTGGGAGCCGAAGAGTTTTCCATTGCGCGTGCCGAAATAGACGCCCACCGGATCGAGCGAATCGACCGCCATCGCGTCGCGCAGCACCGTCTCGTATGCGTCTTCCTGCGGCAGCCCCTTCGTCATCGGCTTCCACTTCTTGCCCGCGTTTTCGGTTTTGTAGACGCGCAGCTTTCCTTCCGGCGTGCAGCGGAAACCATCCGACTCCAGCGGCACGATCCAGGCCGTGTCGGGGTTGGTCGGATGAATGCCCACCGCGAATCCGAAGTCTGATGGAACTCCGTTCGCGATGTCTTCCCAGGTCTCGCCGCGATCGTCGGTGCGATAGAGTCCCCAGTGATTCTGCAGGTACATTCGGTCAGGGCGAACCTTCGACTGCGCAACCTTGTGCACGCACTGTCCGAACTCGGGATGCTTGTCGGGGAGAAAGTCCGCGCGCACGCCCTTGTTCGACGGACGCCACGTCTCGCCGCCGTCTTCGGTCACGTACATCCCGGCAGTCGAAATCGCTACGCGAATGCGCGACGCGTCGGCGGGATCGAGGAGGATCGTGTGCATGCACAGCCCGCCGCCGCCCGGCTGCCACTTCGGACGCTGCGGATGATTCCAGAGTCCTTCGACGAGGTTCCACGAATCGCCGGCGTCGGTCGACTTGAACAACGCCGCGGGCTCCACGCCGCAGTAAAGCGTGTCTGCCTCCGAATCGCGTCCGGGAACGATCTGCCAGATGTTCTTGAGCGCCGCTTCCGTTCCCTCCGGGAACTTCACGTTGGCCACGCTCGGATCGGTCCAGGTTGCGCCGAAATCGTCGCTCGACCGCAGCAGCGCACCCCAATGCATGCTGGCCGGACCGGCCCATATGCGTTGCCGGCCGAAGCGGCCGTCGTACGCCATTCCGTAAACCGCGCTGCCGGGAAAGTACGGACCGCCCATCTCCCACTTCTTCCGCGACTCGTCCGCGCGCAGGATGAACGCGCCTTTCATGGTGCCGACCAGAAGCAGGACGTCGCCGGATTCGGGCTTGATGTTGTGGGTAACGGGCATCGCGTTTCTCCTATCGATGGCGTTGCGGATGAAGGCGACGATTGTAGTCCCGTCGAGTATGCTCGACGGCGTGGATGTGATCCTCTTCGGCGCGAGCGGAATGGTCGGACAGGGAGTCCTTCGCGAGTGCCTGCTCGCGCCCGACGTGGGTCGCGTGCTTTCAATCGGGCGGACTGTCACAGGACAGCAACATCCCAAACTGCGCGAGATCGTCCGCGCCGATCTCTACGACTACGCCGATATCGAATCCGACCTCGCCGGATACGACGCCTGCTTCTTCTGCCTCGGCACGTCCGCCGCGGGCAAGAGCGAGGACGAATACCGCCGCGTCACCTACGACCTCACCATGGCCGCCGCCACCACGCTCGCGCGGCTCAATCCGCAGATGACGTTCGTCTACGTTTCCGGAAGCGGAACCGACAGCAGCGAGCAGGGGAACGTGATGTGGGCGCGCGTCAAGGGCGCTACCGAGAACGCACTGCTGCGGCTGCCGTTCAAGGCCGCGTACATGTTCCGTCCGGCAGGCATTCAGCCGATGCACGGCGAGACGTCGAAGACGAAGCTGTACCGCGTCGCCTACGCCGTCACGCGTCCGCTCCTCCCGCTGCTGATGCGGCTGTTTCCGAACTACGTCACCACCACCGAGATTCTCGGCCGGGCCATGCTCGACGTCGTCCGGAATGGGGCGCCGTCGCCGATCCTCGAACCGGCCGCATTCCGCATCCCGAAACGGAACACTTTTTGATGCCGGAAGGAACGCTTCAACGGCGTCCCGTGTTGTTCGTACCGCGTAACAATTCGCCACGAAACATTTCGTGGGCTCGTTCGTCTCAGACACATGCGGCGCCACGCCGCACCCGCTGGCACGTCAAACGCAGCGGGGCAACTGGCCCGCCTTCCCGATAACCAACGCATCAAAGGAGCTGCAACAGATATGAATCCAACCACCAAACGCATTCTGTCGACGATCGCCATCATCGTCGCTTCCGTCGCGTTCGGAGTCGTCATCAGTGCCGACCTCGGCCTGATGGGCACTTCGCACGCACAATCGGCAACCATCCAGACCGCGCCGGGCGCTGCGCCGGTGGCCGCGGTCACCATCCCTTCCTTCGCCGACGTCGCCGCCCGGGTCATGCCCGCGGTCGTCTCGATCACGTCGACCGAGGTCATCAAGGCCAGCGATCTCCGCAGACAGAGCCCGTTCGGCGGCGATCCGTTCGAGTTCTTCTTCCCGAGCCCGGGACAGGGCAATGGACAGCGCAGTCCGCACGGCAACCGCACGCCCGAGGAAGATGACGAGCGCAAGCAGGTCGCCGGCGGATCGGGCTTCATCATTTCGCCTGACGGCTACATCGTCACCAACAACCACGTCATCGAAGGCGCCAGCAAAGTGCAGGTGCACTGGGGCGCGGACGAGAACGGCAACGGCGGTCATACGAGCGAAGCGAGAATCGTCGGCCGCGATGCGGCCACCGACATCGCCCTCCTCAAGATCGACGCCGGCCAGTCGCTGCCGAGTATTCCGCTGGGCGACTCCGACCGCATCCGCAAGGGTGACTGGGCCATCGCCGTCGGCAATCCCTTCCAGTTCGAAAACACGCTTACGGTTGGCGTCATCTCCGCCAAAGGCCGTACGCTCAACCTCGGCGATGCCACCCGCTCCTTCGAGAACTTCATCCAGACTGACGCCGCCATCAACTTCGGCAACTCCGGCGGCCCGCTCATGAACATCAACGGCGAGGTGGTCGGCATCAACACCGCGATCCGCGGCGGCGGCGCGCAGGGCCTCGGCTTTGCCACTCCGATCAATACCGCCAAGCGCCTCCTGCCGCAGCTCAAGCAGGGCAAGGTCACGCGCGGCTACCTCGGCATGGGCATTCTCGACCTCACCGAAGACGCACGCGCCGGATTCGAGCTGCCTCCAGATACTCGCGGCGCGCTCGTGCAGACCGTCGAGCCGGGCCTCCCGGCCGCCAAAGCCGGCATCCAGCCGGGCGACATCATCATCGAAGCGGACGGTCACCCGATCACCAGCAACCGCGCGCTCATCGACTACATCTCGTACCTCCCGGTCGGCAGCAAGATCAACCTGACCGTCATCCGCAACGGCAAGCACCAGACGCTCACCGCGTCGACGATCGAGCGCACGCTCGAAGCCGACAAGGACGATGCGTCGAAGGCACCCGAGGAGGCTGCGCCGGCCCGCAACAAACTGGGGATGTCGGTGCAGGAGCTGACGCCGGCCACGCGCCAGACTTACGGCATCGCCGACAACGTCACCGGCGTCGTCGTGACGGGCGTGAAGGAAGTCTCGCCGGCCGGCGACGTCCTCAACGAGGGCGACGTCATCAGCGAAGTGCAGGGCACGAAGATTTCGAACCTCGCGCAGTTCCGCACGGCGATCGATCACCTCAAGAGCGGGGCGATCGCGCGCATCTACGTCACGTCCTCGGGACGCGGCGGCCCGGCCCTTTCCGGCTACCGCTTCATCCACGTTCCATAAGTTCCATCGCATCGACAACGAAAGCCGGCGAGCAATCGCCGGCTTTTTTGTTGGACAATCGCCGGCGTGGAAGAGCTCATGCGCCGCGCCCTCGATCTCGCTGCGCGCGGCCGCTACTCCGTCAGCCCGAATCCGATGGTCGGCTGTCTCATCGTGCGCGACGGAAACGTGATCGGAGAAGGTTGGCATCATCGCGCGGGCGAACCGCACGCGGAAATCGAAGCGCTTCGCGGCGTCGACGCCCGCGGTGCCACGATGATCGTCACGCTCGAGCCGTGTGTTCATCACGGCCGTACGCCGCCGTGCGCCGACGCCATCATCGCCGCCGGCATCACGCGCGTCGTGATCGCCATGCGCGATCCACACGAAGTCGCCGCCGGCGGCGTCGAGAAACTGCGCGAGGCGGGCATCGACGTCGTCACCGGAATCCTCGAAGCCGAGGCGCGGAAACTCAACGAAGTCTTCGTGTATGCGGTGACAAACCGCCGCCCGTTCGTAGTGCTCAAAGCGGGCATGACGCTCGACGGCAAACTGGCCACGGCCACGCGCGACAGCCGCTGGATCAGCTCCGACGAATCACGGCAAAAAAGTTTGGAGCTTCGCGAGCAGTACGACGCCATCCTCGCCGGCGGCGGCACCATCCGCGACGACAATCCGATGCTTACGCGCCGCCTCGGCCTCGCCTCGACGTCCTGGACGCGCATCATCCTCGACCGCCGCCGCATCGTCCCTCTGAACGCCACCGTCCTCATCGACGGCGGCGCCACGATTCACATCACCGAGGATGTCGACCTCGACGAGCTCCTGGCCGATCTCTACAAACGCGGCATCCACTCGCTGATCGTCGAAGGAGGATCCAACGTCCACTCGGAATTCATCCGCCGAGGACTATGGCAAAAGATGATCATCTTCATCGCGCCGATGCTGATCGGCGGCGCCGATGCGCCGTCGATCTTCGGCGGCGAGGGCGTAGCGAAGCTAGCGAATGCCCATCGCTTTCGTTTCGATCGCGTGGAGATGGTGGGGAGTGATGTGATGCTTACCGCGTATCCACGCCTGTAAACTTCCCCCATCCATGGTCAAACAGGTCGCGCTCTACGGAGTCGTCGGCGGCGTTCTCATCGCGCTGCTGAAGCTCATCGAATACAAGCATTTCGTCAACGAGTACCCCTCCGAAATCTACGGCGGTTTGATCGCGATCATCTTCACCGTCCTCGGCATCTACTTCGGACTGCGCTGGACGCGGGCCCGGGAGGTCGTGGTGATCCGCGAGGTGCCGGTGCGGATGGACGGACCATTCGTCCTCGACGCCGGCAAGCTGAAGGAAGTCGGCCTTACCGCGCGCGAGCACGAGATCCTCGCGCTCATCGCGCAGGGGCTGAGCAACCGCGAGATCGGCGAGAAGCTCTTCGTCTCTGAGAACACGGTGAAGACGCATTCGTCGCGGCTTTTCGAGAAAATGCAGGTCAATCGACGCGTCCAGGCAGTGCAAAAGGGCAAAGAGCTCGGTCTCATCCCCTGATTCATACTTTCGTTGACCCGAAAATCACCTGAACGGACGACTGCGCGACGTCTCGCCCGGCCGTACCTTGCGCCGCGAAAGGAAACTCACATGAAAAGAATCGTGATCGTCTTCGGCCTCATCTCCGGCGTCATCTCTTCGGCTTTGATGTTTCTCACGCTGCCGTTCATGCACAGCGGCCGGGTCAACTTCGATAACGGCTACGTCATCGGCTACGCGGCCATCCTGCTGTCGTTTCTCCTCGTCGTCTTCGGCATCCGCTCGTATCGCGAGAACAACGGCGGCACGATCAGCTTCGGCCGCGCCTTCAGCGTCGGCATCCTGATCACGCTGATCTCCTGCGTCTTCTATGTGGCGTCGTGGGAAGTCATCTATTTCAAGATCATGCCGGACTTCGCCGACAAATACGCCGCCCACGCCATCAGCGACATGCGCGCGAAAGGCGCCACCGACGCCGCCATCGCCGCGAAGAAGGTGGAGATGGAGAAGATGAAGACGATGTTGAACAACCCGCTGCTCAATGCCGCCATGACCTTCATCGAACCGTTCCCGGTCGGCCTGTTGGTGACGCTGATCTCCGCCGCAGTCCTAAGAAGGCGGAAGGGGACGCCCGCCGCCAGTGTGGCGCAGGCGTTCTAGCCGATTCGAAAGCCTCATTGACACGCTGGGCGTCGATAAACATCGATATAGAGATAGCGAGACGCTGATGTGCTACTCTGCCCGGCGGTAATTCAGTCGGTCCTGAAAACCCAACAATCGAGATCCGGAGCTCACGCATCGCTGCGGGTGTGTCCGGTTTGGCAAGGAGGCTATGCGTGAATCGATCCTTCTCGGTACCCCGTGTGTCTGCGTTCTTCATCTCGTTGTTTCTCGCTGCGGCTGCGGTGGCGGCGCCGGTCCGTCTTTCGACGATCAGCGTCTCGCCCGGCGCGGTCCTCGGCGGCAATACCGCCACCGGAACGGCCACGCTCACGGCGGCGGCAGGCCACGGAGGTGTCGTGGTCACGCTGTCCTCCTCGAACACGGCCGTGGCGACGGTGCCGGCCAGCGTCTCCGTGCCGCAGGGCGCGACCTCCGCGACCTTCACGGTCTCGACCTCGCCGGTCAACGCCGCCACGAACGTCACCATCACCGGCAACTACAGCGTGAACGCCACCGCGTCATTCACCGTGTCGCGGCCGTCGGTGAATAGCCTTTCGATCACGCCCGGCTCCTTCATCGCCGGCAGCGGCTCGGCCACGGGAAACGTCTGGCTCGACGGCAGGGCAGGATCGAACGGCGTTGTCGTCACGCTGACGCATACGGGAACGTTCGTCACGATGCCGGCCTCCGTCACGATACCAGCCGGCGAGACGGGGACGGCGTTCGGCATCACCTCGTCGCCGGTCTCCTCGACCACTACCGTAACGGTCACGGCCAGCGCGAACGGCAATACCGCCGTCGCTACCGTCGACGTTTCTCCCTGCACGATGCCGGCGAGGGCCGGCACGACGATCGTCGGCAGCAATGCCGACATCGTCTGGTTCGACGACACCCTTCCCGCCGGCATGTCGCTGGGCACCGCGCAGTGGAACACCACGAATTACGCGAGCGGATCGCAGTCGTTGACCACGAGCGGCGGCACCGGCTATCAATCGTTCCAGCTCACCGGCGCCACGGCGCCCTTCACGCTGTACGGCGGCGAGCAGATGTATTTCTACGTTCTCACGAACTCATGCACGCCGCCGCGCGAGATCATGGTCGGATTCCACACCACGACCGGCGGTTGGAAGAAGGCGTACGTCGGTGCGGCGCTGATCGGCGGCGAGTCCAATGCCTACAACGCCGGCGCAACGCCGAACCCGGGTTACTGGACAACGCTCGCCGTGAGCGCACAGCAACTCGGGCTTCCGAATGGCGCGCAACTCGACGGCTTCTCGCTCGAGCTCTCCGACGGTCAAGCGTGGGTCGACCGCATCGAGAAGGCCTGCCATCAGCCGACCGCCGCAGCGCCGTCACTGCCGGCCACAGGCGACACCTACTGGATCGACGATACCTTCACGTCCGGCCAGCCCGGCGGCGGATACCTCACGCGCTGGGACACCACCCAACACGCTTCCGGAACGCAGGCGCTCTTGCAGTACGCCACCGTCGATAACGCCTCGTTCCCCGTCAACATCGGCGACACGCTCATCGCGTACGTCCTGCTCGACTACTGCTGGCCCGGTCAGGAGATCGACATCCGCTACATCACCTCGTATAACGAGGCGAAGGGCTTCTACTGGGGCGCATCGACGTGGAACACCGCCGGCTTCACCTACATGGGACCGCTGCCGACGCCGGGGCAATGGGTGCGGCTGGAGATTCCGGCGGCATCGTTCGGGCTCGAGGACCGCTGGATCACCAGCATCGGCGCGAACGCCAGCGGCTGGTGGGATCTGATCGGAAAATCGGGGCAAGGCTGCTCGTTCCCGACCGCCGCCGCGCCTTCAATCCCGGCCGGCGACACGTTGCTGCAGGAGGATGGTCTGAACGGCAATCAGTTGAACGGCGCAATCTGGACGCCGGACCAGCATGCCAGCGGTACGTCGTCGCTGACGCTCCCGTACGCAGGCCCCGGCGACCACTGGATTGCAGTGACGAACGCCAGCCCGCCCATCCACCCGACCTTCGGCGAGAACCTCGTCTTTTACGCATTGCTCGATCCGTGCGCGCCGCCGAGCGAGCTAGCCGTGCAGTGGAACAACAATCTCGCACCGATCACCGGCATGTACTGGGGCACGCCTCACGGCTTCGAGAACGGATTCATTTACATGGGCGCGCTCCCCGCCGCCGGCGTGTGGACGCGCTTCGAAGTCCCGGCCGTGACGGTCAACGCGCAGGGGCAAACCATCTACAGCATCAAGTTCGAATGGCAGGACGGCAACGCCTTCTTCGACCACATCGGCAAAGGCGGCACCGCGTGCTACACCGCGGCCGCGGCACAGCCGACGAACTTCTCCGGGTCCGACGTCACCTGGATCGACGACGCGCTGCCGTACGGCGCCGGGTACTCGTACATCGGATGGGACGCATCGCAGAAGGCCAGCGGCACCCAATCGATGGCGCAGAGCTACGCTTCCGGCCTGCACGACATGGGGGTGACCTTCATGAATGGCGCCGGCTATCCGATTGCGAGCGGCGACACGCTGACGTTCTACGTTTTGCTCGATGAGTGCGCACCGCCGACCGAGGTCATGTTGAGGTGGCTCACATCCGGCGGTGTGACCAAGGGCGCTTACTGGGGAACTCCGCACAACCTCGGCGAAGGAGATTCTTCCGTCTCGATGGGTGCGCTGCCGCCAGCCGGTGTCTGGACGCGCATCGACATCCCGGCCAGCCAGCTCGACCTCGAGTCGACGACGATCCAGGGCCTGGACTTGATCTCGTACGACGGCCACACGTTTTTCGATCGCATCGGCAAGTCGCATTAGCAGCGGTGCAGGAGACGGGGCGAGCGGAAACGCCGCCCCGTCTCTTTGTCGCCGGCCATGCAGGTCGTCGTAAGTCGCGCCACGATGACCTTCAAGAATCCGAACCGTGTCGATGCTGGCGGCATCGGCCGTGGCGCAGGCGCGGGCGGGTCTTTCTCGCGGCCGGCGGCGTACATCTCCACGATCGCTCGATCATCAGCTGGAACTTGTCGAGCATGCTCCGTTGGACGGACACCGGCAGCGCGCGAAGATCGTCGAGGAGGCGCGCCGTCGCGATCTGAGTTTCGTCCAGCTCCCACGGCGCGATCTCGGCCTCGATGTTCCGGCCGAAGAACTCTGCCGCCGTCAGGCCGTACGCGGCCAGGAGGCGCTCGAGCTGCGCGAGCTTCAGCGATCCGATCCGGTCGCCGGTCTCGAACGAGCTGATGGTCTTTACGCCGACGCCCGAGAGGCGGGCCACATCACTCTGACTCAGGCCGCGCATGCGGCGAATTTCCCGAAGCTTCAGTACGACGTCGATGGCCATAAATGTCCTCAGCTAGGTGTCTTCGTCACGTTTCCCTCCCGCCACTCCACCAGTTGTAGAGCCGACAAATGGTCTGGTTTCGGCTCGTTTCCTGCGCCCGCCTCTCTCAGAGCCTCTCGGAAGAGATACTGTGAGAGCAGCGTTAGTTGACATAAGGTACCAGAAGGACTAAAAAGTACCAACAAGGACTTACAAGGACGCGAAAATGGCCATCAAAGCCGAACACTGCCCGTGGTGTGGGAGCAAGATCTCCCACGAAAAGTTCATCCAGATTCAGACCGCGATCCGTGACGAGGAGCGCCGCAAGCTCGCCGACGCCGTCGGTCTGGTCAAGGTCGAGCTCGAAAAGCAGCGCAAGAAAGAGCTGGCCGAGGTCAGACAGATTTTGCAGAAGGACCGCGATGCGGCGCTGGCCAGGCGGGAAGCGGAGTTCGCGCGCGAGCGCGATGCGCTGCAGAAGAAGATCGTCGAGATCAGCCGCCGTGTCGGCAAAGGCGCCGGCGAGATCGCCGAAGGCGGCGAGATCGATCTCTACGACGAGCTGCGCGGCGCCTTCCCCGAGGATGTGCTCACTCGTCGCACCGGCGGCGTTCTACTGCTCGACGTTCGCTACAAAGCCAAGTCCGCCGGCCGGATGCTGATCGCAGCCAAGCCGCGCGCCGCCTGGCAGCAGGCCTTCGTCACGAAGCTGCGGCAGGAGCAGTCGGAAGCCGGCGCCGATCACGCCATCCTCGCCACCGCGGTTTTCCCGGCCGGCAAGAAAGAGATGTTCGTCGATGCCGGCGTGATCGTGGTCGCGCCGGCGCGCGTCCGCGCACTCGTCGAAGTGCTGCGCAAGTCGCTCATCGCCATGCATGTGGCCAAGCTGAGTGACGCCGAGCGCGCCGGGAAGCTGAACAAGTTGTTCAAGTTCATCACCTCGCCGGCGTTCAAACGCAAGCTGGCCGAAGCGTCGGAACTGACCGGCGAGGCGCTGCAGATCGACGTCGACGAGAAGCGCGCTCACGATCTCACATGGAGAAAGCGCGGCACGGTCCTGACGCGTATCCGCCAGGTGTTGCGCGACATCGATACCGACGTCAGCGCCATCATCGAGTCGCGCGACGAGCAGCAGGAAGAGGGACGCGTGGCCGCGTTCCGGGTGAGGCCGCGATGAACGCCTCGCTATTCGACACCTCCGCGATTCCCTGGCAGGAACGCCGCCTCGGCCGCACCATCCTGCGGACCTACCGCGACACGCGCGATCTCTACGACGTCGTTCCGAACGAGCGGCAGCCGCGCATGGGTCCCAAAGAGGACCTCGAGCTGCAGCGGCAGATCGAGGCGAACGAGGGGATCTTCGAGCCGCTCCTCGTCGAGCCGCACCCCGATCTCGATGGCAAGTTCCGCATCGTCGACGGCGACCGTCGCTGGACGAATTCGAAGATCCTCGTCGAGCAGCAGAAGAAAGAGGAGTACCGCCGCATCCCGCTCGAGATCACCGACCGCACGCTCACGGACGACGAGCGGCTGCGCGTCTGGATCTACATCCACCGCCAGCGCAAGGGGTGGGACGCTAAGGAAAAGGAGATGGTGGCCTACGGCCTGGTGGACATCGTCGGCCGCGCCAGCGCCGCCAACATCCTCGGCGTCACCGTGCGCGAGCTCGACAAACTCGTCGACATCTACGAATTATCCGAGCGCCTCACGAAACTTCCCGAGCCGGGCGCGTCGATCACCTGGGCGCGCGAGATCAAGAACATCAACAAGAGTCTCCTCACGCCGACGATCCTCGACACGATCGTGCAGAAGGTCAACGAGAACGAGATCACGAACTCGAAAGACATCCGCAAGCTGCGCCTCGTCCTGCGAGACCCGGTCGCGAAACAGAAGTTCGTGGACGGCGCGAAACTGGACGCAGTGCTGGACGCGGTCGCGCCGCAAGAGCAGGTTCAGAAAGGGACGCTGGCGGGCGACATCCAACAACTCACCGCCGCGCTCAAACGCCACCCGTGGACCACCCTCATGGAAAGCCGCGGCGACCGCCGCCTGCTCGAGAAGGTCGATGAAGCAGAGAAGCTGTTGCGTGAGTTGAAGAAGGCCCTGGGCTGACGCTATTTCACGTACCCGTTCTTCACGCCCAAGTGCTGACTGATGTACGCGCTGAGCCCTCTGCCAAGATGCGCCAGCCGCTTCATCTCCTCCACATGCCTGCGCCCTGCACTCTCGTAGCTGTACACATACACATCCCCGCTACGAAACCGAACGCTGATTGAGTCCGGCCCTTCATCCCATTCCACGACTCCCGAATTGCCGCCGAGATTCCGGTAAGGCCGCATAGGATTTGGTGAAGCAAAACGTTAGCCGAAACCGTCGCCCACCGAGACTGCCAACCGGCTTCTGCATGTTGCGCGATGCGCAGTATGACGAGCTGCCCGTTTCGGCATCTATTCTGCGTTTCCCGTTGCATGGCGGCTCGGACAAAGCTGCGGTTCAACATCCATGTGGTGCTGCGGCGCATCCGCGTGGCGGTGGCGCAGCACGCGGACGCGGCCATGTTCGAACTGGCCGAGCGCGGTTATCGGAGCGTGTTTCAGCAACTCGTCGCTTGCATCATCTCCATCCGAACCAGAGACGAGGTGAGCCTGCCCACCGCCATCCGACTTCTCGAACGTGCACCGACGCCGGCGACGGTCGCAAAACTTTCGGTGGCCCAGATCGATGCGCTGATCCGCGCGAGCAGCTTTCACGAGGCGAAAGCAGCGCAGATCCGTGAGATCGCACGGCGTACGGTCGACGAGTTCGGCGCCGAACTGCCGTGTGACTTCCAGGTGCTCACCTCGTTCCGCGGCGTCGGCCCGAAGTGCGCCAATCTGACGATGGGCGTGGTTTGCGGCTCGGAACGGATCAGCGTCGACATCCACGTCCATCGCGTGACGAATCGATGGGGCTACGTCGCGACCCGCTCGCCCGAGGAAACAATGCGGGCACTGGAGCAGAAGCTGCCGCGCGAATACTGGATCGAGATCAACCGGTTGCTCGTCCCGTTCGGAAAACACATCTGCACGGGACACCTGCCGCGTTGTTCGACATGTCCGGTGCTGGATTACTGCCGGCAGGTAGGGGTGAGCGCGCATCGGTAGGGCGGGCACACCCGACTTTTCATCGCGCGGTGTGGTTCAACAAAAAAGCCGCCGAAGTGGCCGCTGGGTGAATCACGTCGATTGGCGGGGCCGACGGCGCTCGACCCCGCGGACGGGTGGCAGGTGTAAGGGCGTAATAGAATGAAGGCTTCTAAGGCGACACGAACGGTTGCAGTCACCTCACTGCGGTGCATCTGATCGATCTGGCATGTCTCGGAGCCGCCGGTGACTGCGTGACCAACGTCTTCCTTTCCTATTCGCGAAAAGACACGGCCTTTGTGAAGGCGCTGTACGCGGAGCTCTCCGCGCGAGGGAAGGACAGCTGGGTAGACTGGAAAGACATTCCGCCCTCGGCCGAATGGCTGCAGGAAATCCACGCCGCCATCGATTCAGCCGAAGCGCTGGTCTTCGTCATCAGCCCCGACTCGGTCCGCTCCGAGATCTGTCGAGCCGAATTACAGTTCGCGGTAAAGCGCAGGAAGCGGCTCGTGCCGATCGTCTGCCGTGAAGCTTCCGGTGTGCCCGACGAAGTGGCGGCCCTGAACTGGCTGTTCTTCGACGGAGAGGATATTTCGGCCGCCGTCGACAGGCTGATTGTCACTCTTGACACTGATCTCGACTGGATCAGGCTCCATACACGACTGCTGGTCAGGGCGCAGCAGTGGATCGACCAGGGACGTGATCACGGGTCGCTGCTCAATGGAAAAGATCTTCGGGAAGCGGAGCGCTGGCTCATCGCCACGGGTGCGGCGGAGAAGGCCCGAGACGTGTCGCCCCTTCATACCGAGTTCATTGTCGCGAGCCGGCAGTCGGCGTCTCGGCGCCAGCGTGTGTTGCTGATCGGAGTGACCGCTGCGCTGGTCGTCACCATCGCTCTTGGTCTTTTCGCGTGGCACCAGCGGAACGGCGCGCGAGCGCGAGAACTTGCCGCGGTGGCGCTCGATCAGATCCAGACCGACCCTGAGCTCGGCGGTCTGCTTGCGCGCGAGTCGGCGGTGGCGCAGGACACACCCGAATCGGAAAACGCGATCCGCCGCTCCGCCCTGGCTCTGCGGCGGCAGCGTTGGCTCATTCGCGGCGTCCATCGCGCGGCGATCATGTTCAGCGCCGATGCCGGTACGGTTTGTGCGGCCGCGATGGGTCAGGTCGCCGTTTGGAGCAGCCGCACAGGGCGGCCGTTGGTGCAGCGGAAGGTCCCGATCGGTGTCGAATCTGTGCTCATCGATCACGCACGAGCCGTTGCGACGCGCGTGGACGAGCATATCGTCCGTATTTGGGATCCCACGTCAGCGAAGACGCTCAGTGTGCTGCGAAACGACACGGGCGGCATTTTTAGCCTCTGGCCCAGTGCGGACGGGCGCCGGATAGCAACCACAACTTACGAGCCGCTGGCTATTGTGTGGGACACGGCGACTGGCGCGCGCCTGTTCGATATCCGCGATCACGGCCATCCCATCATCACCGTCGCATTCAGCCCCGATGGCCGGGCGATTGCCACGAGCTCCGACGGAGGTCCGGTAGAACTGTGGGATGGTCCGTCAGGGCGCTTTCTCTGCTCCGTCGCGGACGACACCCAGACGGAGTTTCAAACGTTTGCTGCTGACTCGCAGTCGTTCGTGACGGTCGACCGGCACATGACAGCTCGCAGCTGGAGTGTTGCCGGATGTCGAGCGAAGGCGACGTTCTCAGGCCACACGAGTGGAATCGCGCGCGCGGAGTTTTCGAGTGACGGCGTCTGGCTCGTCACGGCGAGCAATGACAACACTGCGCGCATCTGGAGAGCGAGTAGCGGCGAGTTGCTCACGACGCTCCGCGGCCACAAGGAAGCCGTCAACCGCGCGCGATTCAGCGACCGTGGAGATCTGGTGGCGACGGTTAGCGACGATCGCACATGCCGGATCTGGGACCGCGCGTCCGGAACCATCGTGGCGACACTCACCGGGCATACAGGAGCGGTGCGCGATGTCGCCTTCAGTCCGGCCGGCTCAGAGGTGATTACGACCGGAGACGATGAAACTGTGCGCATGTGGGATTTCCGCGTCCCCGACGATGTCGTGGCGCTCTCGGGTCACGCCGGGCGAGTCGACGGCATTTCGTTCACTGCCGATTCGACGCGTGTGCTGACGAGGAGCGATGACAAGACGGCGCGAGTCTGGGATGCGACCACCGGCCGTCAGGTCGCGGCTCGCGAATTTCCTGACTTCATCGACGACTCGAAGTTCAGCCCGGATGGAAAGCTCGTCGCCACCGCGAGCCGCGGACGCCCCGTTCTCGTCTGGGATACTGCGACCGGTGCGACCGTTTTCGAATTATCCGGACATCGCGCCGACGTCGTCGCTGTGAGCTTTAGTCCGGACGGGCAACGAGTCGCGACTGGCAGCAGTGATGCGACTGCGCGCGTCTGGTCGGTCCGGGACGCGGCGATGCTGTACGAGGTGCAGGGCGGGGGTCCCGTCACCGCCGTCGAGTTCAGTCCGGACGCGCGGTACCTCCTGACCGTGAGCTACGGCAGCCAACGCGGCGATGTTGCGGCGGTGCGGATATTCGACGTCGGATCCGGCAGGGCAGTCGCCGTGCTCGCGGCCCAACTCGTTACGCGCATCGCTCATTTCAGTTCCGATGGACGATTGCTGCTCATCGCCGGGCAGGACGGCATCGCGCAAGTCTTCGAGGCCGGTTCGTGGAGGTTGCGGCAGCGGCTCGCACGTCATTCAGGAGCGGTGACGGACGCCGACATCAGCCGCGACAATTTGCGCGTGCTCACCGCAGGACTCGACAAGACCGTCGGCCTTTGGGACGTCAGGCCGGGAACGCTGCGTGCGACGCTGCGGGGTCATGTAAATACCGTCGACAGGTGCCAATTCAGTGCGGACGGACACGTGGTCGCGACGGCCGGAGATTTCACTGCACGCATCTGGAACGCGACGACGGGCAAACCGGTGCTCACGCTTTACGAAGCCACCGACTTCGTGCAGGACGTCTCATTCAGTGCGGACGGCACGATGCTGGCCATTGCAGCGGCCGATCGCACCGCCCGTATCTACCCGTTTGAGCTCTTCGCGTTGATCACTGACGTGCGTGCCGTACTCGAAAGACGTCTGAGTCGAACGCTGACCGATCAGGAACGCAGACAATTCCTCCATGAGTTGCAGCCTGTCGCTCGCGTTCAGGAGTGGTTCGACGAGCACTTTTCGATGAACATCGGTTCGTAGGCGAACGTCCGCGTTCGTTAGTCGTTCCGAGCGGCTCCAGACGTTGTTCAGTTTGGCGGCTACGCGCGCCGAACACGTAGGCGTCGACGCCGACGCTGAGCATGTCAGATGCGCCCTCGCGTCTTGCGCGGCGGCGACGGCCTTCCCCGCGTCCGGCTCACCGTGCTTGATGAAACCTGCCAACTCCCACTTGGCGTAGCGACGCGGCCGCCCTTGACTTCCTACGTGATCTGTCGCCGGACCGTGAATTCACGTGGCCGGCTGGCGCAGCGACTCGCCAGAAACATTAAAGCCGCCTTTCGGCGGCTGAATGGACCTCAGAATCTGGCGGGGCCGACGGGGCTCGAACCCGCGACCTCCGGCGTGACAGGCCGGCGTTCTAACCAACTGAACTACGACCCCGCGGTCGGAACTCGCTCGCTAACCTGTGGTGTGCAGGTGGCATTCCCGAGCGACGGCGCATCCTACGGGCGCGTCCGCGGGGTGTCAAGGTCAGGCCAGGGCGAAGTCGAGGCGGAGGGTGAAGAGGGCGATCAGCCATCCGAGGAGGATGACGAAGGCTGTGGTGAGGGCGCGGTCGCGTGAGGGGGTGCGTCCGATGGCGGCGAGCCAGTAGAAGAGCGGGAAGTCGACGAGGGCGTAGCGGGCCATCGACTGCATCGAGCCGGAGCTGAGCGGCACGGCGGCGGACAGCAGCGTGTAGGCGGCGAACGACCATTGGCGGCGGATGAGGAACCAGATGCCGGCCGCGATCATTAATAGTGCGGCGACGGCGTTGAGGGCGACGAAGTTCCACGGTTTGCTGATCGTGAGCCCGCTGTGGGGGAAAGTCATCGCGAAACCGCGCGAGCGGCCCCACAGTGTTTGCGCGTGGACGAAGGCCAGCGGATCGCCGGTGTGGATGTAGAGGTAGGTCATGAAGGCGATCAGGCTGAAAGGGATTGCCAGGAGCCACAACTGCTGCGTCGAGAGGCGCTGCCGCCGCTGCAGCGGGAGCAGGAGGAGGGCGGGGAGGAGGCAGATGCCGATCACGCGCGTCGCGGCGGCCAGTGCGCCGAGGATGCCGGCGGCCCACCAGCGTTGTTTGGCGGCGGCGAGGAAACTTCCGGCGGAGAGCAGCAGGAAGAGCGACTCCGTCATCGGGAGCGACAGGAAATAGCTGGTCGGAAAGAGGGCGATGTACCAGACGGCGCGCGCGGCTTCATCGTCCGAGGCGCCCATCGCGCGAGCGGCGGCGGCGACGGCGAAGAGAGCTGCGAGCAGCGCGGCATTCGATACGAGCATCGCCAGGATACAGAAGGAACGGTCGCTCGTTCCACCGAGCGCTTTCAGAAGAATCGGATAGCCGGGGAAGAACGCCCACGTATTTTTCGGCGCGCCGCCGGCGGTCGGCGGCTCGTATCCGGTCGCGGCGATCTGGCGGTAGTACCAAGTGTCGCCGACCATGATCATGCGCTGCAACTCCGGCCACGTCCGTCCGGCCGAAAGGGAGACTTCGGTTCGCCAGATGGTGCCGTAGTCTTTCGTGACGAAGGTGATCTGTGAGCCGATGATGATCAGGAGGAAAACGAGCGCGCGGCTGACGGCAAAGGCGCCAAGAACGTCCGCACGGCTAACTGCCTCTGGCTTCATCACCACCGAGGATGATTTCACAGACGCTAGTCGTCGAGGCGGAGCGGGCCGGCATCGTCCGGCGTCTGGACGGACGCGAGGATGCGCGCAGTGCCCGATTTCGAGGGGAACACTTCGACGTGGAAGCGTCCGGTCGCATCGTCGAAGTGCACTTTTCCGGCTCGGCCTTCGGTGGCGGTGACGAACGGCATCGATGGCGCCCAGCCGTGCACGGTGACCGACTTCTCCGCCGGCGCGAATTCGAGCGTGGCGTTGAGGACGCCGTCGTCGGAGAGCTCGCTGACGCGTTTTTTCCCCAGCGGGACGAACTTGCCGGCGTCGCCGATGAAGGCGATGCCCGACTTGCCGACCGGAACGGCCACGAGGTACGACGGATCGCCGTGAATCGTCTGCGACCACGGCTCGTCGCCATGGGCCCGGCGGCCGCGGTCCGCAAGCCAGTTGTAGACGTAGACGTCGCCGCTGAGGCCCAACTTCGCCGGCGTGAAGGTGAACGTGCGGTCGTCGGTGCGCGGGTGGGCGAAGACGTAGAGAGCACGCATCGGGCCGTGATCGGTGTAGGTGAACGAGACCAGCGGCTCGCCGGCGTTGTGCGCATCGTTGAGGATGCTCTCGTCCGTCGGCACCGCCGGAACGTCCGGTTTGACGATGATGCCGTCGGGGCGCACGGCGTAGAAGAGATTCTCGGCATTCAATTCGCCGAGACGGTCGCCGACGCCGACGATCCCGGCGGAGAGCGTGGCGATGAGCGTGCTCACTTTCTCGTTGCTGCCGAAGACGTCGGTGAACGGATAGACGCCGAGTGCCGAGGCCAGGCGCGAGCTGTAGAAGAACTGGTCCCACTTATCGCGCGTGAAGACATCTTCGCTCACGCGGACTGTGGTCAGATTGCCGTACTTCGTGCTCTGCAGGAAGTGGCGCGGCGTGGCCATGCAGTACTGCATCGACAGGCCGAACATGTCGCTCATGCGGGCCATGTTGTCGACGAACGCATTTTGATCGTCGAGGTTGTAGGCGGCCGTGGCCCACTCGTCCATCCAGTCCTGTTCGTAGCCGAAGACACCCCAATCGCGCAGGTTCGTGCCGACGGTCATCCAGTAGGCGGGATCGACGATGACGTTGTTGGACATCTTGTACTTCTGGCGGTACGGACTCTTTGCGTCGATCCAGCGCGCGTGCGTGATGAGCGGCAGTCCGAGGTCTTTCTGAAAGCCGCCGAGACCTTTGGGAAAGATGTCGGGGTGCGCTTCGTAGCGGGTGATTCCTTCCGGATTCCAGGGAGGATAGTGGTTCCAGTGGCCGTCCTCGCCCTTCGGATACCACCAACTGTCGATCTGCATGTAGCCGAGCGCGAGGCCGGCTTTGGCGAATTCGTCTTTCACCGCCAGCAATGTGCCGGTGTAGCCGAGCGAATCCTCGTAATCGTAGTAGTAGCCGGCGCCGTTGTCGGTCCAGTAGCCGAGCGACTTCAGGCTTGGATCGGCGTCGTTCGCGGGACGCACTTTGCCATTCAGATCGGTCAGCGCGTGGCCCCAGTCGTCGAAGGCGCGATTGATGCCGTTGGCAACGACGAGGAGCGTGCGGTGCGCCAATCCACGCGGGATGTCTTTGATGCGCGGGTTGATGCGGCTCTCGATCTCGTTCGCGCCGGTGAGGTTCAGATTCGCGACCATGAAATCGGAAGCGGGGGAAAGCAGGAACGAGTGTCCGGCGTCGTCGAAGTAGACCCACGGACCTTCGGCGCCGGAGAGGTCGAAGTGAAACTGCGACCACTTTCCGCGGAAGGAGAGGCGTCCGGGAACCTCGGGAGAGACGGAGAGTTTCGGGAAGCCGTCGCCGTTCGCGGTTGCGGTTGTATATCGATCGGTGAAGAGCACCGCGGCGCGATTCGCATACGCGCGGATCGATCCCTCGCGACTGCCGAATGTAAATGCGATCTCGTGATAGTCGCCGATGCCGTCGTGACCTTCGACGGTTTTGAGCGCCGACGGCGATGCCGGCAGCTTTCCAGTGAAAACCCACAGCGGATCGTTCGTCCGGATCGCGTAGTGGCCGTTTTCTTCGACGGTGATGGTGACGCCGGTGGAGACCTCGTGAATCGTCTCGGCGTGAAGAGGGACGATCGCCAGGAGAAGCAGGGTCGCGGCGAGTGCACGAAGCACACGCGCAGACGAATACAACGGGGCTGCGAGCCCGGCAATCGCGCCTGTCATGGGGAAGTTGGTTGATTGGAACCGGGCGCGATTGTAGAGGATGACTTCCGTATCGTCGAGAAGAATTTATGGGGCGGTGATGCCGAAGGCGTAGATGTTCCCGTAGAGATCGCCGACGTAGGCATGGCCGCGGGCGATGGCCACGCCGCCGAATCCCCACGCCTTCATCTCGTACGACCAGAGAAGCGCACCGGTGGCAGCGTCGAGCGCGGCCACGGTCTTGCCGCCCGCAGCGAAAACGACGCCGTTGGCGAACGACACGGGACCGACCACCGGACCGTTGAACGTGTGCTGCCACAAGATTTTGCCGGTCGCCGGATCGACGGCGCTGACCGCGCCAAAGACGCTCGGATCGATGGTGTCGCGCGGGATGCCGCCGCCGACGTAGAGCCGCTTGCCGTCGAACGCCGCCGTCGACAGCGTCCCCTGACCCTGCTGCGGAACTTCGCCGCCAACGGCGATCGGCGCGATCCAAACCGGACCGGCGGCCAAGTTGTCGCGATCGAAGGCGTAGTAGCCGCCATCCTTCTGACCGGCTCCGACGAGTTGCCGTCCCTTCGCGTCGCTGAAGAGCGTCGGCGACGAGCCCCAGTCGGCGTCCCAATAGGCGCCGGTGTCGTTCGGCAGTTTCCAGCGATCTTCGATTTCGAACGTGTCGATGTTGAGCCGGACCATCGAGAAGGAGTCGCCGTCGTCGAACGAGTGCGCCGAGCCGGTGGTAACGAAGATGCCGCCACGTTGCGTATCGACCGCCGGCGACGTCCACACCCCGCCCCCCACCTTATCCTCGGGGACAAAATAGCTGGACTTCAACTCGACGCCGGTGGCGGGATCGAGCGCCACCAGCGCGCCGCGCGGGAAAGGGTTGTCGCAATTGCTGGCGATTCCCTGGATCACTTTTCCGCCGGCCACCGCGGGCGAGCACCAGCCGTAGTAGCCGCCGGTGGCGGAGTTGTCGCCGAGGGATTTCCGCCAGATGACGGAGAGGTCGTCGGCATTCAGGGCATAGAACGCGTCGTCCCCGCCGGCGAGGTAGATGATGTTGTCGACGATGGCCGCGGACGAGGTGATGCCGAGAACCGCCGGGTTGCAAATGTCGGCCTTGGTCTGGCCGAGGTCGATCGAAGCGATGACGTCGCCGGTGATCGCATCGAGCGCCCACTCGTTGCCGCCCCAGTCGCCGATGTAGACCTTTCCGCGCGCGACGGACGGCTGGGACGCGATCGGACCGCTGAGCGTTCGCGACCAGAGCAGGTGAAGGTTGCCGGCGGTCGTCGGGGAAAGAATCTGCTCCCCGACGGCCACGCCGGTCATCGAATTCGAAGCGCAGTAGCGCGGCCAGTCGTTCTCCGGACCGCGCGTCGGACGCCGCCGGACGATCGAGTCCGGCCGAATCATCCTCGCGGCGTCGACGGCTACCGTCGCAAAACAACACAGCAGGGCACCGGCGACTGCCCGGTGTCTTTTCATCCCACGCATCACCCGATCTCCTGACTGGCCCTCCGCATCCCTCTGCTGTGCCCGGATGCGGCCACCTTCAATAGACTGGCCAACAGCACTTCCGTTACAGAGGAAGGTGTGTCGATTGGGTGACAGTGGTTATTTATAGGGAGGGAGAGCGGAGCCTGAGGTTATTTCTTCCACTCTTTCTCAAAGGTAAGCAGGAGATCGTTCTGGCTGAGAGCCTGCTCCAGAAGACCAAGAATCGTGCGAATTCGCGTGACGTCAAGGGAGGCTCGGCGCTCGTGGATGACGCTACGAATGTCTTCGATGTCTTTCGCGCGGCTGGCCAGCACCTTCGCGATGATCAGATCCTCAGCCGTGATCACTGGAATCAACACTCCATCAACGTCCACCGGCACCGCTCGCGCCTGGAAATCTTCTTCTAATCCCGGTCCGGCGAGTACCACGTCAAGAGGGAGCCGGCTCGTCGCGTGACGAAATGGGAGCACGCGAATGCGCAACACGAGCTCAGAATCGTCGAACAGGAGATCAAAGCCGTGGCGGCGCATCACTGCCGTAAAGGCGTCAAGGAGTGCAGGATCAATCGACGCGGTCACATCGACGTCAGCGCTAAGACGCGGGCTGCCCCATGATCGCGGCCTGTGCACCGAAGAGGTACCAGCGGATACCGGCCTTTTTCATCGCGGCCGACAGGTCACGAAGAAGATCAGCGACCGCTTTTTGCGACACGACGGAGGTTCTCCGCGACGCGAAGGTGAACAGCGAGGTCGTCGAGTCGATCGCTGGTCGACGGCCAGTCGGAATTGAGAGAGCGGACGTGCTCCCGAAGTTCGTCACCGACGCGCAAGGCATCCGCCGCAGTCATCTGCGATCGCTGTTCAGACCATCGGCGCCGTTTCGATTCCGCAATCGCGTTCCAGTCGCGGCGCGCAAAGGCGATCAGGTCTTCGTTTCTCACCGCGGCAGAATAGCAAAATGGTGACGTGGCGGCAGACGGTCAAACGTACGCCGGCAACATCGTCGCATCCGCCAGCCGCGGCGCGTTCGCGTCCTTCGCTGACAGCACCGGCTCTTTGATCGGCCAATCGATGCCGATGGCTGGATCGTTCCAGAGGATCGAACGGTCCGAAGGCGCGTCGTAGAGCTGCGTGCATTTGTAGACGAGATCCGAATCGTCTTCGAGAGCGCAGAACCCGTGCGCGAAGCCCGGCGGGACCCAGAGCATGAGTTTGTTCGCGTCGCTCAGCTCGAGTCCGAACCATTTGCCGAATGCGGGCGAGCCGCGGCGGATGTCGACGGCGACGTCGAAGATCGCGCCGCGCGTGCAGCGCACCAGTTTTCCCTGCGCGTTCGGCTCCTGGTAGTGCAGGCCGCGCAGGACGCCGCGCGCGGAACGCGAGTGGTTGTCCTGCACGAAGACGTCGGTGATTCCGGCGTCGCGCAGGATGTCGGCGCGGTACGTCTCCATGAAAAAGCCGCGGTCGTCGCCGAAGACCTTCGGCTCGATGAGCAACACGCCCGGCAGGCTTGTTTCGCGAATGTGCAAGGGCGGGGATGATAGCAAGTAGCCGGCGCGTTCCGTGTTCCGTGGTCAATCAGGAGCGGGTCACCGACAACTGACCGCGACTTTGCGGTATTGTTTCCCTATGCGCGCGCCTTTCGCATTCACTTCGAACGCCGTTGCGAGCCAGGCATCGGACGCGTTGCGGGTCGTCGTCGTCAGCAGCGCGCCGCTGGTGCGCTCCGGACTGCGCACGATTCTCGGCGCATTCGATGACCTCGATCTGACCGAAGCCGATCCGACGCGGCTGCGTGTTTTGAACGCCGACGTGATGATCTGCGACGGCGTCCTGCCCGACGTCGACGTCCCCGCGCTGGTGCTCGTCGTCGACGCCGCCGGCGCCGCGGACGCGCTCGCGTCCGGCGCGCGCGGCGTACTCGCGCGAACGGCCGCGCCGCGCCGCATGCATGCAGCGTTGCACGCCGTCGCGGAAGCGGAAATCGTCATCGATGACGCGTTCGCCGATCACCTGCTCCGGCACACGCGCGCCGAGGTCGAGATGATCGAGCCGCTGACGGCGCGCGAGCGCGAAGTGCTGCGCCTCCTCGCCTCCGGCCTGACCAACAAGGAAATCGCGCAGCGCCTCGGCGTTACCGACCACACCATCAAGTTCCACGTGAACGGCATCCTCGGCAAGCTCGGCGCGGCCACGCGTACCGAGGCCGTGGTGGAAGCGGCGCGGCGCGGCATCATCGCGGTGTAGCGAATGACAGAGCAACTCACGCCGGACGCTGACGAGGCGACAGAACGGCGCGAGTGGCACCTCGCGGGCATCGTTTTCTTCGCCCTGATCGCGCTGGTCATTCTTTACGAAACTTTCGTCATCCTCGAGCCGTTTCTCGCGCCGATCATCCTCGGCGCAGTGCTGGTCACGGTGACGTTTCCGATCTACCGCCGCCTCCGCGAACGGATGCACGGCCACGCCAATCGCGCCGCCTCGGTGATGCTCGTTCTGATCACGTTCGTGATCCTGCTGCCGGCGATTCTGATCATCGTCCTCCTCGTGCAGGAGGCGAACATGGTCGTGAAGCATCTGCAGTCGGGCGATGCCGAGCGCGCGCTGCAACGCCTCGACATCGGCAATCGCATGCCGTGGATCAAGCGGATCGCGCCGAATTTCGATCCGGCTGCAATCAGTCCGGCGCACGTCATCGTTCCGGTCGTGCAGAAAGCGCCGGCGTGGGTCGCACAGCATGGCGCCGCGGTCATCGGTGGCATTGCCGGCGTCGTGATCGGCATCGGACTTCTCCTCCTTTCCGCGTTCTTCTTTTATGTGGAAGGGGAGACGATCGTGGCCGAGGCCGAGACGCTGTCGCCGTTGCCGGCGAGGTACACCCGGCAGTTCGCGGAGAACTTCAAAGCCGTCGTCGACGCCACGTTTCGCGGGCAGGTCATCACCTCGGTGACGCAGGGGATCTTTATCGGAGCCGGTCTGGCGATCGCCGGAGTTCCCGGCGCAATCCTGTGGGGCGCCGTGGCCACGGTGTTGTCGCTGCTTCCGATCGTCGGCTCCGCGGCCGTCTGGATTCCCGCAGCGCTCTGGCTCTACATCACCGCGACGATGGGCGAGCGCTCGTATTTCGGCGTGATCTTCCTGACGATCTGGGGCGTGATCATCGTCCCGATCATCGAGCACGTGATCCGGCCGTGGGCGATGAAGGGGAAGATGCAACTCCCCGCCATCCCGCTCCTGGTCTCGGTCCTCGGCGGGATGGAAGCCTTCGGTTTCGTTGGCCTCGTAATCGGCCCGTTGGTGTTCTCGCTGCTGATGTCGATCATCGACATCTACAAGCAGTCGTTCAGCATTCCGGTTAGCGAAGGCGAGATCGCGTAAGCCGCGACGCCGCTGATTGCAGCAGCCATAGTGCGCCGAGCGCCGCCATTGGCAGGATCAGCGGCTCGATCGAAAGCCGATGCCGTCCTTCGACGTAATAAATACTCTGGCCACACGAGACGAGAAACGCCATCGCCGAGAGAAACCAGACGTCGAAGCGCCGGCAGATCGCCGCACCGGCGATCCAGAGGAGCAGCAGCGCCATCCACCACATCACGTAAACGAGTTTCGCGGCCGGCGAATACGAGATGCCCCACTGCGGCGAAAACCACCAGAAGTACGCGAGGCGGTTGCCGATACGGACGATGGCCGCGGCCGGATCGCGGCGGATGTACGTTTTCGCGTCGTCGAAAAAGATCCGGTCGCGCGTGAGCTCGTCCGTGCCCCGGATCCGTTTTTGAAATTCGGGCGGCGCCTGAAAATGGATCGGCGTTCCCGAGCCGTCGATGGCGGAGCCGGTCGTATAGGGATTGTGGCCGAGCCAGAATACGAAGCCCGATCCGCTGCGGGTGAGCACGAAATGGTGCAGCACGATGGCGTTGCGGATCGTCCACGGCGCGATGACGGCGAAGGTCAACGCGATGACGGCGGCGCATCGCCCGAGGCGTGTTTTCAGCGTGTTGCTCGTTCGCCATGCGATCCACACCAGCGGCAGCAGGAACAGCAGGATCGTCGGCCGGGTCAGCACGCCGAGGCCGATGACTGAGGCGGCAGTCAGTGCGCGCCGCAGAGTCGGAAGCTGGCGATACCGGATGATCGCGCCGCCCGCGGCGACGAAGAAGAACGTGTCGAACACGAGCGGATGCAGGATGCAGCTGTAGCGGATGAAGCCGGGATGCATCGCCATCAGCAGCGCCGCCACGACGCCAGCATCCCCTCGGCTGCTGGCGAGTGTCGCGACGCGGCCGAGCAGCCATACGGTCGTCGATGCGACGAGTAACTGCAACAAAACCATCGCCATAACGCTGTGGTTCGTGACTAGATACACGGCCGCCGCGATGAACGGATACATCGGCTCGGCGTACGCCTGAGCCGTCAGCGGATCGTGCGGGTACGTGAAGGTGAACTGGTGATGCTCCACCAGGTTCGTGGCAATCTGCTCGGTCTCCCACACCTGCGGCGCGCGCAGTTCGCCCGTCGCCGCCGCGTACACAAGACGTAACGCGAAGGCGAGGACGGCGATGGCGATGAGCGCGCGTTGGGAGCGGAGCATACGAACCGTTAGCCACCTTTCATGATGATCGGCGGCTGCGACTTCTTGAGGTCGCGCACGAGGCGGTCGAAGGCCGCGGTGTAATCGTCATGCGATTTCCATTTACGGAAGTCGCCGATGTGGCGCTTGCGCCGGATGTCCGCCGCCCACGGCTGGTTCGACGTGAAGCCTTCCTCGTCGATGGCGATGGGAAAGAGGACATCCTTCCCTTCTTTTTGCTCGCGCTCGATCGCCGACTCCACTTCCGTCTCCACCCAATCGCTGTTGACGGAGTTGGCGGAGAGGATGATCACCAGCTTGTCGTGGATGCGGATGGATTCGTCGATGCGCGAACGGAAACGGTCGCCGATCTTCAGCTCCTCGGGGGCGAACCACGTGCGGATGTTCTTTCCCTGCAGATCGTTATAGAGGCGGCGCGCGAACTCGTCATCTTTGGAGGAGTAGCTGAGGAAGCAGGAGTAGTACTCAATCGCTTTGCCGACGAGAGATGCGGCGTACTGAATGAACTCCTCGGGGGCACCGCCCGTGCGCAAAAAGGATGTGGGAAGGCCACCCGATTCGAAGAAGGTATCGATGCCGATCGTGTTGTTACGTGAATTGTTAATGTCGTCGAGGCCTCGCACGTCACGCATTGAAGAGCCCGCGAAGGTATTACGAAGGAGCGAGGCGGCCGTGAAGTCACTTCTGTCCAGGGTGCACCAATGGAAGGCGCTATAAGCAACCTCTGAACTTTTGAAATTCGTTCTCTTTAAATCTGAAAAAAAGAAACTGATGTCCGTGAGAGCGGCTTTCTCAAAAGAACAATCGTCACAAATCGCACCCTCGACACTTACCTCGTTCAGTTGCGCTTGTGAGAAGTCTGCCGCGCGTAAGTTGTATTCATCAAGCGAGACTCCGTGTAGCACTAGTGCTGTCAGATCGGGACGATCTGTGGATCCTTTCCGCCACGCGTTCCACGCCTCGGCCCCCTCCTTCAACTTCTTCACATGTTCCGGATTCGCCATCCCCGAAGTCTACTGCCGTACGAAATTTGCCGTCGTTCGGTGCGTTTCGGCATCTAACCTTCGTAACTGTTGTCCGTCCAATACGTCGAATCGCATGAACGTGAAAGTTCTTCTCTCGTGCGCGGTAGCCATCGTGGCATTCGGGTGCTTCTCCGGGTATCGCTCGGAATCCGATGCGAAATCGCTGCGGGTCAGGCGCGGGACGTTTGCGAGCGATGTCGTCATCACCGGCGAGTTGCGGGCGGCGCGCGGTGAGGAGTTGGCGGTGCCGCGGCTGCCGCAGTGGCAGACCTCGATCAAGTGGATCGCGCAGGACGGCATCGAGACGAAGAAGGGCGATCGCATCGTCGAGCTCGACAACTCCACTTTCTCCACGAACCTCGACGCCAAGCGTCAGGCGGTAGCCCAGGCCGAGCAGCAGTTGCAGCAGAAAGAGGCGGAGTGGAAGGCCGACACGCTCGACAAGCAGCTCGACGTGGAGCGGAAGCGGTCCGATTACGACAAGGCCAAGCTCGATGCCGCGGTGCCGAAAGAGATCATTTCGCAGCGCGACTTCAACGACCGGCAGATCAAGTTCAAACGCGCCGAGGTCGAGTTGGCGAAGGCGGTGGACGTGCTGAAATCGCAGCGGACTTCCGTCAAATCCGATCGCGACAATCTTCTGCTCAGTTTGCAGAAAGCGCATCGCGAGCTCGGCATCGCCGAGAAGGCCATCGATGAGCTGATCCTGCGCGCGCCGCATGACGGCATCGTGGTGATGCGCGATCATCCGTGGGAAGGGCGCCGCCTGCAGGAAGGCGACAGCGTTTTCGTCGGTATGCCGCTGGCGCAGTTTCCAGAGATGTCGTCGCTGCAGGTCGAAGCCGATTTACCCGACGTCGATGACGGCCGCATCGGCGCCGGGATGCCGGCCGCGATCGTGCTCGATGCCTATCCGAACATGGTCTTTCCCGGCCGCGTTCGCGCGATTTCCGCGGTGGCGCAGGAGAGCAGCCGCACGTCGCTGCGCCGCGCCTTCCGCGTGATCGTCGCGCTCGATCGTCTCGACCTCGGCCGGATGCGTCCCGGACTCTCGGCGCGCGTGGTCGTGCATGCGATGCGGCAGCCGAATGCGCTGCTGGTGTCGCGCGCCGCCATCGATTTTTCCGGCAAGAAGCCGCGCGCGTATCGCGCGGACGGCAAGCTGGTCGACGTCGTTCTCGGCGCGTGCAATGCGCAGGAGTGCACGGTGAAGAGCGGATTGAACGAAGGGGAGACGCTCGGGCATGCGTAGAAAATCGTTGCTGGCCATCGGCATCGCCATCGCCGCCGTGCTCGCGGGCGCGGGGTGGACGCGCAACAAACTCGCGGCCGATCGTCAGGGCGACTGGGTGCGCGTCACGACCGGCGATCTCGTCACCGGCATCGACGTCACCGGCACGCTGGCCGCCGTCGATTCGGGCAGCTTCGGTCCGCCGCAGGTCAACGATGTGTGGGACTTCAAGATCTCGATGATCGCCCCCGAGGGCACGGACGTGAAGGTCGGCCGTCCGGTCCTCGGCTTCGACACCACCGAGCTGCAGAAACGGCTCGACGAGAAGAGCGCCGAGAGCGAACAGGCGCGCAAGGAGATCGAGAAAGCGCGCGCCGATCTGGCGTTGCGGCGAGAAGACGAGAAGCTCAAGCTGGCCGACGCCGAGGGGCGTCTGCGCAAGGCGGAGTTGAAGCTGCAGGGGCCGTCGGAAATCGTCAGCATCAAAGATCGCAAGCAAGTCGAGCTCGATTTCGGACTGGCGAAGCAGGAGACGGAGTCGATCCGGCAGCGCATCGCATCGTTCGAAAAGGCGGCCGCGGCGCAGATCGCGCTGTTGACCAGCAAGCAGCAGACGGCGCAGGCGGTGGTGACGTCGACGCAGAATTCGATCAAGGCCATGACCATCCTCGCGCCGCGCAACGGCACGATCGTCTACGTGACGAACTGGCGCGGCGACAAAAAGAAGGTCGGCGACAGCTGCTGGCGCATGGAGCGCGTGCTCGAGATCCCGGACCTGTCGCGGATGATGGCCAAGGGCGAAGTTGACGAAGCGGATGCGGGCAAGGTCGCGGTTGGGCAGCGGGTGATTTTCAATCTCGACGCGCATCCGGACGAGGAGTTCGCCGGCACGATCAAGGAAGCGTCGCGCACGGTAGCGCAGCAGCAGGGGACGAAGGATCCGATCAAGGTGCTCAAGGTGAACATCGTCCTCGACCGCACCGATCCGGCCAAGATGCGTCCCGGCATGCGCTTCCACGGCACGGTGGAGTTGGGCCGCGCGAAGAGCGCGCTGCTGATTCCGCGTAATGCGGTCTTCGTCACCGATCGCGGTCCGGTCGCGTACCGCCGCGGCACGTTTTCAGTCACCGCCATTCCGCTGAAGCTCGGACGCGAGAATGAAAAGTCGGTGGAAGTGCTCAGCGGACTGACCGCCAGCGATCGCGTGCTCGTTCCGAAGAGCGCGGATAAGGATCAACAGAAATCGTGAGACGCGCGGCCCTGCTCGTATTGCTTGCTGCGAGCTGTCGTCAAGCCAGCGACGTCCCCACCTTTCGCGTTGAAGCCGTCCGCTTCGCGCGGCGCGTGACCGCCGACGGCAATCTGAAATCGACGAAGGCCACGCCGCTCTCCGCGCCGCATGACGCGCCGGGGCAACTCAAGATCGCCTGGATCGTTCCCGACGGCGCGGTGCTGAAGAAAGACGAAGTCGTGGTCCGTTTCGATCCGACCGACTTCGAAACGCAACTGCAGGCCGGACGCGAGGATCACGACACCGCCGGCAACAAGCTGTTCAAGACCGACAGCGAGGCGTCGACGACGCGCACGAACTTGCGCCGCGATGCGCGTCAGGCTACCGACGAGTTGCTGGCCGCGCGGCAGTTCAAATTCGACGACGCCGAGATTTTCTCGCGCTACCAGCGCGTCGAATCGGAGATCGATCAGACGCTGGCCAGCCATAAGAAAGAGCACGCGGAAGGCGTCCTCGGCGTTCGCGCCAAACTCTCGGCAGCCGATCGCGACATCGTCAACATCGAGCAGCGCAAGGCAGACCTCAAAATTCGCAACGCCGAACAGGGGCTGCACTCGCTGGAGATGCGCGCGCCGTACGACGGCATCCTCGTCCTGCAGCACGACTGGCGCGGCGACGTCGTGCGCGTCGGCGATACGGTCTGGCCGGGAAGTCCGATCGGCGAGATTCCCGATCTCAACTCGATGAAAGCCGAGGTTTTCGTGCTTGAGGCGGATGCGGCGGGGCTGGCGGTCGGCGAGAAGGCGATGCTGACGATCGAAGGAAAGCCGGGCTCGATCATCACCGGCAAGATCTCGCAGGTCGACAAGCTCGCGCGCCCGCGCTTTCCGCGCGTGCCGGTGCAGTACTTCGGCGCCACGATCACGCTCGATCACACCGATCCGTCGCTGATGAAGCCGGGCGCCCGCGTGCGCGCCGTGCTCGACGTCGAGAATCGCGACGGCGCCTTCTCCATCCCGCGCCAGGCCATCTTCGAAAAGCAGGGAAAGAAGCTCGTCTACCGCAAGCGCGGCGACAAGTTCGACGCGGTGGCGATCGAGATCGGCTCGTCGTCGGCTGGACGCGTCGTCGTCACGAAAGGCCTCGCCAAAGGCGACGAGATCGCGCTGCGCGATCCCACCGAGGAAAAAGATGCGTAGCTCGTCATCATCATGACCACGCCCGAAACCTTCACCACCGCGCTGCAGAATCTGGCCACGCACAAGCTGCGCACGGCGCTGACGATGCTCGGGATGATTTTCGGCGTCGGCGCGGTCATCGCCATGCTGTCGATCGGCGCGGGCGGCGAAAAGAAAGCGCTCGAAGCGATCGGACGCCTCGGGCTTCGCAACGTCATCGTGCGCGCGAAGACGGTGAAGCCGGAGGAGCGCGCCGAGCTGCGCAAGAAATCGCTCGGCGTTTCGCTGCGCGACGGTGAGGCCATCAGCGAGGCCGTGCCGCGCGTGGAGATGGTCCTGCCGCGCGTCGAGGTGAAGCCGTACAAGATCATCGCGCCCGGCGCCAAAGCCAAAGCAAAAGTCCTCGGCGTTTCCTGGCGCTATCCGAAAGTGGCCACGGTATCGCTCGCGGACGGGCGCATGTTCGACCAGCGCGACGAGCAGGAGTACGCGCAGGTCTGCGTCATCGGCCAGGAAGTGCGACGCAGTTTGTTCGGATATGGCCCCGCGATCGGCAAGCACCTCAAGGTCAACGACGTCTGGCTCGAAGTGATTGGACTCTTCGCCGGCGAGGAACCGGGAAGCGCGCCGTCGAAGGACGTGCCGGTCGCCTCGAACGCGCAGGATATCTGGATTCCCGTCTCGACCGCGATGCGGAAGTTCGACCGCGATCCGCTCGATGCGCCGGTCGACGAGCTGCTCGTGCAGGTGCAGGAGGGCGTCTCCACGCGCGACGCGGCAACGCTGATCCGTCCGCTGCTCGAACGCCTGCACGGCGGCGCGGACGACTACGAAATCGTCGTCCCCGAGGCGCTGCTCGAACAGAGCCGGCAGACGCAGAGGATCTTCTCGATCGTGATGGGATCGATCGCCGGCATCTCGCTCCTCGTCGGCGGCATCGGCATCATGAACATCATGCTGGCCTCGGTGCTCGAGCGCACGCGCGAGATCGGCATCCGCCGCGCCATCGGCGCGCGCAAGCAGGACATCAAAGCGCAGTTCGTGATCGAGTCGTTCACCATCAGCCTGATCGGCGGCGTCTCCGGCATCATCATCGGCGTGATCCTGGCCAAGCTCGTTGCTGCCTACGCCGGATGGCCGACCGTGATCACGATCGGGTCGCTGCTGCTGTCGTGCGGCGTGTCGATCACGGTCGGGCTGGTGTCCGGGATCTATCCAGCGGCGAGAGCCTCGGAGTTGAATCCGATCGAAGCGCTTCGGTACGAGTGATCGTTGTCATCTAGAGCCGCCGGAGGCACATAGCCGCGGAGCGGCTTCAGAGGATAGCGAGGGGTGAGAGCGAAGCGAACACCCCTCGAAATCGAACGCCCACGACTCGTGCCGCGTCAGCGGCACCGGAAAAATGTGACACTCCATCCAGTGCCGCTGACGCGGCACACTTCGTTTTCGACTTTGGTTCGAGGGGTGCGAGCGATGAAGCTGCTCGCACCCCTCGCTATCCTCTGAAGCCGCTCCGCGGCGGGAGCCGGCGAACCCGCAGACAGTTTTCCCGTAACTAACTTCTCGAACCCGCCGGCGTCCAAGCGCCCAGGAGGAGTTATGAAGGTAATCCGCGTAATTGCCGTCGTCGCTGTTGCCGCCGTGTCGCTGGCCATGCTTCCGAGTGTGCAGGCGCTCCCGTACTTCGGCATCGATTGGCCGGATGCACCGCCCACCCCTCCCGTCCCGCCCGCTCCTCCCGCGCCGGCGATGGCGTCGATGTACGTGGTCGCCCCGGCGGTTCCTGCGCCGCCAGCACCGCCCGCCCCTCCCGCGCCCGCCAGGGCCTCGGCGTACGTGCCCGCGCCGCCCGCGGTGCCCGTTCCTCCCACGCCGCCCGAGCCGTGGACTTACGAACGCGATGACGATGGCGACAAGTACGTCCTCTCCGCCGGCGACATGAACGTCATCAATGGCGACGGCGACACCGACGTGTACGACATGCGCCGCGCGTATGGCCGCCGCTTCTTCTGGTTCCGTCACGACGGTCAGGCGTATGTCGTCCGCGATGCGGCGTCGCTCGACGTTCTCACCGATCTCTATCGTCCGCAGAGCGACCTCGGACGCGAGCAAGGCGCGCTCGGGCGGAAGCAGGGCGAACTCGGGCGCAAGCAGGGCGAGCTCGGACGCCGCCAGGGAGAGATCGGCCGCGAGCAGGCCCGCCTCGGCATCGAAGAAGCGCGCCTGGCTCTGCGCTTTAACGATGACGACGATCCGACGGTTCAGTCGCGCCGCCGCGAGCTCGAACGCCGCCAGCGCGAGCTGTCGCGCAAGCAGGACGACCTCGGCCAGCAGCAGTCGGCGCTCGGCCGCGAGCAGTCGAAACTCGGCGAAGAGCAATCGCGCCTCGGCGATCGCCAGACGAAGTTGAGCCGCGAGATCGAACGCAAACTCCAGCCGATGCTCGATGACCTGATCCGCAAAGGCATCGCGGAAAGAGTGCGTTGATATAGTTTCTGTCATTCCTCGCCGCGCTTTACCCCTCCGGGGTGCCGCCGGCTTGGAATGACAGGTTCTCCGGAGGTTTTTCAGAATGCTCGTTCGCCGCGTCACGATTGCTGTTCTTCTCATCGCCGCGTCCGCGGCAGCCGCTTCGTTCCCGCCGATCAATTACCGGCATCGCACGCTTCCGAATGGGCTCGAGGTCTACTCGATCGAGGATCACGCGACGCCGACGGTTGCGATCAACGTCTGGTATCGCGTCGGCTCGAAGAACGATCCCGAGGGGCGGAGCGGGTTCGCGCATCTCTTCGAACACATCATGTTCAAGGCTACGGCGCACATGAAGTCCGAGATGATGGACCGGCTCACCGAGGACGTCGGCGGGATGAACAACGCGTACACGCATCCCGACCGGACCGTTTATTACGAGGTTGTGCCGTCGAATTACCTTCAGACGCTGCTGTGGGCGGAAGGGGAGCGGATGGGATCGCTCACCGTCGACGAGGCAAACTTCAAGTCCGAGCGCGACGTCGTCAAAGAGGAGTACCGCTTCCGCGTCCTCGCGCCGTCGTACGGCCGTTTCAACAACGCGCTGTCGAAGGATTCGTACGCGGTGCATCCTTACAAGCGGCCCGGCATCGGCTCGATTGAAAATCTCGACGCGTCGACGCTTGCTGACGTGCAGGCCTTTCATTCGACGTACTACCGCCCCGACAACGCGGTGTTGATCGTGGCCGGCGATCTCGATCCGAAGCAGTTCGACGCCTGGGTCGATCGTTACCTCGGCGCGGTGCCGAAGCCGTCGACGGCGATTCCGCGCGTCACGGTCAAGGAGCCGGCGCGCACGGAAGAGAAGCACTTCGAAGAGCATGGCGCGAACGTGCCGCTGCCCGCGGTCGGCCTTACCTGGCTGATTCCGCCGGCGCAGAACGACGACACCGAGGCGCTGCAAATCGCGTCGACGATTCTGTCCGAGGGCGATTCGTCGCGGCTGTATCAGGCGCTCGTCTACAAAAAGCAGCTCGCGCAGCGGGCCAGCTCGAACGCCGACACGCGCGAAGACACTGGCCTCTTCACCGTCACCGCGGTCATGGCCAGCGGCAAGAAGACGGAGGATGGCATCGCCGCGCTGCGCCAGGAAGTCGACGCGCTCGGCGCGAAACCAGTCGGCGCGGCGGAACTGGAGAAGGCGAAGAACCTGATCATCACCGGCGCGTTGCGCGAGCGCGAAACGAACGACGGCAAATCCGGCGCGCTCGGCGAAGCGATCACGCAGTTTCACGATCCAACGTACGTGAATCGAGGTCTGGAGCGATTGCAGGCCGTCACCGCCGCCGACGTCCAGCGCGTCGTGAAGAAGTATCTGATCGATGCGAAAGCAGTGGTCATCACATACACGCAGGAGGCCAAATGAAGACGACGCTGATCACCGCCGCCGCATTGAGCCTCGCGCTGCTCCCTGCGTTCGCGCAGGTCGAAACCACGCCACCTCCGCCCGCCGCGCCGCGGCAGTTGCAGATCCCGAAGCCGGTCGAGAAGACGCTCGCGAACGGACTGCGCGTCATCGTGATCGAGAAAAAAGGCGTGCCGCTCGTCGCGGCGCGGCTGCTCATCAAGAGCGGCGGCGAAGCTGATCCTGCCAATCTGCCGGGCCTCGCCGACACGACCGCGTCGTTACTGACCAAGGGCACCACCACGAAGTCCGCCGAGGAGATCGCGCGCGGCATCGAAGCACTCGGTGCGACGCTCGACACCGGCGCCGGATGGGATGAATCCTCGGCCGATGTCAGCGTGATGTCGTCGCAACTTCCGCAGGCGCTCGGATTTCTCGCCGACGTCGTGCGCCATCCAACGTTTAAGCAGGAGGAGATCGATCGCCTGCGCCAGCAGAACATCGACGCGCTGTCGGTGGCGATGAAGCAGCCCGGCCGCCTGGCCAGCTTCGTCATGGCGCATGTCATCTTTGGTGCGGGGCCCTACGGCCACAACCTCGGCGGCACGCCGCAGTCGCTCGCCGCGATCAAGCGCGACGACATCGTCGCCTTCCATCGCAACTACTACCGTCCTGATGCCGCCATTCTCGTCCTCGGCGGCGACATCGCGCCGGCCAAGGCATTCGCGATCGCGCAGGAGCTTTTCGGTGGATGGAAGCCGTCGCCTGGCTCGCACCCGATGCCGGCAGCGTGGCTGAAAGGGTTTCCTTCACCGCACGTCGTCGTGATCGACATGCCCGCCGCGGGACAGGCAGCGGTCGTGGTGGGACGTCCGGGCCTTGCTCGCAACGATTCCGCGTATCACCTCTCGCTCGTCACGAACTCGATCCTCGGCGGCGGCTATTCGTCGCGGCTCAATGAAGAGATTCGCATCAAGCGCGGACTGAGCTACGGCGCGAACAGCTCGTTCGATCTGCGCCGCGACGTCGGTCCGTTCACCGCTACCGTGCAGACGAAAAACGAGTCGGCCGGCGAAGTTGCGGGACTGGTCATCGACGAGTTGAACAAACTCGGTACGACTCCCGTCGAAGACGCCGAGCTCGGGCCGCGCAAGGCCGTTCTCATCGGCGGATTCGGACGCCAACTCGAAACGAACTCCGGCCTCGTCGGCCGCATCGGAACGCTCGCGCTCTACGGCCTGAGCCTCGATGAGATCAATCGCTACATCAGCGGCGTGCAGGCAATCACCGCTGCCGATATCCAGAAGTTTGCCGCGGCACACCTCGGCGGAAACGACGCCAGCATCGTCATCGTCGGCGATGCGAAGAAGTTCCTGCCGGCGCTGCAGCAGCGATTCAAGAATGTCGAAGTGATTCCGATCGACGAGCTGGATGTGAATTCGGCCACGTTGCGAAAGGCGAAGTAACTGCGCCGCTATCTCTGGATCAGCCTCGCGCTGGCCGGGACTTTCCTGGCCTGCTTCGGCATCGCCGAGGCGCTCGGCGTGCCGTTGCTCACCGATCCGATGCCGGCGTTGAAAGCGGCCGGTCCGCTCGCGGGAGTCATCGGCGTCGCCCTGCTGATCGCGGACGTCGTCCTGCCGGTGCCGTCGAGCCTCGTCATGATTGCGCACGGCGCGCTCTTCGGCGTCTGGACCGGCACGCTGCTCTCGCTCGTCGGATCCGTCGGCTGTTCGCTGGCCGGCTTCGCGATGGGACGCGCGGGCCGCGATAGCGTTCGCCGCTTCGTCAGCGATGCCGAGTACGCGCGCGCGTCGCGGCTGCTCGACCGCTGGGGTATGGCCGGAATCGTGGCCACGCGGCCGGTGCCGATCCTGGCCGAGGTCATGTCGATCATCGCCGGGACGACGCCGGCGATGAGCTGGTGGCAGATTACGATTTCCTCGATCGCCGGCTGTCTTCCGCCCGCCATCGCGTACGCCGTCGCCGGACACATGGCCACGAAGACAATCGGCGCGATCTGGGTCTTCTCCGCGCTGATGTTGTTGTCGGCCACGATGTGGTGGTTCGACAGAAACTCAAAGCCGGCTACTTCGCCAGACCGCGTCCCGTAGTCAGGTAGACCGCGAATGATCCGAGCCAGTGTCCGCCTTCGTAATGCTCGCCGGTGACCGAGGCCAGTCCCGCGTTGCGATGCGCCGTGGCGATTTTTCGCAAGGACGCGATGCGCGGATCGCCTTTCGGCAATCCTGACGCGATTCCCTCGATCATCCACGCGCGGCTGAGATTCAACCCATCGAGATGCGCCAGCTTCGGGTCGCTCGGATCGACGACGACCTCGGGGCGCAACGAATCGAACTTCGGCAGGAAGGCGCTGAGCCACGCCGCATACTCCTTCGCCGGCAACACGCGCCGCATCGCATCCGCCTCGGCGATGCACGGCGAGAGGAAGTCTTCCCCCGACGGCTCGTACGCGAGCGGACATGCTTTGTCATTTGCGTAGAAGCGCTTCGCGGCATCGCGCGCCAGTTGCTTCAGCGCCGCATCGTTCGTGGAATCGATGATGAGGCCAAGCGCGAACGCCGTCTGACTGTGCTCGCCCGATCGCACAGGATGCGACAACTTCGGCAGCCACGTTGCCAGCCGCTCATTTGCCGCCTGCTCGAGCGGACGCAGGTTGGTCGACAACTCGCGTCCAAGCGGATCGTTCCATTCGCGCAATTCGGCCGCGAGCTGCAACAGCCACGCGAGCCCGTACGGCCGCTCGAAACTGGCCCGCCCATCGCCGCGCAGATACGCGGCCTCTTTCGCGACGTTCTCGGCGGTCAAACTCTGCGCCAGCGCCGCACGCGTGGCAGACGCGAACGACGCATGCGGAAACGTTCGCGCCAATCGCGCCAGCAGCCAATGTCCATGCACGGACGAATGCCAGTCATAACACCCATAAAACGCCGGCGTCAGCGCCCTCGGCGGCGCGACGTCCGCATCGCTGTTCAAGTTGTGCGCAATCTTGTTCGGATACTCCTTATGCACGCACGCGAGCGCGAGGTTCGCGAAGCGCTCCGCGGCATGCGAATCGAATTCGGCGGCGTGAAGGGTGGGGGCGATGAGGAGAAGGGCAGTGATCGCGAGACGCTTCATGCGCGGAGGAATGTAGCATTGCGAGCTCATGTCCATCACGAAGGCCCAGCGGCTTGTCGAGTTTTTGCGACGGTTGAAGTGGGCCGCTCCAGCTTCCGATGCCGAGGAAGCGTTCGAACTGATCGCCCGCACGCTCAACTCGGTTGAGGATGAGTTCTCAGGAACTCCGTTCGACCCGTCCGCGTGGCAAACAGATGGCCGGCTTTACCCGCCACAGATTGACAGTCGACGCGATGTGCCCGATAGGCCAGACGTGACTAGATACCGCAGTCGGTCGCACAATACGTTTATTGCTGCAAACGGCGCGATCGAAATTCAGACAATCGACGGTGTCGTTCTACTGGCGAAACCGGGAGCAGACGGAGAGAACATATGGAGCAGATGAACGATATCGAAATCATCAAACGTGATCTTCGGAATCGCTTTCCTGGCGCGACCGTCACGATCGATGCTCCCTCAGATCCGGCCGGTACCTGGTATGTCGACGTTCGAGGCCAGCAACAACAAGCATTGACGATTCAGTGGCGCCGTGATCGAGGTTTTGGACTCTCGACCTCGCCCGCCGGATACGGCGACGGGGCGGAAGAGCTGTACTCGACGGTCGCCCAAGTCGAAACGCGCGTGGCGGAACTGCTCCAGCCGACGCCTGTAGCTACGCGGAAAGCACGCTCCTCAATGATGCATGTGCACCAGGATGTAGCCGACCAGCGCAAGCGCGAGGACGACGATCACGATGATGGTGATCATCGCTGAATGAGAGGAGCCGCTCGTGGCGGTGTGCTCGTAGACGACTTTGCGTGAGACGCGTTCGTCGTCGTCAGGTGGAAGTGTTGACATGCTCGGGTTCGGCAGCAAGTGAAGTGCCACCCAGCCGCGTGGATGTCAACGCGAAGATCGGGATGGCGAAACAGCTCACCGCCGCGGCGATCAGAAACGCTTTGCCGAGGCCGTAGTGCTGTCCGATCGCGCCGATGCCGAATGAGCCGAGTCCGATGCCGGTGTCGAAGGCCCAGACGATCGAGCCGAACGTCCGCGCGCGCCGCGCAGGATCGGTGCTGCCGAGGATGATTGTCACGAAGGCGGGATAGACCGCGCCAAAGCCGATGCCGAAAAGCGCGGCCGAGGCGATCATCTCCCATCGCGTGTGCGCGATTCCGAGCCAGCCGAATGCCACGGGCACCAGAACCAGACCGGGGTAGAGCATCCACTTCGGTCCCATCCTGTCGCCGAGGTGCGAGAAGCAAACGCGGAAGAGGACGAGCGAGATCGCGTACGTCGTCAAGTAGATCGCGGCCGGAGTGATGTGGCGTTGGATGGCGATGATGGCCGCGTAGCTGGTCATGCCGCCGTAGCCGAACGACGCGACTGTCAACGAGAGCGACGCGGCGATGACGCGCCAGTCCCAGGCGTCAGAGACTGCGAGTCTCTTTTTGGCGGGACCTTTCTCGTCCGACCGCAACATCAGCGCGCCGAAGACCATCATCACGGAGATGATCGTCAGCTCCGTGCAGAGCGTCGTCCAGCCGAAGTGGAAGACCCAGAGGCCGACCGCGGGCGCGACGGCGATGGCGCTGCTGCTCGCCAATCCCCAGTACGCCATCCCTTGCGTCCGCCGCGATTCGGGGATGTATTCGCTCATGAGCGCGGATGCCGAGGCCATGAGTCCCGACCACACCGCGCCATGAATCGCGCCGATGACGAACAGCAGAGGCAGATGGCGCACCACACCGTACGCGGCCGAAAATCCGACGAAGAGAATCGATGAGGTGATCAGAAAGCGGCGCCGTCCGAAGTGGTCGGCGAGGCTTCCCATCACCGGCGCCGAGAACGCACTCGCAAACGTGTACACCGACAGGAACCACCCCGCCTCGGCCGTCGATCCGCCGAGGTCGAGGATGCGAAACGGAACCGCCGGCAGCAACTGAAACGCCGAGAAAAACGTGACGAACGCATACGCCCACAGCATCGCGAAGCGGGGCGTGAACAACGGATCGCGGGCGGGCGGCATGGGCGGGGATTGTAGAGTGCGGCGAAGTCGCGAAGGGCACCGTTTTCACGCGGAGGCGCGGGGAACGCGGAGGAGGGATCGATTTCTCTGCGGTCTCCGCGTGACAAGAATGTCCCGCCTCTCAGTCGCGTTCCCTTCCTCCGATATGAACGTCAAACGCGCAGCCAAGTATGGATTCTGTTCCGGCGTGCGGATCGCCGACCTGAAGGTCAAGCGATTCGCGGCTGGTGGCGGACGCGGCGCAATCCTGGGGCAGGTCGTGCACAACGAGCGCGTCGTCGAGGAGATGGAGCGGCTTGGCGTGCGGACGATCGATGAGATCGACGCGGTGCAGGAGCCGACCATCGTCTTTTCCGCGCATGGCGTCCCGCCGTCGTTTCACGATCAGGCGAAATCGGCCGGACTGCAGGTGCTCGATACTACGTGCAAGTTCGTTTACGACATCCATCGCGAGGCCGCGAAGGCGTTGAGCGACGGCTATCACCTCATCTTCATCGGCGATCCGAAACATCGCGAGGTCATCGGGTACACGCACGATCTCGATCCCGGCTCGTACCACATCGTCACCACGGTTGCGGGAGCGGACGCCATCGACTGGTCGCGGTATCCAAAACTGAAAGTCTTCTACCAGACCACGCTCAATGCCGAGGAGTTCGAGGATGTCGTCAACGCCATCGAACGGAGGGCGAGCTCGGTGGAGCGCGGCGACACCATCTGCTACGCCACGAAAGAGAATCAGGATGCCGCGCGCGTGCTCGCGCATGATCCCGAGGTCGATGCCATCGTCGTCATCGGCGGCAAGAAAAGCGCGAATACGAAACATTTGTGGGAGATCTGCCGCGAGTCCAAGCCGTCGTACCTCGTGCAGGGCGCGGACGACCTCGATCCGGAGTGGTTTTCCGGCGTGCGCACAGTCGGCGTTACGGCGGGATCATCGACGCCCGATTACGTAATCGTGGAAGTCGAGGAACGGCTGAGCACGATGGATCGTAATTCGTTACAGCGGGCGGACTAAAGTCAGCGCCACGTTCGTTTTCCCTCGCGTTCATGAGGCCGATCCGTCACGCGATGCTCGCGCTCGTCTTCGCCTGCGCGATTCCGGCCGCGAACGCGGTCGATCTGAATTGCCGCGGTCCCGCCAACGTCGAGTCGTTCAAATATACGTGGAAGCTGCGCGGCGGACTCTCGTGGATTGCCGGCATCATGTTTCCCACCTCCGGCGTCGGCGAGTTGAAGACCACCTATCCCGCCGCGGGGCGCGCCGCCATCGACAGCTCGCTGCTCATCACCGCGGCTGCCGGCAAGAGCGGCTTCTACGCGTATGAAACGCAGATCGAGGCGTCGGGGCAGCGCACGCTGATGACCTATCACGCATATTCGTGGAAAGACAAATCGCGCAAGGAGCGGACGCTGTTCGATTACGCCAGCGGCGTGGCGCGCCTGCACAAGGAGACGCCGGAAAAGGCTTGGGACAAGGTCGACCGCATTCCGGCCGGCTCGTTTCACGACGTCGTCAGCGCGATCTATTACCTCCGCCAGAACGCGGCCACGATCCGCGGCCCCGTAGCGACAACGATCTACTCGGACGGCAAGGCCTATCCGGTCATCGTGCGGCCGGCGAACCGTCAGGTGTTCACGATTGGCGCGCAGCAGATCGGCGCCAGCGGATTCGAGATCGTCGACGCGCCGGGCGGCAAGAAGTGGCCCGGCGGCATGAAGATCTGGCTCTCCGACGACGCGCGGCGCATTCCATTCCGCCTCGAGATCATCCAGAGCATGGCCTCGCTGCAGCTCGATCTTCAGTCGATCGATTCGTGCGCGTTCATGCAGGCGGCGAAGTGACGAGTCGCGCGACAGAATATTGATATCGCGCTCTTGACGGAGCTTTGGGCAACCAACGCTGCGGGCCGTGCCCGCCTAGACCCAGAATACGCCCGAGGTGTCCGTCGCCACCGCCTTGAGCAGCACGCGGATGTCCTTATCCGTCTTCGCGCTCGACAGGCGATGCCAGCGCTGGTTCGTGTCGGGCCAGTAGAGCGACCAGACTCCTTTCGCCGGCGAGTAGCGGAACTTCGCCTTTGGCAGCGAGGTCCATTCGAGATGGTTGAGGAACGACGGACGGCGCTCGATCAGGACGACGTGGTTCTCGGCGATCTCGTATTCGAGCCGCGACGTCTCCGCAACATCGGCCGACGAGCTCTGCGCACAGAACTCCTGCAGCGCGGTTTCAACGTCAGCACGAACTTCGGGTGGAATCGCCACGCGCGAATCTTAACCTGTCGTGGACTGACTGCTCACTTTCCGTCCGCCGTCGTGTATCCAATCAACGCCACGCACATCTCGTCGGTGGTCTGTTCGCCCCATCGGACGTCTTTCGGCGGCGAGCTCGGGTTGTGCCAGTTGTCGGTTGAATTGTCGAAGTGCGCTTCGATGTGGATGAAGCCGCCGACGGCGATGTGGAGCGGCGTCTTGTAGATGTATTGCCCCTGCCAGTTGAAGTCGTATTGCGGCACGTCGATCATGCATACGTTCGTCCCGTCGGCCAGCTTCGCTTCCACCTTCATCTTCGTGCCGAGGAGGTGCATGTGCGGGTAGACGGAAACGACGTCGACGTCCGTGTCCGCGGCGCCGAACGCGTCCACTTTCGAATCGTGATCGCCTGCCTTGATGACGAATTGATCGTTGACGATGAAGTCGTAGTGCAACTGCTTCTTGACCGGCGCGGTCGTTAGGTACAGGCCGATCTGCGTCTGGTCGGGAGCGACGCGGCCGAAGTGCGGGTGATAGTGAACCTGCATGATCACGCGCGCTCCTTTCGGAATGCGCAACGCCGTCCCCTCGGGCAGCGGCGTCGGACGCGCGCCTGGCGACCACGCGCCGAGCGGCGTAGCCGTGTCGACGTTGGGACCGCCGAAGCATCGGAAGCCGTCGCCGTTCTTATCGAGTTTCGCGCTGGCTCCGGCGACGTCGAGATACGGAACGATGTGATGGACCGTGCCGCGATCGCCGGGGCGGAAATCGACCATCGCCACCTGCATCTCTTTCGTCGAATCGCCTGGGATGGAGAAGCAGCGGTACTCGTCGGCGTCGGCCGGCGGCGTGAAGGCTTTCGGCATCGCGAGGATCACGTCCGGTTTGCCTGCCGGCCAACCGCCGTCGAACGTGCGCGGTGCGGGCAGGTCGGCCGCTTTTCCTTCCGGAGTCCCGATGTCGACCCAGCGCGCGATCGTGTCGATGTCGCTCTGCGCCATTGCGCGAGTCCCGACGAAATCGCCGCAGCCGGCCGCGGCTTTCCACGGCGGCATCTGTCGCGTCTGCGTCATGTACTTGATCGCATCGGCATGCAGCACCGCGTCGCCGTAGGTCATCAGCGAAAACGGCGCGATGTCGTCCGGGTGATGGCACGACTGGCAGTTCTGCTGAAGGATGCGCACGACTTCGCGGTTGAACGTCGGCCCGTCCGGCGGAATCGCCGCGCGGCGCCGCGCACCAATCAGTGTGATGACGAGCAGCGGAAGAAGAAGGATCGCTTTCCTGCGCATTGGGACTCCTTTTGGTAAGGCCTTTGACAGCCGACAGCCGACAGCCGACTAAAACGAATACGTGATTCCGAACGACGGCACCACGCCGAGGATGACCTCGGTGTGCCGATGTCCGACGATGACGCCGTGGTCGAAGTTGAATGAGTAGCCGTCGACACCGGAGACGTTGCGGATACCGAAGACGTTGAACAGCTCCACGAAAAAACTCAGACCGCCGCGCGACGTGTCGATGTTGTGGCTGGCGCGAAAATCGACGCGCCGGTATGCCGGCAGGCGATCCCTGTTGTAGGCGCCGAGCACCGTGTGGAATTCGTTGTTGACGATGACGCCATTCACCGGCGTCGTCGGCCAACCGCTGTGATGGACGCCCGCAAGATCGAAGTTCCAGTGCGTGCCGAGCCGGTAGTCGACGTTGAACGTAACGGTGTCGCGCTGATCCCACGCGCGAGGCACGACCACGCGCGAGGCGCTCGCGACTCCGGGCGCGCCTTGGAGAACATCGTGCGCCGAGGCGCGGGCGTAGCTGATCCAGCCGCTGACCGTCGTGCCTGTTTTTCGAAACAACAGCTCGCCGCCGCGGGCCTCGGCGCTGATGGCATCGATGCGCAGCCGGTCGGCCTGGAGCTCCGGGAAAATCACCACTCTGTCGAAGATGTTCTCGAACCTCGGCCGCAGGTTCGTGAAACGCTTGTCGTACACCTCGGCACGCGCGCTGTAGCCGCGGCCGAAGTCGTACTCCGCTCCCAGCACGCGATGATCGGCTCGTTCCGCGCGCAGAAACGCCGTCACGCCATCTTCCGCCTGCAATTCGTTGATCCCCTGCGCCTGAAAGAAACGTCCCCACGACGCGCGCAGCGTGGCATGCGCGCCGAGCGCGTAAGACGCGTTGATCCGCGGAGCCACGTGCGTTCCATCCGGCGCGTAGCTCTGCGCATCGACGCGTGCTCCCGCTTCGACCACCAGGTGCGGCGTAACCGCAACGCGGTCGGAGGCATAGGCAGCGACGTCATTCCCGTTCGCGCGCGCACTGGCGGTGCGATCGATCGTCTGAATCCCGTCATTTACGTGCAGCAGCGATATGCGAATGATCGAATGGCCGTCGTAGTCGTAGCGGGCACGCAGTCTCTTCAGCGACCCGCCGCCCCTGAGCACGTTCCGATCCGACACATCCCACGACGAATCGTTCCGCAGCGCGATGAAATCGAAGGCATGGTCGTCATTGATCCGGCCCTCGTCGTCCGACGTGGACGAACCGTAGTCGCCGGCGCGATGCGTGGCGATACGGCCGATGGAGCCAACCGTCTGCGCGAACAGCTTCGGCGAGAGCGCGTTGCGCAGGTTCACCCACGCGTAGCGGTCGCCGTAGCTTCCATGCGCATGGCCGCCGTCCTCGCGGATCTTCAGTGCGTCGCCGGAGACGAAGACATCCGTGGAGACGACCGTGCGGTCGTTCAACGTCGTCTCGATCTTGCCGAGGAGGTCGTAGTAGCTGGGATTGATCCCTTTGTTGTTCGGGTCGATCAGCTTCAGAAGCTCGTGTAAATAGCCGCGTCGAAACGACAGCAGGTACTCGGATCGGCCGCCGTGAAACGTCCCGCTTGTGAGGATGCGCTGGTTGAGAATGCCGATGCCGAGCTCCGTGTGACGCCGCGCCTCCGGTTTGAGCGAGGAGATGTCGATCACGCCGCTCATCCGCCCGCCGTACTGCAGCGGAAATCCGCCGGTGAGCACATCCACCGCCCCGATGGCCTCGGCGTCGATGGTGCTGAAGGCGCGGTAGAGATCGCGCACGTGAAACGGGTCGTAAATTTCGGCGCCGTCCATCAGCACCTGCGTTTCATCTTCCTGACCGCCGCGAATGTTGAAGCGCGCGCTGACGTCGAGTCCTGTGATGCCCGGCAAGCGATCGAAGGCGCGATAGACGTCGTCGCCGATGTGCGGAACGGTGCGCACTTCGTCGCGCGACAGAAACTGATGTCCCTCCGGTTCCGAAGTGAAGATCGTGAAACGGCTCGGCGTGACGACGATCGATTCCAGCGCCACCGGCATCTCCGCCGGCTTCGCCTTCGGCGTCCGGGCCGTGGCTTTTTCCGCATCGCGCACGATCACGATGCTTCCGCGCGGTCCGTTCGTCGCGTGGAGGTGATGCTCGCGCAAAAGCTCGTCGAGCATCTGCCGCGGCTCGCTCGACCGCGGCTCGACGCCAACGATCATTTCCGGCCGTACCACGTCGGTGCTGTAGATGAGGCGCAGGCCGCGTCCTTCGAGAACGTGCAACGCCTCGGCGAGGCTGCGGCCGCGCAGTTCTGCTGCTGCCGTCGTTGCGACGAGACAGAGCACGGCCAGGAAGAGCAGATGGCGGCGCATCATTTTTTCCTCGTGATGATCAGCCGGTCGCCGTTCGCGTGCGCGGTCAGCCCCGAGGCGACGAGCGCTGTGTCGAGCGCCTCCTCGGGTGTCAGCGGAACGTCGCCGTGCAGCCGCATCGAGGCCGCGTTTTGCGCTGTCTGATCCCACCACACCGGTTTCAAGCCCTCATCGCGCGTCACGCTGGCCACGACCTCGGACAGCGTGCGGCCGTCGAGATGAATCGGAGGGGCGGCGCGCACGACCCACTCCCAATCCGAGCCGCTCGTGGCGATGCTGTGCTGCGTAACGCCGCCTTGAGCATCGGCATCCAGCTCGGTTCCGGCGGTCGCCCAATGCATCGTTCCGCCATGCTGCAGATCGACGCGCCCTTCGCGGACGCGGACGCGCATCCGGTCCGGTGTCAGCCGCACTTCGAATTGCGTTCCGACGTCGCGAACGTTTCCCATCGGAGTGCGCACGAGAACTCCGGACCCATTCGAATCGACATAGACCGCGCCGCGCTCGAGCGTGAGCTCGGTCGCCGACGCGACGCGCACGCGCGTCCCGCCGTCGAGCCGCAACGTCGCCTTGCCCCACGCCAGCGAAGCGGTGTTGCCGTTCGCCACTTCGTAAACGTCGTTCGCGTAGATAACCGCGCCGTTCGTCTGTCCGCCGGCAACGACCGCTCGCGGCGGCGCGGGCTGCGGAGTTGAAGGTGTCATTCTCAATATGACGATCGTGACCACGGCCGCGGCAAGCGCAGCAGCCGATCCAATCCAGCGCGTACGACGCCGCCGTCCGATCGACTCCATCCACTCCTCGTGCACCGCTTCGCGCACGCGCCGCATCGCATCCTCGGGGACGGGCGGTCTCCGCCCGGCCAGCCGGACCAACGCGGCGATCGCGTCATCAGAATTGCCGTTGGTTTCGTCCATCATCAAATCTCCGCCTCGCTCCACCGTCCGCCGTGCGCGGCCGTAAACGCGTCGCGGAACGCCGTGCGCGCCCGCGTCAGCATCGACTCCGCTGCCTTCACGCCGATATTCAGCCGCGCCGCGATTTCCGCGACCGACAGCCCGTCGATGTACTTCCACTCCAATGCGTCGCCGTAATGACCAGGTAACCGATCGAGCACGAGCTGCACGAGCCGGCTGGTCTCGTTCCTCTGCAACGCCGCCTCCGGCCGGTCGCCGGTTCTCAACGATTCCAGCGCCGCCCGCACCTCGGGGATGTCGTCGAGCAACTCCACCATCGGCGGCACCCTGCTGGCCTTTTCGAAGTACGCGCTGATCTCGTGACGGCAAAACGTGCACAACCACGTCAGCAACGCCGCTTCCCCGCGATACGACGAGAGTTTCCGCACCGCCCGGCAAAGCGCCGCCTGCACGACGTCCTCGGCGATCTGCGCGTCATTCGCCACCCGCGGCATCGCGAACCGGAACAGCGGCGCAAAGTGCGCCTCGAAAAACTCCCCGAACGCAGCCTCGTCCCCCCGCACCATGCGAGCGACAAGAAAGCGATCCGGATGTTCCGCCACGAATTCAGCCATTCACCGCGTTAGAGGGGGCACCTCGCCGAAATCCTTCGAATGACTGCGAGGATAGACTCACCGCGTGAAACCGTTCCGGTACGACCAGCGGAAAGCACGCGAGAACTGGCGCAAGCACCGGGTCAGCTTTGCCGAGGCCGAAACGGTCTTTTTCAATGACTTAGCGCGAACCCACGACGATCCCGATCACTCCGAGGGTGAGGCAAGAGAGATCATCGTCGGACATTCGGCCGTAGACCGGCTGCTCCTCGTCGTTTTCGTGGAGTATTCTGATCACGTTCGAATCATCAGCGCGCGAAAAACAACGTCATTCGAACGAGCCGACTATGAAGAAAGCCTCTCCTAAAAAAACATCCGATGGAATGCGTTCCGAGTACCGCTTCGACTACTCGAAGTCAAAGCCGAACCGCTTCGCCGCTCAGATCAAAGAAGGTTCTGTTGTCGTCGTCCTTGAACCTGACGTGGCGTCCGTTTTCGATAACTCGGAAACGGTGAATCAGGTACTTCGGGCGGTGATTGCGGATCGCCCTCGCTGACAGGAGAACGGTTTCACGCGGAGACGCGGAGATCGCGGAGGTGTTCTCCGCGTCCCCCGCGCCTCCGCGTGAAACTGGTTATCTCGTTAATTCGAGCGTGACTGGCAGTTTTCGCACGACCCGCTCGCCAACTCCCGGCAATTGCAACACGATCCCGCCCCTCGGCACGCGCACTCCGCTGATGCTGACGCCGATCCGTTTCCCATCGCGACGCGCCGAAAAATTCAGCGGACCGTAAATCGTCCGCAGTCCCCGCACGCGGACTCCATCATCCAGCCACGATGCGGGGACGCCCGCGCCGAGGACCAGCGCGTCGTCGGATTCGCGTTCGTAGGCGAGCATGTCGATGAACGAGCGGGCGAAGTCGGAGCCGACCCAGAGGTGGGGGATGTCGCCGAGGTACGTCGGGCTGCGGTAATTCTGTGCGGCGACCTCGGCCCATTGTTTCCAGCCGGCGGGGCGGCGATCGTCGAGGAAAAAGTTGAGCAGGCGTTGGGCGCGGTCGCGCCATTCGAGGTGGATGAATGTGCCGACCTGGCGCAGTTCGTACGGCGTGTAGTCCTTCCACGCGCGGCGGCCTTCCATGCGCGCCAGCGACTCGTTCCACGCGCGCTCGAATTCGTGGATGACGGCGTCGTGCGGGAGGTTGGCGAGGTCGCCGCCCGGTTCGATGCCGATCGTCGTCGACGTCGGATCGAAATCGCCGAGGTCCGCGGCGCCGGGGATGTAGTCGATGTGATGCGTTTCGATGGCGCGGAGGATTGAGGCGTGAAAGTCGCGCGCGAACTCGTCGCGGCTTGTTGCGAAACGGACCGCCGCATCGCGATTGCCGAGTTGCTCGGCCAGCCATGCCGCATCTTTCAGCCCGCGCAACGCGAAAAAATCATCCCAGTACGAATGCATCGGTTTCGCGGAGTAGCCCTCGTGGCTGATCGAGGGCGGAAGAAGTCCCTTGAACTCGCCGGACGTTTGATGACGCAGCGCGTCGATGTACTCGGCCGCCTTCTCGACATGCGGCCATACCTCGCGCGCGAGCGACAAATCGCCAGTGAGCCGCGCGTGTTCGGCGACGAGGTAGATGAACTCGCCGTGGCTGTCGTGTTCATTGACGGGATCGGCTCCTCGGCTATCGACGCAGCACGGAATCTTGCCGTCGGCGAACTGGTAGGGCGCGAACCAGCGGATGTAGTCCCGAACCTCGTCGCCGAGGCCGAAACGCAGCAACATGGTCGACGTGAGCGAGCCGTCGCGGATCCAACTACGTCTGTAGTTGCGAGCGCCGCCGCGGATGGCCGGACCGTCGCGCCCGAGGAGGTTGTAGGCGACGTTGGCGCGTGCGGTGTCGACCAGATCGTGCGCCGCGGGGATGTCGATGTCGATGTGATCGACGATCTTGCGCCAGTACGCGATCGATGTCGCGCGCTGGTGCGCGACGTCGCGCGGGATCGGCTGCGCGTCGTGTGCGTGCAGCGGCGTGGCGACATCGATGATCTTTTCTTCGCCGGGCGTGAGCGTGAGGTCCCAGAGCATGAGTGCCGAGGCGTGGCGTTGGGGGTCGGTGACCGATTGCGTTACTGGCGGCGAATCGAATAATTCACTCGTATCGCCGCTATCAAACGTCGACGCGCGACCGACGTCGGTTTCGTGAGCGGAACGACGCGCGTGTCATCAACGGCCAGCTCGGTGCCGGTCCATGTAATTGAGCGAATCGGCGCGGTCAGTTCGTTGATGTTCAGCTCGAACCACGGCGGCGTGACGCGTAGCGGCCGGATGGCGACGTAGAACTGCGCGCGTTCGGGATGCGCGCTGCTGTTGCGGAGGCGATAGCGCGCGTAGCCGATCGGCGCACTGGCCTTTCCGGCGCCGAACGGCGCAATCTCCAGCGTGAACTTTGGATGGTGCCACGTTGTTGACGGCAGCGGCAGTGAGTTCTGTTCGAGCGATTGGGTCGTGCTGACGTCCGCCCACGTCATCAGCCGTCCGTCGATGCGCACGAACGGCTCCAGCGTGAATCCTGCCGGCGTCTCGATCGCGCCGTCCTCCGACAGCAGCGGCTTCGCGCCGGTGTCGCGATCGACGCCGAAAATCGTCCAGTACGCGAGCTCGCCGATCAGTCCGCGCGGGTAACGGCCGCGCAGCGTGTCGTGAGCCATGCGCTGATACACATTGATGATGCGATCGCCGAAGCGCGCCGGCTCGATGCTGATCTCGTCAATGGCGTAGCTGTCGCCGCCATTCATGTTCACGCGGACGTACCGCGCGGCAGCGTTCGGCGTCTGCAGGTAATCGCGCCCGCCGTTGCCGTTCTTCACCGATCGAATGACCGTCCATTCGTTTTCGTCGAGCGATGTCGCAACGTCGTAATCGCGCGGGGCCGCGCTCCACTGGATGACGAGGCTGCCGAATTCGCGGACGTTTCGTAAATCAAGATTCAGCCACTGCGCACCGCCGGCCGCGGAACGCCACGACGTGTCGACGCGGCCGTCCATGGCGCGATCGGGCGTCTGGCCGTCGATCGAGCTCGATGCAGTCACGAGTGGCGTCGACGCGTCGACCGGAAGATCATCGAACGTGATTCGATCCAGCCACACGCTCCCTTTGCCGCCGCTGGCCGCGGTGACCGTGACCTCGATCGCGCCGATCTTCGTCAGCACATGATTCGGCGACGGCCCCCACGCAAACTCGATGTTGCGCTTGTCGGCCACGACCTCGGTCCAATAGCGCGGAAACTCCCACGCCACCCGCCGCACCCACCAGACGTTCTCGCCGGAAGGATCGATGAACTTGATCTCCAACGTGTTCGGCGGCGTCTCGCCGCGCACGCGAAACGCGAATCGATAGTTTGCGGGCAGATCGATGTTCACCGTGCGCCGCGCTGCCGCCCATCCGCCATGCCCGTGAAAATCGAAGTCCATCCGCATCGCGCCGTGATCCTCGGCGAGGTTCAGCGACACGCCGTCGGAAGGCGCGGCAGTCCATTTCGAGACGTCGTCGAGATCGTCGATGACGGCGGCCGAGGCGGCAGCGGCAAGAAGGAGGATGGGGAGAGCGAGCCGCAGACGCATGGCGAAAGTCTAGGGCAATGCGCGCACCGTCAGCCGTTCAAGCATCAGCAGCACAGACAAGAGTGTCTGTGCCACACCAGAATCCTTACCGGCGGCGCCGGTGTGGCACAGACACTCCTGTCTGTGCTTTAGCAAAGTTCCGAGCCCGCCCCTGTTAACCAATGCACGCGCGCAGCGCTTTGGATGACACGCAACCCCCCGCCCGTCGCGCCGTATACGCACCTACGTTCGTTCAACGAGGAGATCCTTCACATGAGGCGTCGCACCAAAATCATCATCGGAATCGTCGTACTGGTCATCGCCGGCGTGCTCACCGCCGGGTTCGCGTCGCGGCGCGGCAAAGACATCACGCCGGTCACGTACGGCAAAGTCACGCGGCAGGATCTGACCAGCAAGGTCTCGGCGAATGGACGCATCGACGCCAAGCGCAAGGTCGACCTCTCCGCCAACGTCATGGGCCAGGTCGTCAACCTCGCCGTGCGCGAGGGCGACGTCGTCAAGAAGGGCGACTTCCTCCTGCAGATCGATCAGAAGCAGCTCGCCGCCACCGCGCGCAGCGCCGACGCCGCGTTGCAGGCCGTCTTCTCCGACCGCGACGCCGCGAAAGCGATGGCCGTCGCCGCCGAGCAGGACTACCAGCGCGCGCTGAAAAATTACGAACAGAAAATCACGCCGCGCTCCGAGCTCGACCGCGCGCAGAGCAACCGCGACTCCGCGCGCGCCAACGTCGCCGCGCTCGAGCAGCGCATCAGCCAGGCCCGCGAGAACCTCAACGCCGCGCGCGACACGCTGCAGAAGACCACCATGCGCGCGCCCATGGCCGGCGTCGTCACTGCCCTGCCGGTCGAAGAGGGCGAAGTGGCCGTCATCGGCACGATGAACAACGCCGGTACGGTGCTGATGACCATCGCCGACATGAGCGTCGTCGAAGCGGTCATGGAAGTCGACGAGACCGACGTCCCCTCGGTGAAAGTCGGCCAGCGTGCCACCGTCACCATCGACGCCTATCCGAACAAAACCTTCCCAGGACTGGTCACCGAAGTGGCGTCGAGTCCGATCAAGCGCAACGGCATCAGCTCCTCGAGCAGCACCGAGGCCGTCAATTTCGAAGTCAAGATCCAGATCGAGAATCCGCCGGCGGGAGTGCGCCCGGGATTCTCCGCATCCGCCGACATCATCACCGGCTCGCGTCCGAAAGCGCTGGCCATCCCGATCCAGGCGCTGGTCGTGCGCGAGAAACCGGGCAGCACGCCCGGCAAGCCGCTCGACGAGGAAGGCGTCTTCGCCATCAACAACGGCACGGTGAAGTTCCAGCCCGTCAAGACCGGCCTCTCCGGCGACAGCTCGATCGAGATCGTCAGCGGCGCCACGGAAGGGGAACAGATCGTGACCGGCCCGTTCCGCGCGTTGCGCGAGATCAAGGACGGGACGAAGGTGAAGGAACAGAAGGAAGAAAAGGGCGACAAGGGCGGAGATAAGAAGTCGTAAAGCTTCGACACCCGACACCCGACACCAAGACAATGGACACCCTCCGAATCGCCGCCGGCGCGCTCTCGACGAACAAACTCCGCAGCTTTCTGACGCTGCTCGGAGTGATCATCGGCGTGATGACCGTCATCGCCGTCGTCTCGATCATCGCCGGGCTGAACTCGTACATCGCGGAGAAAGTCTTCACGCTCAACCCCGACGTCTACATCGTCACGCAGTTCGGCATCATCACCAGCCGCGAGCAGTTCCTCGAGGCGGTCAAGCGCAGGAAGATCGACTGGAAAGATTTCGAAGCGATTCGCCAGCACTGTTCGCGCTGCGCCGCCGTCGGCGCGCAGGAGAACACGAACCTCCAGGTCAAAAACGGCGCGCAGAAACTCGGCGGCGTGCGCGTGCAGGGCGGCACTGCCAACGTCGGCGAGATCAACAACGTCGACGTCGAAGAGGGACGGTTTTTCACCAACACGGAGGAGCAGCACGCGGCGATGGTGGCCGTCATCGGATCCGACGTGAAGGACCAGCTCTTCGGCAAGCTCGATCCCCTCGGACGCACGATTCACATCGCCGGCCATCCGGCGCGCGTCATCGGATTGCTGCGCAAGCAGGGCTCCGTCCTCGGCCGCAGCCAGGACAATCAGCTATTCATCCCGATCAGCGCGTACGAAAAAGCGTTCGGCTCGAAGCGAGGACTCAACCTCTTCATTCGCGCCACCGGTGGCGTTCCGGGACTGGAGAAATCGCTCGACCAGGTGCGCGTCATTCTGCGCAACCGGCGCAAGACGCCATTCCGCGGCAACGACCCGTTCGGCGTCGTTTCTGCCGAGGCGCTGCAGCAATTGTGGAAGAGCATTTCGGCGACGAGTTTCGCGGTCATGGTCTTCATCTCCGGAATCTCACTCGTCGTCGGCGGCATCGTCATCACGAACATCATGCTGGTGTCGGTGGTCGAGCGCACGCGCGAAATCGGCATCCGCCGCGCTCTCGGCGCGCGCAAGCGCAACATCCAGCTTCAATTTCTCACCGAGGCCATCCTGCTCTCCCTCGGCGGCGGCATCGTCGGCGTGCTCCTCGGAGTGCTGATCGCCTTCGGGATTTCCGCCGCCTTCCCGCTGCCGACGCTCGTCCGTCCTTCGCTCGTCATCACCGGTCTTGCGATCGCCGTCATCACCGGCGTCACCGCCGGATTTTTCCCGGCGATGCGCGCCGCGAATCTGCCGCCCATCGATGCACTGAGATCGGAGTGAACCATGCGCGCTCGTGACCACATCCTCGCCGCACGCGAAAACGTCCGTTTCGCTGCCCGCGCGCTGACCGCCTACAAACTCCGCTCGGCGCTCACGGTCCTCGGCATCGTCATCGGCGTGACCACGGTCATCGCCATGGTCTCGATCATCGTCGGCTTCAACAACAACGTCACGCGCGATTTCCAGTCGTTCGGCGCGACGCTCGTGCAGTTCCAGAAATTCGATCCGCAATTCGGCCCCGGCAACTCCGACGAATCGCAGCGCACGCGCAAGAACCTGACGTATGAGGACGCGATCGCGCTCAAGCGTCAGTGCCCGTCGATGCTGGCTGTTTCGCCGGAGCGCTACTGGAACGGCAACGGCAACTCGCTCGACGTGATCTTCAAAGGGCAGCAGGCCACGCCCGACGAATTCGGCGGCGTGACCGAGGATTACTGCCCCGCCAACAACCACTACGTCGGCGAGGGACGCTTCATCAGCGATGGCGACGTCCGCTCCAGCGCCCCGGTGGTCGTCCTCGGCTCCGGCATCGCCGACACGCTCTTCGCGCGCCGCGATCCGATCGGAAAGGAAGTGTCCGTCGGCGGCCACAAGTTCACCGTCATCGGCGTGATGGAGAAGCAGGGCGCGACGTTCTTCGAGTCAACCGACTCGCACATTTTCATCCCCATCACCACCTTCGACTCCCACTTCCCCTCGGTCAAAAAAGACGTCGGCGTAAACATCGCCACCATCCCGCGCAAACCAGAGTGGGTGCAGAAGATCACCGAGGAGGGGACGGCCGTGCTGCGCGCGCGCCGCAAGGTCCCGTTCAACAAACCAAACGATTTCGGCCTGATGACGCCCGACAAATTGATCGGCAATTTCCAGGCGATCACCGGCGGCATCACGCTGGCCATGATCTTCATCTCATCGATCGCTCTGTTGGTCGGCGGCGTCGGCGTGATGAACATCATGCTGGTGTCCGTGACCGAACGGACGCGCGAAATCGGTGTCCGCAAAGCGATCGGCGCCGTGCGCCGCGACATCGTGGTCCAGTTCCTCACCGAGGCGATGACCCTCTCCGGCATGGGCGGCGCGATCGGCGTCGCGGTCGGGATGCTGATCGCGTTGATCGTCCGCAAAGTCAGCCCCCTCACCACCGCCACCCCCCTCTGGTCGATCATGGTCGGCCTCGGCGTCTCGATCTCCATCGGCCTGTTCTTCGGGATTTATCCCGCGTACAAAGCGGCGAAGTTGGATCCGATCGAAGCGCTTCGGTACGAGTAGGCGACGCGGGAATCACTTTCACCACAGAGACACAGAGAACACGGAGGTCTCTCTGTGTACTCTGTGCCTCTGTGGTGAAAAATTTGTCCGAACGAAACCCCGCCTACCCGTGTTCTTAGCCACATGAAGAACTCGTGGACTGGCGGCGAGATCGTGCGCGAGGCGGATCAGGGGGGCGAACTGGCGGCCGCCGTCCATCGGTGTGAGCCGGGGGCGTTCGAGAGGTTGATCGATCGATTCGAGCGGCCGCTGTTCACGTATGCGCACGGGATCCTGCAGAACGCGTTCGATGCGCAGGAAGTAGTGCAGGACGCGATGATGCGGGCGCATCGGGCGCTCACGCGTCAATACGACGAAGAGCGCTGCGCGGCGCTGGCGGTGCGGCCGTGGTTGTTCCGGACGGTGCGCAACCTCTCGCTGAACAAGCGGCGTTCGAAACGGAGCGCGCTCGAAGAGTCGCTGGAGTCGTTCGACGACGGACGGCTCGGACCATTCGTCAGCCTGGAAGGGTCGGAGCTGGAGCGGAAAGAGGAAGTCGAGCTGCTGCGGCGGGCCATGGCCTTGCTGCCGGTCGACGCGCGCGAACTGATCGTGCTGCGGTTCATGGAAGAGATGTCGTACGCGGAAATCGCGAAGACAGTCGGCCAATCGGAGGCCGCGTTGCGAGGCAAAGTGTTCCGGTCGCTGAAGCTGTTGAGGGACGCACTGGAAAGCAAGGGGGTGGCGTATGCAATGTAGAAATGTGTTGACCCGAATCGATGCGCTGCGCACGCGCGAGCTTGCGCCGATCGAGAAGAGCGCGGTCGAAGAGCACCTGCGCACCTGCCGCAGTTGTGACGAATCGCAGGACGACGTCGAGCAACTCGTGCACGCCGTCAAATCGCTGGCGCTCGTGCCGCCGGTGTCGTGCAAGGACGCATGCAAAGACGCGATTGCCGATTCGTTCGACCGCGTCGGCGACGTCTGGGTCGCGTTCACGAAAGACCGCATCCGGATGATCCGGTCGGTGGAATCGATCGACGACGTTCGCGAGTCCTACGCGAAAAAATATGGCCGCGTGCTGGAGCCGGGAACGATTCCCGCCGCGCTGCGCCGCCAGGTGATCGCCGCGGTGGAAGGGGAGGGAGTCGATTCGCCGAAGGTCGATCTCGACGCCGCGAACGATCTCGAGCACGACGTCCTCCAGACGCTCGCCCGCATTCCGCGCGGCGAGGTCCGCACGTACGCCTGGGTGGCGCGCCAGGCCGGCCGTCCGCGCGCCGTCCGCGCCGTGGCCAACGTCATCGCCCGCAACGCCGTGCCGTTCGTCGTGCCGTGCCATCGCGTGGTGCCGTCGTCGGGCGGCATCGGCAACTACATCTTCGGCAGCGACACCAAGCGCGCGTTGCTGGCGCGCGAGGGAGTCGACGTCGATCAGCTCGACGCGCTGGCGAAGGAGCACGTGCGCTTCATCGGATCGAAGACAACGCACATCTTCTGCTTCCCGACCTGCCGCGATGCGAAGCGGATTCAGGACAAGAACCGCATGCCGTTCCGCGACGCCGACGACGCGCTCGAAAGCGGATACCGCCCGTGCCGTCACTGCCAGCCGGTGGCGGCATGAGCGCGATCCCGGTCGAAGAGGCGCGGTACGACGTCCACGCGATCTCGCTGCCCGCGAAGACGTTCACCGGCGACTTCTGGTTCACGCACGCCGCCGGCGACCGCCTCTGGTTCGCCCTCGGCGACGTGGCCGGCAAAGGGCTGCCCGCGGCGATCGTGATGGCGATGATTCAGGAGGAGCTGGAGCATCGCATCACCTCGTGTGCGCGCGCCGGCTGCGATCCAGCCACGACGATGAAACGGCTCGATGAGTTTCTCAAACCGCTGCTGCCGTCGAACCGTTTCGCCACCGCGGTGATCGGCTGGCTCGATGACGACGGCAGCATCACGCTCGTGAACGCCGGCCACTGTCCGCCGATGATCGTCCGGGGCGATGGCGCGATCGAAGAGATCGGATCCACCGGCCCGGCCGTCGGAATCGTTCCGAACGCGCGCTGGAAATCGACGACGCTGATGCTGAGTCCCGGCGAGTTGTTGCTGCTCTACAGCGACGGTGTGATCGAGTCGCCCTCGGCGAATGGAGACGACTTCGGGACCGCCGGCATTCTGCGATCGCTGCCTGCATCGATGTGCGCCCGCACCGTCGCCTCGGCGATCGCCGATGCCGCCACGCGCCACGCCATCGGCCGCGCGCAGTACGACGACCTCACCGTGATGGCCATCAGCGCGTAAGCGACGGTATATTCGCCTTGACAGATGTAATTCCGGGATCTATCTTCTCATCACATTCGCAGTAGCGAATATGAGGAGGCATCACATGACAGACGTTCTCAAAGCCCACGTTTCCATCAACGTCCGCAACGTCGAGCGCAGCATCGACTTCTACCGGCGCATGCTCGGGATCGAACCCTCCAAGGTTCGCACCGGCTACGCGAAGTTCGATGTGCAGAATCCGCCGCTGAATCTCGCGCTCAACGAAGTTCCCTCTCTCGATTCCGCCGGCGCGCTCTCGCACCTCGGGCTTCAGGTCGCGTCGACCGATGACGTGCTCGCCATTCGCAACCGCTGGGCCGAGGCGGGGCTGGTCACGCGCGACGAGATGAAGACCGACTGCTGCTACGCCACGCAGGACAAGACCTGGGTGCACGATCCCGACGGCAACGAATGGGAAGCATTCGTCGTGCTGCAGGACAACCTGCCGGAGACTGCGGGCGCAACGTCGTGCTGCAGCAACGGGGTTTGCACGACCGCAACGGCCTGACCTCGCGCAGCCGGTATCCTCGCTCCGCATGAGGCCACGGGTATCGCTGTTCCTGATTCTTCTCGTCGGGCCGGTTGCATTCGCGGCCGGCCCGATCGATCGCATCGACGCCATCGGCCGCGACGCAATCGCGCATCATCAGGCGCCCGGCCTTGTCATCGGCGTCATGCATCACGGCAAAATTGTTTTCGCGAGGGGTTACGGACTCGCGGACGTAGAGAATCGCGTTCCGGTCACGACGCACAGCGCGTTCGCGATTGCCTCGGTCACGAAGACGCTGACGGCCATCGCAGTCCTGCAGCTTGCTGACCGAGGAGCGCTTTCGATCGACGATGACATCGGAAAATTTCTGCCCGATTTTCCTCACCCCGGAATCGGCGTCACCATCCGGCGGCTGCTCGACCACACCGCCGGAATCCACAACATCACTGCGGTTTCGTCTTACTGGGAGCAGATTGGTGAGCCGATCGAGCCAGCGAGGCTGATCACTTTCTTTCGAGATGCGCCGCTCGATTTCCCGCCCGGCAGGTCTTACGCCTACAGCAACTCCGGCTACATCCTCCTCGGCGCGGTGATCGAGCGAGTCTCGGGCGTTTCGTACGCTGAATATCTGCGCCAGCACCTCGCTGAAGGCATGCAGGACACCGCTTACTGCGGTGGCAACGCAATCGTGCCGCGACGTGTACGCGGCTATTCAAAGTCCGGGAGCGCGTTCGTCAACGCCCGTCACGTCGACATGAGCCAGGGCTACTCGGCAGGCGGCGTCTGCTCCAGCGTGCGCGATCTTCTTCGCCTGCAGGAGCGGCTGCATCACGGCAAGCTGCTGGAGAAGAGCACCTACGCGCGAATGATTTATCCGACGCCGGGCCGCTCCTATGCCCTCGGCATCGGCGTCGGAACGAATCATGGCCATCGCGTGCTCTACCACGCCGGCGGCATCAGCGGCTTCGATGCGATGGTGACGCACTATCCCGACGATGACCTGTCGATCGTCGTCCTGGCCAATGCGGATGGCGAGTTGTCCGGCGAGATTGAATATCAGATCGCCCGCGCCGTCCTCGGAATCGAGTCGCCGGCAGCAGCGCCGCTGACCTCGGAGGAGCGCGAGCGTTTCGCAGGAAAATACCGGGGCCGCGCCGGCGCAGCCAGTCTGTACGTGCGTGGCGACGCGCTCCTCCTCGATGCACCCGGCGAATCGCCCCAAATGCTCGTCTACCTCGGCGAGAATCGGTTCGCCCTCGGTGCCGTGATCGTGACTGCGGACGGCACAACTCTGAAGATCACGCACTACGGCGCGACGGTATTCGAAGGACAGCGCGCGCCGTGAGCTACGCCGGTTTCGCGCAGGTCCACACCGGCACTTGCCACAGCGCATACCCGCGCGGATCGCGGACGCAGTCGATCATCTCGCGCCAGCGCTGCTCGATCTCTTCGCGCGAGACGCCGCCGTACTGCTCGAGTGAGTCGGTGTAGCCGTCGCGCCACGCTTCCCAGATGCGCGCGAACGTGTCGCGCTCGACGCGCAGCGTGTCGACGACGATGTAGTCGGCGGCGATGTCGGTCATGCCGAGGTCGTGGAGGAGCGTGAAAGTCTTGCGTCCGATGTGCAGATCGCATCCGACGCCGGCGGCGTAGCGCGGCGGAAGCCGTTGCCAGAATCCGTCCGAATCGAGATTCGTCGGATGGCAGAGCAGCATCCCGTAATCCTCGGCGATTACATGAACGCGTCCGCCGGGACGAAGCACGCGCCGGATTTCGTTCAGAACGCGTTCGGCATCGGGAACGGCCTGGATGAGATGGCGGCAGACGACGTAGTCGAACGACGCATCATCGAACGGCAGCGCCAGCGCGTCGCCGACCTGAAATCGAACGCGTTCTCCGAACTCCGCGCATCGCGCGCGAGCACGATTGAGATGCGGCTCCTCGAGATCGACGCCGACGAACGATGCGCTCGGAAACTTCGCCGCCAATCGCGCCGTGATCTCGCCCGTGCCGCAACCGACGTCGAGTACTTGTCCCGAGGGCGGATGCCGCAGAAAGATCGGCTCCTCCTGCGGCCAGATGGCTTCCGCCTGCGCGGCGAGGTTCCGCACCATCGATTCGTCGGCCATCTCCTTCGCCTGCGAACTGCTCGGATGCATGGGGGCGATTCTAGTTCGTGTATGCGCGATGTCGTGTGCGTCAGCGACAACGCCGCGTTAGCGGCTCAAGACGATAGCGAGGGGTGCGAGCAGCTTCATCGCGACGGCACAAATCGTGGGGCGCTCCCATTTCGAGGGGTGTTCGCTTCGCTCTCACCCCTCGCTACCCTCTGACGCCGCTCCGCGGCGTTCGCGACCGTGCCCGCGCCTACAGCCCGAACTGCTGCAGATGATGGTCGATGTGCTTGTACATCGTTTCGCCCCACTCCTGGCCGGTCATCGCGCCGAAGAATGCGTGCGTCTCTTTCCCGGCTGCCTCGGGGCCGCGCTGGACGAATTTGGCGATGAGGTCGACGAGTTTCTGCCGTTCCGTCGAGAACTCGCGCTCGTCGGCGACGACGAACGACGGATCGGTCGGACCGTTGCGACTGAACGGCTTCTCGCCGAGGATCGACTTGCGGAAGAACGGCATCAGTATCTTGCCGATCAGCTTCTGCTTCATCGGACGGTCACCCGTTCCGGTCTCCAGGGCCCGCGCGCAATGCGTGACCATCTGCGCGGCATTCATCTTTCCCCATTGCCGAGGAGTATCGGCCTGCAGTTTGTCGAGTCGCTGCAGGAGCGAGGTGCGGTCGGCTTGATCGAAGAGCGATTTCATCGCGTGAATTTTCGCACAGCATTACTTGCGGTAGCATCCCGCCGCGTCCGCCACAGACAGGACATGGAGGTCCAACATGAAGCGTGCCCTGATCGCACTCGTCATCCTCGTCACTGCCAACATCGCCATCGCCGATGATCTCGCCGACATCAAACGCGAAGTGGCCAAACGTCACGACGAAGCCGTCAAGCGATTGCAGGATTGGATTGCGCTGCCGTCCATCGCCGCCGAGGATCGCAACTTTCCCGCCGGCCCGGAGTACATGGCCAAGCTCGCGCGCGACGCCGGCTTCCAGCAGGTCACCATCCTCACCACCGACGGCAAGCCGGGCGTTTTCGCCACGCTCGATGCCGGCGCGCCGAAGACGGTCGGCCTCTACTTCATGTACGACGTCAAGCAGTTCGATCCCGCTGAGTGGACTTCGCCTCCGCTCGAGGCGCGGCTCGTCGACAAGCCCAACCTCGGCAAGGTCATCATCGGGCGCGGCGCCGTCAATCAAAAGGGTCCAGAGGCCGCGTTCCTGGCCGCGCTGCACGCAATACGAGGGGCCGGCAAGAAGATGCCGGTGAACCTGGTCATGGTCGCGGAAGGGGAGGAGGAGATTGGCTCGCCGCACATCGGCCAGCTCGTGCATCGTCCCGAGGTCGAGGCCGCGCTGCGCAAGTGCAGCGGCGTCTTCATGCCCGCCGCGTCGCAGGATCTCGACGGCATCGTCACCGTCTCCCTCGGCGCGAAAGGTGTGGTCGAGCTGGAGCTCGTATCGAGCGGCGAGAAGTGGGGACGCGGTCCGGCAAAGGACATCCATTCGTCATTGAAAGCGATGGTCGACAGTCCCGCGTGGCACCTCGTGAAAGCGCTCGACACGCTCGTCTCCGCGGACGGCAACACCATCACCATCGACAACTATCCGACGCCGCGCCCGCTCAACGCCGACGAGAAAGCGATGATCGCCGCCGCGTCGTCGCGACGCAGCGAAGCGCAATCGAAGAAGTCCCTCGGCGTGCAGCACTGGATCGATGACCTCTCCTGGCAGCAGGCCAACGAACGCCTCGAGTCGCAGCCGACCGTGAACATCGAAGGCCTGGTCGGCGGCTACACCGGCCCGGGCGGCAAGACCATCCTCGCGCACCGCGCCGTCGCCAAGATCGACATGCGCCTCGTGCCCGACATGAAGAAGGACGACGCCGTGGCCGCGCTCAAGGCGCACCTCGCCAAACACGGCTTCGGCGACATCGAAGTGAACGTCACCGGCGGCTACGACCCAACCAGCACCGCCGCGAGCGCGCCGCTGATCCAGTCGCAGATCGCGGTGCTGAAGCGCGCCGGCATCGACCCCGTCCTCTGGCCGCGCAACGCCGGCTCCTATCCCGGCTACGTCTTCACCAACCCGCCCGTCAGCCTCCCCGCCGGCCACTTCGGCCTCGGCCACGGCAGCGGCGCCCACGCGCCGGACGAGTACTACGTGATCGAATCCGCCAACCCGAAAGTTCAAGGGTTGGACGGCGCGGTCATGTCGTTCGTGGAGTATCTGTACGAGTTAGGCAAGTAGCGCTTTTTTTGGAACCGCTACGGATGCCGAAGAGAACCTTTTTCACGCGGAGACGCGGGGGCCGCGGAGGTCTCCGCGATCTCCGCGCCTCCGCGTGAAAAGGGTTTGAGAGTCAGTCGCGATCGTTCGATGGGGTTGGTGGTTCGATCGAGTGCATAGGCAAGGTCCGTTTGCCTTGCCGCGCTTCTGCGAGGGCGGTCATGCCTGCGGATAATTCGTTGAACAGGTCGCGCGGCGTTGTCTTCTCGATTCCTTCGACCTTATGCGAGGTCGAGATCCGTTTTCGGGAAGTCATTGCTGTCCAAATCCGAGAATTCGCTCGGTTTTCACATTCCTGATGTTGATGACCATGGTGCGGAAAAATTTTATCAGAGCAGGCGACGCGATCTGGAACGCCGTCGTCCTTTACTAAACTAGGCGGATGAGAACCACACTCTTCACCCTCCTCCTCGCCACCACCCTCACCGCCCAGCCGGTGGTCATCCGTGCTGCGCGGGTGATTGATGGGCGGGGGCATGTGTTGAGCGACGCGGCCGTGGTGGTCGAGGGCGGGAAGATCGTGCGGGTCGTGACGGACGCGAAGAAGTTGAAGGACGTCACCATCGACCTCGGCGACCGCACACTCATGCCGGGCGGGATCGATACGCATGTGCATATCGGGTGGCACATCGATGCGAAGGACGGCCGGTCGCATGACGATGAGACGGATCGCGACGAGTCGGCGCAGGAGTCCGTGCTGTACGCGGCGGAGAATGCGGTGCGGACGATCGAGGGCGGGATTACCACCGTGCAGTCGTTGGGCGCGCCGGTCGACAAGCCGCTGCGCGATGCGATTGCGCGCGGGACGCTGATCGGGCCGCGCATTCTGACGGCCGTCGATCCGATTTCCGATAACAAGCTGACGGTCGCCGAGTTGCGGGCGGCGGTGGAGAAGCTGGCGGGCGAGGGGGCGGACGTCGTCAAAGTGTTTGCGTCGCAGAGCATTCGTAATGGCGGAGCGCCGACCATGTCGCAGGAGCAGATGGATGCGATCTGCAGCGAGGCGAAGGCGCGGCATCTGCGCGTCGCGGTGCATGCGCACGGGCCGGAGAGCGTGCGGCGGGCGGTGCTGGCGGGATGCACGTCGATCGAGCATGGCGCGCTGATCGGGCAGCCGGAGCTCGATCTGATGGCAGAGCATGGGACGTATTTCGATCCGAACATCGACCTCGTCTTCCGCAACTATTTCGAGAACAAGTCCCACTACCTCGGCATCGGCAACTACACCGAGGAGGGGTTCGCGCAGATGAAGCTGGCGGTGCCGAAGGCGTTGCATGTGTTTCAGCTGGGACTGGCCACGCCGCGGCTGAAGATGGTCTTCGGCACCGATGCTGTGGCTGGATCGCACGGACGAAACTTTCAGGAGTTGGAGTACCGCGTGGTCACGGGCGGGCAGAAGGCGATCGATGCAATCACCTCGGCCACCTCGCTTGCAGCGGAGTCGCTAGGCTTCGGCGATCGCATCGGAACCATTGCCGCCGGCTATGAGGCGGATCTGATCGCCGTCGATGGCGATCCGCTGCACGACATCCATGCGCTGTCGCATGTCGCCTTCGTGATGAAAGGCGGACGGATCATCCGAAGATGACGGGTTTCCGTCGGCGCGAGCCACACCTGCCGCGGAGCGGCATCAGAAGGTAGCGAGGGGTGAGAGCGAAGCGAACACCCCTCGAAAACGAGTCGCGCCCAGAATTGTGCCGCGTCAGCGGCACTGGAAAATGTGACACTCCATCGGGTGCCGCTGACGCCGCACACTCTATTTCCGACTCTCATTCGAGGGGTGCGAGCGATGAAACCGCTCGCACCCCTCGCTACCTTCTGAAGCCGCTCCGCGGCGGGTTTGTGGAATGGCGAGGCTTGGTTGAAATGGAGCTATCGCAATCGCCCTCCGCCGAAGCAGCGGATCGATTTGTAATGCATTTCGAAGTAATTCGCGGCGGCGCGCAGGGCGCTGGCGACGATCCACTCCTCGCGCGCTTCGATCTCCTGCAACGGCAGGCGCATGTGCGTTGGCAGTTTGAAGCGGCAGCGGCGGCAGAGCGCGTTTCCTTCCGTCTTCTCGAGATTGCAGCGCGGACAACTCTTCCGTTTGGCGAGCCTGGTGATCTGTTGCGCGGATAGCATTTGCGACCCCTCCCTCCCGTTTTCCGGCAAAAGAAAAAGGCCGGGCGTGCACCCGGCCTTGAACTGCACTAATTGCTGTGCAGCGGATGGTAGCGGGGTGAGGCCGGCAAATCAAGCGATCCTTGACATTCACACACGACCAGCCTAGATTGCCGAAAACAAACCGACCAGTCGGCAAGTTAAACGCCGGTCATCGTCCAATCCCGAATCTCACAATCGATGAAGTTCCGTTGAAAGGAAGGCCTTCATGTTCGTTCGTTCTCTGGAGCGCTCCCTGCTGATCGGTTTCGCAGCCCTGCTGAGCGTCGCCCCCATTCCCGCGGCCGCGCAGCAGGATGCAGCCAAGCCCGACAAGACACAGGAAACAAAAGCGTCGGACGACGCCCAGAAACAAAAGACAAGTGAAGAGATCGTGGTCACGGCCCGGAAGCGCGAAGAGAACGTGCAGGAAGTGCCGATCGCGGTCAGCGTCGTCACCGCCGACAAGCTCGAAGAAGCCGCCGAGGCCGATATTTCGGAGCTGCAGACGCAGGTGCCGAACCTGTCCATCTATCAGGGACGCAACCAGTCGACGACGCTCACCGCATTCATGCGCGGCATCGGCCAGGCCGATCCGCTGTGGGGCGTCGATCCCGGCGTCGGCCTCTACGTCGACGACGTCTACATCGCCCGGCCGCAGGGCGCGCTGCTCGACGTTTATGACGTGGCCCGCATCGAAGTCCTGCGCGGACCTCAGGGCACGCTCTACGGCAAGAACACCATCGGCGGCGCGATCAAATACGTCAGCCGCCCGCTCGAAGATAAGTATTCCGGCAACATCTCGTACTCGCCGGGGACGCAGAGCAATCACGATTTCCGCGCCAGCATCGCCGGCGCGCTGATGCCGGGCAAGCTTCGCGGCAAGTTCGCGTTCGCGTCGCTGCAACACGAAGGCTACGGCACGAACACCTTGACTGGCCACGACGTCTCCAACCGCAACACACTGGCCGGACACGCTGCGCTGGAATGGCTCGTCAGCGACAAGACCAACATCCAGTTCAACGCCGACGCCACGAAAGACAAGGCCGAGCCGAAAGGCTATCAGCGTCTCGCCGCGAATCCGCTCTGTCCGGCCTTCGGAGTTACGTGCCCTGCGAACTCCAGCCGCTTCGATACGCAGAGCGGCCTCGCGCCGCTCAACGGCACCACCGCCAGCGGCACCTCGGTCGTCGTCTCGTCGAAACTGAACAGCGCGTGGAACTTCAAGTCGATCAGCGCGTACCGGAAATCGGACTCCAAGAACAACATCGACTTCGATACGACCCCGGCGCGCATCACGGACGTCATCGCCACCTACTACGACAAGCAGCTCTCGCAGGAGTTCCAGTTCATCTACGACCACGGCACGAAGTTGAACGGCGTCCTCGGCGCGTACTACTTCGACGGCGAGGCCGGTGGCCTGGTCAAGAACATCTTCCTGAACCGCATCTTCGGAACGACGGACGGCAAGACGCTGACGAAGTCGTTCGCGGTCTTCGGCGACGGCAGCTACGCGGTCAACAGCAAGTTGAACCTCAACGGCGGCCTGCGCCTCACCAGCGAGAAGAAGAACGGCATCGCCTTCAACGCCGGCTATACGAATGACACGTTCACCGTCGTCAATGCCATCACCGCGAACTACGACAAGTCCAAGACGTTCTCGTCGATCGCGCCGAAAGTCGGCCTCGATTACAAAGTCAGCGACAAGGTCATGGCGTATGGCTCGCTGAGCCGCGGCTTCAAGAGCGGCGGATTCAACGTGCGTGCGCAGTCGACGGTCTTCCCGAAGTCGGCCGATCCGTTCAACGATGAGACGCTCGACGTCGGCGAGATCGGCGTGAAGTCGACGCTCGCGGACGGACAACTGACGCTCAATACCGCCCTGTTCGACGGCAAGTACAAAGACATCCAGGTTTCGACGTTCACCGCGTACGACTCGAACGGCGACGGCGTCGAGGACGCGTTCTTCGGCAACTTCCTCAACGCCGGCAATGCCAGCATGAAGGGCGCCGAGGTCGAGTTCGACGCAACGCCGCACAGCGTGAGCTGGTTCGCCACGAGCGGCTACGTCAGCTACCTCGACCTCAAACCGGACGGTTTTCTCGACGCAAATCACGACCACTTCGTCGACACGCAGGTGATCACGAACGCACCGCACTGGACGGCCGGGCTGCACCTCAACTTCGATTCCCCGCTGAAGGGCGGTCTGCTGACGGCGAGCGTCGGCGGCGCGTATCGCGACAATTCCGTGCTCACGAATGAGGGCGGTCAGTATCCCGGACGTCCCGGTCAGCCGCTGAAGCCGATCACGCAGAAGGCCTACATCATCTACGATGCGTGGGTGAGCTGGCTTTCGCCCGATGCAAAATGGCGCCTCGGCATCAACGGCAAGAACCTGACGAACAAGGGGTACCTGACCAACGGCTACAACATCCCGTCGCTCGGCATCCTGACCGGCTCGTACGGCGCGCCGCGCACGGTGCTGGGCACGATCGAGTATCGTTTCTTCTGATCCTGCGGCAGGCGAAAGGCCGGCATGACCGAAACTCCTGAGGAGCTGCGCTTCATGCCGGCCATCGCGGCCGGAACTGACGAATCGGTTCCCGCGTCGTCCTGGGGATTGCTGGCGTTCCTGACGGCGCTCAACATCCTGAACTTCGTCGACCGGATGCTGATCGCCAGCCTCGCGCCGCTGCTGATCAAAGACCTCGGACTGACGCGCGCGCAGATCGGACTGCTGGCCGGATTCGGATTCGTTTTCTTCTACACGTTCGTCGGTCTCTTCCTCGGCGTCGCGGCCGACCGCTTCAAACGCTTTCCGCTGATCGGAATCGGCCTGGCGCTCTGGAGCGCGATGACGGCGATGTCGGGATGGGCGAGGAGTTTTCTGCAACTCGCACTGCCGCGCATCTTCGTCGGCGTCGGCGAAGCGACGCTGACGCCGGCATCACTCTCGATGCTCGGCGATGCCTTTCCGCGCCGCCGCCTCGGGCTGGCCATCGGCGTCTATTACTCCGGCATCCCGCTCGGTCTGGCGGTGGCGCTGATCTCGTCGAGCTTCATCGCGCCGCGATACGGATGGCGCGCCTCGTTCTTCGCCCTCGGCATCATTGGTCTGCTGGCGACGGTGCTGCTGTTCGTTCTGCGCGAACCGGCGCGGCGCAAGTCCGTCACTGTCTCCGGCGTCGACGAACCGCGCCCCTCGGTGCGCGAGCTCGTACGCGATCTTTTGCGCGCGCTCGTCGACCGTCCCGCGCTTGCTTTCGCACTCGCAGGTGGATCGCTGCTCTGCTACGGCTCGGGCGCGGCGCTGCATGGCGTGACGTGGCTGGTTGAAGAGCGCGGATTCCGTTACGCCGACGCCGCCTTCCGCTCGGGCGTCGTCGCCGTCTTCGCCGGCTTCCTCGGCAATCTCGCCGGCGGTGCGTTCAGCGACTTCTGCGCGAAGCGATTCCCCGCCGGACGTTTGTGGAGCCTGGCCATCATGACAGCGTTCTTCACGATCCCGGCCTGGCTGTTCTACTCCGTCGTCCCCGGCGGCCCGTTGTTCTACGTCTGCTGGTTCTTCACCAGCGCCGGCACGACGGCATGGTTCGGACCATTGTTCTCGACGTTCCAGGAACTCTCCCCGGTCCGCGCGCGATCGACGATGGTCGCCTTCGCGCTCCTCGTCCTCAACCTCCTCGGCGTCGGCCCCGGCCCGCTGATCACCGGCATGATCGGCGATCGGAGTGGATTGAGTTACGGACTGCTGGTCAGCCTCGTCGTGACGGCGATGGCGGTCATCCCGTTCTTCCTCGCGGCGCGTAAAGAAACCGTTTGAACCACAGAGGCACAGAGGACACGGAGAGGGATACCTCTGTGCCTCTGTGGTTCATCAGTTCTGCTTCAACATCCCGTGACGCAATATCCGCGAGATCTCGCGGATCGCGTCTTCGGTGCCCATGCCGAAGTGGTCTTTGACGCCGAAGAGGATCTCGACGGAGAAGTAGTTCATGAAAATCCGCGTGGCCAGCATCACGGCGGAGATCGGAGAGAGGCCGTTGGCGAGCTTCGACTGCAGTTCTTCTTCCATTCCGTGCGACTTGAAAAACGAATCGAAGCGGACGGCCATGTCCTCGTAGAACTGGCGGACGTGCGCTCCTTCGAACTCGACGACGTCGACGTAAATCAGGGCCACGTACTCGCGGTATTCGCGGACCATGTCGCGCGCGGCCATGCCGAGGATTTCGAGATTTTCGGGGAACGTGCCTTCGGAGAGGGCGCGGTTGAACGGGAACTGCGGCTGCGACATCAGCAGGAAGTAGCGGTCCAGCAGCGAGCGGAAGATCGACTCCTTGTCGGGGAAGTGGTGGTAGACGTTCCCCTTCGAAAGGCCGGCGTCGGCGGCGATGTCCTGCACGCTCGTCGCGCCGTAGCCGCGGTGGGAGAAGAGTTTCAGAGCGCTTTCGAGGATCAGTTGGCGCGACTTCTCGGAGCGCTCCTCCTGCGTCGATGCTTTCAGGCGAGTTGCTTTCGTAACTCCTCCTTCACGACCTTGCCGTACGGCGTGCGCGGCAGCGCGTCGACGAAGATGAACCGGCGCGGGACTTTGTATCGCGAAAGGCGAGCGTTGAGAAACTCGACGAGATCGACGTCCGCGACGCCGTGTGCGACGACGAACGCCACTCCGACTTCGCCCCACGTCTCGTCCGCGATGGCGATGACCGCGGCGTCGGAGACGTCCGGATGCTGCAGCAACTCCGCTTCGACCTCGGCCGGATAGACGTTGACGCCGCCGCTGATGAACATCTCCTTGCGCCGTCCGGCGATGAAAAAGTATCCGTCGGCATCGCGGCGGGCTAAGTCGCCGGTGCGGAACCAGCCGTCGGCGTACGCTTCCGCGGTGGCCTGCGGATTGTTCCAGTAGCCGCTGCTCACGTGCGGACCACGAATCCACATCTCGCCGGTATCGGAATCGTTGCCGGCGTCATCAATCAGGCGAACCTCGGTGAACATCATCGGCCGGCCGATCGAGCCGGGCCTGTTGCGCGCATACTCGATCGTCATCGTGAAGCAGTTCACTCCCACCTCGGTCAGACCGTAACCCTGTTTGAGAGTAACACCGCGCTGCTGGTACGCATCGATCAGAAACGCGGGCAGCGGCGCGCCGCCGCTGATGAACCAGCGCACGTGGCTCAAATCAGCGGTCGCAAATTGCGGAGCGTCCCGCAGCATCTTCCAGATCGTCGGCACGCCCAGCACGATCGTGCAGCGCTCGCGCTCGATCGTTTCCCAGATTTCTGTCGCGTCGAAGCCGCGGTGAAGAACGATGGTGCCGCCCATGAGGAAGAGCGGGATGAGGAAGACCGCGACGCCGCCGGCGTGGTAGAGCGGCGTGAAGATCGGCGCAACGTCGTCCTCGCGCAGCCCCCAGTTGATGGCCGTGTTGTAGCCGTTCGCAAGAAGCTGCCGATGCGGAATCATCACGCCCTTCGGCTTGCCGGTTGTGCCGCTTGTGTAGAGCAGACAGGCCGTCGATTCGGGATCGGGAATCCGGTGGGGGACGGTTCGCGAGGATGGGACGATGTTCAGCCTCGCGAGCGTCACGCCATTCACGTCAGGCGCGCTGCCGTCATGAAACAGAATCTTCATCCCGCAATCGGCGGCGATGATCGACAACTCGTGCGCGGTCGCGCGCGTGGAGAGCGGCACGATGATCACGCCCGTTTTCAGCGCTCCAAAAAAGACGGCGATGAAATCGATGCTGTTCTGCGCGAAGAGGCCGACACGATCGCCGGATTCGAGACCGGCGCCGAGAATCATCGCCGCGGCGTGGTTCGCGCATTCGTTGAGTTGCGCGTAAGTCAACCGCTCGCCGGCTTCAACGGAGACGAGTGCAACGCGATCGGGCGTGATGCGCGCGCGTTCGGCTAGGAGGTCGCCTGCAAACATGCGATGAATCGCTCCGGCTGCTGCGCGTGCGGAATGTGCGCGGCGTCGTCGATGATGCAGAGCCGCGCGCCGGCGATTCCGGCGTGCAGTTGTTCGATGTAGGCGCGCGTGACGACGCCATCATTCGCGCCCCAGATGACGGTCGTCGGAACGCGGATGCCGGCCAGGCGGTCGTCGATGAAGTACGACATCATCCCGCCCGCGATCAGGCGGAGCATCGGTGAGTCGCTGCTGCGCGTGATGAGCGCGTCGATCGCCCAATCGGGAAACTGCGCGTTCGGTCCGTGTACGGCCTTGAGAATCGGCACTGCTTGTTCTCGGGTCGATGCCACCAGCGAAACGCCCAGCGGGATCGCCAGCCCGCCGCCCGATTCGAGGAAGAGATTCGTCACGCGATCCGGCTGCGCGAGTGTGTAGAGGATGCTGATCCACGCGCCCATCGAGTTGCCGGCCAGCGTCACGTCCGCGACGCCTTCCGCGTCGAGGACTGCGCCAAAACGATCGACGAGAAACTGCATGTTCAGCGCGCCGGTTTGCGGTTCGCTCTCGCCGTGTCCGGGAAGATCGGGAATGATGAGGCGGTACGACTTCATCAGCGACGGCGCGACCAGCGACCACGTTCCGGCGTGATCGTTGACGCCGTGGATCAGCGCGAGCGTCCGGTCGCCGTGACCGCCAATCCAGTACACCGTGCCGTCGAGCGATTTTCGCGTCAGGCCGGCCAGCGTCAGCATCGATCGCGTCTGGGCGATGAAGTCGGCGTGCGACGTGATTTCAGGCAAAGAGCCGCCCTTCATCGAGCGGCATGCGCACGGCCACGGCGGCCTGGTTGTAGCCGACGCCGGAGCCGACCAGCACGACCAGATCGCCCGGCTTGATCCTGCCATTGCGCAGCGCATCGTCGAACGCCATCGGGATGCAGGCCGAGCCGGTGTAGCCGGCGTGCTCCATGATCGTGTGCGTCTTTGCCATCGGTAGATCTAGCTCCGTCATCACGATCTCGATGGTCGGCTTGCGCACCTGCGAGAAGATGATCATGTCGATATCGGTCAGCGCGAAGCCGCCGTTTTCGGCGAGGCGGCGGACCAGTTTCGGCCAGCCGGCGTCATTGATTTCCGGCGGATAGCGCTCGACCATGCGCACCGAGGTCCGGCCGGCCTGGACCGATTCCGCGGTGGCTGGTTCGACCGTGCCGCCCGACTCGATCAGCCAGTTGCGATGGTAGGAGCCGTCGGCGGCGAAAGCCGAGGCGATGTATCCCGGCGCATCGCCGCGCTCGAGCACCACCGCGCCGGCGCCGTCACCGTAGAAAAAAACGAACGGATCGTCGTCGCGCGCGAGCTTGCGCATCAGATAGACGGCCACCACCAGGACGGTGCGTAGCGAAGGATTGCTGCTCATCAAGCCCGAAGCCGCGGAAAGTGCGGTCGGAAACGACGCGCAGGCGCAGCCGACGTCGAACGTGCCGGCGTTGACCGCGCCGAGTTTCGACTGCAGCACGACCGAGGTGGCAGGTGTGATGTAGTCGGGAGAGTCGGTGCCGAGGATGATCAGGTCGACCTCTTCGGGCCGCTTGCCCGCGCGCGAGAGCGCCTGCGTCGCAGCCTGCAGCGCCAGATCCGAGGCCGCCCATCCGTCGGGCGCCTGCCAGCGCTTGAGGATGCCGCTGGCCTTCTCCATCTTGTTCACGAACTCCGGGGCGATCTCTGCGAATCGCGCGCGCAAATCGTCGTTGGTGACTTCGACCTCGGGCAGATAGCTCCCGCTGCTGACGATGTTCGCGTACGCCGGCGCGCTCATGTCCCCAGCACCAGTCCTCCGTCGACCGAGAGCACGGTGCCGCTGATGAATCGCGCTGCGTCCGACGCCAGCCAGACGTACGCGTTGGCCACGTCCGCCGGCTCGCCCAATTTCGCCAGCGGCGTGCGCGCGGACATCGAGTCGAGCACCTTCTGCGGCATGACCTTCACCATCTCGGTGGCGATGAATCCCGGCGCGACGGCATTGACGCGGATTCCGAATCGTCCCAGCTCGCGCGCCCACGTCTGCGTGAAGCTGATCACGCCGGCCTTCGTGGCCGCGTAGTTCGTCTGCCCGAAGTTGCCGTAGAGACCGACGATCGACGACGCGTTGAGGATGACCCCCGACGACTGCCGGATCATGTGCGGGACGACCGCGCGCGTGCAGAGAAAAACACCCTTGAGGTTGACGTTGACGACGGCGTCGAAGGTGGCGTCATCCATGATCGAGGCGACCTCGCCATCCTTCCATTTCACGAGCTGCGCGTCGCGGACGATGCCGGCGTTGTTGACCAGGACGTCGATCCGTCCATGCTCCGCGATGACCGCCGCGGTAGCCGCTTCGACGGAGTCTTTGCTGGTGACGTCGACCTTCGGTTCCGAAGTCACGTCCCAGATCACAACCTTCGCCCCCTCGGCGCGAAAAGCCTCCGCGGAAGCGCGTCCGATCCCGGCGCCGCCGCCGGTGATGACGACGACTTTGTCCTTTAGATTGAGGTTCATCGTTGGAATCGTATGGTGGAAGCGGACGGGCGTATCCGCAACTTGCCGACTGGTCGGTTTGTTTTGTCGGCTAATGTAAGGCGATGGAGGTTCGTTGTCAATCGTGACATCCGTTACGGCACTATTCGCGGCGCGGGCGCATCCTTGCGGCTTGTCCTTCCCGAAAGTCCTCCTCGCATTCGTCATCCTCGCGGTGGGGGCGCCGTCGTTCGCGATCACGTACATCGTTCCGCCGGACCGCTTCGAGATCGAGCGGGCAACCGCGATCGTGATCGGACGCGTGGCAGGATCGCGCGTCGAAGTCTCCCGATTCGGAATCGAGACCGTGACCACGATTGCACTCGAAGAAACGATCAAGGGGAAAACGGATCGCGTCGCCGACGTCCACACGCCCGGCGGAACGATCGGCGAGGAAACGCGTCTCGTCCCCGGCGTACCGGTTTTCGCGGACGGCGAGCGCGTCCTGCTCCTTCTGTTTCAACGCGGCGACGGCGCGTACGTCATCAGCAACCTCGGGCTCGGCACATTCCACTTCCTGCGTGATGCGATCGGACGCGAGCTCGCGGTCCGCAGCGAGGTCGAAGGATGGGACGCACGGGGCAGCGTTCACGTGGAGCAGCAGCGATCGGCAGACCGATTCCTCGACTACGTTCGCGGCGTCGTTCGCCGCGAGGATGTGGCCGAGGATTACGTCGTGGCGAAAATGCCGCTGACAGCAAAGGCGGAATCGCTGCATCCGATCGCGACCGCATCCTTCACCGCCACCTCGTACATGCTCATGTACAACGGCGGCCTCGGCACGCGCTGGAACGTTTTTCCGAGCGCCGTGAACTGGAACCAGGGCAACTCCGAGACCGGCACGCTCGGCAGCGGCGCGAACGAAATCAACGCCGCCTTCACCACCTGGAACGCCGGCGGAACGCACTACGTCCTCGCCAGCGCGAATGCGAATCCGAACGGATTCCTCGACGCCACCGACGGCGTCAACAACATCGTCTTCGAGAAGGACCTCACTTCCTCCGGCTCGCAACCGTTCAGTTGTTCCTCGGGTGGCGTGCTCGGCATCGCCGGGATGACGCACGCGAGTTTCGGAACGGGAACGCACGTCTTTCACGGCGAGACGTTCGCGACGACGCTCGAAGCGGACGTCAGTTTCAATCAGGGCCTCGGCGCCTGCTCGAATTTCCCGCAGGAGACGTTCAAGAGCGCGCTCGTCCACGAGGTCGGCCACACGCTCGGCTTCCGCCACTCCGATCAGACGCGCAACCTCGCCGCTTCCTGCAACGGCGATCCAACGCTCGATTGCACCAGCTCCGCGATCATGAATCACATTCTCGTGTCAGGTCTGAACGGACAGCTCCTGGCCTGGGACAACGCCGCCCTCAACGCCGTCTATGGAACTGCGCCCGCCTGCACGCCGCCGTCAATCACCGTGCAACCGTTCGGCGCGTCGATCAGCAGCGGCAACTCGGCGCAGCTCTCCGTCGCCGCCACCGGCACCGCGCCGCTGTCGTACCAATGGTTCACTGGTTCAACCGGCGATACATCGACGCCTGTCGCGAACGGCACGACGGCGACGATCGTCGTCGCGCCGGCGGCCACGACGTCGTACTGGGTACGCATCACCGGCGCCTGCGCGCCCGTCGCGAACAGCAACACAGCAACGGTCGCGGTGGCCGTCTGCGTCCCGCCGCAAATTCTGAACACGCTGAAAGATCAGACGGTGCTCGCCGGAACGACCGTCACGCTCAACGTTAACGTCGTCGGCACAACGACGTCAGTCGCCTGGTTTGCGAACGGAAATCTGATCGCATTCGGCCCAACGCTCACCACTCCGCTGACGCAGACCACGCAATTCCGCGCTCACGTCACCAACGCCTGCGGCTCCGCCGACAGCAACCTCGCCACCATCACCGTAACGCAACCGCGGCGGCGCACGGTGCTGCACTAAGGATGGAACGTGAGACTGCTCTACACGAGCTCGAGATCAGTTTTCCGGAAGTCGTCGCCGCGGCAGAGGAGAGGTTGTCGGGCCAACGCTGCTGTCGCATAGGTCATGCAGTCTCCGAAATTCAAAGCAGCTGGATGACGACCCTTGCCGAATCTCGAGAACGCGTCGATTGCACGCTGCCAGTGAAGGTCGCTAAACGCGACGATTTCGATGCCCGTTTCCTCGAAGAATCGCAGCAGGGAACCAGCCGCATTTTTCTCCAGTCGCGCCGTTAACACCAATCCGGTCTCGGCAGCAGTCGGCGAACCAATCCCCGCGAAGTCGGCATCAAGAATTGCAGCCAGGAGCTCGTCAGCTCCCGGTTCGCGAAAGAAAATCGCCAGGATCGCCGAGCTGTCGATGATCAAACGCCGTCTCTTCCATACCCGAGGATTCGCTCGCGCTCTTTCTTTGTGACCGGACGGCCCAGCAACTTCCGCGGTACGTTCGGCCAGATTTCACGTTCCAGGAAATCGAGGACTTGGGCCATTCGTCGTTTCCCGGACGGGCCGCTGTCGATTCTGCTCCTTCGCTCTTCGAGGGAACGGAGAATGACTGCAGTCTTGGACTCGCCGGTCATATTCGCCAGCTCCTCAGCCAAACGTTCGACTTTCGCGTTTTTGATATTCATCGCCATGGTAGAAAAAGTCTACCAGAGCGCCACGCGCAACGCCTCGGCGCATGGCGCCGAAGTGTTGGAACTCCGCCGCTCCTTGACTCTCGACGCGATCCGCACGACATTGCCTCCATCGGGGAGGACAACATGGCGTCATCGATTGAGCTGGCTGGGCGTTTGTCTGCAGTCGTGGCCACGCAGCAGGAAGTGCTTGCGGCGATCTCCGATCTCGACAAAGTGATGACGCTCGTCGTCGAGCGGACGCCGGAGGCGACCAATGGCGATGGCGCAGTCATCGAAGTCGTCGAAGGCGACGACATGATTTACCGGGCGGGATCGGGCGCAGCGAAGGACCACGCCGGACTGCGGCTGGCGATGACGAAGAGCCTCTCGGGCATGGCGGTCAGGGAGAAGACGCTGCTGCGTTGCGACAACACGGAGACCGATCTGCGCGTCGACGCCGCTGCCTGCCGCGCGCTCGGAATCCGTTCGATGATGATCGCGCCGCTGCTGGAAGGAACGATCGCGGTCGGCGCGCTCAAGACGTTCTCGCGGCACGCGCAGGCGTTCTCCGATCTCGACGCGTACGTGCTCCAACTTCTCGCGGGCATGACCTCGGCCGCGCTGCTGCAGGCGCGCACGTTCCGCGAGCTCGAAGCGTCGGAGGCGCGCTATCGCATGCTCTTCGACCGCAACATCGCGGGCGTGTTCCGGTCGACGCTCGACGGCCGCATCCTCGATTGCAACGAGTCGCTGGCGCAGTACCTCGGCTACGACTCCCGCGAAGAACTGATTGCTCAGCCGGCGTGGAATCTCTACCACCAGCGCTCCGATCGCGAAGAGCTGATCCGACTCGTGCAGGAAAACCGGACCATGCTCAACATCCGCATGCCCTTCCGCCGCAAAGACGGAACGTCGCTCCTCGGCATGATCAGCGCGAGCATCGTCCACAGCAGCGCGAACGAGCCGCAACTGCTCGGCACGATGGTCGAAGCCTGACTTCAATGATGCGCCGCGCGATGACGTACAGGCGTTCCGCTGGGCGGGGCGATGACGATTGTCCCCGCGGCAGAACTACCGATGCCGCACTTAGATCCGTGGATGTAATAGAAAATCTGGTTGCCTGTCGATTGCGTCCTTGTGAAGGTGTGGCGGTACGTAGTCGGAAATGGATCGCCTAGCGACGGGAACAAGGTGCGCCGGCGATTGTGGAACTGCGTGGCCCATTGCGCCATCGTGCGGCCCGACCCGAGGGGATCAACGATACCGTTGGATTGATGGACAGCTTCCCAGAAGCGCTCTTCATAAAGCTCGACGTAAACGCCCTGCGAGTTGACCAATGCATTCTGTAATGCGGAGTCGACGTCCGCCGGATTCGACACTTTTTCAGAATTCGTGGTCTGCCAGCCGGTGACCTGTCCTTCCAACCCTTCCTGTAGGACCCATTTGTTCGGACATCCGAGGCCATTGGTGTTGTTAAGGCAGTTATCGGTCTTCTTTACCTGCAGGCCATTGTGGGCGACGGCGAACTTGAGGCCGTGGGCGGCCTGACCGTTATCGAGGATCGTCTGTGTCTGCTCTGTGCCGCCGGGCAACGCGCCGCCGCCGGAGGAGGTTCCATCGGCAGTCTCGTATCCGCCATTGTTGTTGATCCTTGGGAATCCGTCCTGAATGAGCGCGTAAACCATCGTCTTATTGGGAAACTCCGAGACGAGCAGATTGGTCTGCGCCTGATAGAACGCATAAAGACCATTCGGTGTATAGCCGTGCTGCGCGAAAACCTGGGAATTACAGATGCATCCGGCGGAGCATCGTTTCGGCAGGCGATTTTCGTGCGTGAGCAGATTGGCACCGGAGGGCTTGATGTAGGCGAGCGCGCGGTACCAGTCGGCGCGCGATTTGAGATGGGCGGCAACCTTCCGCAGAAGATCGAAATAGTGATTCTGATACGCGATCTCCGTCGGACTGCCGAGCGTCATTCGGGTGCCGCAGCCTTCGGTGTCCTCGCCTGAATCCTGAAGCTGCAGCGCGGTCACGCCGTTGTTGAAGAGCCAGGATGGCGTGCCGTCATCGCCGGCTCTTATGGCCAGGCTGTAGACCTTCCCGTTTTTCACGGCCTTGTTGACTTCGCGATCGAGGATTGTGAAATCGAAACTGGAGTCGGCTGTTCCGGGCGCGATTTGAACGTCTTTCCAGAGAAGGCGGATGAAAACGCCGGTGAGATTCGGATCCTGCCATGTCGCGTCCATTGTGGCGCCGTTCAATCCTCCTCGGCAGAGCATCTGCGAACCGGCGACAGCCGCCGGCTGGCCGCCAACGCAAGTGCTGGTCACCGGAACGACGGTGAGTCCGAGGTCGATCGGACTGAGAGTGAAGATGCCCGAAACCGCCAGCGGCATCGGACCGGTGAAGTCATTCGGATCGGTCGGCGAATACGGTTTCACGGCCGAGCAAACGCCGCTCGACACGCCATCCCAATTCACCGGGATGATGGAATCGCCTGGTCCATTGAGCGTCCACTCGACCGTGTCGCCGCTGGCGATGGTCACGATCGATGGTGAAAAGGAACCGTCCGAGTTCACCTTGACGGGAACGGTCGCCGCGGAGAGCAGCGTAGACATTGCACTGGCGAGGATGACGCCGGCGAGAATCCGATTCGTCATGAGAATCCTTTCTACTCGGGCTAAGTAGTGAGGGATTGACGAACAGAATACCGCGAGCGTTTACAGTCCGCTCCAATCGCCGTCGACGACGACCATCGGCTTGTCGCCGTCGGTTCGCGTGATGCGCGTGCGCGTGATGACGTAAACCGGAACTTCGACCGCGCGGGCGACGCGATTGTCGCGATTCGAAGGGAGCGGCAGGTAGTTCGGATGCGTGTGCACGATGGCGACTGTGCCTTTGGGAATGGGACCATTCCATGTGGCCTGATTCAGCTCGCCGTCGCCGGGCCAGTGCAGAAAAAACGTTGCGCCGGCAGCGTTTCGGATCAGGAAGGCCGCTTCTTCGGTGTTGCTCATGCCGAAGTGGCCGCGTCGCAGCAGGTCCGCCATCACGCCGTGGACGACCGGATCATGGACATCGATCGCGGTGAACGAGAGCAAAAACGCGAACATGAAGTTGAGCGTCATGCGACATTGAACGGAATCGCGCCGCAAAGGTTAACGCTCAGTCGAGATGGTAGAGACGGATCGACTTCCCAATGCGCGTGTACGGCTTGCCGGCGATCATCGCGTCGAGCCAGTTTTTGACCTTCGGGCTGTGCGTCTCGCCGATGGCGATTTCCATCTCGCTCGTCGCGAACCAGCCGTGAATCGGTTCCACGACCTTGATGACTTTGTGCGGCGGAAAGCCGAGGCGGTCGACGTCGGCCGAGGTGAAGAGGAGGAGTGAGATGCTCGGGATGTGCTCACGGCGCGTGTAGCGCACGAGGCGCAGCACGTCCTGCCCCCAATCGAGATTGCTGTCGTTGAGCACCTTCTCCGGATGTGGCGCGAAGACGTTGAACCACGGCAGATAGTCGGGATGCGCGGCCGCGCCGCTGACGAAAAGCCAGAGCACGAGCAGCGCGGATGCGATGCGGAAACGCGGCAGCGCCAGGATCGCGGCCGCCGCGGCGATGGCCAGCGGCGCATAGATCGGCAGGACGTGGCGCACGCCGATGTTGATGTGACTCGTCATTGCGACGCCGAGAATCGCCGCGGCGATGAGCGGGATTTCGGGACGGCGCCGCGTCAGCAACGCGCATCCGATCAGTGCCAGCAGCAGAAACGGGATCGGCGTTTTGAAAAAGAGCGCGACGGGGAAGTAGTACCACCAGCCGTTCCAGCTCAGCTTCTCGAACAGAAAATTGCGATGGCCGGTGACGTCGTGATGGCGCACGTCTGCGATGCCGTCGATCAGCGGCTGAAAGCTGAATCCGAATCCTGCCCAGATCAACGCTGCGGCGATGATCAGCGCCACGATTCCGCAGGCGAGGAACAGCGGACGAATCGGCGAGGCGTTTCTCCGGCCGCGAATCCACAACACCGCCAGCAACACGACGGCCGCGGCGGGAAAGAAGACCAGGAACGAATACTTCGACAACACGCCTGCGGCGATGGCGACGCCGGTCATCGCCGCGCGCCGCCACGACGGCCGTTCGGCCAGCCGCGTCAGTTCGTCGAGCGCGAACGGCATCATCGCCGTCACCACCATGTCGGTCGTCGCCAGCCCGCCGTGCGCGAGAACCGGTGGGAGCATGGCGAACAGCGCCGCCGAAAGGAGGCCCGCTTCCGGCGAGAAGAGATGCATCGCCCACCGCGCCACGAAGATGATGGCAAGCGCCAGGAAAAGGAGATTGCCGATGCGCATGCGCGCGAGGTTGCTCTCGTAGCGTCCGTTCGTCAGCAACTCGTTGCCGCGGATCGCTCGGTCGGTTCCGGCCGGATCGGGCTCATTCACGAACGGCAGCGCGAAGAAGACGCGGCTCAGCGGCGGATGGTGCAGATCCGTCATCCACGAGTGATGCTTGAGAACGTCGTAGCCGGCGATGAGATGGAGATGCTCGTCGCTGGTCTGCGCAAAGACGCGATGCGTGGCCGCGACACGCCCTAGGCTGAGCGCGACGATGATGGCGACGCCGATCCAGGCGCGCTGCCGCGTCACAAACGCCTCGCCAGCCACAGACTGCCGCCCGGATTTTCCAGCGCCAGCGGCATCAATTCCGCGAGCAGATCGCGATGGAATCGCGCCAGCCACGTGCCGAAGAGGACGACGTCGAAGGCATCGTTGAATTCGAGGAACGCGCGCAGGATGTAGTCCTCATTCCACGCGCGCCCCTCGTAAACCCACTCCTTCGGATACTCGAATGGATAGAAGACGTCGTGGAAGTGGACGTGAACGCCAGGCGCAAGCCGCGGCAGGATCTCGAAGAGGATGCGGTTCACGTCGCTGCCAGTTTTTGAAACGTGCGTGGAGTCGATGAAGAGAATGTCGTTCGCGGCGAGCGCATCGAAGGTCGTCAGCGGAACATCCTGAAGTTTCGCGCGAATGATCGTCACGGATTCGCGATCGTTCGGACGCAGCAACGCGTCGAGCGTAGAAGTATCGGGATCGATGAACGTGAACGAAGTCTCCGGCAGCCATCGATCGGCCGTATCGAGCATGGCCGTGGACGAGAATCCCGATCCGACTTCGATGACCCGCCGCGGCTGCAGATGCCGCAGCATCGAGTAGAGAAAGATGGCGTCGGCGTAGGAATACGCCCAGTTCTCGAACCAGTAGCGCGACTCGTTCGACTGCGTCCGCGGAAACGGCAGTTCGCCGTAGAACCGCGCCAACTTCCGCACCAGAGCGACCTGCTGGTCTTCGCGCAGATTGATTCCGGGCAGCGACGGCGGCGGGGGTCCGAAGATCTCGCCCTCCCGCGCGCGAATTTCGTCGATCGACGGAATCGGCGAGTAGAAGTGCCCCGGCGACATCCACGTCTTCCAATGCGCGAGATCGGCGCGCAGCTGATCCCGCTCCGCCTCGAGCGCGACGATGTACCGATGCAGGTCGCCAAGCCACGGCAACCGCCGCGCCGCGCGTTTCAGGAAGCCGGACACTGGAGCGCGATTCTAAACGCAGGATCGCTATCGTCGGAGAAGCAGGCGTGGAACTATCGCCTCGACTTTTTGGAATGACTCCACGCCGCGCTAGCGGCTCAAGAAGGTAGCCAGGGGTGCGAGCGCTTTTGCGAGCACCCCTGGAAAATGAGGGCGAGATGAAGTTGTGCCGCGTCAGCGGCACTGGAGTTTTCGCACGAATGGAAGTCAGCGCGAGTCTTCGGGTGCCGCTGACGCGGCACGGAATCGACGATGCACGGTTTCGAGGGGTGCTCGCAAAAGGCGCTCGCTCCCCTCGCTACCCTCTCGTGCCGCTAACGCGGCGATGAAATCTCGCTCTCCGCGTGGCGGGGAAATCCTCCATCTCTACTTCAGCTAACCTTCCCGCAATCGCGGCGTCCAACACCTCGAAACGGAGGAACACCATGCGACGACTTGCCCTCGTATCTGCCCTCATCGCCCTCGCCCTTCCCCTCGCTGCCGTCTCCGATTACCACGGACACAGCGAGTATTCGAATCACGGACTCTCGGTCTCCATCGACGACTGGGAGGACGTTCGCGACTGCAGCGCGCTCCACGTCCGCTACAACGACCGCACCGTTCCGGTGGTCGAGGAGAACGTGCCGGTGAGCAGCATGCGCTCGCTGAAAGTGCGCAGCGACCGCAACGGTTCCATTCGCGCCATCGGCACCAACTCCTCCACCTTCGCCGTGAAAGCCTGCAAGGCCTCGGCGCTCGGCAATGCGAACGACATCCGCGTCAATGTCAGCGGCAACGAAGTGAGCGCCGATCGCGCCGACGACGACTCGCGCTCCATCGTCTACTTCCTCGTCTTCGCGCCGCGCAACGGCACGCTCGACCTCGATGCGAACAATGGTCCGATCTCGATCGACGGCGTCGACGGTTCGGTCACGGCGCACGCTCTCAACGGTCCGATCGCGCTGAAAGACTCGACCGGAACGTTCGACATCCACACGCAGAATGGTCCGATCGCCTTCGCCGGGAACTCCGGCAACGTGAAGCTGCGCGCCACCAACGGACCGATTTCGGTGAAGCTGGCCGGTTCCGCGTGGACCACCGGCAACCTCGACGCGTCGACCGAAAACGGTCCGCTGTCGCTCAAAGTCCCTGCCGGTTACGGCTCGGGCGTGCACGTCGAAACCGACGGCAACTCGCCCGTGAGCTGCCACGGTGCCGCCTGCCGCGCCGCGAAGAAGGCGTACGCCGAAAGCGGCGACGACGATGACGACTACGGCCCGCGCTGGCCGCGCCGCATCGACCTCGGCTCCGGCGCGCGCATGGTCACGCTGACCACGCACAACGGCCCGGTGTCGGTGAAGGAAGGCGACTAACTCACCGAAAGCCGGTGATCAGAATCGCGTCGCGCGTGAGGTGTCCGCGCGACGCGACGACGCTTTTTCCATCAGGCGCAACGTCGAAATCGAAGAGGTCGCGCTCCACGAGGTTGGTGAGTTTCTCGGGCGGTTTGTCGAAACTCACTCTCCAGATGTTCGCGCGGTCGTTTGCGTGATTGACCAGAAGCGCAGTGCCATCCGGCGTCCAGCGGACCGCGCTTCCGATGCCGCCGCGTTGCGGCGCTTGCGGCGTGCTCCAGATCAGAGGACCGCCGGCAGCCGGCATCACACCGAGGCGTCGATGGCCGCCGTCTTCGTACAAGAGAGCGATGCGATCGCCGGACGGCGACCACGCCGCAGCGAGCGTGGGCAGCGTCGTCAACTGCTTCCTCGCTGTGCCATCGCGCCGGATTTTCCATAGCGACCGGTTCACACGAAACGCCAGCCATTCGCCGTCGCGCGTCACCGCGATCGGAACGGCGTCCGCGCCGACCACGATGGTCTTCGGTCGCATGCCGTCGAAACCCACCTCACGAATCTCGTTGCCGTTTCTTCCCGACGCGACATACGCGACGCCGTCGGCGAAGGCGGCGGGATATACCGCGGACTCACGCGCGAGCGGTGATCGTTCGCCGCCATCCGGCCTGGTGATCATGATGTTGGCCGTGACGTCATCGGCGACGGAGTAGGCGATGCGGCCGTCCGGAGCGATCGACAAGCCGAAGAATCCGTCGAAGCGGCCGGTGGAGATTTTTTGCGGCGTCCCTTCAGCGGTCAGCGGCACGCGCCACAACTGCGTCATCACGTCGACGCCGATCGTGACGAGGGAGCGGCCGTCTGACGTGATGCTCACCAGGCGGTAAAAAAGGAGGTCGTTCGTGACCCGCCGCGGCGGTCCGGATGGATACGGCACGAACCAAAGCCGCAATGGCAGCGACGTCGCCGCGAGCGGATCGTCATCACGCGTGCCGACGACGAGAACGCCGCTGCCATCGGGCATCCATGCCGCCTGTCCGAGGCTGCGCCAGTTTCCGGCGCTCAATCGTTGAGCCGTTCCGCGATCGGGATCGAAGCCGAGGAGGATTGCTTCTTCGGGATCCGCCGCACGGTTAACTGCCGCGGCGATGATCGAGCCGTCGGGCGACCACGACGGGCCTCCGAACGAGGTGGGCGCAAAAATCTCCGGAAACTGGCGAATCGCCAGCGGTCGCGGCGCGGAGCCATCGCTGCCGGCCACCATGAGCGCGCTCTGTCCGCGCCGCGGAAAATCGGGCCGCAAATAGGCAATGCGCCGTCCGTCGGGTGAAAACGACGGCGTGCCATCGATCCCTTCGAGAATGCGCTCCGGTTTTCCGCCGAGCGTCGAAACGCGGAAGAGCGTCCCGATCGGGTTCTCACCATTTCGAACGACGTAGACGATGGCGTTGCTGTCCGGAGTGAATGTGTGGCCGCGAAAGGTGAGGTCATGAGCTGGCGGAATCAACAGCAACTCCTGCCGGGTCGCGAGTTGCATGATGCGCATGCTTCCGCCGGCTTCGTTGGAGACGAGGTAGCCGACGTACTTGCCGTCCGGAGAGATGGTCGCGCTGACCACGTCGCCTCCCTCCGTGATTCGGCGAAGCACAGGGTCCGTTGCCGCGGCGGGCCGGCGGTGCGACATCACGATTGCGATCACCGCGATCACTACCGCAGCGATCAACGCCGCGACGATTGCTGGCTGTCTGCGCGGACGTATCGCGATCGGCTTGGTCTCGGTTCGCATCGACCGCAGCAGTTGGCGCAGATCGATCGACAGTTCGCGCGCCGATTGATAGCGCTCGTCCGGATCCTTCGCCAGCGCTTTACCGACGATGCGCCGCAGCTCCGGAGAAACGTTCGGAGCGAGCGACTCCATCGGCTCCGGCTCGCTATGGATGATGCGATAGAGCGTGTCGTAGACCGAGGCGCCGTGGAACGCGCGCTGACCGGTCGCGGCTTCGTAGAGGATGCAGCCGATCGAAAAGAGGTCGGCGCGGTGATCGGCGATGCGTCCCTGCGCGCGTTCCGGCGCCATGTATCCCGCGGTGCCGAGGACGATGCCGGTCTGGGTCGACATCACATTCGTGGCGGCGGAATCGGTCACCGGCTCCTGCAGCTTCGCCAGGCCGAAGTCGAGCACTTTCGCGTAACCGCTCGACGCGATCATGATGTTGTCCGGCTTCAGATCGCGATGAACGATGCCGGCCGCGTGCGCCGCGGCGACGGCATCAATCACTTGCAGAACCAGCTCGATGGCTCGCTCCGGCGGAAGCGCTCCCGCCTCCAGCGTGTCGCTGAGAGTGGCGCCGTCGATCTTCTCCATGCTGATGAAGTGGATCTCGCGCTCGTCGATCGTGAACGTGCCGATGTCGTAGACCGTGATGACGTGCGGATGATTGAGCGCCGATGCCGCGCGCGCTTCCTGCGCGAACCGCCGCAGGCGATCGGGATCAGAAACTACGGAAGGCGGCAGAATCTTCAGCGCAACGTGCCGGCCGAGCGTGGCGTCGACCGCGTCGTAGACGGCGCCCATTCCTCCCGTGCCGAGGAGCGACACCACGCGATACCGGCCGACTTCACGTCCCGCCAGACGCAGAGCCTCGGACATAAGTCCGTCAAGAGTAACAGGACTTTTGTTCCCAGTTATCGTGCCGGCGTGACGCGCCAGATCGTGTTGCCGACGTCGTCGGCGACGAGCAGCGCGCCCGATTTGTCGATTGCGACACCGACCGGACGTCCGTGCGCGTCGCCATTCGCGTCCACAAATCCCGTCAGCACGTCCTCGGGCATTCCATTCGGACGCCCATCCGTGAACGGGACGAAGATCACTTTGTAGCCGCTGAGCGGTTTGCGATTCCAGGAGCCGTGCTGGCCGACGAACGCGCCGCCGGCATAACGCGGCGGAAAGAGCTTGCCGTCGTAGAAGGTCAGACCGAGCGACGCGGTGTGCGCGCCGAGGGCGTAGTCGGGGACCGTGGCGGAGGCGACGAGGTCGGGGCGCTGCGGCTTCACGCGATCGTCAACATGTTGACCATAGTAGCTGAACGGCCAGCCGTAGAACGCGCCGTCTTTGACCGAGGTCATGTAGTCGGGGACGAGGTCGCTGCCGATCTCGTCGCGTTCGTTTACCGAGGTCCAGAGCACGCCGCTTTGCGGCTGCCAGGCCATGCCGACCGGATTGCGAAGTCCGGAGGCGAAGATGCGGGAGTGACCCGTAGCGCGATCGATCTCCATGATCGCGGCGCGGCCAACCTCTTTGTCCAATCCATTTTCCGCGGCGTTGCTGTTCGAGCCGATCGAAACGTAAAGCCGCGCGCCGTCGCGGCTGGCGATGACGTTCTTCGTCCAGTGATGGTTGATCGTCCCTGCCGGCAGATCGGCGACCTTCACGCGCGCATCCGTAATCGACGTCTTCCCCTCGGCATACGGATAGCGCAAGAGCGCGTCGGTATCGGCGACGTAGAAGTCGTTGCCGACCAGCGCCATGCCGAAGGGTGACGTCAGTCCCTGCAGGAAAACGGTGCGCGTTTCCGCGACGCCGTCGCCGTCCGAATCGCGCAGCAGCGTGATGCGATTCGCGCTCGGCACTGCGCCGCCGGCTTTCTTCGACATTCTCTTCATGAACCATCCCTTGATCCCTTTGCGGTCGTCGGGACGCTCCGGTCCATTCGTCTCGGCGGCGAGGACGTCGCCATTCGGCAGGACGTAGAGCCAGCGCGGATGATCGAGTCCGGCGGCGAACGCGTTGACGGCAAGTCCGCTCGCGACGACCGGAGTCGTTCCCACCGGCCAACCTTTCGCCGGTGCGATCTGGAACGTCGGGATGAGCTGCGGCTTCGGCACGACCAGCGTCGGATTCGGTCCCGTCACCGCCGACACGGGGAGCTTCGCGGTCTCGCTGCAGCCATACGCGATCAGCAGAAGAAGAAACGGAATCGCCTTGCGCATGCAGCATCGGATTTCATGATCCGTTCCCGCACTGCGTTACCATTGCACGCGTCACAAAACCTGAGGAGGACGTCATGGCCAAAGGCAACAACGCGCGGAAAAAAGAGACCAAGAAGCCGAAGAAAGACAAGAAGTAACGCCCTTCATGTTCCTCATCGAGACCGAACGTCTCGTCATCCGACCGTGGCAGCCGGACGACCGTCCGGCTTTCACCGCGGTCATGTCGAATCCCGAGGTGACGCGGTACATCCACGGCGGCAAGCCGTACACCGAGGCGGAAGTCGATCAGTGGTTCGAGCGCCAGGCCCGGCAGATCGCCGAACACGGCATGTGCATGGGCGCGCTGGTCGAGAAGTCGACGAATCGACTGGCCGGCATCTCCGGCGTCCAGCCCCTCGGCACAACTGACGACATCGAGATCGCCTGGATCCTGGCCCGCGAAGCATGGGGCCGCAATTTCGCCACCGAAGCCGGCGCGGCCTGCATGCGCTACGTCCTCGAAACGCTCGCGCGCCCGCGCGTGGTCGCGATCATCGATCCCGCCAACCACCCCTCCAAACGCGTCGCCGCCCGCCTCGGCATGACGTACGAAGCGACATTCACTGGGGCCGAACTCGGACACCGCTTCCCGGAGATCGTGGTGGATCTGTTCGTGAGGGAGCGCTAGCATCCTGAAAATCGCGCGGCGCGCGAAATGCATTTTGCGTCGGCGTCGTGATTGTGCGCCGCGCCTTCCTATTGCTTCTGCTGGTCGCGTGCGCGCGTCATGAGCCTGCGCGGGTTCGTGCGCCGGCGACCCCTCCGAAGCCCGTTGCGCCGCCGCAACTGCCGAAGCCTGCCGAGGCCGCGCCGCCGAAGGCGCCGGACGTGGCGCCGGTGGCGCGGGACCTGGCGGAGATCGCGAGCGGCGGCGCGCTGCGCGTCCTCTTCACGTTCAACTCCACCGGCTATTTTCTGTATCGCGGCGAAACGCTCGGATATGAATACGAACTGCTGACGATGTTCGCGCGCGACGCGAAGCTGCGACTGGAGCCGGTGGTGGTTCGCGACAGCAGCGAGTTGTTCGATCGGCTCAATCGCGGCGACGGCGATGTGGTCGCGGCGCAGTTGTCGATTCCGTCGCCGTCCACTCCGATCGGAGTCGCGGTTACCGATTCGTTGTACGAAACGGCGCCGGTCGTCGTGCAGCGTTCGCCGTCCGGCGGCAGTGCCACGCCGACCGTCGCCAAAGATCTGGCGCGCGAAGAGAAGGAGACGCCGTCCACGGTCGAGATTCGCGCGAAGCTGGTTTCGACGCCGCGCGATCTGGCGGGGCAGCAGGTACAGATTCCGCGCACGTCGCCGTACCGGCAACGCCTCGTCGAACTGAATGAAGAGTTGACGCAGGACATCGACGTCGTCGAAGTGGATGAGTCGAGCGATCGGCTAATCCAGCAACTCGCGGAAGGGGAGATCGCCTTTACGGTGGCCGCTGAAAACGTGGCAGCGCTGAAGAGCGGCGAGTACACGAACCTCATCGTCAAGCCGGCCATCGGTCCGCCGCAACCGGTGGTTTGGGCCGTCCGCCAGAACGCGCCGCAGCTCCTCGCCGCGCTCGATCAGTGGCTGGCGAAGAAGCGCAAGGCCGGGCTGCTGGCGGTTCTTTATCGCAAGTATTTTCTCGACCGCCGCGCCTACACCGCGCGTACCAATAGTCCGTTTCTGACGGCGGAGACGGGGACGCTCTCGCCGTACGACGACTGGTTCCGCGAGTACGCACGCATCCCAGGTTGGGACTGGCGCCTCGTGGCCGCGCAGGCCTTTCAGGAATCGCGATTCAATCCGCGCGCGCATTCGTGGGCGGGCGCGGTCGGGCTGATGCAGATCATGCCGAAGACGGCGCGGCAGCTTCACGCCAACGCTGCCGATCCGAAACAGAGCGTGGAGGCGGCCTGCCGCTATCTCTGGACCATCGACGAGCAGTGGAAGGAGATCAAGTCCGACAGCGAGCGGATCAAGTTCATCCTCGCCTCGTACAACGTCGGCACCGGCCACGTGCAGGACGCCGTGCGCCTGGCCGCGAAAAACGGCGACGATCCGCATTCGTGGCTGGACGTGAGCTACTGGCTGATCCGCAAATCGAAGCGCAGCGTCTACAACGATCCGGTCGTCAAACACGGTTTCGCGCGCGGCACCGAGCCGGTCGCATACGTCGATCAGATCCTGCAGCGCTGGAGCAACTACAAGGAGTTCGTGAAGGAGCCGGAGGCGGCGCCCGAGCCAACACCGGCTGTGCCGCAACCGCCGTCTTGATACAGTCTCCCAACATGCCTGACGACGCCACCTTCGAATCCCTCGGCCTTTCCGCTCCGCTCCTCGAGTCGCTCGCGCAACTCGGCTACGAGGCTCCCACGCCGATTCAGGCGCGCACGATTCCCGCGCTTCTCGCCGGACGCGATCTGATCGGGCAGGCGCAGACCGGCACCGGCAAGACCGCGGCCTTCGCGCTGCCGCTTCTGCAGCAGCTGGATCTGAAGAGCAAGGCCACGCAGGCGCTCGTGCTCACGCCGACGCGCGAACTGGCCATGCAGGTGTCGGATGCGATGCATTCGTACGCGAAAAAACTCGACGGCGTGGCCGTGCTCCCCGTCTACGGCGGCGCGCCGATCTTCGGACAGATGAAGCATCTGCAGCGTGGCGCGCACGTCGTCGTTGGAACGCCGGGGCGTCTCATCGATCACCTCGACCGCGGCACGCTCGATCTGGCCAAGGTGCGCATGGTCGTCCTCGACGAAGCCGACGAGATGTTGAAGATGGGCTTCATCGACGAGGTGGAGCGGATGCTCTCGCTCGTTCCGACGCCGCGGCAGGTGGCGCTTTTCTCCGCCACGATGCCGGAGCCGATCGCGCGCATCGCGCAGCGCCATCTCGTCAAACCGGAGCGCGTGGAGATCGAGCATCACGGCATCTCCGCGCCCGACATCGAGCAGCGCTTTCTCAATGTGGCCGAGGGGCAGAAGCTCGAAGTGCTGACGCAGATGCTGGAGCTGGAGGAGGCGGATGCCGTCCTGATCTTCCGCCGCACGAAGAACGGAGCGGCCGAACTGGCGGAAAAACTCGGCGGACGCGGATTCGCGGCTGAACCGATGCACGGCGACATGAAACAGGCCGAGCGCGAGACGGTCATTCGAAAACTGCGAGCAGGAAAGATCGACATCGTCGTCGCCACCGACGTTGCCGCGCGCGGGCTCGACGTCGAGCAGATCACGCACGTCGTCAACTACGACATCCCCAACGACGTCGAGGCATACGTGCATCGCATTGGACGGACCGGACGCGCCGGCCGCAGCGGCGTGGCCACGCTGTTCATCACGCCGCGCGAGCGACGGATGATGCGCGAGATCGAGCGCTTCACCGGCACGCAGATCAAGCCGATGAAGATGCCGTCGCGTGCCGATGTGGCCGTGCGCCGCATCGCCGTTTTCAAGGAGACGCTGCGCAAGGAGCTGCAGAACGGCGACCTCGATCTCTACGTGCAGGTTGTCACCGAGCTCGCCGACGAAGGTCCGTCGGACATGGCCGAAGTCGCGGCCGCCGCGGCGCGTCTCGCGCACGGCGCGCGCGCGGTCGCGGCTCCGGTTGCGGAGACCGCGCCGCCGCCGATGCGCCGCGAGACGGAGCGTGATGATGAAGAGCCGAAGGTCCGTCTCTCGATGGCCGTCGGCAAGAAGGATGGCATCCGTCCCGCGGACGTGGTCGGATCGATCGCCAACGAGGCCGGCATTTCCGGACGTGAGATCGGACCGATCGACATCCGCGACGAGATCACCTACGTCTCGATCCCGCTGCGTCTTCGCGACGACGTCATCGCCAAGCTGGGCGGCGCAAAGTTCCGAGGACGTCCGGTGAATTTGAAAGTGGCGGGCGCCGAGCCGCCCTCGGATCGTCCGAAATTCGGCGGAGCTCCGGGCGCGCGCTTCCGGCGTGATGACGCTCCTCGCAAGCCGTTCGATCGTGACAAGAAGCCGTTCGATCGGAGTGCCAAACCATACGATCGCAGCAAGACGCCGTACGAGAAAGCGGCGAAACCGTTCGATCGCAAGAAGCCATTCGATAAAACGGCCAAGCCGTTCGATCGCAAAAAGCCGTTCGAGAAGAGTACGCCGTTCGATAAGTTCAAGAAGCCGTTCGCGAAGGGCAAGCCAAAGAAAAAATGAACCACAGAGACACAGAGGTCTACGCTTTCGAAGACAACGATCGTAGCGGCCGGATCAACATCGCTAACGCGATCGCGCCGATCGCGGGCAGCATGAAATCGACGGTGAAAATTCGGTAGAGCGGATAGCGGTCGGCGAAGCTGGCGATCAATCCTGCGAAGAAGTTGCCGAGGGATGTGGCCAGGAACCAGCAGCCCATCATCAGGCCGACCACTTTCTTCGGCGAGATCTTCGTCACCAGGCTGAGGCCGACCGGGCTGAGACAGAGCTCGCCGAGCGTGTGCACGAAGTAGAGCAGCGTCAGCCAGATCGGACTGACGCGGACGTGCTGCGTTTCGGCGATGCGTGCGGCCGGGATGAGGATCAGGAATCCGATCGCCGTCAGCGCCAGGCCGAGCGTGAATTTCGTCGCGCTCGATGGCTCGTATTTGCCGAGGCGGACCCAGAGCCATGCGAAGACGGGAGCGAGCGCGATCACGAAGAGCGGCTGCTCGGATTGGAACCAGCTCGATGGAAACGTCCAGCCAAGGATCGAGAGGCGCGTGTGATGATCGGCGAAGAGTGTGAGCGTTGAACCGGCCTGTTCGAAGACGCTCCAGAAAACGAGCGCGAAGAGAAACAGCACGCAGATCGCGCCGATGCGTTTCCAGTCGGATGCAGTCAACGGTTCGTTCGCGGCGTCGTCGATCGCCCGTTCGCGTGTCGACGTCGACTCCGGGAGATGTTTGCGCCCGAGGATGTATTGCGTGAGGCCGATCAGCATTCCCACGCCGGCCGCGGCGAAGCCGTAGTGCCAGTTCAGTTTCTGTCCGAGAAAACCGCAAACCAGCGGCGCGGTCATCGCGCCGAGGTTGATGCCCATGTAGAAAAGCGAGAAGCCGGCGTCGCGGCGCGCATCGTCGGGCTTGTAGAGGAAGCCGACCATCGTGCTCACGTTCGGCTTGAGCATGCCCGTGCCGAGGACGATGAGCGCCAGGCCGAGGAAGAAGGTGGGGAGCGTCGGGATGGCCATCGAGAAATGGCCGAGCGTGATCAGCACGCCGCCGAAAAGGACCGAGCGGTAATGGCCGATGACGCGGTCGGCGAACCAGCCGCCGGGGATCGATGAGGCGTAGACGGCCATCGTGTAGAGGCCGTAGATGGTGGCCGCGCGGCGCGTGGTGAATCCGAGTCCGCCGCCGGCGATCGGCGCGACCATGAAGAGGAGCAGGAGCGCGCGCATGCCGTAGTAGCTGAAGCGCTCCCACATTTCGGTGAAGAAGAGCGTGGCGAGTCCGCGTGGATGGCCGAGCATGCACGGACGGTATTGGCCGTGCGCGGCGATGCGATGTTTGATGTCACGAGCGGTTTATCCGCGGAACGAGAGGCTTTATCCGCAGATGACGCAGATGGGACGAGATCAGACTTCCATGCCCGTTACTTCGCGGATTCGCGTGCGGTACCGGCGGCTCATGGTCAGCTTTGTGCCGTCGCGCAGCACGACGAAGACGCCGCCGCCGAAGCCGCGGTGCATCTCCTGGATGCGCTTCACGTTCACGATCGTGCCGCGATGGATGCGCAGGAAGCGCCGCGTGTCGAGGCGTTCTTCGACGTCGCCGATCGACTCGCGCACCAGGTGCGCCCCGCCCGCCGCGTGCAGCCGGACGTATTTTCCTTCCGCTTCGATCCAGTCGATTTCCGGCACGGCGATGAGGAAAGTTCGGTCGCGCTGTTTGACCACGAAGTGATCGAGCGGCTTTTTCTCCAGCATCCGTTCCAGCAGCCGCAGAATCCGCGCCTCGGCATCCGCCTCCGGCTCGATCATTTGTTTCTTTGCGCGCCGCAACGCCTCGGCGAAGCGCTTTCGGTCGAACGGCTTCATCACGTAGTCGATGGCTTCGACCTCGAACGCGCGGACGGCGTACTCGTCGTGCGCGGTGATGAAGACGACCATCGGCAGCTTCTCGCCGCGCAGACGCTGGAGAACCTGAAATCCGTTCGCGCCCGGCATCTCGACGTCGAGAAAAACGAGATCGGGCTTGTGCTTGCGGACGGCGGCTACGGCCTCGGCGCCGTTCGCGCATTCGCCGACGACGTCGATCTCGGAATCGTCCGCGAGCAGCGCCCGTACTTTCTCGCGCGCCAGGCGCTCATCGTCGACGATCAACGTCTTGATCGACCGCATCACGCGCTCCCGGTGTGAAACGGGATGACCATCTCCACCACGAAGCCGCCCGCCGGCGAGTCGGCGAACGTGAATTGCTGCGCGGCGCCGTACAGCCGCTCCAGCCGCGCGCGCGTATTGGCGAGGCCGATGCGCTCGCGCGGATGCCGTTCCTCCGAGCCGCAGCCGACGCCGTCGTCGGTGACGGAAATGTGCAGCGATCCGGCATCGCGACGCGCGGCGATGGCAATCGATCCTCCTTCCGGCCGCGAGGCGATGCCGTGATGAATGGCGTTCTCGATCAGCGGCTGCAGCGCCAGCGTCGGCACGCGCGCGTCGCCGACGTCGCGGGCGACGTCGACGCGAATCGTGAGGCGATCTTCGAAGCGGATTTTCTCGATCTCCAGATACCTTCGAATGAACTCCAGCTCCTCGGACAAGGTCACTTCCTGATCGAGCTCGCGATCGAGCGTGAGACGAAGGAAATCGCTGAGGCGGGCCAGCATCGTGTCGGCCAGCTCGACGTCGCTGTACATCAGCGACGAAATCGAATTCAGCGTGTTGAAGAGAAAGTGCGGCTTGAGCTGCATCTTCAGCGCCTGCAACTGCGCGCGCGAAAGCTCCGCAGCCAGTTGCGCGCCGCGCAGCTCGCGGTCGCGGTATTTCACGTAGTAGTCGAAGGCGAAGTACGCGAAGAGAATCATCCAGTACGTCGGAAGACTTGATTGAAAGTTGACGACGAACGAATAGCGCACGCCGCTCCAGAACGCGCCGGTGCCACGCAATTGCAGCAGCGTGAGGATGGCCTCGCCGACCACGATCTGGATCGCCGTCAGCATCGCGCTGGCCAGCGCGTGCGCGAGGAACGAAATGCTCCAGCGCCCGCTCTCGAACCGGAATCGCCGCGCCATCATCACCACCAGCGGCGTGGTCACTGCCCAGAGGTAGTAGTAGGTGAGGTTGATGCCAATGGCCTGGCTCCAGCGCAGCGGCGGCATGATGGCCGGGTTCCAGTACGCCTGCATCGCGAAGTACAAGCCGATCACGGTGCCGGCGAGGAAGACGAAAAACGCGATGCGGATGCGGCTCACGAAATTGATGATAGCCCCGGGAGCGCGGCCATCCTGGCCGCAATGCGGACAAGATGTCCGCGTTCCCATGACCTACGACCGCTCGTTCCGGAATTCGACCGTTCGTGACATTTCGCCGGTCGAAAAACTTCGAGAATGTTTGACTTCAAGGAGAAACCGATGCGCGTTCTTACAGCTCTCGCAATCGTTTTGATGACGGCGATGCCGGCGCTCGCCACGCCGGCCGATGACGTGCGCAACGCGGAAACGGCGTTCGCCAAAGCGTTCGCCGACCGCGATCAGACCGCCTTCTTCCGCTTCGTCCTCGACGACGCCACGTTCCTCGCGCCGTTGCGCACGCTGGCCGGCAAGAAGGCCATCGTCGATCGCTGGTCGCGCTTTTTCGCGTCGCCGGTTGCTCCGTTCAGTTGGGGTCCCGATCGCGTCGCGGTCAACGCCGCCGGCACGATCGGCGAAACCGCGGGACCGGTCTACGACGCGGACGGCCATCACATCGGCAACTTCAACTCCGTCTGGGTCAAGCAATCGGACGGAACGTGGAAGGTGCTCTTCGATGGCCCCGGCTCGCCGGCTGCCGTTTTCGCCGCGGACGCGTCGCCCGTCGAAGAAGGGGACGTCACTGCCGACGACGGCGCGAAGCTGCATTACAAGAAGGCCGGCAACGGTCCAATCACCGTCATCGTCCCGCTCGGCTTCATCGTCTACGACGACTTCAAACAGCTGGCCGACGTCGCCACCGTCATCACTTACGACCCGCGCGGCCGCGGGCGCTCGTCGCCGCTCAAATCGCTCGACAGCGTCACCATCCAGCAGGATGTGCGCGATCTGGAAACGATTCGCGCGCACTTCAAAGCCGACAAATTCGTCCCGATCGGTTTCTCCTACCTCGGGCTGATGGTGGCGATGTACACGATCGATCACTCCGAGCACGTGACGCGGCTCGTGCAGATCGGACCGGTGCCGCGCAAAGCCGGAACGCAATATCCGAAACGCCTCACTAATGGGATGGCTGACGTGTTCGACGTGGCGGAGGACACGAACAAGTGGCGCGAGATGCGCGCGCAGGGGATGGCCGAAAGCGCGCCGCGCGAATTCTGCGAAGCGGATGCGAAGGTTTTCCGCTATGTCCTCATCGGCAATCCCGCGCACGCCTCGCGCATCAAATCGAACTGCGACCTTCCGAACGAATGGCCGGTCAATACCGACAAGCACTTCCAGCATCTCTTCGAATCGATCAACGCGCTGAACATCACGCCGGCGGACTTAGCGAAGATCACCATGCCGGTGCTGGTCATCCACGGCACGAAGGATCGCAACGCGCCGTACGGCAGCGGACGCGAATGGGCGATGTCGCTGCCCGACGCGCGCCTCGTCACCGTCGACGGCGCCGCGCACGTTTCGTGGGCCGACGATCCGATCGCCGTCTTCGGTTCCATCCGCGAATTTCTCCGCGGCAATTGGCCGCTCACCGCCGAAAAAATCACAGCCCTCGATCCTGAAAAGTGAGGTGCGCATTGCGAAGCCGCCCGATTCCAGCAGCTCGCGGACGTTGGCAATCGTTGCACGATGTTCGATGTGATCGCGAAGCCGTTTCGACGCCTCGGCATCGTCGCGGACGACTTCGGCGAAGACGTCGTAAAACTCGCGCATGTGACCTTGCAGATTCGTCGTCAGCGCGAGCGTGGCGCCGGCTTTGGCGACGCGGCGGCATTCGCGGATGGCAGCAGTTCGATCGTCGAAATTGTTCACGCCGAGGTTGGAGACGATCAAATCGAAGGTGGCGTCGGCAAACGGCATTGTGGACGCGCTTCCTTCGTGCAGCGTAACGTTGCGCGTTCGACGGCCGGCGATTTTTTCCGCGGCGCGTTTGAGGCCGCCACTCCATGGATCGATGCCGTGCACTGATCATCGGAACCTTGTTCTGCTGGCAGATCGGCGCGGCGGCGAGCGAATTCGACGATGCCACCTCGCGTGATGCCGTTGTGCGTCGACTGGCCGAACGTCGCCTCGGAGCCGGTCAGCGAGCCGTACTCGCCGACGACGATGTCTTTGTTTTCCCTGTTCGGAGCGCAGGTAGACAGCGCGAGGAGCAACAGCATCGCCAGTAGCCGGGGATTCCTCGCCGCGCTTTGCCCCTCCGGCGCGCCGCCGGCTCGGAATGACAGCGTGGCGATCGTTCTCATGCGCGGTGAGCTGCGAGCGGTAATCGCTGTCGCCCTTCGAGTAACTCTGTCGGCCGGCGATCGTGCCGCCGAGCGATGTGAAGACCTCCTCGAACGCCTTGCCGAGGCCTGTGGAGTAATCGCTGCGGACGTCGGTGAAGAGCGCGGCGCGCTTCACGCGGAGATCGTTGACGAGGAATCGCGCCAGCACGGGACCTTGATACGCACGCCGTCGTCGACGTATCCCGACGTCACGAAGAAGGGCGACTACATTTTTCGCATGTGCTTCATCGACACGCTGAAGAAGACGATCGAGCCATAACCGGCCTCCCGTACGATTGAGGCATGGACGATCTCAACTTCCTCAATTTCAATCCCGACTTCAATTCGCCGCAAGTCATCGCCGTGTACGACGAGGTCGCGCTCTGGTCGGCGATGTTTGGTCTGCTGTTGCTCGAGGAAGTGCCGCTGGCGAACGTCACGAACGTTCTCGACGTCGGCTGCGGCACGGGCTTTCCGCTCATCGAGTTGGCCGAACGCCTCGGCGATCGGGCGCACGTCAACTGACCGTTTTGAATTTCCTCGTTCAAAGCCGCGAATCCCGAGGTGATCGTGGTGCCGGGGTATTACAACGACGTCGCGCCGATTGCGGTGCAGGCCCGCGACCTCGGCATCAACGTTCCGCTCGTTGGCGGCGACGGATGGGAGTCGCCGAAGCTGCTCGAGATCGGCGGGAAGTCGCTCGAAGGCTGCATGTATTCAAACCACTACCATGCCGACGATCCGGCGTCGGCGGTGCGCGGCTTCGTGACGAAGTACGCGCAGCGCTTCGGCGCGCGTCCCGATTCCCTGGCCGCCCTCGCGGCTACGACGCCACGCGCGTCCTCGCCGACGCCATGCGCCGCGCCGGTCCAAAGTTCACGCGCGCCACTCTTCGCGACGCCATCGCCGCGACGAAACAATTCCCGGTCGTCACCGGCGTCATCACCTTCGACGCGAATCGCAATCCGATCGGCAAGCGCGTCGTCATCGCGTTGACGTCGTTGCTGGAGATGAGCTTCGTCACTGCGTTCGCTGCTTCCTCCGCCTTCGACTGATCGTCCTCTGGAAGAAAGTCGTGCCGAGAAATGAGCGCGAGGTTTTCGCGCGGCTTCAAGATCGGTTGAACGCAATCGGTGAACTGCGGCTGACGATCCCGATGGCGTACGTCGAAGCAACGGCCTCGTAGACGCGGCGAGCTCGATCTCCGTATCCGCTGCAATGCCCGAGTACTGTGACGCGAACGAGCTCGACGAGCTGCGGCGGAAGCTTTTGTGGCGCGGACCGACCCCAGGCGCCGGCCGCTTCCTCAGCGTCTTCATGGATCAGAACAACAAGTGCAACCTGCGTTGCCGGATGTGCGGCTTCAGCGATCCGCGGGTGGCCTCGCTGCCGAAATACGACCTGCCGCGCTGGGCCTACGACCGCATCTCCGCCGAGGTCTTTCCGCGCACGAATTACCTCTGCCTCTCGCTCATGACCGAGCCGTTCATGACCCGCGATTTTCCGGAGCGGCTCGTCGCGATTCGCGAACATGGCGTGCCTTTCAGCGACGTCATCACCAACGGAACGCTGATGAGCGAAGAGGCGATCGCCATGATTCTCGACTCCGGCCTCACGCGTCTGATCGTTTCGATCGACGGCGGCACGAAAGAAATCTTCGAAGCTGTGCGCCCGGGCGCGAACTTCGAACGCGTCGTGGCGAACTTCACGTTGTTGCGTACCAGGCGTCATGAACGAAGAACGACTCTTCCGCGGCTGCGCATCAACCATGTCCTCTCCGAATTGAACGTCGATCACTTCGACGCGTTCCTGAATCTCGTGGAGTCGCTCGAAGCCGAAGAGGTGGCGGTCCGCACGGTGTCGCGTATGAGCGCGGCAGAGATTCAGGAGAGCAGCGATCCCGTGTTCTGGGACAAGGTCCGATCGGCGCGCGTGAGACTGGCCGCGTTCTGCCGGCGCACCGGAATCGTCGACGCGGCGTTTCTTCGCGACCGCCATTCGATGATCGATCTCTTCGCCGACAGCGGCGAAAAGCTGATCTGCCGCACGCCATGGACGACCATCGCCATTCACCCGAACGGCGACGTCTATCCGTGCATGGCGTGGTCGCGCCCTCCCATCGGCAACCTGACCAGGCAGACGTTCGACGAAATCTGGGATAGCCCGGCGCTCAACACGCTGCGTGACGAATTCGAACGCGCGCGGCCGGGCCTCGATTGCCTGAACTGCACGATCCGCCGCTCCGCGAACGATCCCGACGACGATTTCTTCTACCGCAAGCTCGCGGTGCCGGGAGTTGTTTGACTTCTACTTATCGATCATGCCCGCCTTCGTGGCGCGGTCGAAAACCCAGCGATCCTTTTCTTTGATCATGCGCACGAGGAAGAGCGCGTTCTGATTTTCGAAGAGCTCTCCTTCCATGTTCAGGATCGCGACGTCGCCGCGCAGCTCGCCGCCGGTGATCTTGCCGGGCTTCTTCGGAAGCCAGAAGCCGAGGGTCTGGATGGCATCGTCGAGATTTTCCTTCGGCGTCCGGTAGGACTCATCGAACGACTCGACGTTTTTCGCGCTCACGTTGCTCTTGATGCCGTCCCAACTCTTCTTCGCGATCGCCGCCTGCAATGCTTTGAGCGCCTTGCCAGGCTCGCCGCCATCCGCGGGCAGCTTCGTTCCGGCGGGCGGATGCGTGACCTCCGTCGAAAACTTCAGATCGATCGTGTACTCGTCGCCGTCCATCGTCTTCAGCGGCTTCGGCGAGAAGATGCGGCCGGCCACCTTGTCGCGCGTGTTGGTGGTCATGTCCGCGGTCATGCGGCTGCCGGTCATCTCGACGTACTGCGTCATCGTTTCGGAGTAGGTCGCGTTCATGCTCACGTCGTTGTCGGGACGCACCCACAGCAGCACGTAGTTGTGATCGCGCAGCGCTTTCTGGTTGATGACGTTCGTATGTGGATCGAGCTCCGCCGCCGCTTCGGCGACGTCGATCGGCTCCTCGGACAACACGACTTCGATGGCGATCTTGCGCGCGTCGCGCTGATCGTGCGTCTCATACGCGGCCGCGTATTTCGGCTTGATCGGAGGGTGCTTGCTGGCGGTGAATTGTCCCGAGGCGTCGCCGCCGAGGGCGATGACAGGGTAAAGAAGGAGAAGCGCGGCGATTCGTTTGTGCGGCATGGCGCTACCGTAGGTCCGCGCCGCGCCTCCGGTCAAGTCATACTCTCCGCGCATGAGTCTTTTCCTCGGCCTGCTCTTCGGATCGATCGGAATGGTTTACATGATCTACGGCAAGCGGCAATCGAGCGTGATGCACATCGTGGTCGGCGCGATCCTCATCATTTATCCGTATCTGTTTTCGAATACATTATTAGTCTTCATTGTCGGAGCGGTCCTGACCGCGATTCCGTATGCACGTCACCGAGGTTTGATCTGATGAGCGACTATCTTCCGTTGACGTGTCCGTATTGCGGCGAGCCGGTCGAGCTGGCCGTCGAGGAAACTGGCTGGAGCCGGCAGTCGTTCGTGCAGGATTGCCCCGTGTGCTGCCAGCCGTGGCAGGTCGAGCTCACGCGCGATGCGTATGGCGACTGGAGCGCAACGCTGCGGACCGACAGCGAGTAGTCAATCCGGGTTCGTCGCCCACACCGAGAGGTCGGTGATGAAGCCGCGATCGTCCATCTCGAGCATCGACAGTGCGGCCTGCGCGATTTCGGCCGCGCGCAGCTTCCGGTCGCTGAACGGCCGTCCGCGGTAAAAGTCCGTCTGCACTTCGCTCGGATTGATCTGCATGACGCGGATGTCGTGCTTGCGAAGCTCGGCGCGCCAGCACTCGGTCATGCCGGACAGCGCGAATTTGCTGGCGACGTAGGCCGTGCCGCCGGCGAAGCCGCGCACGCCCGCGGACGAGGAGATGTTGATGATGTTGCCGCGCTTGCGGCTGATGAAGTGCCGCGCCGACTCGCGCGCTGCCACCATCGCGCCGAAGACATTCGTGGCCATGATTCGCTGCATCTCGCCGAGGTCGAGATCGACGAGCGGGCCGAACGAGCCAAAGCCGGCGTTGTTGACGAGGACGTTGTAGTCGGGAAGAAGCTCGATCGTCTTTTTCACGAGCGCGACGGCATCGGCCTCGATGCTGACGTCGGCGCGGAGTCCGTGTGCGCCGATCGATTTCGCGGCCTCGATCGCCTTCGCTTCATCGCGTCCGCACAGCACGACCTCGGCGCCGCGTTCTTTGAGTTGTCGGGAGATCTCAAATCCGATTCCGGAACTGCCGCCGGTGACGAGCGCGCGAACGTCGGTGAGTTTCATGCGCGAATTCTATGTCTCACCTGCAGCCGTGTCCTGCCTCGACGGGCGCGATGGCAGTTGGAAACAGCGCGTGTGCGGCGCGGGCATGTTCGCAGCGCACCTTCCCGCCGCTGCGGGCGAGGCGCATCTGCAGACGGTAGCTGCCGGGATCGATCTGCGCCGCGCGAATCAGCGAAGCGCGGTCGCGCGCCGAGGCGAAGATGTCCATCGCCACGATCTGCGACGTGCTGCGGACCACGCCCGCGATCGAGACCAGGATCGCGGCGATGACGACGAATCGCGACGACGTCCGCGGCAACGCGTCCTCCGGAATCCACAAGGCGCCGAGCGCGGACCAGACCAGGAAGGCCGGAACGGCGAGCAGCAGCACGGCGTCGAAGGTACCGGCAACCGCGGCGCCGGCGATGATGCCGAGGAGCGCGACGGCGGCCAGCGCTTCCTGAGCGTCGATCGCGCGACGCAGTTGGCTCAGGCCGGACGCCGCCAGGTGGAAGAACGCCAGCACGAGCAGGACAAAGGCGGCGATGCCACGCTCGGAGATGCAGGCGAACCAGTCGCTGCTCGGCCACGGATTCGCAGTCATCCCGCGATCGTTTGAATCGCGCGAGGGATCGTTGCGCGCCGCGCGCAGCGGATAGTCGACGGGCCAGTTTCCCGGCCCGGCGCCGAAGAGCGGATGATGAAGCGTGATCAGCAGCGAGTGTCCGTACTGCACGAGGCGTCCGCGTCCGCTCCCTTCCGAATATCCGGCGATGTTGCGGACCGAATCGAGATACGGATTCCGTCCATGCCAGTGCAGCGCGTTCGGAAGCGCCAACGACAAGGCGACGCAGGCGGCGGAGAGCACGACTACGCCCGCGATGCGTTTCCAGATCGTGCGATCGCGACGCAGCGGCGCCGAGATGAGCATGGCCGCGATCAGCACCACATTGACCGCGGCGAAGGCCAGCCAGGCCGCGCGCGATCGCGTGAGCACGAGCGCGGCCACGACCAGCGCGGTGCCGATCGCCCATCGCAAGTACGTCGCCCGGCGCGCAGCGCGCAATGCGCAGAGGAGCAGCAGCGGAAATCCGAACGCCGCCACATGCGCGACGAAGTTGCGGTTGCCGAGCGTCCCGCCCGGCGCGCGATTGACGGAGAAGAAATCGATGTCGACCCCGTACGTCTGGAGCAGCGACGTCACTGCCGCCGCGACGACGCCCAGCGCGAGCGCGCCGAGGAGCGGGCGAGCCAGGCCGGCGTCGCGAAGCGCGCGCGCGATCCAGAAAAGCAGGAGGCTCGACGCGGTCATCGCCAGCGCGCGCATCGCCAGCCAGTGATTCGTAGCCAGCAATGCAGAGAGCGCGCTCAGCCCCAGATAGCCCGCCAGCAACAGATCGACGCGTGTGACGAACATCCGCCACAGCGCGCCGATCACGATCAGGCCGGCCACTGCCGCGGCGAGGTGCAGCACCAGCTCCTTCGGAACGAAAAAGCGATCGAGCTCGAAGGCGTGGAAGGTCGTGACGGCGAGGATGACCGCGATCGCACCGATCTGAAGAACGCGCAGCGCGAGGCGGGTGGACATCGTCCGCATGAAATCACAGGAACCTATTGACCTGCATTCGCGTCCCACCACAAACCGATTGCTGGAGGCACGAATGACCCGGAAGCTCCTGCCCGCGCTCGTCACCCTCACCCTCATCGCCGCAAACGCGACCGCCGGCGATCTCGTTCGCATCGTCCGCTACAAACTGTCGGCCGGCGATCTCGCCAGCGGGATGGCGGCGGTCGAAGATTACAAACGCGCCACCGGCGTCGACGCCGAATATCTGGATGCGGTGGGCTGGCTGGCGCGCGGCGCGGAAATGCAGCGGCGTCCGGAACTGGCGAAAGAATTCGTCGCCGAACTGCGGCGCGAGATTCCGGTCGAGAAGCCGGAACTGGTCGTTCCCTACGGCGCCGCGATCGAAGTCGAAGCGCGATTGATCGCAGCGAAGAGCGGCCGCCGCGCGGCCATCCGCTATCTCGAAGGCGAGCTGGCGCGCGCGAACGCCGTCTCGCTTCGCTCCCGCATCAACAAGAACATCAACCTGCTGTCGCTGGAAGGAAAGCCGGCTCCGGCGCTCGATACGGCGAACGTCATCGGCGCGCCGGCGCCATCGCTGGCATCGCTGCGCGGCAAACCGGTGCTGATGTTTTTCTTCGCCGCGGGCTGCGGCGACTGCAAAGGGCAGGCACCGTCGCTCACGCGCGTCTGGCAGAAATACAAGAACAGCGGTCTGGCCATGATCACTGCGACGCGGCTTTACGACGCGAAAGACGACAAGACCGCGGACGCGGAGAAAGCCGAAATCGCGAAGACCTGGAACGAGCTGTACGCCGGCCTCGAAGGAGTTCCGGCGATCATCGATACGGAGACGATGGTCCGCTACGGCGTCTCGGCGACGCCGACGTTCGTCCTGCTCGACCGCAAAGGGATCGTGCGGTTGTACGCGCCGACGCGGCTCTCCGAGGCAGAGTTGTCGCGTCGAATCGACGAAGTGCTGGCGGAAGCGCCGTAGAATCAGCGGATGAATGAACGCGTTCGCGGCGCAGGCGGTACCAGCGGCGGTATCGGCATTTTCCTCATCGGCCTGGTCATGGCGGTGGCCGGCGGCTGGCTGCTCACGAACCAGGTCACCGTCACCTCCGGTTACTGGCAGTGGGGCGGCTACAACTCCTTCGGCCTTTCGCTGATCCCGCTCATCGCCGGAATCGCAGTCCTTTTCTTCAACGGCCGCTCCGTGATCGGATGGCTGCTCACGCTTTGTGGCACGGTCATCATCCTGGCCGGCATCATTACGAATCTCGAGATCTACTTCCGCCCGACGTCGCTTTTCAACACGCTGATGATGCTGGTGCTGTTAGCCGGCGGCATCGGGCTGGTCGCGAGATCGCTGAAGGCTCGCTGAAGGAGGACCATCCGCAGATGACGCAGATGGAACGCAGATGAAGGAGTGCTACGCCTCGCCGCGCGCGACCAACGCCGCTGCGGCGAGGTCGCCGGTGACGTTGAGGATGGTGGAGAAGGCGTCGGGGATGGCGTCGACGGCGATGAGAAGGCCGATGCCTTCGGCGGGCAATCCGATGGCGAGGAAGAGCGGCGTGAGCATGATGAACGCTCCGCGCGGGATGCCGGGGACGGCGAAGGCGAGAAAGATCGCGGCGAAGGCGATCATGGCCAGGCCGCCGATGTGGATCGGGATTCCGTAGAACCAGCCGACGAAGAGCGCGCCGACGGTCCACGATAACGGCGCCGCGATCTTGAACGTGGAGACGGCCAGCGGCAGGACGAATCCGGCAGTCGCCGGCGACATCTCGAGTCCGCGCTCGGCGCTTTCGACGAGCGCCGGCAGCGACGCGATCGAGGAGCTTGAACTGAAGGCGATGAGCTGCGAGGGCAGTGCGGCGCGGCCGAAGCGCCGCATCGGAATGCCGGCTACGATTCTGACCACGGGGTAGAGCAGCAGCGTGACGAGCAGACATCCGCCGGAGTAGGCGATGACGTAGAAGCCGATCGCGCCCGCCAGCGCGGTGCCTGCGTGCGTCGCCAGCGGCAGGACCAGCGCGAAGACGCCGATCGGTGCGAGCATGACCACCCATCGCACGAGCGTCAGCATCGCGTCGCCGAGCGCCTGGAAAAATCGCGTCAACGTATTTCGCGTCGGCGACGGACTGCTGGCTACTGCCAGCGCGAAGAGCAGCGTGAAAAGGATCAGCGGCATCATCGCGCCCGAGGCCGCGGCGGCGACCGGATTCGACGGAAGGAGCGACGTCACCCACGCCGCGAACGTTTGCGACTGCCCGCCGGCGGCGAGCTCGCCCGCGGCTTCGGCGGCACCGGGCGGGAGTTGGGGCGCGCCGAGGCGTTGCGGCAGGAGGCGGAAGAGCGCGGGACCGAACGGCATCACGACTACCGCGGTTCCGGCCAGGAGCAGTACGAATACGACCAGCGTTCGTCCGCCGAGGCGGCCGACTGCTTTGATGTCGGACGCCGATGCGACCGCGGTGATCAGGAGTGAAATGACCAGCGGGATCACGGTCATCCGGATCGCGTTGACCCATAGCGTGCCGATCGGCGCGATGGCGTCGGAGGCGTGGATCAGTGCATCGTTGTGCGACGCGGCGATGGCGATGCCGGCAGCGATGGCGATGCCGAGGGCGACGAGAACGCGCGTACTTTCTTTCATAGCGGCGATCACATCATCAGGTCGCCGCCGTTGATGTCGAACGACGCGCCGGTGATGTATCCAGCCTCCTCGGATGCGGCAAAGCAAATCAGGTCGGCCACTTCGAGCGCGGTACCGAGGCGCGGAACGGGATAGCTGGCGGCGAGACGCGTGAGTAATTCCGGCGACGCGTTCTCGTGCGTCAGCTCCGTGTCGATCATGCCGGGACAAACGGCGTTGACGGTGATGCCGAACTGTCCGAGCTCTTTGGCGGCCGCGCGCGTGAGGCCGAGCAGGCCGGCCTTCGACGCCGTGTAGTGCGCGCCGCCGAGGGTGCTGACCATGCGGCCGGCGGACGAAGAGATATTAATGATGCGGCCGTAGTTTTGCGCCTTCATCGCCGGAAGCACGGCCTGTGTGAGCAGAAACGGCGCGACGAGGTTGACCTCCAGCGCCTGCCGAAACTCCACGGCAGTCAGATTCGGAAAACGCGTCGACCTCGCGAAGGCGGCGTTGTTGACGACGATGTCGATGCGTCCGAATCGCTCGAGCGTGATGCGAACGATCTCCTCCGGAACTCCGGGCATGGTGATGTCGCCCGGAACCGCAATCGCGCGATCGCCGATCGACGCCGCAAGCGATTCGGCGCGCTCGCGATCGCGGACGTTCACGGAGACGCTCGCGCCGCGTTCGTGCAGGCGTTCGGCGGCGGCGCGGCCGAGTCCGCGCGCAGCGCCGGTGATGATGGCAACCCGTCCCGTGAAATCGCTCATTGGAAGGCGAGAGTGTATGTGCGAAACGTAGCCGTCTCGCAGCAACTTTGTGTGGGCCGATCCCGTATTCTTCCGGTGCCCATGGACAGACGCTTCCTTCTCGTTTTCCTCGTTCTTTTTTCGACCGCCGCTGCGTACGCCGCGAACTGGCCCGAGCATCCGGTTCTGCACGCCGTTCGCGCGACGCAATCACCAGTCGTCGACGGCGATCTCTCCGATCCAGCCTGGCAGAAGGCGCCGGAGTTCACCGACTTTACGCAGCACGATCCCGACGACGGCAAGCCGGCCACGATGCCGACCAGCGTGCGCATCGTGTACGACGATCACGCTATTTACTTCGGCGTGAAGATGACCGATCCGCAGAAGCCGACGGGACTTCTGGCGCGCCGCGACAACTTCGTGCAGAGCGATTTTTTATCGATCAATCTCGATCCACGTCACGACCGGCTGTCCGGCAACGCCTTCACGGTGCAGCCGGCGGGCGTGCAGGTGGACACGATCCTCTACAACGACATCAACGAGGATCCGAGCTGGGATGGCGTGTGGGATTCGGCGATCAAGATCGTGCCGGACGGTTGGGTGGCCGAGGTCAGGATTCCGTATTCGCAATTGCGGTTTCCGGACAAACCGGTGCACGTGTGGGGCGTCAACATCACGCGGCGCACGGTGCGCACCAACGAGGTCGTGCGCATCGTCAATACGAAAAAGGGCGAGACCGGATTCGTGTCGCACTTCGCCGACATTGACGGGCTGGAAGGCATCCATCGCGGCAAGCCGCTCGAGCTCGTGCCGTACAGCGTGGCGCGGTCGGACCTGCTCACGCGCGGCGCGGCCAACAATCCGCTGCTGCAGCGCTCCGATTACAAAGCGGACGGCGGACTCGATGTGAAGTACGCGCTGACGTCGGATCTCACGTTGACCGGCACGATCAATCCCGACTTCGGTCAGGTCGAAGTCGATCCGGCCGTCGTCAATCTCAGCCAGTTCGAAACGTTCTATCCGGAGAAGCGGCCGTTCTTTACGGAAGGGCTGAACGTCTTCCGGTTCGACGACACGCCCGCGCCGAGCCACTTCAACTTCATTTTTCCACCCAGTCTTTTTTACACGCGGCGCATCGGCCGGGCGCCGCAGGGATCGCCGGACGCAGACTTCGCGGACATCCCGTCGGAGACCACGATCCTCGGCGCGGCGAAGGTGACCGGAAAAATCGGCGGGCTCTCGATCGGCGTACTCGACGCGCTGACCGCGGCGGAACATGCCCGCTTCGTGAACGGCACGACGTTCGGCCGGCAGCAGGTCGAGCCGATGACGAACTACTTCATCTCGCGCGGGACGAAGGAGATCGGCGACAAATCGCGCGTCGGATTCATGCTCACGTCGGTCAACCGCCGCGTGCCGGACGAGCTTTCGTATCTGCGCGATTCGGCGGTGTCGGGCGGCATCGATGGCTACACGTCCTTTGAAAAAAAATCGTGGATTCTGGAAGGGTCGCTGGTCGGATCGGAGATCAAAGGAAGCGCGCAGTCGATCGCCATCGCGCAGGAATCGTCATCCCGCTACTACCAGCGTCCCGATGCGGAGAACGTTCATTTCGATCCGGCGCGCACCTCGCTGGAAGGGTGGGGCGGCCGGGCCATGATTTCGAAGACGACCGGATTGTGGCGTCCGATCGTTCAGGTGCAGGCGTTTTCGCCGGGATTCGAAACGAACGACACCGGCTTCATGCAGCGGACCGACGAGATCTCATCGATCGCGATCATGCAGTACGTCAACGAGACTCCGTCGAAGAACTTCCGCGATAAGAATCTCTGGTTCGGCACCTGGCAGAATCGTAATTTCGACGGCAATACGCTGGAACGCGGCGTGTTCGCCGATACGTTCGGAACATTTTCGAATTACTGGAATGCGCGTGCCAACCTTTTTCTGACGTCCGGCGCGTTCACCGACCGCCTCACGCGCGGCGGGCCGCTGGCGCGGACGCCGGCGAGCTGGAGCTCCGATCAGAGTTTCGGCAGCGACAACCGCAAGCCGATGTCGTTCACCATCAACACGCACGCAGAAGGCAGCGACGATTCGTCGTACAGCCGCACTGCGGGGATTTCGCTGAACGTGCGTCCGCGGCCGAATCTGCAGTTGAGCGTGGGGCCGACGTACAACTGGTCACACGATCACACCGCGTACGTCACCACCGTCAATGATGCGGCGGCGACGCGGACGTTCGGCCGGCGCTACGTGTTCGGCGACCTGGAACAGCGCTCGTTCGATCTCAGCACGCGCGCCGACTGGACGGTCAACGCGCGCCTCTCTTTCCAGCTCTACCTGCAGCCATTCATCGCGTCGGGCGATTACCACGACTATCACTCGCTCGCCGCGGCGCGAACGCGCGATTTCGAGCCGTACACGCGGCCGCTCGGCAATCCCGATTTCAACTTCCGCAGCGTGCGAGGGAGCGCCGTGGTGCGCTGGGAGTTCCGTCCCGGATCGGCGATGTACGTGGTCTGGAACGAGAACCGCGCCGACGTCGCGCCGATCGGCGACTTCCGTTTCCGCCGCGACCTGCGCGCCATTCCCACCGCTCCGTCGCACGACGTGTTTCTGGTGAAGGTGTCGTACTGGCTGCCGCTGTGACGCGCGTTGCGATTACGCGCGGCATCAGCGCGACGATCAACGATTGCGAGCTGACGCACGTGGCGCGGACGCCGATCGACGTCGCGCGCGCTCGCGAACAGCACGCTGCCTATGAATCCGCTCTCGCATCCCTCGGCTGCGAGATTCGACGCATTCCGGCCGACGACCGTTATCCCGATGCGGTGTTCATCGAAGACACCGCCATCGTGCTCGACGAGATTGCGGTAATCACGCGCCCCGGCGCTGAGTCGCGCCGCGGCGAGCTCGATGCGGTCGTCGCCGTCCTCGGCGAGTACCGCCCGCTCGCACGCATCGAAGCGCCAGCGACGATCGACGGCGGCGACGTGCTGCAGCTCGATGACGTTCTCTACGTGGGCCGCAAGCTGCGAACGAGCGACGAAGGGATCGCGCAACTTCGCGCGTTGATTGCGCCGTACGGCTATCGCGTCGTCGTAGTCGACGTCGACGGCTGCCTGCATCTGAAGTCGGCGGTCACGCGTGTCGCCGCCGACGCGTTGCTGATAAATCCGCGATGGGTATCGCCGTCCGTATTCGATGGCTGGCGAATCATCGACGTCGACGACGCCGAGCCGGCCGCCGCGAATGCGCTGCGGATCGGAGAACGCGTCATCTTCCCCGAGGAGTTTCCGCGCACGCGCCGGAAGCTGGAAGCCGAGGGGATCGAGGTGGTCGCGGTTCCGGCGGGAGAGCTGGCGAAGGCGGAAGGCGGCGTCACCTGCTGCAGTGTGATTCTTCAGCTCTGAACGTCGTGCCTCTCCAGATTCTCGCGATCCCACTTGCCCTCATTCGCCGCGGCCTCGTACGTCGTCTGGCAGAAGCGGAGGAGCGCATCTTCCGGGTCGGGGGCGTTGCGCACGTCGTGGTGCGCGAGGACGAAGAGGTTTAGCTTTTCGTCGTAATGCGCCTCGGGCGGTTCGACCTTCGCCTCCTTGAAGCCATCCGGCGCCGGCGCGGCGTAGGCGTAGAACGCGGCGTCGCCTAGGGTGTCGCTGCCGGGCCACCAGCCGCAGCTGCTGACCTCGTGCGAGTAGGCCTCGCGCGTGATCGAATCCGCCTTCGGATTCTCGGGCGCGCGGCGGCCCGAGAATCGCGTCACGGCCATGTCGAAGCTGCCCCAGAAAAAATGGACCGGGCTGCACTTGCCGATGAAGCGCGCGCGAAAGCGATTGAAGACGCGGTCGGCGAAGATGAGGATGCGCCAGAAGCGCTCGACGGCGTCGCGATCGTACGACGCGTGCTCCTGATCCTTCTCGAACGGAATTGGATTGTCGACCTCGGACGGCATCGTCCAGATCTTGACGTCGATGCCGCACTGGCGGAGCGCGGTCATCGTCTCTTCGTAAAAGTCCGCCACGGACCGCGGAATGAGCGGCACGCGCGCGCCGCGGCCGTCGCTGGAGCGAATGACGAGCTGGTGATCGATGAAATCGAACTCACAGTCGAAGACGCGGTCGCGATAGGGGATGGATGACGTCGTCAGTCCGCGCGGACTGACGTACAACGCCGTCTCCCACCAGTGGTTCACGCGCGGCGCGAGCGCGAGGCGGACCTTGCCGACGATCTGCATCCACATGTGCAGCGTGTCGCAGGTCGGTTTCCATTCGGGCAGCGAAAGCGGTTCGAGTGCGTCAGGCATCCGGCGATTATCCACCTGGCAGGGCGATTGCGATATTGCACCGCGGCAGTCAACGGTCCTAAGGAGACAACATGAACAGCAGAAAGAACTTAGCAGCACAGGTGGCCGGTGCAATCGCGATCGCGGCGCTCGTCGGAACGTCCGCTTTCGCGGAAAGCCGTCACTCAGATGCGACGGAGCGCGATCACGACCGCCAGTCGAGCGGCGAGCGCAGCAGCCGTTACGAGCGGCGCGGCGATCACTCCAGCAGTCGGAATCAAACGGAATCACGGCACGAGACCACCGCGCCGCAGACCTTCCAGCGCAGCGAGACGCGCAACGACGGGACGTGGAACCGCAACGAGACGCGGAACAACAGCACGTTCGACCGCAGTCAGACGCGCAATGAGACGTGGAACCGCAACGATTCGCGCAGCAATCGTTCGTTCGACCGCTCGCAGGCGGAGTCGTTCCGCAACAACAACCGCAGCTACGATCGTTCGCACAGCTATCACAGCGATCGCCCGCAGTTCGACAACCGCGGACGCCGCAGCGACTTCGTGTCGGGCCGCATCAACCGCTTCGTCCACGAGCGCGGCGGCTACCGCGTGTGGATCGACGGCGGCCGGTTCCCGGTCTGGATTCCGGAAGCGCGCATCAGCCTCTTCCCGCGCCTGCGCGTCGGCCTCTCGATCCGCTTCGGCGGCTACTACGATCCTCTCGGATACCTCGACGCCTATGACTACTACAACGACGGCTACTACGGCGGCGGCGCGTACAGCTCCGGCCTGCTCCGTGGCATCGTCGAGACGGTCGACTACCGCCGCGGCACGATGGTTGTGCGAGACGACGTCTCCGGCAGCTTCGTGACGACGCTGATCCGCGACCGCCGTCTGGAAACGCTGCGCCCCGGCGATTACGTCGAGGTCGCAGGTGACTGGACGCGCTCGGGCCTCTTCGAAGGCCTGCGCCTCGAGGACGTTCGGGACGGACGCTACTGATTCGCTCCATTCACTGATGTCAAAGGCCGCCGCGGTTTGGCGGCCTTTTTCTTTGGGCCTATATCATCGGCGGGAATGCCGAACCTGACGTGGCTCTACGCCGGCGCGATCTACGCCGCCGCCGTCGCCCTCGGCCGCCGCGCCGGCGCTGACCTGCCGAAACGGATCGCGTTCTTTTTCTTCGCGCTCGTCCTGCTCTTCTTCCGCGAGCCGCTGACCACCGACACGATCAATGCGCCGGTCGACTATTACGAGTCGCTGCCGCCGTGGGTGAACGTGATCAAGCATCCGCATCCGAGCAATCCGTTCGTCAACGACGTCGCGTTGCAACTGGCGCCGTGGGCGCACGCGGTGCGCGAGCACTGGCGCGCATTCGAGGCGCCGCTGTGGGAGCCGACGGCGGCCTCGGGCTATCCGTTGCTCGCAAATGGCCAGAGCCAGGCGCTGTCGATTCTCCGGTTGCTCGCGCTTCCGTTGAATCTCGGCCATGCGCTTACGGCCGAGGGAGCGTGGAAGGTGTTGGTCGCACTGACGTTCACGTTCCTCTTTTGCCGAAGGCGAGACTACTCGATCACCGCCAGTTGCATCGGCGCGATCGCGTACGGCTTCTCGGGATTCATGTTGGTGTGGCTGCACTTCGGACACGCGACGGTCGCGGCGATGCTGCCGGCGGCGCTGTACGTCGTCGATTTGCTCGGCGAACGTGTCACCGGCGGCCGGTTCGCGTTCGCGTCATTGATATGGGGCGTGGTCCTCACCGGCGGACATCCCGAAACCGCGGCTTACGCAGGACTGCTGGCGGTGATGTACACCGGCTGGATCGCGTTCGTGGAGCGCCGCGTCAATGCCTGGCGATTCATTCGCGCCAGCGGCGGGAGCGTCGTCGCGGGCGCGTTGCTGGCCGCGCCGTTTCTGATTCCGTTCGCCGAGGCGGTGAAGAAATCGCAGAGGTTCTCGGCGCTGGCGGGGGGCGGGCATCCAACCGGGATATTGGCCGACTGGGCGTCGACGATCGCCACGCTGCAGCCGCACTTTTTCGGGTTCGTGCCGTACGAGCAGCCGTGGGGACCGGCCATCCCGGAAGCGATCACCGGGTTCGCGGGGACGTTCGCCATCGCCGGCGCCATCGCGCTGTTCGCGCACGTGGCCGCGACGCGCGCGTGGCGCTCGCGCGAAGCATGCGTGCTGGTTGCGCTGCTGATTTCGATCGGCGTCATCTACAGTTGGCCGGGCGTCATTCAGATTTTCAATCTCGTCTTCCGCCTCGCGCCGCCGGCGCGGATGCGCTGCCTCTTCGCGCTGCTGACGTCGATCTGCGCGGCGGCGGCGATCGATTTGCTCGAGCGAAACGTCCGCCGTCCGCTGCTCATCGGCATCTTCGGAGCGAGCCTGCTGCTGTTGACGATGACCACGTTCCCGTTTCCGACGCCGTCGCATCGCGATACCGCCATTCTGGCGCTGCTGCCCGCAGTCGCAGTGCTCGCAGCCGCAACCATCGCCGCGCGCTGGCGTGCGGCAATCCTCATCCTGATGCTGGCCGTCATCGCCGAGCACAGCGCCGTCTTCGGCGGCTGGAACGCCGTGCTGCCGGCATCGAAGCTGTATCCGGCCACGCCGCTCATCCGCGAGTTGATGCGGCTGAAGGCGGCGGCGCCGAAGAACGCACCGTTTCGCATCGCCGGCTACAACGCCGACTTTTTTCCGAACCTGTCGACGATGTACGGACTCGAAGACATCCGCGCGCATGATCCGATGGAGTCGGCGCGCTACGTCGGCATGCTGGCGCTCGTGGGCGGTTACAACACCTCGAGTTACTTCGCGATGTGGCCGAACACAACGACGCCGCTGCTCGACTATCTCAACGTCCGCTACTTCGTCACCGGTCCGGGACGCGAGCTCGAACAGCCGCGCTTCACGAAGGTCTACGACGGCGCGGACGGACGCATCTTCGAGAACCACAACGTCCTGCCGCGCTTCTACGCCACGCGCAACGTCGCAATCGAATGGGACATGAAGCGTTTCGTGCCGCGTCTCGCCGCGACGACTGATTGGGCAAATGTCGCCGTCCTCGAAAACCTGCCGATCACCGACGAGAAGATGCGCGCCGATCTGATCGCGCCGCATGGCGGTCCGGATAGCTCCGTCGTGATCACGTCGGCAACGTCCGACGCGTACTCGATGCGCGTCATCGCGCCGCGCTACACGGTCATCGCCAGCAGCATCCCGTCGTGGCCGGGCTGGCACATTCGCGCGGACGGCAAAAGCCTCGCCCCGATCCGCATCAACGGCGCGTTCCTCGGCTTCCTGCTCCCGCCGGGCGATCACGACGTGCGCGTCTGGTACGCGCCGTGGTCGTTCCGCGTCGGCGCCGCACTCTCGCTGCTGACGATGATTGCGCTTGCGTCCATTGCCCGGAAGCGAATCGGTGAGCCGGATCACGGCGTCGCGGCCGAATTGGAGTAAAGTTGCTGCTCCACACAACCCCCACAGGAGAAAAAGATGCGCAAAGCTTTGTTCGCGATTGCTTCACTTACGTTGTTCGTCTCTTCGGCCTTCGCCGCCAAGCCGGTTCTGGCCGTGGCCGAGTTCCGCAACGACACTTCGGCAAGCTGGTGGACGTCGGACGTCGGCAACGATCTGGCCGGCATGCTCACCAATGAGCTGGCCGGGACCGAGAAGTTCAAACTGGTCGAGCGCCACAAGCTCGGCGCCGTCCTCGACGAGCAGGATCTGGCCAGCTCCGGCCGAGTCAAGAAGTCGACCGGCGCGAAGCTCGGACAGATGACCGGCGCGCAGTACGTCGTCGTGGCCACCGTCAGCGCCTTCGATTCGAAGACGCGCGAGACCGGCGGAGGCCTCAGCTTCCACGGCATCGGCCTCGGCGGCAAGCAGGAAGAGGCGTACATCGCCGTCGACCTTCGCGTCGTCGACACGACCACGGGCGAGGTTGAGTTCACGCGCACCGTCGAAGCGCGTTCCACCGGCGGCGGCGTCGGCGTGAGCGTCTACCGCGGCGGTTTCGGCGGCAATCTCTCGAACTACGAGAAGACCCCGACCGGCAAAGCGATCCGCGCCGTGATCATGGAAATCTCCGACTACCTCGGATGCGCCATGGTCGACAAGGACGCCTGCCTCGACGAGTACAAAGCGAAGGATCAGTCGCGCCGCGCCAAGACCAAGAAGTCGATCAAGCTCGATTAATCGTCAACTAGTTGACCAAACCGAAAAGCGCCGCTGCGAAGCGGCGCTTTTTTTGTCATCCTGAGCCGCCGGAGCGACGCAGCGCGAAGCGCGAGTCGCGGAGGACGGCGAAGATCTCAAGCCTCACAGCTCCTGCCGAAGCCACTTGGGATGCAACGCAGGTCGCGCATCTTGAGATCCTTCGCCGTCCGGCGCCGTTCCGTCGCTTCGCGACTCCCGGCTTGGCGGCTCAGGATGACAGCGCTCGGCCGGCGAGGATCCACTACTCCAGCGTGATCCCCCCATTTGCCGTCTGCAGTCTCATCTGACACGCCCCGTTGCCGATCGTTCCCGTCAGCGTGTTGTCCGACTTCGACGTCATCAGGATCGGGATCGACGTCGCGATCGATCCGAAGCTGGTGCGCGCATCGACGTGGTAGCCGCCGTTCGGCGGAACGTCCAGCTTGATCGAGGCGAAGCTCGTCTTCAGATTGATGTCGGCACATGCGCCGCGCAGGTCGGAGACGGAAATCGATCCGTTCGCGTTCTCCACGGTCACCCGGCCGGCGATGGTCTTGAGCAGCACCGGCGCGAAACTCGTGTGCACGCGCACGCCTCCGGAGACGTCGGTGGCCGTCACGCCGCCGTTGGCGTTGTCGACGTCGAGAGTTCCTTTGATCAGCTCCGCGCGGGCCAGGCCGAAGCGCGTGTCGATGTTCAGGTTGCCGCGAATGTCGACGGCGGTCACGTTGCCGTTCGCGTTGGTGATGCGCGTCGCTCCGTTGATGTCGCGCACGGAGATCGTGTCGAAGCTGCCGGTGATCGTGGCGCCGTTGCCGACGTGCGACCCTTCCACGCGGCCGTTGCTCGATGAGATGACCAGATCGCGCCCGATGTTCGCGAACTCCGTGGCATCGAACGAGTTCTTGATCGAGGCGCGCCCCTTGATGTCGCGCACGTCGACGCGTCCGTTCTGATTGTTCAGCTCCAGATCGCCGGAGACGTTCGCCACCGTCACGTGCGCAAACGAGTCGACGATCGTCGCGCTGCCGGTCACATCGCGCAGCTCCACCGAGCCGTTGGCGTTGTGGATGGAGACGTTGTGCGTGTCGCTCGCGGTCACGGAACCGAAGCGGTTGGTGACGCCGAGGGTGCCGTCGACGTTGACGACGTGCACGTTGCCGTTCGCGTTCTGCACGCTCGTATCGCCGGCGCTGTTCTCGACGTCGATCGACCCGAACGAATTCTCCACACGCTGCGTGGCGCGGCTGTCGCGCAGCGTCACGCTGCCCTGCGCGTTCACGATCTCGCTCGCGGCGTGAATGCCGCTGACGTCGACGCTGCCGAAGCGGTTGTGGACCGTCAGCGGCGCATTGGCGGGCATGGTCACGTCGATGTCGACCGAGTACGACAGCGAGATGTGACCGTGGAAATGCATCTCCGGATAGTCGGTGCGGATCGTGATCCCGCTGGCCGATGACGGCGATACGGTCACGTTGATGTCCTTGCCGATCTCGGAATCGGAGGCGCGGATCAGCGCGTGCACGCGAACCTCGCTGCCGCTGCCGGCGCGCACGGTGACCGGGCCCATGGAGTGTTCGATGGAGATGCGCCCTCCGCGATACGTTTCGGTTCTACTGAACGTGCGCTCGAAGCGGTCGTTTGCGTGAAGCGCCGGCGCAATGAACAGCAGCAGCGCGGCGATGAGACTCTTATTGATTCGAAGCATGATGGTTTTCCTCTCGCAGGACGTCCTGCAGCGTCCGCTGCTTTTCCGAATACATGGTCAGCAGTTGCGTGCGCAGGTAGGCGTTCTGCCGGTTTTTGTCGATGGCGGTCTGACACTCGGCGATGGCGTCGTCGAGCATCATCAGTTTTTCCTTGTAGCTGACCATGAGCGGCGTGGCCGGCTGGTCGAGCTTCGCGGAGGCGAGTGTTTCCAGGTGATTGATGGCGTTGATGTGAGCCTTCTCGGCGCGCTCGACTTCATCGACGGCCGACACTTTCAGAATGTCGCGATCGAAGTCGGCCGCGTGCATGCGCCGCTGCGCGATCCAGACGGTCGCGCCCATGGCGGCCAGAATGAGAATGGACGCGGCGATCTGCCACACGCGCGTCCGCGTGCTGCGCCGTTCGTTGCGGATGGCCTTGATGCCCTTTTCAATGCGAGGCCACAGCAGGTCGTTGTCCCACGTGGCGTGAAGGTCGCGCGCCGTGGACGAGATCTCGTTCCAGTCGGCCAGTCTCTGCATGCAGGCCGGGCACGACTGCGCATGCCGCGCGGCGGCTTCGAGCGAGAACGCGTCGCCTTCGAGAAGGAGATCGTCGAGTTGTTCACAGGTGATGGTCATGATTTCGCTGCTTTCTTCCACTGCTCCTGGAGCTGTTTCTTCGTTGAGAAAAGAATCCACTTCGAGTTGCCTTCGGTGATGTCGAGGATGCCGGCGATTTCGGCGTGGCTGAGACCTTCGATCTCGAACAGCGAGAAGACCGTGCGGCGCTGCTCGGGGAGGTCGTGCAGCAGCTTCCGCAATGCCATCCGTTTGACGTCGTCGACGGCGTTGGCCGGGCGGACGTCGGCGACGAGCTCATCGATCGGCGTCTCCCGGATTCTGCGGCTGCGCTTCCGCAACATGTCGTAGCAGGTGTTGACGAGGATGCGGTACAGCCACGTAGTGAAGGCGGCCTCGCCGTTGTAGCCCGCCGCCGCCCGATGCACCTTCAGAAACGTTTCCTGCACAGCATCCTCGGCATCGGACCGGTTGCCGAGCTGGTGATACGCGATCGATTTCATCCGCTCGCCGTGCTTGCGGTAGATGGCCGCGAAAACTTCCGAATCACCCTCCGCACACGCCCGCGCCAGGCGAAGGTCCTCTTCGCTCAGTCGCGGCGTCGGTTGCGGTGCGATCGTCAGATTCACGGAAGTGTTCAAGTCTACGGCTGCGGCCACGGCGTCCATCGGTCTGACGGCATAGACGCCGGAAGGGAGGGGGAGGTTAGAGATGACGTTGACGAGAAAGATTTCGGCCCGTAGACTCATTGTCGCTACGGAGGGATTGTGCGAACCAGAGTTCAGAAATGGGGTAATAGTCTCGCGCTCAGGATCCCGAAGGCATTCGCTGAGGAAGTGGGCCTCGAGCAGGATGGCGAAGTCGATCTGTCCGTCGATAAGGGACGGCTCGTCGTCGTGCCTCCCGTCCGTCCGTCGTACACACTCGAAGAGCTACTTGAGGGCGTTCGCCCGTCCAATCTGCACGAGGAAACAGATTGGGGTCCGCCGGTCGGTAAGGAAGTCTGGTAGCCGATGCCGTACGTGCCTGAACAGGGACATGCAGTCTGGTTTACGTTCGATCCGCAGGCAGGTCATGAACAGGCCGGACGTCGACCAGCGGTTGTGCTGACCTCTTCGGCCTACAACCGAAAGACCGGCCTCGTGCTCGTCTGTCCGGTCACGAGTCACGCGAAAGGGTATCCGTTCGAAGTGACGCTGCCGACTGGTCTGCCGATCGCCGGAGTCGTTCTCGCGGATCAGGTCAAGAGCGCCGATTGGCGAGCGCGGAAGGCGGCATTCCTGTGCGAGTTGCCGGCGGCCATCTTGGCCGATGTTCTTGCGAAACTATCCGCACTCCTCGCAAATTAACCGAGCACCTCGTCCGAGGTGTCGTGTCTAACTGCTTCGTTGCGCGCCTCCTGCGATGACTCGAGGACTGCCTTGAGAAAATCTTCATCCAGCGTTCCTGCGATCGCATCGAGCCAGTCCCACGAGTCGGGATTCCGTTGCACAACTCTTTTCGATTTTTCTTTGATGTGCATGGTCAATTTACTCCTGCCAACTCACAACTCGTCGATCGATTTCGGCCAGTCGCTGTGCAGCAGTCTGGATAGCGCGCGGTCGGCGAGGAGTTTGCCGCCGGTCTGGCAGCGGGCGCAGTAGTTCGTTTCGTTTTCGGAGTAGACGATGTGCTGGATCGGGGTGCCGCAGTCGGGGCATGGTTTTCCGTAGCGGCCGTGGACGGCGAAATCGGGACGGAACGCGGTGACCTTCTCCGGGAACTTTTCGGATGACTCCTCGCGCAGGCGGTCCGTCCACTCCGTCAGTGTGCGCCGCGTCGCCACGTAGAGCCGCGCGATCTCGTCTTCGGAGAGGTTCGTAGTCAGTTGCACAGGCGAGAGACGGGCGCGGTGGAGGATCTCGTCCGAGTAGGCGTTGCCGATGCCGCTGAAGACGTGCGGATCGGTCAACGTGCGCTTCAACGTGTGGCGCTCGCGGGTGAGCGCGGCGTGGAAGTCATCGAGCGTGATGTCCAGCGGTTCGATTCCACCCGGATCGTGCGCGCGGACTGCTTCCTCGCCTCGCTCCATGTGGATCGACGCTCTCCGCTTCGATCCGGCCTCGGTGAGCAGCAGCGTTCCGTTTGGAAAATCGAACGCGGCCAGTCCCAGTTTGCCGGGGATCTTCGCGCCCGACGCAAGCCATTTGAAACGGCCGGCGATCATCAGATGGATGACGATGAAGAGATCGGACTCGAGACCGATCACGATCCGCTTGCCGAGGCGGCGGACATCGAGGACGCGTTTGCCGGCGAGATCGGAGGGCGGCGGATCGACGGTGCGCAGCACGAACGGATTGCCGAGCCGGAGTTTGAGCAGCGGCTGATCGACGATGCGTTTCGCGATCGCCTCGACGTATACGGTAACGTCCGGCAGCTCGGGCATTTCGGGATTATCGCGGCTCCGTTTGCTTTTATCGACCCTACATGCGCAACACGCTCAGGCTGCTTCTGGCGGGCATCGCCGTCTGCACGTTCGTGACCGGACGATCCGTCGCGGTGCAGCCGCGTGCCGATGTTCCGTCGGCGGTTGCGATTGCGAGCGATGCCATCGTCATCCCGGTCGCGGGCGTCGCCAAAACGAAGTTGCGCGATGACTTCGACAACATTCACAGCGGCCATCCGCATCACGCCATCGACATCCTTGCGCCGCGCGGCACGCCGGTGCTCGCGGCGGTCGACGGCACGATCCGCAAACTATTCGAAAGCCGTGCGGGCGGTATCACCATCTACGAGTTCGATCTGGCGACGGAGCGTAGCTACTACTACGCGCATCTCGACTCGTACGCGGACAACGTCGTCGAGGGGATGCATGTGCGGCAGGGCGACGTGATCGGCTATGTCGGCACGACCGGCAACGCGCCGGCAAACACGCCGCATCTGCACTTCGCCATCACCATCCTGCCGCCGGACAAGGCGTGGTCGAAGGGCGACGCGATCGATCCCTATCCGATCCTCGTCGCGCGCGGCGTGACGCGCTGATTACGACACCCGCTTCAGCGCCTCGACGACGTCCTTCTGCCCAGGATTGAGCTTCAGCGACGTTTCGAAGCTCGCCTTTGCCTCGGCTTTCTTCCCCTGCTTTTCGAAGAGCTGGCCGAGCCAGTAGTGGGCGCGGGCGTGGGAAGGCTCGTTTTCCTTCGGCGTGTAGGAGAGGTACTTGCGCAGCGCCTCTTCGCCGTGCGCGTAGTTGGAGCTGGTGAGGACGGCGCCCTGTCCGACGCGGAAGTAGGCCGGCATGTATGCCGGCTCGACTTTGAGCGCCGTTTCGAATTCCTCGGCTGCGGCTTTGACGTTTTTCGCGACGATGTAGGAGACGCCGAGGTCGATGTGCGCGCGGGCCGATTTCGGGTATTCGCGAACTTCGGCGAGGTACTCATTGCGCGCTTCGTCGGTCTTCTTCTGTTGCGTGTAAATGAACGCGGTCGCGCGGTGGGCCATGAGCGGATCGTGCTTCTTGATCTCGGCGACTTCCGCGAACGCTTTGTCGAAACTGCCGCCGGCGATTCCGGGAGCCATCGTGTAAAACTGAACGAGGCCGAAGCGGGCGTCGATGAGAGCCGGATCGAGCTCGACGGCTTTCTCGAATTCCTCCTTCGTTTTGCCGGCCAGCGACATCTGGCTGAAGATGCTCGCCTTCTGCGCCTGCGAACCGTAAGCCGTGCCGAGGAGGTAGTGCGCTTCGGCGCTCTTCGGATTCTGCGCGACCGCTTTCTCGAACAGCGCCGCGGCGGCATCGGCGTCATTCCGGTTCATGGCGGCGCGGCCCTGATCGATCAACGAGTTTTGGGCGAGCAGAGGCAGTGCGACGAGCGCAGCAAGAACAACCAGAATTGGACGCATGAACCCTTGTACGCGATTTGCGTAGGAGAGGTTTCGCTCGGCTAGAATGCCGGCTCTTTTCGATGACCGAAGCGACGATCGAAGCCCGCGCCACGATTCCGATCTACGACGCCGCCGCGCTCAATGCCGCTGCCGACGAGGCGCTGGCCGAGGCGCGGCGGCGGCTTGCCGTAATCGAGCGGCTGCCGCTCGAAGCGGTCTCGCCCGAGTCGGTGCTCGACGCATGGGACGGCATCGCTATGATGCTCGAGGATGCGTACGGCCCGATCTCGCTGCTCAACAGCGTCCATCCCGATGCCGCCGTGCGCGATGCCGGAGACCGCGCCCTGATCGAAGAGTCGGTATTCATGACCGAGCTTTTTCAGAACGAGCAGTTGTACGAGCGGGTGCGCCGCGTCGTGCCGCGCACGAATCCGCAGAAGCAGTTGCAGAAGGACTTGCTCGAAGCGTTCGAGGACAGCGGCGTGTCGCTGCCGGCGGAGAAGCGCAATCGCTTCAAGGCCATCTCCGAGCGGATCACGGAACTGGCGCAGGAGTTCAGCAAGAACATCCGCGAGAACAAGACCGTGGTCACGTTCAAACCGGAGGAATGCGACGGGCTGCCGCAGTCGTACATGGACCGCGTGCCGCGCGATGAGGACGGCAACATCGTGGTCGGCTTCGACTATCCCGACTACGTTCCGTTCATGTCGAACGCGGCGAACGCCGAAGCGCGAAAGCGGTACTACGTCGCGAACATGAATCGCGGCACCGATCGCAATCTCGAAATCCTCGACGAGATCGTGGCGCTGCGAAAAGAGATCGCCGATTTGTACGAAGTGCCGAGCTTCGCGCACTACGTCACGAAGCGGCGGATGGTCGAGAATCCGGAGACCGTCACGCGTTTTCTCGACGAGGTGAAGAATGGCGTTACCGAGGCGGAGCTGAGCGACCTGCGCGAACTGGCCGGGTTGAAGGCGGAGTTGACCGGCGAGCCGGTCGAGCAAGCAAGGATCGAGCGGTGGGACGTCGTCTACTACCGCGAACGGTTGCGCGAGCGGCGCTACGCGGTCGATCAGGAAGCGCTGCGCCTCTACCTGCCGACGATGCCGACGGTGCACTGGATGCTCGACATCACGCAACGTCTCTACGGCATCTCGTTCACGCCCGCGACGGTGCCGGTGTGGGACGACGACGTGATGTATTACGACGTCGACGACGCCTCCACGGGCGAGCGCCTGGGCGGCGTCTACCTCGATCTTTTTCCGCGGCCCGACAAGTACAAACACGCGGCAGCCTGGCCGGTTCGCGGCGTATCGCGCAAAGCGGGACGAAAGCCGATCAGCGTTCTGGTCACCAACTTTGATCGCGTCGGGTTGACGCACAGCGAGCTGGAAACGCTGCTGCACGAATTCGGGCACGTCATGCACGGCGTGCTTTCGCAGACGGAGTACAACCAGCATTCGGGCACGAGCGTGGAGCGCGATTTCGTCGAGGCGCCGTCGCAGATGTACGAGGAGTGGGCCAGCCGGATGGAAAGCCTGGCGCTGATGCGCGATCACTGCACGACCTGTCCGATGATCGACGAGTCGCTCGTGCAGCGCATTCGCGCGGCCAAGAAATTCGGGTCCGGCGTCGACTACGGACGTCAGCTTCTTTACGCCAGCTTCGACATGGCGTTGTCGGGAGAGCATCCGCGAAAGTCGCTCGATCTCTGGCGCGAAATGGAAGGCTCCACGCCGATGGGCTATGTCGACGGCACGTCGTTCCCCGGCACGTTCGAGCACATCGCCAGCGGCTACGCGGCCGGCTACTACGGCTACATGTGGGCGAAAGTGATCGCGCTCGATCTGATCTCGGCGTTCGGGCCAGACGTCATGAACGAAGCGACCGGCCGCCGTTTCCGCGAATTGATCCTTTCGCGCGGCAGCGAAGAGCCTGCCCGCGATCTCGTCGAACGCTTCCTCGGGCGTCCCGTTTCGAGCGATGCGTTCTTCGCCGAGATTCGCGGCGAATAGACTTACGGCCGCAAGGGTTGTATGGTAAGCACCCTTGAGGAACCTTCCTCATCCTTCAGGCCGCCTGAGCTGAGTCAGCGCCTCTGAACCTCAATCTTCTTAGCAAACTATCTTTTCGCGCCGCTCGAAGTGTGCCGGCGAAAAGAGCAGGAGCAAACCCAATGAAAGTCTATTTCGGAAATCTTCCCAGGGACATCGATGACGCGAAGCTTGGCGAGATCGTGAAGCCGTACGGCGCCGCGACCTCCGCGGAAGTGGTCAAGGACCGCGTCACCGGCGCCTCGAAGGGCTTTGCCTTCGTCGAGTTCGCAAGCGACGAAGAAGCGCAGGCCACGATCACCGCACTGAACGGCAAGGACATGAACGGTCAGGCCGTCGTGGTGAACGAAGCGAAATCGAAGAAAGATGCACCAAAGGCCGCGGCCGCCGCGGTCTAACCCCCAACAAGGAGCTTTTGTATGACGAACGTGTTGAAACCGAAGCGCGCACCGAAAGTCACTGTCTCGGAAAGCAACATCAAGAAAGCGGCGATGCGATTGATGCAGCGTCCGCTGGTCTCGCCCGAGGTGCAGTACATCCAGCGCGTTCTCGGCGCGACGGCAACGCAGGAAGCGGTCGACGAAAAAGTGATCGCCGTGCGCAAGATGCCGTGGTCGAGCATCGTCGCTCCGGAGTAGACATCACCGCATCGCGCTGATCTCTACCTCGGCGCTTCCCGTCGCCAGCACGTGCAGGACGATGCCGTTCGGGTCGAGCACTACGGTGCCCGGCTCGATGGTGTCGACGCGGCCCCGCATCATCACGCCAGGTGCGAGTGGCCGCGTCACGGCGCGCGCGATTTCATCGCGCAACGCGTCGATCTGCGGCGCGACCGACCAGTGCGCCGACTTCGCCAGTGTCGCGCGCAACTGTTCGTGGGCCACGCGGTTGGCGATGCGCAGGAACGGATTCCTGCGGTGCGGATCGAGCGAGTAGTCGAGGTTCGCCAACGTCAGCGTGCGCGTGGCCGGATCGAAGACCGGCGTGGCCTCGAGGAAAACGAAACCGTCGTAATGCTTCAGGAATGAGGCGTGATAGCTCACGTCGAGCTCGATCGAGACGCGGCCGTTGGTCGCGGGACTGGCGCCGAGGCGAATGGAACGGACAGCCACGCCCTCGTACGTGCGGTTCGCGAAGTTCTCCATCATCAGGCTCGTGGCTTCTTCGTACGGCACGTCGACGTCGAACGGAACGCGGATTCCGCCATTCGGTGCCTGCGCCACGCGCAAAGCCGGCAGCGGCCGCGGAGTCACCGGCGGACGTTCGCCGACAACGACGCGCGTGCGCGCGCGAAGCGTCAGCGTGCTGGTGAGCGAGAGGCCGGAGCCGGTGATCGGGCCGAGCGCGACGTCGGCGGGATCCATGACCAGCCACGTGCGCGGACCGATGAGGACCGGGGCTTGAAGAGACGCCCAGACCTGATCCGCGATCGGACGGATGTTCGTCAGCTTCGGTGTATTCGCGTCGATCGTCTTCACCGCCTGGCGCAATTGCTCGTTCACGATCGGCGCGATTTTCCAGTCGGTGATGTCGATGTTCGCGAACGTGACCTGGCAACGCTTCGACGAGAAATCGACCGGCTGCGCGCGCGTGGTGGAACGGAGACGCCAGTTCGCATCCCAATCGAGATGCGAGGAGAGCGAGATCCAGGCGTCGCGCATCGGCTCGCCGAAACCGCAGGAGACGCACGGCCACATCACGATCACCTGCGTGAACGGCTTCTGCGTCCTGCGGCAGCCTTCCAGCGAGTAGTGGACGGTGGTCATGGCGTGAATGCCGCTGCCGATGACGGTCAACGCGATCGGATCGCGGACGACGCGGTACTTCATGCCGAACTGTTGCTTCGGATCGAGCTCGTAGTCGTCGAGTTTCTCCATCCGCTTCGGCACCTGCGCTTCGAGTTGCGGCAGCAACGGCGCGAGCGAGGTGCGGATGGGGATGACGATCGTCGACAGCTCGGCGGGCGGCGGCGGCGGTGCGGGCGGGAGCGTTGCGGCAAGGAAAAGGAAGGGGATGAGCATCGTCGCGATTTCGCGGAATGATAAAGTCACAAACCGAGCCAGCAATGTCCGACACCACCACCCGAGGGATTCGCATCCAGGTCGAGAGCACGTATGTCGAAGAGCGGAGCGATCCGCAGGAAAGCTACTTTTTCTTCGCGTATCACGTCGTAATCTCGAATGACGGCAGCGAGACGGTGCAGCTCATCAGCAGGGAGTGGGTCATCACCGACTCCGACGGCAACATGGAACGCGTGCAGGGCGCGGGAGTCGTTGGCGAGTCGCCGGTGCTCAAGCCGGGGCAGAGCTTTGAATACACGAGTTTCTGTCCGCTGCGGACGTCGATGGGATCGATGCAGGGCGGTTACATGATGAAGGTTTCGAACGGCGAAACGTTCCGCGCGGAAATCGAGCCGTTCACTCTCGCTGTTCCGGGCGTTGTCAACTGAAGGGTCATCCGTGCGCCGGCGAGTCCAGATCTCGTTTCTGTCGGTTTTTCTGACGCTGCTGACCGTCGCCTTTGCGACGGCGTTGATGGTGCGCGTCCGGACATACACGGTGAAAACGGCGTCGGAACCAGCCGCAGCTCCATCCACGATGGCAACGACTTCCGCGGCCTCGGCTTCGACGGCACCGCACGCGACCTTCGAGCCGTTGCCCGACGACGCGCAGGCGACGACGTCATCGGCCGTACCTGTCGCCACGACATCTTCAGCCGCGACCACACGCGCGCAGAAATTTCGCGAACTGCTCGCTGCCGGCATTTCGGCGATCGCGCCTACCGCCGCTCCGGCGGCGGCACAACAACTGACGCCGCAGCCGAAACCGGCTCCGCCTCCGCCGCAGACGAGACCGCCGGCGCCGGTGTCGAAGCCGGTGAACGGACCGCGCAATCCGATGAGTCCAGCCGGGGGCCCTGCGGGAGGAAACAATCAATCGGGCTCGGGCAGCAACGCGCAGCAAAAGCCTGCGGCCGCCGATCCGAGGGATCCGAACTCCGACACCGTGCCGCCGCAACTGCTCTCGATTTCCTTCGATCCGCCGCAGATCCAGGACGGCGGCGACACGCTGCTCATCGTCAACGCCCAGGATGACCTCTCCGGCATCCGCGGCATCTCCGGCACCCTGACCAGCCCGAACGGCAAGGCGGTGCAGGGATTCGCGCAGCAGCGCGAAGGGGAGACGACGCGCTACACGAGCCGCATCCACATCCCCGAAAAAGCGGAGGAGGGGATCTGGAAGGTGAGCTTCCTGACGATGAGCGACATGGCCACGAATTCGATCACGCTCAATTCCGCGCAGGGGACGCTCCCGCCCACGGCGGTGCTGAAAGTGGTTTCGAGCGCGTCCGACTCCACGGCGCCGTCGCTGCGGAATGTCTGGCTCGATCGCCGGGCCATGCGCGCCGGCGAGCACAACACGCTCTTCGTCGACGCCTCGGACGAGAAATCGGGCGTCCATCTCGTGGCCGCGGTCTTCCTCAGCCCCTCGAAGCTGGCCCGCTTCGGCGTCGGCTGCCAGAAGGGGGCGAACGACGTCTACCAGTGCGACGTCTTCCCGCCGCAATGCCTCGATTGCGGCGACTGGACGCTCGAACAGGTCCAGATGCAGGACAACGCCAACAACTTCGCCACCGTGCGCGGCGAGAATCCGCTCGTTGGCGCGATTCGGCTCAACATCACCGGCGACACGTGCGACAACACGCCGCCCGTTTTGCAGGGACTGCAACTGAGCCGTCCGGAGATCGTGATGGGACGCGACGAGCCGGTCATGGAAGTCATCGCCCAGGTCAGCGACGACACGTGTGGCATCGGCGGCGTCAGCGGACAGGTGGTCGGACCGGGCAGCAGCTCCAGCGGGACGTTCTTCTCGTTCCAGCAGCGCGAAGGGAACACCTTCGTCGGCACGATCCGACTGCACGCGAACTCAGCGCGCGGCGTGTGGCACCTGCAGTCGGTGACCGTGAACGACAAAGGCCAGAACCTGAAGATCTATTACTCGAATGATCCGATGCTGGCGCGGGCTACGTTCACGGTGAAATGACGGGGAGCGCGCTGATGTGGCACAGACACTCTTGTCTGTGCTTTTGAAGCCGCGCGAATTGAGAAGTTGAGCGCAAGCCTCCCAGCAGCACAGACAAGAGTGTCTGTGCCACATCGCCGGCGACCGTTAGCGCGCGGCTTTGGCGATCTTGCCGGTACGGATGCAGCGGGTGCAGACGTTCATCCGCTTCACCGCCGAGCCGACCATCACGCGGACGCGCTGCAGATTCGGCAGCCAGCGCCTGCTGGAAACGTTGTGGGCATGGCTGACCCGGTTACCGAACACGGGGGCCTTGCCGCAGACTTCGCACATCTTTGCCATCGATAGACTCCTCAAACCTCAAATAACGCCAGGGGGGCGGGATTGTACCGGCGGGACCGGCTCGGCGCAACCTGGAGGCCCGAAACGGCCTCGTCTTCGCCTAATCAGTTGATAAATCTAAATCCTGTAGAGTTGACACTCACCTTTAAAGGTTGTAATTTCACTCGACTTTCCACATCTGGAGCCAGCCTAGAGAAGTGAGTGGGTGAGATGGACGGGGTGAGTGGTGTTCTTCTCAAAGAGCAAAAATGTCGTTGGTCTCGATATCGGCTCCTCAGCCGTAAAACTCGTTGAGCTGAAGGAGAAGAAGGGCGGAACGTTCCAGCTGGTAAAGCTCGGAATCGAACACCTTTCTCCGGAAGCGATCGTTGACGGGTCGATCATGGACTCGTCGCTGGTCGTGGAGACGATCTCGCGGCTCAACACCGGCAAAAACGTCAAGAATTCCAATTACGCGACCTCCCTTTCCGGCCACTCCGTGATCATCAAAAAGATCACCCTGCCGGCCATGTCGCCCGAGGAGCTGGCGGAGTCGATTCAGTGGGAGGCGGAGCAGTACATCCCCTTCGACATCAACGACGTAAACCTCGACTACGTCCCTCTCAACACGCCCGGCGCCGGCGACAACATCGACGTCATCCTCGTGGCTGTGAAGAAGGAAAAGATCAACGACTACACCTCGGTGATCAGCCAGACCGGCAAGGTTCCCGTGCTCGTCGACGTCGACGCCTTCGCGCTTCAGAACGCCTACGAGATGAATTACAACGTTGAAGACTCGAAGGTCCTCGCGCTCGTGAACGTCGGCGCGTCGGTGACCAACGTCAACGTCCTCTCCGGCGCTACGTCGCTCTTCTGGCGCGACATCACCTTCGGCGGCAACCAGTACACGGATGCGATTCAGCGCGAGCTGAGCCTCTCGTTCGAGCAGGCCGAGGAGCTGAAGAAGGGGCGGCAGGCGGGCGAGTACAGCATTCAGCAGGTCATCCCCATCCTCAACTCCGTCAGCGAAGACTTCGCCGGCGAGTTGCGCAAGACGCTCGACTTCTTCACCGCCACATCGGGCGCGGACCGCGTCGATGAGATCGTCCTGGCCGGCGGCGGCTCGGGCGTCCTCAACCTCGACGCCATCCTTCGCGACAAGTTCGGCATCCCGGTGGCGATCATGGATCCGTTCCAGAAGATCACCGTCGACGAAAAAGAATTCAACCCCGAGGAGCTGGCCGAAATCGGGCCGAGCATGGCCATCGCCGTAGGACTGGCCATTCGGAAGCTGGGGGATGCTTGATTAAGATCAATCTGGTTCGGGAAGGGCGTGCGGTCCGTGGAGCCGGAGCGGTCACAGGCATGCCTGCGGCCGCGGGAGGGCCGAGCGGCGGCGGCGCCAACAACGCCCTCATCGTCGCCGGGCTGATCATCGGCGTCCTGATCGCGGGCGGCTGGTGGTACATGCAGAAGCGAGCGCTGGCCGAGCGTAACGAAACGATTGCGCAGAAGCAGGAAGAAGCCAAGCGTCTCGAACAGATCATCAAAGATGTGGCCGACTACCAGAAGCAGAAGACCAATCTGGAAAAACGGATCGAGCTGATCAAACAGCTCAAGCAGAATCAGCGCGGCCCGGTGCAGTTGATGGACCGCATCAGCCAGGATCTGCCCGACCTGGTCTGGCTCGACAAGATGACCGTCAGCGGTGGTCTGGTCTCGATCGATGGGCGCGGATTGAATCCGAACGCGATCGCCAATTTTGTCGAGAACGTGAAGAACGATCCGATGTTCGAAGAGCCGGATCTGAGCAACCTGACCCAGATTGCAGGCACTCCGGTGGTTTACAACTACAACATGAAGTTTCATTTCAGCTATGTGCCGAAGGGTGATGCCGCTGCAGCGGGTGCGGCAGCCACGGGAACGTCGACGACCGGGACGTCCGGTTCGGCGACAGGGACGGCGACAGCGCCGCCCGCGGTGAAGTAGCAGGAGGGGTGATGGCGGGGCTTTCTCTGGAAGGAAAACCTTGGTACTTCGGCCTGATCATCGGGCTGTTGCTGGCCGCTGCCATCATCTGGGGTGTGAACTACGCGATCACGGCCGACTACACGAAACAGATCGAGGCGGCCGATGCACAGATTCGTGATCTCGATACGAAGATCGAACAGGGACGTTCCGCGCAGCGCAAGCTTCCGCAGTTCCGCGAGGAAGTGAAACGGCTGAACGCCGAGCTTACGAAGCTCCGCAGCATCCTTCCGTCGACGCGTAATACCGAGGAGATCATCAAGCGCATCAAGACGCTCGTCGATACCGGGAACTTCACGCTGCACCGGCTTACGTTCCCGCCGCTCGCGCCGGCGCAGGGAAGCGATCCGTACGCCGAGTGGCCGATCTCGATTTCGGTCGACGGCCGGTACCACAATCTGGCCACGCTCTTCGATCACCTGAGCAAGTTCAAGCGCATCGTCAACGTCGAGCAGATTTCGATCGTTGCGCTGCCGGTGCAGACGGAACGGACCATCACGGCGGAATTCATCGCCAAGACCTTCGTCTACGTCGAGCCGAAGGAACCGGAGCCGACGCCGGTGAAAGGCGCCAAGAAATGAGAGTGAGCCGATTCGCGCTGTCGCTTTTGATCGTCGTCGCGGCGATGGCGACGCTTTTCGCGCAGACGCCTGCCCCGGCCAAACCTGCTGCAGCAACGTCCAGCACCTCGACGACCTCGACGCAGAGCGAAGAGCCGACGATGCAGCAGAGCCTTCAGGAAATTCTCGAAGAGCCGACCTCTCCCGATGCGTATCACTACGATCCGAAAGGGCGCCGCGATCCGTTCCAGTCGCTGATCGGCCCCGCGCCGGCGTTGCAGCCGGGCCAGCGGCCGGCCGGACCTCCGGGCTTCCTTATCGACGAAATCAAGCTTCAGGGCGTTGTGAAAACACGCCAGCAGGGACTGGTGGCCATGGTCAACGGTCCCGACAACAAAGGGTATCTGGTGAAGGTCGGGGACAAGGTCCTCGATGGTGAAGTGATTCGGATTACACCGGGTTCGATCGTTTTCCGGCAGGAAGTCAACGACCCGACGCGGATCGAACGATTCCGCGAGGTCGTGAAGGAGCTCTCCTCGGAAGCTCCAAAGAAGTAGGGTCGCGTGCGGCTGTCAAGCCATGTGTGTGGAGGGCTGTGAGATGGTGAACGTAAGACGTAAGACAAGAGCCAAGCTGATCCTGCTGCTCACGGGCACGCTGGTAGCGGGCGTCACCAGCGCGCAGGCAGCGTTCTGGAAGCGTGGCGCGGCAAAAGCGCCTGCGCCGGCTGCTGCCGCTTCGCCCGCCTCCGCCGGCATGTCGCTCACAGCGGTCGACGTCGAGACCTCCCCGTCGCCGCGCATCATCCTGCGCACCACGGCCAGCCCGGTCTACACCTCCTACAGCCCGATGCCCGATCTGTTCGTGATCGATCTGACCGGCGCAGCGAAGGCCGCTTCGCTTGCGATTCCGTCCGCGCTCCCGCCGTCGGTGGGATCGGTCTCGGCCGAAGAAGTCACGGACATGGGCAGCCGCCTGACGCGCGTCAGCGTCCATCTCAATCAGCCCGGAACGATCGAAGCATCCGCTGAAGGAAACGACATCATCATCAGCCTTCCGACTGCTGCTGCCGCCCCGGCCGTCGCCGAGGTTGTTCCGTCTGCGCCGAAACCCGCGGATCCAGCGCCGGTCGTTACCGCGGCCGTCGAACCGCCCCACGCCGATCCTGCGCCGGTGCATGTCGAGCCGGAGCCGGTGAAAACCGAGACGCTTGCACAATCAATTGCGCAGCCTGTCGAAGCCCCGGTCGTCACCGAGGCATTGCCGGCGAATAAAGCGACGATGCTGAAGAAGATCGAGACCAACGGCGCCGGTGCGGCCATGGAAGTGCGCCTGGCCACCGACGGCGACGTCGCCTACAACGCGTTCAAACTCGAGAAGCCGTCGCGAATCGTCATCGACCTCACTGGCGTCAATGACAAGCTCGCGAAGAACGTCATCAACGTCTCCGATCCGGTCGTGAAGCGGATTCGCGTCTCGCAGTTCAAGAGCGCTCCCGAAGCCGTCACGCGCGTCGTGCTCGACGTCGATGAGAAGGCCAGCTATCACGTCACGAAATCAGGCGATGCTCTGAACGTCACCTTCGGCGCCGCGCCGGCCGTCATCGTTGCCGCGCCGCCGCCAGTCGTGACTCCCGCGCCGAAGAAGGAAGAGCCGCTTGTTGCCGCGGCGCCGGTCGCTCCTCCCGTCGTCAAAGCTACAGCCCCCGCGCCGGTGAAGACAGTCGCGGCCACGGACATCCCGTCGCAGGTTCCGACCATCGCCGAGAACTCGACGTGGAAGATGCCGGAGCAGCACAAGCCGGCCACCGCGGTCATCAACGCGCCGCAGACGCAGACGCCGCCCGCATCGAAGAAGCGCCGCGGCACGACGACGCAGCCGGCCACTACCGAACCTCCCGCCGTCGAGCCGGCGCTCAGCAGCGAAAACGTATTCACCGATCCCGCGCCGCAGCCGTCGACGACGACCGGAACCACCGGTACCGTGCTATCGACAGGGTCAACCGCGGGCGGCCGCACGCTCAGCAGCGCCGAAAAGACCTACACCGGTGAGCCTCTCTCGCTGAACCTGAAGGACGCCGACATCAAAGACGTCCTGCGCACGTTCGCCCAACTCACGGGCCTGAACATGGCCATCGATCCGAACGTCACCGGTTCCGTCACCGTCGACTTTGTCGATGTGCCGTGGGATCAGGCGCTGGAGGTGATCCTCCGCCAGAACTCGCTCGCGTATGTGCTCGAGGGCAACGTCATGCGCGTCGGAACGGCCGAGCGTCTGTCGGCGGAAGGCGAGTCGAATCGCCGCCTCAACGAGCAGGAAAAGCTGAACGTTCCGCTGAACACGGTCGGATTCAAGCTCTCGTACGCGAAAGCGACCGATGTCGCAGGCCTGCTCCGCGAGATGGCATCACCGCGCGCGCGGATCATCGTCGATCAGCGTACGAATCAGCTCATCATCAGCGAGATCCCAGGCTATCTGCAGACGATGCGCAACCTGATCGACTCTGTGGATGTGCCGACGCGCCAAGTGGTCATCGAAGCGCGCATCGTGGAAACGACCAAGCTCTTCATCCAGCAGTACGGGTTCAACTGGGGATTCAAAGGAACGATGGATCCGTCGCTCGGCACGGGCACCGGCCTGGTGTTCCCGAACCGGATCGATACGGTGGGCGGCCCGTTCAACTTCGGCGCCGGCCTCCCCGTGCTCTCATTCTCCCTGCAGAACGTCCTCGGCACGTTCACGCTCGACCTGGCGTTGCTGGCGGCGGAGAACGAGGGTATTGCCCGCATCATCTCCGCGCCGCGCGTCATGACGCAGGACAACACACCGGCCGAGATCCAGAGCGGTTTCCAGATTCCGTATCAGACGCGAATCAATTTCACGACGACGGTCCAGTACGTCGACGCCACGCTGCGTCTGTCGGTCACGCCGCAGATCACCGAGGCGGGCACCGTCATCATGGAAATCCAGGTGCAGAAGAACGAGCCGGCCACCGGTCTGAACATCGAAGGCGGCTCCGGCACGCCGCTGTCGACGCGGCGTGCGTCGACGAAGTTGATGGTGCGCGACGGCGGCACCTCAGTCATCGCCGGCATTTACCAGGTCAAAGAAAACAACAGTCAGAGCAGGATGCCGTTCGTACATCAGATTCCGATCATCGGATCGTTGTTCCGCACGCGGAATTACAACTCCGAACACGACGAGCTGTTGATCTTCATCACACCGCGAATCGTGAGGGCGTCGTAGAAATCGGTTGCAGCGAAAGATCCGGGAGAGTTGGAGGGGTGGTATGAGGATGAAACAGATTGCATTGATTGCCGCGATTGCGCTGCCGAGCGTGGCCATCCTGTCGTGCAACTCGATTGCGCGAGAAAGCGCTCCGGTGCAGTTGGTGGTTTCCGGGACGCAGAACATCAATCAGGTGGATCTCCAGACCGGCGCAGCCGGCTGCGCCACATCGCTCGGTACCGTCGAGCTGAGGGTTCTGCTTCTGCAGGATCAGACCAATCCCAAGACGAACAACACTTTCAACGACGTCAAACTGGACCGCTATCAGGTCACGTATCAGCGCACGGACGGAGGCAAGCTCGTTCCGCCGTCGTTCGTCCGGTCGACGGCGCAAGTGCTGACGGCGAACGGAGCGGCGACGAGTCTCAGCGATTTCATCGCCTTCGAGACCAATGCCCTCAACCAGGCGCCGTTTGCGGCGCTCCTTCCGCAAAACGGCGGAAAAGACCCGGAGACGGGTCTCGGCTTTGTGAAAATGGACATCATTCTTACCGTGTTCGGCGAAACGCTGGCCGGTGAGCGCGTGCAGGGTTCCGCCAGATTTCCGGTGAACTTCTGCTACAACTGCGGCGGCTGTTTCTAGTACCGGCCGGCCGTTCGCGGACGGATCCGTGTGGGTGTGACGAGGAGTTGACGGGGGTAGACATGAAGCAGACGACACAGCGATTCATCCTTCTGGCGCTCATCGCGCTACTGGCGCTTTTCGCGGGTTGCAAAGGCGAGTCGCCGACCGCTCCTCCTCCCATCACCGGCACCAGCGGCAACGGGTCGGGGAGTACCGGCGGGACGCCGCCGCCGAGTGGGGCAAGCATTGCCCTGACCGTCTCGACGGCCGCGCCGTTCACCGGCTCGATCGCGACGATCACGGCGACGGTGACGCAGAACAACGCGCCCGTTCCGAACGGAACCGCGGTCGAGTTCGCGACGACCTCGCTGAACGCGAATTTCACCGACACCGCGGACAACCCCACCACGTTGATTCGCACCACGACCAACGGCGTCGCCAAAGCGACCATCACGTCGTCGGTCGCCGGTCCGGTGGTCGTCACGGTCACGGTCAACAACGTGACCAAGAGCATCACGCTCAACTTCCAGGATCCGATCATCCCGAACCCGCCGACGTCGACGACGCCGACGATCACTTCCATCACGCCGACCACCGGCCTTCCCACCGGCAATCAGACCGTGGTCATCACGGGGACGAACTTCCGCGTCCCGGTGCACGTGATCTTCGATCCGGGCAACGGACTCGCGCCGAAGGAAGGCTTCGTCACCAACGTCACTCCGACGCAGATCACCGTCACCACGCCGGCCTTTGACCTCGGCGTCGCGCAGCAGGTCGTGGCCAACGTTACGGTTATCGTCGAAGCGGGAACGCCGACCGAACAGCGCGTCACCAAGACCGCCGCGTTCACGATCACCGCTCCCGTCCTGACGCCGGTGATCCGCTCGCTGAATCCGACCAGCGGTCCGATCGATGGCGGCACGGCCGTCACGATCACCGGCGATGCCTTCGAGGCGCCGGTGCAGGTCTTCTTCGGTTCCGCACAGGCCCAGGTGATCAACGTCCAGTTCCATACGATTCAGGTCATCACGCCGACGGCGCGCGATACGAATCCGAACGGTTCCGGTACCGTCGTCGGACCGGTCGACGTGCGCGTCCTCAACGTCAATTCCGGTAAGTCCGCCACTCTCTCCGGGGCCTTCCGGTATACGGCCAAGATGCAGATCACGGCCATCTCCCCGAACTTCGGCAGCGCGTTGGGCGGAACGGATGTTCTGATCGACGGAATCGGCTTCACCTCGCCAGTCATCGTCGACATCGGCCCGAGCGACCACCCGGTGCGCGCGTCCGTCATCAGCGTCAGCGGTACCGAAATTCGCGTTCGTACAGGTGCTACCGGGACTCCGTGCGGCAATTCAACCGGACCGATTACGGTCACCAACGTCGACAATGGTGATTCGGATGTTTCGAAGTCATCGTTTACCTACGTCGGTGTGCCCGCCGTCATCACCGGCGTAACAGGCACGGCGCCCGTAACCGTCGGCAGCGCTCTCACCGTCAATGTGCAGAACCCGGGTGTCGGACTTCTCGGCAGCGCGACGATCGGCTTCACGGTCGGCGGTCAACCTGCCGCGGTGACTCCGCAAACGATCAACGTCGGCACGGGCGTCCAGCCGTTCACGGTCATCGTCCCGGCCGGCCTGACCTTCCCGACGGTCGCATGCACGGCCGGCGGCCTCCCCGGTACGCAGCTCGGATCGGCGCTTTTCAACGTAGTGTTTACGAACACGACGACGTCCTGCACGGCGACGCAGCCGAACGCGATTACGATCGTGCCGCCGGGTCCGAATACATGCGTCGTCCCGCCGACCGCGACGGTTACGTCGCCGCCGGCGTCATGTCCGACGCCGAATCTGACGCCGGCGAGCGTCGTCGCCGTCGGTCCGGCAACGCACACCGCCACCATTTCGATCACGAACAACGGCACGCAGACGTTGAACCTCGGGGCACCGGCTATCACACCGACGAACGCGACGGTCGGCGTTTCACCGAATGTGGCCGGCACGGTAGCGCCTGGGGCAACCGCGAACTACACAGTTACGGTCGATCCGACCGCCGCTGGGCCGGACGGCGGAACGATCACCTTCACCACGAATGATCCTACCAAGGCGACCTTAAGCATCACCGTTTGCGGAAACGGCACGTAGAGAATTGAACAGTGGTCTCTTCGAACCGCCCCTCCGTGGGGCGGTTCTTTTCTGCGGCCGAGGTTGCGCCGCCCGCTGTTGTTGAGCAGAATTCGGACTTTCAGCAAATGGCGCAACCCGGCATCACTGCCAAAATCGAGGAATTGCAATTCCGGATCAAAACCGATCCGAAGAGCAGACTCTTTTTTCCGCTCGCCGAGGAGTTTCGCAAAAACGGCAAACTGGCGGAGGCGGAAGACGTCCTCCGCAAAGGCCTCGGCTTCCACGCCACGTATCTGTCGGCGTGGGTCAGCCTCGGCCGCGTCCTTCGCGAACAGCATAAGACTGCGGAGGCGGTCGAGGCTCTGACGACCGCGCTGCAGGTCGATCCCGGCAACGTCGTCGCCGCACGACTACTCGCCGATGCCTATCTCGACCTCGGCGAAAAAGTCGAAGCGATCAAGAAGTACAAACTCGTCCATGCTCTGATGCCCGCGGACGAAGAGCTCCAGGCCAAGATCGATCAACTCGATCGCGAGCTCAGTCCCGCACCGGCCGCTCCCGTCGCGACGGAACCTGAACCGGAACCAGAACCGGCACCCGCGCCCGAGCCGGATCCTCAACCCGAGCCCGTCTTCGCACATTCTGCGGATGTTCCCGAGCCCGAACCGGAGCCGGAGCCTGAACCGGAGTCAGTCTTCGCACAGCCTGCCGACGTTCCCGTCGCCGAAACATCCGAATCGCCGTTCGACGAAACCGCGCCGATCATCCACACGATGGAGCGGCCATTCGACACCGACGACGAGATCCCGATGGCCGCGCAACACGACGAGAGTCCGTTCGAAGAGCCGTCCGGCTATACCGCCGCGGCGCTGGAGATCGAGCATCCGGAAGGGATGCACGTCGAAGAAGCGCCGCTTGCCGCCGAAGTGCCGACGGTGTGGGAAGAGCCGGATGCGGACGTCTTCGCTCCCGCCGAACCGGAGCCCGCGCCGCAGGAAGAGGACGACCTCACCTCGACGACCACGATGGCCGACCTCTACGTGAAACAAGGCCTGGTCGGCGAAGCCCGCAAGATCTATCAACACATGCTGGAGCGCGATCCGTCGAACGAAGAGCTGCGCTCCAAACTCGATGCGCTCGACGAACCGGCCGTCGAGACGCCGCCTGCCGCCGCGGCCGATTCGATGGGAGACGAAGAAATCCGCCAGCCCGGCAATCCCGCCACGCTTCACAACCACGCCAAAGTCATCGTCCTCCAGCAATGGCTGACGAAAGTCGCGAAGCGGGAGCAGGCCGATGCTTAGCAGCGTCTTTCGCGACGTCCTCGCCTCGATTCAGGCTCGCGTCGAGGGAACGCTGGCGATCAGTCTCATCGCGCTCGACGGCATCGCCATCGAGACGATCAAGTCCGATTCCGTGCCGCTCGACGTCATCGGCGCCGAGTTCGGAGGCTTCATCAAATCGGTGCGGCTGTCGAATACCGACCTGAATACAGGCGACGTTCTGCAGTTCGCGCTCTTCACCGAAAAGTACATCACCTTGCTCTCGGCGGTCACGCCGGAGTACTTTCTGCTGCTCGTGATGCGGCCGGACGGCAATTACGGCCGCGCGCGGCACGAGCTTTCGAAGGCGAAGTACGCGCTTCGCGACGAGTTGGTCTGAGGTAGCTAATTTGAACTTCAAAGAGATTCTCGAGCTCATCGACAAGGTTGCGGACCGCGGCATCGGCGCCGTGGAGATCGAACAGGCCGGTCTGAAGCTGCGCATCGACGGCAAAGCCGCGCCGCAGCCGCAGGTCATCCACTCCTACGCCGGCGCGCAACCCGCGCCGCCCGTTCCGGCCGCGCCGCCTCCACCCCCGCCGCCGACGGCTGCCGAAAAAGCAGCCACGGTGAAAGCGGAGGAAGACGCAGCCGAAGCGGGCCTGCACATCATCACCTCGCCGATCGTCGGAACGTTCTATCGCTCCGCCAATCCGGAGTCGGATCCATTCGTCAACGTCGGCGACCGCATCTCCAAAGGGCAGGTGCTCTGCATCATCGAGGCGATGAAGCTGATGAACGAGATCGAGTCGGACGTCGACGGCGTGGTCACGCGCATCTATCCGCAGAACGGACAGCCGATCGAATACGGCGAGAAACTCTTCGCGGTGAAGCTGTCGTAACGCGATCTATGCCGACAATCTCGAAAGTCCTCATCGCCAATCGCGGCGAGATCGCGCTGCGCGTCATCCTCGCGTGCAAGGAAATGGGCCTGAAAACCGTCGCCGTCCATTCCGAGGCCGACCGCGACGCGCTTCATGTCCGCTACGCCGACGATGACGTCTGCATCGGCCCCGCCGCGTCGCGCCAGAGTTACCTCAACGTCTCCTCGATCATCGCCGCCGCCGAGATCACCGGCGCCGACGCCATTCATCCCGGCTACGGTTTCCTAGCCGAGAATGCGCACTTCGCCGAGATCGCCGGCGAATGCCGTCTGACGTTCATCGGACCGACGCCGGAGTCGATCCGGCTGATGGGCAACAAAGCCGTCGCGCGCGACACCGCCAAAAAAGCCGGCGTTCCGATCCTGCCCGGCAGCGACGGTCCCGTGCGCACCTTCGAAGAAGCGCGCGAGATCGCCCAGACCATCGGCTACCCGGTCATCCTCAAAGCCTCGGCCGGCGGCGGCGGACGCGGCATGCGCATCTGCGGCGATGAATCCGGCCTGCAGAGCGCCTTCGATACCGCCCGCAACGAGGCCGAGCGCGCATTCGGATCGGCGGACGTCTATCTCGAGAAGTATCTCGAGCATCCGCGCCACATCGAGATCCAGGTCTTCGGCGACACCCATGGCCGCATCGTCCACCTTGGCGAGCGCGATTGCTCGATCCAGCGCCGTCATCAGAAGCTGATCGAAGAGTCGCCGTCGCCCGCGCTGACGCAGGAGATTCGCCAGGCCATGGGCGATGCCGCGATCAAGCTCTGCCAGTCGGTGAATTACGTCAACGCCGGAACGATCGAGTTCCTCTTTCAGGACGGCGAGTTTTACTTCATGGAGATGAACACGCGCATCCAGGTCGAGCACCCGGTGACCGAGGAAGTGACCGGCATCGATCTCGTCAAAGAGCAGATTCGCGTCGCCTCCGGTCTGCCGCTGTCCGTGCCGCAAGGCGACTTCCGTCTGCGCGGCCACGCCATGGAGTTCCGCATCAACGCCGAGGATCCGGTCACGTTCGCGCCGAATCCGGGAAAGATTCGTGAGTTCCACATCCCCGGCGGACCGGGCGTTCGCGTCGACACCGCCGCGTATCGCGACTACGTCATCCCGCCGCACTACGACTCGCTGATCGCCAAACTGATCCTGCGCGGGAAAGATCGCGCCGAGGTGCTGGCCCGCGCCCGCCGCGCCCTCGAACAGTTCATCATCGAAGGCGTCAAGACCTCCATCCCCCTCGACCGCGCCATCGTCAACAACGAAAAGTTCATCCGCGGCGACTTCTCGACGAGATTCATGGAGGAGTTCGAGTGGGGAAGGGACAAGTAGGACACCGGAAATCGAAGCCCTCTGATCTACTGATCCACTAATCTACGAATCCACTGCCAATGAAAATCTACCTCGTCGGCTTCATGGGCGCCGGCAAGACGACCGTCGGGCGCGAGCTGTCGGCGCGCGTCGGCGCTCCTTTTTTCGACCTCGATGAGCTGATCGAGTCGGCGGAGAAGTCGTCGATCAAGGACCTCTTCGCGCAGCATGGCGAGCCCTACTTCCGCAAGCGCGAGCGCGACGTGCTCCGCTCCACGCGCCATCTCGAAAGCGCCATCGTCGCCACCGGCGGCGGGACCTTCACCTTCGACGAAAACATTCAGTTCATCCAGTCTGAAGGTCTATCCGTATATCTTTCGGCACCGTACTCGCTATTGAGAAGCCGTATCGGCGACAAAGCCGCCGAGCGGCCGCTCTTCCGCGACGACGTTGTCGCTCACGAGCTGTACAACAGCCGCATCCGCTACTACCGAATGTCCGACATCACCATCGAAGTGCGCGAGGAAGAGACGACGAACGAGATCGTCGAGCGTTTGTTGCTCGAACTGCCGAAAGGCTTTCTCGATCCTGGCCGCCGCGGACCGTCGCGAGGTGCCCGCACGTGAGAGCGCTCGTCGTCAGCGACCTGCACTCGAATGCCGAGGCGTTGCGCGTGGTGATGAACCGCGTCCGCCGCAAGAAGTTCGATCAGGTCATCTGCCTCGGCGATTTCGTCGGCTACGGCGCGCAGCCGAATCAGGTCCTCGACACGATGCGCACGATGAAGGCGCCCAAGCTCTACATCCGCGGCAATCACGATCGCGTCGCCGCCGGCCTCGATGACGCCGAGGGATTCAACAACGCCGCGAAGGCCGCCGCGCTCTGGACGCGCGATCACCTCTCCGCCCGCAACCGCCATTTCCTGGTCAAACTCCCCCTCGGGCCGGTCGAACGCGATGGCGTCCTGCTCTGCCACGGCGCGCCGCACAACGAGGACGAGTACGTTTTCCACGAAGGCCACGCCCGCGACATTTTTGCGGAGACCACCGCGCCGTTCATCCTCTACGGCCACACGCACCTGCCGGTGATCTTCTCGATCGACCGTCACCATCGCGTGCACGGCGCGGCCGTGCGCAGCGACATCGTCGTCCGCCTCGACCGCGATCACCGCTACCTGATCAATCCCGGCTCCGTCGGTCAGCCGCGCGACCGCAATCCCGCCTCGTCCTTCATCATCTTCGACTCGAAAAAACTGACCGTGCAGTTCTTCCGCGTCCCCTACGACGTCGAGAAGACGCAGGTGTCGATCCTGAAGGCGGGATTACCCGAGATCCTCGCGCAGCGGCTGCAATACGGAACGTAGTTAAGCTCTCGCTACGATGATCATCCTCGCCGGGTCCTCGGCAAACGGACGCTGATCAAAATCACCCCAAATCCTCTCAACCTTTAGAGGGGCGACTTCCTCCAAAGACCACGATCGCATGATCGACGCGGCGGTAACCGTCGACGAACCCTTCGTATAGCGATACTGCGCATTCCAGACCGAGGGAACGTCAGTCGCCGTCCACGATTCCTCGACCATCAGACCGCCATGTTGATGCTGCGATCGACCAGCTTCACGACGATACAATCCCTCGATCACGACGCGCCCATCGCGCGTCAGATGATCGCGAATGAGCCGCAGCACTTTCGCGCGATCGTCAATCGAGATCAGATGCGCCATCGGATCATCGGCGAGCACGATCAGATCGAATCGCGCCGCGAATGCGAATTGCCGGATATCGGCGGCAACGAGCTGCGCACGCCGTGCCCGCCGCGATGCGCGTCGCAGCATCTCCACCAGCAGATCGGCCGCCGTCACCTCCGCACGGCGCACGAGCACCTCGGTGACGCGCCCCGTTCCGCATCCCAACTCCAGAATCCGTTTGGATTCCGACGACATCGACTCCCAGAACGGAAGGTCGCCGCGATCGGCGAGCGATTCGTCGTAAAACGGAAGGATGGCGTCGTAGTAGCGCCTGACCTCATCCTGCATCAGGATCGCTCGATGCAAACCTCATGGCGCGTTTGATTTTCGTGACCGGAACGTCTTCGACGGTGGCCGAGGGGAGCGGCACCTGGGTAGGGATCTCGGTGCTGCGTGATGCGATCGTCGCCCTCGGCCACGAGGTCGAGATCATCGCCCGCCCGCCGAACGTTTCCCGCCTCGGCTTCAACATCCGAATCCGCAAGACGCTCCAATCGCTGAACGCCGATGCCGTCGTCGGATTCGACCTTGACGGTGTCTTCGCGCCGAGGGGTCTTCGTCATATCGCCGCGATCAAAGGCGTCCTCGCCGACGAGGCAAGACACGAGCGCGGCATCAACCGCATCATGCTGGCCATCGAAGCGCTCCTCGAACGCCGCCACGTCCGCCGCGCCGACCGCGTGATCACCTCCAGCAACTACTCCGCCGGCCAGATCGTGAAGTTCTACGGTATCGATCGCGACAAGATCGCCGTCGTCCCCGAACCGATCGATCTCGACGCCTGGCAACGCGCGCTATCCGAGGCGCCGCGCGAGGAAGGCCCGCCGCGAATTCTCACCGTGGCGCATCTCTACCCGCGCAAAGGCGTCGACACCCTGCTGCGCGCCTTCGCCAACATTTCGACGAATGCAACGTTACGCATCGTCGGCGCCGGCCCCGAACGCAACCGCCTCGAACACCTCGCACGAACCCTCGACCTCACCGATCGCGTCAACTTTCTCGGCCACCTCCCATTCGCCGCATTGGTCGACGAATACCGCAACGCCACGATATTCGCCCTCCCAACCGAGCAGGAAGGCTTCGGAATCGTCTTCCTCGAAGCGATGGCGTCGTCGCTTCCGGTGGTAGCAGCGCGCGCCGGCGCGGTCCCCGAGGTCGTAGCCGACGTCGTCACGGCGCTACTAGTCGATCCCGGCGACGAGCCCGCCCTCGCCAATGCCCTCGAACGTCTCCTCCGCGATCCCGCCCTCCGCGCCAAACTAGGAATCGCCGGCCGCGAGCGCGTCATGCGTTTTGCCGCGCCGCAGGTGGCAAAGCAGTTCCTGGCCGCGATCGGAAGTGCCGACTGGTAGCCGTGCCGCGGCCGCTTTTCAAGAGGTCGCGATCCCCTTCGAAGAGGTCCCCATGGCCCTTTGCAAAGGACCCCGTTGTCGCTTGCAAGGGACTCCCGTTCCCCTTGCAAGCGACTCCGTTCCCCTTGCAAGCGACCCGCGTTCCCCTTGCAAGGGACCCGCGTTCCCCTTGCAAGCGACTCCGTTCCCCTTGCAAGCGACTCCGTTCCCCTTGCAAGGGACCCGCGTTCCCCTTGCAAGGGACCCGCGTTCCCCTTGCACGCGATCCGCGTTCCTCTTGCAAGAGACTCTCGTTGCCTTCGCAAGAGATCCCACTCCCCTTGATGAGGAGCCGAACCTCTTCGAACAGGTCTTTTGACCCTTCGCAGAGGACCAAATCGGGTGTGTCGATTCAGGCTTCCGGAAACAGTGCATGCGCGAGTTGGAACGGCCTGATCTCCGACGGCATCGAGCATTGTGTCCAGACGAATCTGATGACCGAGGCGGAGGCGGCGCCGCTCCGCAACCAACTCGCCGGCAACAGTCCCGCGAAGATGATCAAGGTCGCAGAGATGGTTTCGAAGACCCTCGGAGCGCCCGGTGAGTTTCTGCGATGGCTGCAGAAAAGTGTCGGGAAGTTACCGCTGAAGGACCGCACGATTATCGACGCCATCCACGACCTCAATGCTCCGATCGCCACGACCAACTACGACGATCTGCTCACCCGCGGCCGCGGCATCGATGCCGTGCCGTGGACCAGTCCAGTTGCGCCGGAGATCATCCGCAACGACCGCGAGGCCGTCCTTCATCTCCACGGCTACTACCTCGATCCGGAGTCGGTGATCCTCGGCGTCAGCTCGTACAAGAAGATTTTGGCCGATCACGGCGCGCAGGCGTTGCAACAGGCACTCATCGCCCGCAGCACGCTCCTCTTCATCGGCAGCGGCGACGGCCTTCTCGACCCGAACTTCGGCGCCCTGCTCAAATGGAGCGCGAAAGCCTTCGGCAAATCGATCTACCGGCACTATTGCCTCTGCCGCAGCAGCGAACGCGCGGCGCTGCAGCGGCGTTTTCCGGCAGATACGCGGCTCTTCTACATCGAGTACGGCGACCACTACGCCGATCTCGCGCCGTTTCTTCGCCGCGAGCTCGTTCCGTTCGCGCGACCACGCAAACCAGCATCCTCAACGCTGCCGCCTGCCGGCTACTGCATCGGCCGTGACGCCGAGGTCGAAGACGTCGTGGCCACGCTCCTCGCCGATAAACCAGAGCCGCTGCCTATCCTCGGAGGCCCGGGGATGGGGAAGACGACCATCGCCTTGACCGCGCTGCATGACAAGCGCGTCGCGGACCGCTTCGGTATGCGGCGCTGGTTCATCCGCTGCGATGACGTAAAGACTCGCCAGGATCTTGCCTCCGCCATCGCGCAGGCAATCGGCGTCCGCATCTCCTCGAATGTCGAGGCCGAGGTCCTAGTCGCGCTGGCCGAAAGACCGTCGGCGTTGCTGATCGACAACGCCGAGACGCCGCTCGATGCGGGGAAAGACGATGTCGTCGAGCTCTTGGCCAAACTCGCATCAATCGAGTCACTGGCGCTGATCGTGACCATCCGCGGGCAAACGCGTCCACCGAATATTCGCTGGCGGGAGACGATGAAGGCGGAACGTCTAGACGCAGCCTACGCGCGAGATGTGTTCGTGAAAGTCGCAGGTAAACCGCAGTTCGCTGCCGATCCTCATCTCGACCGGCTCTTGGCCGCCCTCGACGGAATGGCGTTGGCGATCACGTTGATGGCTCGCTATTCCGAGGTCTATGAAACGTTAGAGCCGGTTTGGTCAAGCTGGCAGGCTCGGCACACGGCGATGCTCAAAGAGGGCTCCGGTCGACTGGCCAATCTCAATGCCTCCTACGCTCTGTCGATTGAAGTCCTTTCAGTCCAGGCCCGGCGGCTGCTCTCGGTGCTGGCCATGCTGCCCGGCGGAGTCGCTGCGATCGATCTGCCGCAAGTTTTCTCCGAACCGTACGAATCGGTTCATGAACTGCATGGCCGCGCCCTCGTCTTCGAGGAAGCAGCGCGTCTGCGCATGCTCGCTCCGCTGCGCGAGTATGTCTCAGCAGAGTATCGGCCCAGCGACGAGGACGAGCGGCGAGTTGTTAATCACTACCTCGGACTTGCAGCGATCGAAGGAAAGAAAGTCGGTACCGAAGGAGGAGCGGGCGCGGTCTCCCGCCTGGCGCCGGAGGTTGGAAACGTCGAAGCGATGTTCTTGTCCAGCGGCCGCACCAGCTATCGGGCGATTAGTGACACCGTCTATGGATGGGCTGGACTCATGCGCTTCACGGGAGTGGGATCGACAAGCGTGCTCGAAACGGTTGCGGGTTGGGCAAGGGAGTCGGACGATTCGCAAAGTGCCGCACGATGCATCGAGAGCCTCGGAGATGTCGCCTTGGAGCGTTCGGATTCCGATCGAGCGCGAGCGCGGTACGAAGAGGCGCTGCCGCTATATCGGAAGGCGCAGGACGTGCTCGGCGAAGCGAAGTGCATCCGGAGACTCGGTGACATCGCACTGCGGCGTTTCAATCATGAGGGAGCGCGTGCGCGCTACGAAGAGGCGCTGCCACTGTATCGGAAGGCGGGGTCCGTGGGTGGCGAAGCGAATTGCATCAGGGGTCTCGGCGACATCGCTCTGAGGCGTTTCGACATTGATGAAGCTCGAGCGCGGTACGAAGAGGCGCTGCCGCTGTATCGCAAGGTGAGAGACATGTTGGGGGAAGCGGGTTGCATCGGGAGTCTCGGCGACGTCTTATTAATGCAATCGGATCTCGCTGGAGCGAGGGCGCGCTATGAGGAGGCTCTGCCATTGTATCGGAAGGTGGGGGCCATAGCCGGGGAAGCGAATTGCATTGGGTGTCTCGGCGAGATTGCGCTGAGGCGCTCGAATCTCGAAGAAGCGCATGCGCACTACAACGAGGCCCTGCCGCTGTTTCGGAAGGTGGGCAACGTGGTCGGGGAAGCGAATTGTATCCAGGGCCTCGGCGACGTCGCATTGAATCGTTTGGATCACCACGGAGCAGCGGCGCATTACGAAGAAGCGCTGCGGCTATATCAGTGCATCGAGGAGCCGTATTCGATTGGCTGGACACATCTGCGCCTTGCCCGTCTGTCGGCCGATCAGTCGCCCAAAGCGCACGTCAACGCGGCCCGCGAGGCGTGGCGCAGCATCAAACGCGACGATCTCGTCGCGGAGCTCGACGACGAGTTTGGCGCCGAGAATCACTGACCTACTCCCGTGACGCCCTCTCCTCGATCGAGGACAGAGGATTACATCGAGTCAGCCCACACACCATCTAAACTCCTGAAAACACGCGCGGAATACTCTTCCGTGGCGTGGCATGCGGCCCGCACTCCGGCGTCGCAGTTCGAGAGGAAATCATGCGCAAGTTCACACTCCTTCTTCTTATCGCGCTCGCGACCGTTGCACTCCCTTTGTATGCGCGCGATCGCAGCCACTCCTACATCACCTACGACGACGGCGGGACGACTATTCGGCAGTCGGAGGATGGGCGCGATGTTGATGCGCGGGTCAATATGCCGGTGTTTCCGGGCGATGTGGTCACCACCGGACACCGCGGGCGCACCGAGATTCGGATGGCCGACGGCAACATCATCGCCCTCGATCGTTCGACCTCCGTCGAATTCAAATCAATCCTCGATTCGTACGACGGCGACTCCGACCAGACCGTCGTCGAACTGAAGTACGGACACGTCGCCATTCAGCGCGACGACGAGACGCGGCAGCTCCTTCGCCTCGACACCGCGAACGCCAGCTACGCCGCGACCGAAGTGGCCACGTATTCCGTCGAGACTGACGCCAAGAGCAACGACCGCGTGAGCGTGTTCGACGGGACGATGGAAGTGCGCACTCCTGCGCGCACCACGCGCGTCCGCCAAGGAGAAGAGGCGCGCATCGACGACGGCGGCATCTACGATCTCGTCAGCGCCCACAACACGGCCGACGAATTCGAGCGTTGGTTCATCCAGCGCGCGTCGCGTTACAACACGGCCAGCGGACGCTATCTCGACAGTTCGCTCGCCTACTCCGAAGCAGACCTCGGCACCAATGGCTCCTGGTTCTTCGCGGCCAACTACGGCGGCTGGTGCTGGCGTCCGCACGTTTCCGTCGGCTGGCGTCCGTACTACAACGGCTATTGGCGGCACAGCCCGGGCGGCGTCCTCGTGTGGGTTTCGTACGATCCGTGGGGTTGGGTGCCGTACCACTACGGCCGTTGGGCCTATGAAGCCGCGTACGGGTGGGTGTGGCTCCCCGGCGCCGCGTACGCGCCGGCGTGGGTTTACTGGATGTACGGCCCGAGCTACGTCGGCTGGGCGCCGATGGGGTGGTACGACTGCTATCGCCCGTACTACGACTGGGCTTACCGGCCGTATGCGCGCGCCGGATTCGACATCGGATGGGGATGGTCGGGCCGCGTGCGTCCCGGCGAAGTCGATCTCCGTCCCTGGACCTTCGTCACTCCGAATCAGCTCATGAATCGTCACGTCGATCAGGCTTCGCTGACGGCGGACCTGATTCGCGACCGGCTGCGCCGCGATGGCAATACGGGCCTCGTCAGCAGCGCGCCCGCGCGTTTCACCCGAAATGAAATCAGAGATCCGAACGCGGCGGTGGGCAATGTCTATCGCCGTGGTATCGGTAGTGGTACCGGCAGAGAAGGTTCCGGGTCCGCGGCGGATATGACTCCGTTCTTCCGCCGCGACCCGGAGCTTTCCAATTCGATCCGTGAGCGCGTGGTGCGCGCGCGGCCGGTGGAGGGCGGCGTAGTCATCGCCAATCCGTCGCGCGTCGGTGCTCCCTCCGGTGTGCCGACGCCCGGCACGTCCGGGACGCTCGAAGGGCGCGTGAACCGCGGCGGCGACGGCACGATCCCGCGCAGCGGCGAGTCGCCCGTCATCGTCCGCGACGGCCGTCCCGTGCACATCGACGATCCCGCGAGCGGTCTGCGCCGCGGCGATGCTCCGTCCGGAACGACGACTACGACTCCGAACGACTGGCGGCGCGGCCGCGCGGTCGACGGCAATTTCCGCCACGGCGACACGACGCAGACGCCGGCTGCCGATACGCCGCGCACGATCACTCCCGATCGCGGCAGCATCGACCGCAATCGCGGCAACAACGGCGACAGCGGGCTTCGCCGCGGCGACGCCCCCTCGGGCGACACCTCGTCGAAACCGGCCACGGGCGCCGACAACTGGCGCGGACGCGCCGTCGGCCGCCACGACGACGCAGGCTCGTCGCCTGCTCCGTCAGGCAACTCGGGCAGCCGCGACGTCCCGCGGCGCATCATCGACGGCATCGGCGGCGCGCGGATCTTCCACGGAGAGACGCCGTCCGGAGATTCGGGAACGCGCCGTGACTCCGGCTCGCGCGACTCCGGCCGCAACAGCGGAAGCTCAGGAGGCTCGACGCCGACGCACACGGAGCGTTCTTCGCCTCCGCCGTCGCATTCGGAACCGTCGCACGTCGATCGCTCGTCGCCTCCGCCGCAGTCGCACGACAGCGGTTCGCACGAGTCGCATCACGACGGCGGCCATTCGAAGAAGGATTAGGTTCGCGGTGCGGGGAGTGGGGGAGCAGGGAGTGGGATTCTGACACCCTCCTGATCCCACACTCCGCTCCCGCTCCCCGCACGCGGATACAATCCGGTCCCGAATGACGGTTCCGCTGTTCTTCGCCCTCTACTGCCTCGAGGCCGGTCTCTTTTTCATCGTCGTGCCGTGGACGCGCGTCTGGAGCATGAATCCGATCCTCCAGGCGTCGCCGCAATTGCTGCTCCTGGCGGGCAATCCATTCGTGCGCGGCTTCGTCTCCGGATTCGGCGTCATCCACCTGCTCATCGGCATCAAAGACATCCTGAAGTTCGCCCAGGAGCGGCGGGAGAGGCAGGGCGAGTAGGTGGCTCCGCGCCGTAAGGTTCTGTCGTACTTCATTCCGCTGATCATCAGCGCGGCGTTCTTCGGCGCCTATTTCGCGCTGGGCTACTTCCGCAGCAGGCCGCTGATTTTCGGAGTCTTCGGCGACGTCCGCGAATCCGTTTCGAACGCGCTGCTCTTTCTCGGATGGATTTCGCTGATCATCTTCATCGTCCGCGTCGTCGACGCGTTCGTGTTCGACGTCGTCATCTCGCGGCGCCGCAACGTCGTCGCTCCGCAACTGCTCCGGCAGATCGTGGCCATCGTCATCTACCTGATCCTCGGCGCGCGCGCGCTGAAGCTGATCTTCGATTACGACGTCAAGGCGTTTCTGACCGGCGGCGCCGTGGTGGCAGCCGTCATCGGCCTCGCGCTCCAGGAAACGCTCGGCAATCTCTTCAGCGGAATCGCGCTGCATCTCGAGGGCGCGTTCGACGTCGGCGACGTCCTCCACTCCGGCGAGTACGTCGGCGTCGTTGAAAACGTGAGCTGGCGCGCCACGCGGATGCGCGGCTTCAACAATCAGCCGATCTTGTTGCCTAACTCCGTCATCGCCCGCGAGCGGCTGGAAGTGTTTCCGCACGGCAATCTCAACGCGCGCGTCCTGCAACTCGGCATCGACTACAACGTCGCGCCGTCGACGGTCATCGACATCGTCAGCCAGGCCGCCGCGCATGTAGACGGGGTCGCGCGCGACCTGCCGTGCTTCACTCGCGTGGCAGCGTTCGCCGATTCATCCGTCGTCTACGAGATCAAGTACCACACGCGCGATTACGCGAAGCGCGACCGCATCGACGCCGACATCCGCAAGGCGGTCTGGTACGCGCTGCACCGCAACAAGATCAGTTTCGCCACGCCGGTGCGCGCCTTCCAGACCTACACGCCGCCGGAAACGCGCCACGAGGTTGCACAGGACGAAGTTCTGTCGCGCCTGCGCGAGGTGGACATCCTCTCGCCGCTCTCCGAGGAATCGCGGCAGAGCATCGCGGCAGGGACGCGGGTGCACTTTTATTCGAAAGGGGAGACGATCCTCCGCCATGCCGCCGCCGGCGACTCGATGTTCGTCGTCCACTCCGGCACGGCTTCGGTGCGCCTTCCTGACGACTCGCACGAAGGATGGCACGAGGTGGCCCAACTCGGTCCCGGCACGGTCTTCGGCGAGATGGCCCTCCTCACCGGCGAGACCCGAACCGCCGATGTCGTTGCCATCACCGACGTCACCGCTCTCGAGATCGGCAAAGACGCGCTCCAGCCGATTCTCTCCGACCACCCGAACCTCGCCGAAGCGATGACCGCGAAAGTCATCCAGCGCAAAGGCCACCTCGACGCCATCCGCAGCGGCGCAGCCGAGGAGGAGGAGCGGACGATCGTGTCGCGGGTGAGGGCGTGGTTCGGGTTGTGAGTCGTTGAGTTGAACCACAAAGACACAGCGCGGGCTTTGCCCGCAACCCAAAGGCGAGTGCAGGCGTCTCGATCGTGGCCGGCGTGTACGTTACAGGGAACCATCATCACGCGGAGACGCGGAGTACGCGGAGTGAGAGACATCCA